>Ga0209131_1000022_pt1 | contig 180239 bp, 148 predicted proteins | sample GraSoi_2013_40cm_FD_185826 | JGI IMG/M metagenome (GOLD analysis project Ga0209131, IMG submission 185826) | Grasslands soil microbial communities from the Angelo Coastal Reserve, California, USA - Sample 9_17_2013_40cm (SPAdes) (version 2) | ecosystem: Environmental > Terrestrial > Soil >... | reverse complement strand
GGAACCTGCGGGTGGCATTGCGGAACCTGCGGGTGGCATTGCGGAACCTGCGGACGGGAGTGCAAGACCTGCGGACGTGAGTGCAAGACCTGCGGACGTGAGTGCAAGACCTGCGGACGTGAGTGCAAGACCTGCGGACGTGAGTGCAAGACCTGCGGACGTGAGTGCAAGACCTGCGGACGTGAGTGCAAGACTTCGGGTCGTGATTGCAGAACATCGGGGCGAGATATTGCTTTGCCCCAAAGTCCCGAAGAGACCTAACACCGAAGGTGTTGGCTAATCTTTAGCCCAGGGTTTCCTACCCTGGGTCAATCAGCCAGCATTGAACTCCTAACTCTGAAAGAGTTCCATCCGGTGCCTTAACTCTTTCAGAGTAAAGAGGATCTTAACCAGCTTGTTCTCCCAGGGTAGGAAACCCTGGGCTGAAATTAGCGAACTCCTTCGAAGTTAAATTCAATTCCGTTTGCTTTTCCTGGCGATACACAGAGGAACGTTTTGGGTGTTTCGTGCGTCTAAGACAAGACCTTGACCGGTCTCCGGGTGAAAGCTATAGTCGCGCAGGGGGCTTCCCACCCCAACGGCCAGATATTTTCAGCAATAGAGCAAGAGGTTATTTAATGAAAAGTTTTCCCAAAGTCCTCCTCATAGCGTTTGTAATCACAGTTCTCAGCGGTGTAGCTGCCGCACAAAAGGCGGCTGTTGAAACTGCGCGCGATCCGCGGCTTTTTGCGCTTGAAGATCTTCGTCCCGGAATGAAAGGGACATCGCGAACAGTGTTTTCGGGAACGGTGCCGGAGGAGTTTGGCGTCGAAATACTTGGAGTATTACCAGGCTTTCCCGCTCCCCGTCAGTCTGCAATCATCGCCAGACTTACGGGCGCGAATGTCGAGAAGACCGGGGTGTTCGCCGGCATGTCTGGCTCGCCGGTATACATCGACAACAAGTTAGTCGGCGCGATCGCCTTCAGTTTTCCTTTTTCCAAAGAACCAATCGCGGGCATCACGCCAATTCAGCAGATGATCGATCTCTTTGAGAAGGGCTCAGCCGGCGAGACGCAGCATCCGAAGGAGCCGCGCGCAGTTTCGTTTGCGCAACTTGCTTCGACGGACTGGAAGCCAAGCTTGCCTAAACCGGCAATGGGCCCGACTTCCCTGATCGCTCCCGTCTCGCAAGGCTCGCTGCTCATGCCGCTCATTGGGCAACAAATAACTCCGATTGCGACACCCGTAGTCTTCGGTGGCATTAGTCAGGAATCACTCGCGATGTTTGCCCCACAACTGATGGCCAACGGGCTGCTTCCGGTTTCGGGCGTGGGCGGCTCGGCAGGCATGACGCCCATGGCGAAGGCTACCGACAAGACATTGACTCCGGGAACATCAGTCAGCGTTCAGCTGGTGCGGGGCGACTATTCAATCGCAGCTTCCGGCACAGTTACATTTCGTGATGTTGATCGGATCTATGCCTTCGGTCATCCGTTTCTGGGTCTGGGCGCGTCAGATATGCCAATGAGCGAAACGGCAGTGGTTACTGTTATTTCGAATTTGAATAATTCTTTCAAACTTTCGGTGCCCGGGGAGATGATGGGTTCGATTTCTCAGGACCGCGCTTCCGGAGTCTTTGGCCAGTTGGGCCAGGCGCCGAAAATGATTCCAGTAAAGATTAACTTACACACCAGCCGTGATCGCACCGAGACCTATAACTACGAAATAGCCAACGACTCATTCCTGACTCCGCTCCTGCTTAACATTACGGTCTTTAACACGATTACTTCCAGCGAGCGCTCTCTTGGTGACTCCACGATCACCATCAAGGGCGCCATCAACGTTAAAGGGCAGGAACCGATCTCCGTCGACCGCCGTTTCTCAGCCGGCAACTCGCCGGTCCTCGCGGCTGGCTCCGTTGCGGGTCCGATTAGTTCGTTGCTTGGCAGCGGCTTTGACGACGTGCAGATTGAAGCCGTCTCGCTCGACATTTCGTCGTCCGACACCAAGTATGCTGGAACGCTCGAAAGAATTGCGCTAAGCAAGACTGAAGCGCACCGTGGCGAAAATATCGAGATTCAAGCTTACGTGCGAACTGAATCGGGCAAGCAGTTTGTGCAACGGATACCAGTGAAGATTCCGGACGATGCTATTCCGGGACAACTGCTAGTGTTTGTCGGCGATGGCGGAGCGCTCCAGGAAGGTTCAGCCTCGCGCGCTTTCGTTCCCCAGGATTTAGGCCAACTGGTGCAGGCAATCAATAAAGTGAAGAAGAGCGATCGACTCTATGTGAAGCTTTTCCGCATTACCCCCGGCGCCGTTATCGGCACTAGTGAACTACCGAATTTGCCGCCGTCAGTCGTCGCCACGCTCAATAGCGACAGAAACTCAGGCGGTTACACGCCCACCGTTTTGTCTGCAGTTTACGAAATGGAACTGCCGCCGGCGGAGTTCGTTATTTCCGGCCAACAATTGATCGGACTCGATATTGTGCCGTAAGGAATGGAGACCATTGTCTTACCGGCACGGCCTTGCAAATGCGATTCGAGTTCTTCCTTTAGTCGCTCTACCGCTCTGCTTTGTCCCAGCCAATGCGCAAGCGGGTAAGGCAGAACCGGACAAAGCTCGCGTGCCAGCCGTCGAACGACTTACTACCCGCCAACAGCGTCGATTGATCAGGCACAACGAAGCAGGCGCGATTATGTCTCTGCGAACACTTTTCAGCAGCGAAGCCACCTACCAGGCAACCACCGGCAACGGAGATTACGGAACTCTCGCTGAACTGCGAAAGGCAGGACTGATCGACCAGGTGCTCGGTGAGGGTCACCGTTATGGTTATCTTTTCCGAATCAGACGCGAAAAAATATCTTTAGAGTCGCCTCAGTCCTCACTTGAGATAACGGCAGTGCCGCGAGCCTACGGCCGCACCGGTCGCCGATCATTCTACCTGGACGAAACCGGCGTCATTCATGCCCTTGATAAGAACGGCGCCGAGGCCACGCACGCTGATCACGTTTTAGTGATCGATCCCTAAATCTTCGACTGAGCGTTTTCCTTTTCTCTCGTATGTTATGCGAGTTATCAAATGGATCTCCAAACAGTGGCGCACAAATAATCGCTTCCGCATTCTCGTCGTAGCTGCCTCGGTACTCTTTCTCGTTACCTTCCTTTACCCCTTCGAAACCACGACCGTGCCGCAATGGAACCCCCGGATCGTTGATGAGGCCGGCGCACCGGTGCGTGAAATCAACGTCACTGAACACTGGCAGAACTATTTGCTGGAATCGGAAGGACATGAGGAAGCGCAAACAACTAGCCTGGATGGGCTGGTGAGCTTCGGCGCTCGCACAATCAGGGCCAGCGTAGCTCGCAGGTTATTCTCATGGATTAGTAAGTTTGGAAATTATAACAATCGCGGCCGGCCCATTCACTACGGAGCGGTGGTTGTTTGGGGTAGCAAGAACTATGAAACGACGGTTGCTGTCTATCCCGGCGAGGGGACGCCGCAGCCGGAGATTCGTGTGCAACGGCTGCGATAGCTTTAGGTAAGTCCGACTACAGCTTGCACAAAAAGTAGTTTGGGCAGTGCATAAGAGCGGGGGTAAACCCGCCTTCCTGACCCCGAGGTTCCTCGACGGCTCGATTTCTAACACCTTGAAAGCCTTTCCTGGTTAAGATCATATCGCAACCATAATCAGCTCAGGGTCGGGAAGGCGGGCTGGCCCCCGCACTTATGCACTGCCCGAACCAGGTTGAGCTATCAACCACTTTCATTAACACCGCGGCTTTAGCCCGGTGACCCGGTAGGTGGAAGATCAGGTAAACCGTTTAAACGGTTTCGCATTTCGTCTGGCTCCGAATCACCGGGCTAAAGCCGCGGTGTTAATAAGAGAACGGAGCGAACATGCACTAAGTAGCGTCACGGCTTCTTGACGATGAAGAGAAACCGTCCTTTCGATCGTGGCATGAGTTCAGCAGTGCTCGCGAAGCCCAGGCTCTCAATTCGTGTTTCGAGTCGCTTGGAGCCAAAGAGTAGCAGTGTGGATTTCAGCGGTGCCCAGGCGAACAAATTCGGCAGCAGCTCCTCAAAGCGCTCGAGAGCGCGACAGGTGACGAACTCAATTGCAGGCAGGGCCACCTTTTCAAACCGCTCATTAATGACACTCGCTCTTGACGAAATGCCGGTGTGATTTAGGGCTTCACGCAAAAACACCGCTTTCTTTTGCGAAGATTCAATCAAACTTGCGCGCAGGTCGGACCTGACAATCAGGCAGGGGATGATAGGCAAACCGCCTCCGGCGCCAACTTCGGCGATCTTGGCAGCCATTGGCAAGTGCTTAAGCAAGACGAGCGACTCGAGAATGTGACGGGTTGCAAACTCCTCTGGAGAACAAGGCGCAACTAGATGCACGCGTGAGTTCCAGCGGCTGAGCAACTCGTAATAACGTGAGAGCCCATCGATTGCTTCCACCGTGAGGGCGACATCATAGGTGGGCGCCTGGATCTTCAAGGCTTCTTTAAATTTATTCGTTTGCGCCGTTGTGTTCATTTCTGCTTTGTCGGTTTACGCCCCTACATGCGATGCTAACGACATCTTGAGATCCATTTTTTACGTTGCGTGAGTTTATATGATTGACGACCTGGCTGGACAACTAACTGATAAATTAGCCGATCAACATGAGCGGTTGGGACGAGCTGTTACAACCATCATCACTGAATACGCTGCTACTCTCGATACCAGAAAGGTTACGTCTGGAGCTACGCCGCAGGAGCTGGAAAAAATATTTGACGAGCCTTTTCCGGAGCATGGAATTTCCGCTGAGGAAATCCTGGCAAGGTTTACCAGAGACGTGCTTGCCCATGCGATGCAGGTTCCGAGCCCGCGCTATTACGGGCAGTTTAATCCTACGCCGCTGCCAATCGGTGTCTGGGCTGACGCGTTGTCTTCATCGCTCAACCAAAACGCCGGTGCCTGGCGCAATGGTCCGACCTCAGCAATGATCGAAGCGCGCGTCGTGCGTTGGCTTTGCGAACTGATTGGTTATGGTTCCGAAAGCTTTGGCGTGTTAGCCAGCGGCGGGACAGAAGCAAACCTGATCGCACTTAAGTGCGCCCGCGACCGTGCGCACGAAACTACAGTGCGTGGTGGCTTGCGTTCTGCTCCCGGTGACCTGACGGTTTATGCTTCCGAGCAATGTCATTTCTCGATCGAGCGTAGCGTTGACATCCTCGGCCTTGGTCGCAACAGTCTGCGCAAGATTGCCGTTGATGAAAACTTTCATATCCGCCCCGATGCACTGCAACAACAACTGCAGTCAGATCACCGGGCCGGCTGCGTACCTTGCTGTGTCATAGGCATTGCCGGCGCAACCTCAACCGGCGTAATCGATCCCCTGCCGCAGTTGGCCGCGATAGCGAAGGAGAACAATTGTTGGTATCACGTGGACGCGGCTTATGGCGGCACGCTCGCGTTTTCAGAAAAGCATCGCGACAAACTGCGCGGAATTGAGTTGGCTGATTCAATCACGTTTGATCCGCACAAGTGGATGTTTGTGCCCTTTGCCTGTGGTGCCGTGTTGGTACGCGATGGCGGCCGGGTGTTGCGAGATGCGTTTGATATTACGCCTGAGTACCTTAATGAAGATCGCGGAGGCGCGGATGTTGAATTTGATTTCTTTCGTTACGGCCAAATGGGCACGCGCCGTTTCAGTTCGTTGAAACTTTGGATGGCGCTCAAATTTATGGGCCGGGCGGGGTATGCGGCTGTAATTGAACGACAAATCGGGCTCAGCGAGTATCTGGCGTCGCGCATCGATGATCTGGACGACTTCGAACGCGTTTCCCCGGTTGAAACGGCGGTCTGCTGTTTCAAATTTTCGCCCGCGGGTTTTGCCGATCTCGACGGTATCGAACAGGATCGTTTGCAGCAAGAGTTGCAACAGAGAATCGAGCGCGGGGGTGAAGCCTGGATCACTACGACTGTACTGAACGGGCGGCGGGCACTGCGTGTAAATATCAACAGCTTTCTGACTCAGCGCCGTCACATCGATGATTTGTTAGACTTGTTGGCGCGCATGAGCACAGCGATAGTTTAGATTTCTTTGGCTCCATAGGAGCCAAATGTTTATAGAATGCAGAACCGCGAGCGGTAGCGAGCGGATGTTACGGTCAACAATGAATAGAGCGTTCGGCGGATTGAGTGCTTGCATCCGCTCGCTACCGCTCGCGGTTCTGCATCAGTTGCACTTCGCAGTTGAATCCGCGGACTATAAACATTTCATCCCTCCGGGACTGGGAAAATTTGTGCCGGAATAGACTAATGCACTTTAGAAAGCACTCATTACTTGTCGGGCTTTTTGTAGTCTTCTTGTTCGCGATCAACGGTAACGTCCGCGCGCAAACCGACTCACCGCGCTCGCTTCCCGCCGTTAAATCGCAGGCTGAGTTTGACGCGTTGGCCGTCACCTACGATCCAAACACGCCCTACGCTCTCCCGCACGTGCTCTTCGTTATCGACCGCAAGGACCAGAACAAGATCTACTACGTCAACACGAAGCGCTATGCTTTCCACAAAGATTTCGTAAACGGAACTTATCTTTCGCTGGAACGCGGTCGCGAGTTTTTTGAGAACAACTATCTCAAGCCAAATCGTCGCTTCATCCTCGGGACGATCGCCTATCAAACGCCTCTGCAACGCTGGACATTTGAATTCTGGGAAGGCGATCTGATTCCCGCGGATCAAATAAAGCTTACCGCGGACGTAATTAAGCCGACGTTTTTCAAAGCAGTCGCGTACAAGCCAAATTCAATTCGTCAGGATGATGAGTCGCGCACGGTGGCGGGCCTCGATCGAGTTTCACAAAGCGACATCGCCAAGGAACAGGAATATCAGGCACTGAACGTTGCCAAAGGTCTGGGCCGGATTCACGTCATTCCCAAGCTCGATGACCATGTTGAGATCGGCTTCAACGAAATACTCGTGCTCGATGAAGTGCCGATCCAACTTCCGCCAGTAGCCGGCGTGATTACTTCGCATCCCTCGACTCCTCTATCGCACATCAACCTCCTGGCAAAGGGCTGGGGCATTCCCAATGCCTACGTCAAAAATGCGTTAACGCTGCTGAAACAATATGACGGCTGGTGGGTTGAGTTTGAAGCCAAGCGCGATGGCTACACGATCAAACGCGCCGGTCAGGATCAGCTGAAGGAATATCAACGCCGTTTGTCGCAACGCCTCGACGTAATGAAGCCGCGCTTCAACCTGGCGGAGACACGTTTGCTCGGGCTCCGGCAACAACGTGCCGCCTCGGCGATCGCTTTTGGCGGCAAGTCGGCCAACCTTGGCGAAGTAATGAACGCGCGTCTGCCCGGCATTGTAGTTCCCAATGGATTCACGATTCCTTTTTACTACTACGACGACTTTCTGAAGGCTAACAAGCTGGACGACGCAATCTACACCTTGCTTAACGATCAGAAGTTTGTTCACGACCCGGCATATCGTCGTCAGAAGCTCGTGAATCTGCGCGAGAGCATCAAGCAGGGGCAGTTTGATGACAAACTGCGCGCCCAGATTCTGCGACGGGTGAAGCTGGAATTTTCCGGCAAGGGTTTGTTTGTGCGCAGCTCTTCCAACTCCGAAGACTTGCCAAACTTTAGCGGCGCCGGACTCTACACCACCGTTCCGAATGTTCGTGGAGACCAGGAACTCATCGAGGCGATCAAAACCGTTTGGGCGTCGCTGTGGAATTTCGAAGCCTACGAAGCCCGCGAGCGGTCTGTCATCGACCACTCGAAGATCTTTATGGCCGTGCTGATTCAGGAAGGCATCAACTCAGAAAGCTCCGGAGTGATGATTACCACCGATCCATTCGACAAGGACAACAAGGGAGCGATCTACATCAGCGCCAAGCGCGGTCTGGGCATCAAGGTTGTCGAAGGCAAGAAAGTTGCGGAGCAGATTATTTTTCGCGAACGCGCGAATGCGGTGCAGGTGCTGACGCGTTCGGATGAAGACAGCCTTTTGACGTTTGATGAAAAGGGCGGCGTCAAGGAGATCGCTATCACCGGTGAGCGAGTAGTGTTGACTGACGACGTGATCCGGCGATTGGTGTCGGCAGCTACTGCCATCAAGCGTGTGTTCGGCAGTCGCGAGCAGGACATCGAGTGGGCCTACATGAAGGGCCAGATATACATCGTGCAATCGCGGCCGTTTATTGCGGGTGGTTGAATGTAACGCAAGTTGTTAGTTTGCGTCTCGGGATTCAAGCCAAAGAAGCTCTAGGACACAGGTAATGATTCAAGATATGAAGCCTCAGGGTTGGGAAGGGTGGCTTGCCCCCGCTTGCGTAGAATGCCATTCGACGGGCGGGGGTAAACCACCCTTCCTAACCCTGAGCTTTTCTACGTTTTGTTTTCACTCTGAAGTCATCGAGCGTTCACGGTTAGCGAAACTCCTATCAGCTGATTAACAGTTTACGTTTACAAATATGAACAACATTTTCATCGATGGAATTCTTAACGGGCGCGTCGCGTTCGTAACCGGCGGCGGGACTGGGATCACTGGCGGCGTGGCGCGAGCTTTGGCCGAAGCTGGCGCGAACGTCGCGTTGGTCAGCCGCAGCATTGAACACCTTGAACCGGCGGCGAAGGCGATCAACGACGCGCGCGCAAGGGGCAGTAGCCCGACGGCGATGGAGGGCTCAGGCAGTAAAATGGGCGAGGCATTTGCCGTTGCTGCCGACGTGCGCAATCCGGAAGACGTAGAGAAAGCGGTGGCGGCCGCCGTGAAACGCTTCGGCAAGATCGATATTGTCGTCAACGGTGCCGCCGGGAATTTTCTAGTGCCCGCCGAAACTTTATCCCCAAACGGATTCGGAACCGTCGTGGATATCGATCTGAAGGGCACCTTCAATGTTTGCCGTGCGGCCTTTGCGCAACTCAAAGAACATCAGGGCCAGATTCTCAACATCAGCGCCACGCTTCATTACGGCGGTACAGCGATGCAGCTTCATGTATCCGCTGCTAAGGCCGGAGTCGATGCGCTCACACGCAACCTGGCAGTCGAGTGGGGCCGCTATGGCATTCGTGTTAACGGCATTGCACCCGGGCCGATTGAAGACACGGAAGGCATGAAACGTTTGGTTCCGGAACCCGTCAAGGAGAAGCTGAGGAAGAACATTCCCCTCGGACGTTTTGGGCGAATCAGCGACATCGAAAAGGCGGCAGTGTTTCTTTGTTCTGATGCGGCGAACTTCATCAATGGCGCAATTTTGGTTGTAGATGGCGGACAGTGGTTGTTGGGTAGCAGACTCGGTTAAACGTCATCAATCTAATTTTTGTACTGTCTTATTTCAAAGTCCAATGTCAAAGGCTGAGCCTTTCCGCACGGAAGGCGACAAGCCGCAAAACAAATGAAAATTTCACTCCATCACCTGAGCTGTGTATTGGTCTTGATCAGCTGCCTGGCTTTATCGGCCATCGCTCAGTCAGGATCGCAAACGGGTGCTGCGAAAAAAGCCAATGCCAGACCCGCTGAAGCGTCCACTCCAAAGCCTGATCCGTTTGATGGCGCAAGTGTCGAGAAAATGGCGGCGAACTGCGTCAGTTTCGAAACTGAGTTGGGCGTGATTGAGATCGAGATGATTCCCGAGGTGGCGCCGGAAAGCGTACGGGCTTTTTTAAACCTCGCTGCAACAGGCGCGCTCGACACCACAACATTTAGCCGCACTGTCAAAGACTTTGTCATTCAAGGGGGCAATCTCGCCACCAGTGAAAAGTGGAATTACGATCTGGCCAGGAGAATGTCGCATAAACTTCCTGACGAGCCGGGGCTAATCAAACATGTCCGCGGGATCGTCTCCATGGCAAAGACCCAGGAAGCAAACAGCGCCACCACGCACTTTTTTATACTGGTTGGTGATGGGCATCATCTTGATGGAAAGTTTGCGGCGTTTGGCAGAGTGACCAAAGGCATCGAGGTTGCCGACCAGATCAATCAGGAGCCGGCGGAGGGCGAGAAGCCAAACAAGCCGGTGCGTATCAATCGTGCCATCGTCGTGCCCTGTAAGAAATGAAGATTTCATTCAACCCGATAGTTGGCAGCGTTTTACTTACGCTAGTTTTGTCTACGGCTCCGAGTTGCGCCGGCCCGCGCCCTGAATCGCCAACGCCTGATGCGGCCAAGCGGTTTTTGTTGTTGCGCGGATATCAGTTCGATGCGAAGTCGTTTCAGCGGGCCGTAGCGGCGAACGACATAGGCGCGGTCGATGGCTTTCTCGCAGCCGGCATCGATCCAAATGTAAAAGACGAAGAAAGCGGTGGAACAGCGCTCATCTGGGCGGCTGCGCATGACGAGGCGGACATCGTCAAGGTACTCCTGCGAGGCGGAGCTAACGTTAACGCAAAAGACATGGGTGGCTACACAGCACTCTTGCGTGCGCTTGAAAAAAAGAATGATGCAGTCGCGGAGTTACTGCTGACGCAGCCTAACTTGGAAGTGAATGCCCAGGGCTTTAGTGGGATGACTGCGTTAACGTGGTACGTATGGAGTGGGAACGAACGCAACGTAAAGAGTCTGCTTGAGCGAGGCGCCAATCCAAACCTCAGTGATGCTGATGGCGATACGCCGTTGCATGGTGCGGCACAACGCGGCAATGTGAAGCTGCTGCAAATGCTGTTTGCAGCGGGTGCGGACCCAAACGCCAGGAACAAAGTCGGGGGAACGCCGCTGATGTGGGCAGGTGTTTATGGTCAGGATGCAGCGGCGCGAGTACTGATTGAAAAGGGTGCCGACCCTGCCTTGAAGGATGAGCAAGGCCTGACTGCTTCGGCCTGGGCCGCGAAGAATAAGAGAGACGAGCTGGCGCAACTCCTACACGAAGCCGAAAAGAAGCGATAAAACTTTTGGAGTGCGGTGACCTGTCACCGCTTTGGTCCAGGGCGGCTTGACGCCCTGCTCCTCGATGTTCAAACGCTACGGTGGTCGCGACAGGTCGCGACCGACTAAAGCGGTGACAGGTCACCGCACTCCAAAATCTGATCGCCCATGGTCAACACAATTCTGCGCGAACACCTGGCACGACTGCTCCGCCGCGAGAATCTCACTCGCCGTGAAGCCACAGAACTTCTTGTAGCGATGCTCCAGGATGATGCAACGGACGCGCAGATTGCTGGGACCTTAGTCGCCCTCTCAGCCAAGGGCGAAACTGTCGAAGAGTTGGCTGGAATGGCAGACGCGTTACGCGAGCGCGCGGTCAAGGTTAGATCCTGCCACACTGCTTTCATCGACACAGCGGGCACCGGCTCGAGCCGCGCCAAGACTTTCAATGTCTCAACCGCGGCAGCTTTTGTTATCGCTGGAGCGGGATTGGCGGTCGCGAAACACGGCAACCGCGCCGCCAGTAGCAAGTCGGGAAGCGCGGATGTGCTGACGGCGCTCGGTGTCAACGTGTCAGCGCTCGTGAAAGTTAGTGAAGACTGCCTGAATGAAACTGGAATCTGTTTCATGTTTGCGCCGCTCTATCATGGCGCGACTGCGCGGGTTGCTGGTATTCGTCGCGAGTTGGGCGTTCACACGACCTTCAACCTGCTGGGACCGTTAAGCAATCCAGCCGGGGCGCCAAGACAAATCATCGGCGTGTGGCGCCGGGATTTGGTGGAATTGTTAGCGAATGTCGCAGCAGCGCTGGGAAGCGAGCGCGCCTGGGTAGTGCATGGTGAAGACGGCCTCGATGAGATCACGCTCGCTGGAAAAACATTTGTCGCTGAAGCAGGCGACGGAGTAGTTAAGACTTTTGAAATCGCGCCGCAGGATTTTGGGCTGTCCGAGGGCCCACTCGATCACTTGCGCGGGGGAGATGCGGAAGCAAATGCGCGGATTATTCGAGACGTGTTGTCACTGGAACGACGCGACGAGGCGCGCGCGCTCATCGTAATCAACGCAGCAGCAGCGCTGTTCGTCGGTGGAAAGACAGAGACTTTCATAGATGCCGCGCGACTGGCCGAAGAGAGCATAGACAACGGCGCGGCGAGAATGAAACTGGACCAACTGATCAAGGCAACGAACTAAGGTCAAGTTATTTGCTGGGACCGCGGGCGTCTCGCCCGCAAGGATTCACTAGAGGAATTGAATGGATAACAAGCTCTACTCGCGCCACGCGCTCGTTGGCGGGCGGGACGCCCGCGGTCCCAGGGAAGAGATTGACTCATACTTCCTGCCTAAGGGCGCTGATAGTTGATGGACATCCTTTCTCAGATCATTGCAAACAAGAGGCTGACTGTGGAGTCAGCGAAACGCTCTTTGCCTCTGGAACAGTTGCGGACTGACGCTCTTAATGTTCGGGCAAACATGAAAGCCCATGCGCTCCGAAATGCACTGTCAGGTAACGCAATAAATATCATTGCCGAATTCAAGCGCCGCTCGCCGTCAAAAGGCACGATCCGTGAGAATGCTGACGCGGCGACGATCGCGCGTAGTTATGAGTCAGCCGGCGCGGCGGCGATTTCGGTGCTAACTGAAGAGAACTATTTTGCCGGTGCGCTTGATGATCTACTCGCGGTGCGCGCGCAAGTTTCAATTCCGATTCTGCGCAAGGATTTTGTTTTCGACGAATGGCAGGTACATGAGTCAGCTGCGGCGGGAGCCGACGCATTATTGTTAATTGTGGCCGCGCTCGACGATGATACGCTCGCGCGGCTGTTAAGACTGACGGAAGAAGACTTGGGCATGGACGCACTCGTCGAAGTTCACACCAGGGAAGAAATGGAGAGAGCCGTTGCGCATAGTGCGAAGCTAATCGGAGTTAATAATCGTGACCTGCGAACCTTTGATGTCTCTACAGAAACGTCTCTGCAGCTCGCCGGCTTTGCTCCCGCTGCAACGGTTCTGGTTAGTGAAAGCGGGCTTACCCCTGATGAAGTACCGAAGTTAAGAGCGGCCGGCTACAGCGGATTTTTGATTGGCGAGACTTTAATGCGTTCGGCTGATCCGGCACGGCAACTGCGAACTTTCAGGGGAGAGAACTAAGCAGATGGTATTAGTAAAGGTCTGCGGAATGACGAATCTTGATGACGCTCTCGCTGCGGCTGACGCCGGTGCGGATGCGTTGGGATTCAACTTTTACCAGCGCAGTCCACGTTATGTTGCGCCGGAGACTGCACGGCCTATCATTGATCGTTTGCGCGCAGACTATCCAAACCTGCTGAGTGTCGGTGTTTTTGTAAACGAAAGTCTCGAGACGATTAAGGAGATTGCCGCGGCTGCAGGCGTTTCAGCGCTGCAGTTGCACGGGAACGAGACGCCGGAATACTGTAAAGCGCTGCAGGGCTATCATTTGATCAAGGTGTTTTCAGCGAGCGAAAAGTTTGCCCCGCAAACAGTTTTGGATTACGACGTTCAGGCGATCATGCTGGACGCGGTTGATAAAGAGGCATTCGGCGGCACCGGCAAGCTCAGCAACTGGGCGGTTGCGCGGGAAACGCGTGAACTCGTTCCCAAACTATTCCTGGCTGGCGGTTTGTCTGCGGATAACGTGGCTGACGCGATCCATCAGGTGAACCCGTTCGCGGTTGATGCCTGTAGCCGGCTCGAAAGTGCGCCCGGGCGGAAGGACCAAGGCCGCGTGCGTGCGTTCGTTGCGGCCGTCCGCGCGGCGACAGCGTGAACTTTTGGAGTGCGGTGACCTGTCACCGCTTTGGTCCGTGGCGGCTTGACGCCGCGCCTTTCAAGTAAGCTCCAGTCAACGATGGTCGCGACAGGTCGCGACCGAACAAAGCGGTGACAGGTCACCGCACTCCATATGAAAGAAACACAACCTGATGAATCTGGCCACTGGGGCGCTTACGGCGGTCGTTTCGTTCCCGAGACTCTGATGGCTCCGCTGGAAGAGTTGACCTTTGCCTACTCAAGCGTGCGCGACGATCTCTCGTTTCAGTCTGAACTCGCAACGCTCTTGCGCGATTACGCCGGTCGGCCCACACCTCTGTTCCACGCTGCGCGTCTCACCGGGCACGCGGGTGGCGCCACGATTTATCTGAAGCGCGAAGACTTACTACATACCGGCGCTCACAAGATTAACAACACGCTCGGGCAGGTTTTGCTGGCTCGACGCATGGGCAAGCGACGCGTTATTGCGGAAACGGGAGCCGGCCAGCACGGCGTAGCGACCGCGACGGTCTGCGCGCTCTTTGGCTTGGATTGCGTTGTCTACATGGGCGCCGAAGACATGCGACGGCAGGCCCTGAATGTTTTCCGCATGAATTTGCTTGGTGCTGAAGTTCGCGAAGTGAACGCCGGCTCACGAACGCTTAAGGACGCGATCAACGAAGCCCTGCGCGATTGGGTTACCAATGTTTCAGATACTTATTACCTGCTTGGCAGCGCACTCGGCCCACATCCTTACCCGATGATGGTGCGGGATTTTCAAACTGTCATCGGCCGTGAAACGCGCGAGCAGGTTTTTGAAAAGGAGTCACGCTTACCCGACGTCCTGGTTGCGTGTGTAGGTGGCGGCTCAAATTCGATTGGAATGTTTCACCCGTTCTTGCGTGACGAGTCGGTACGAATGATTGGCGTTGAAGCTGGTGGCCGCAGCAACGAGTTGGGTCAACACGCAGCGCGGTTCAATCAAACAGGCGGCGGTCGTCCCGGTGTGTTGCAGGGCACGCTGAGCTACGTCTTGCAGGATGAGAACGGGCAGATTGCTACTACCCATTCGATTTCCGCAGGACTGGACTACGCTTCAATCGGCCCCGAGCACGCCTCACTGCACGACTCAGGTCGAGTTGAATACACCTCGGTGTCAGACAGCGAAGCACTGGCTGCTTTTCACCTTCTTTCAAAGCTCGAAGGAATTATCCCGGCCCTTGAGTCCGCCCATGCCGTTGCCCATGCGATTAAAGTTGCGGCGGAGTTGAGCAGCGACAAAATCCTGATTGTGAATCTATCGGGACGCGGCGATAAGGATGTGAATACGGTGCAGGAGAGTCTGAAGGCTGACTCCGGAACTTCATGAAGACGAACCAAGCGGCAGCGGTTGGTGCAAATCGTGGCGTGCCTTCTTTTTTCGCGGGGGGCATGCTGATTGTTGTGGGCATAGCCCTGGCGAAGCTGGTGCTGCATTGCGTCTTCAATAATCGCTACGGTTATTTCCGCGACGAGTTTGACTACCTGGCTTGCGGCGATCACTTGGCCTGGGGTTATGTAGACCAGCCGCCACTCCTGCCTTTCCTCGTTAGAGTTAGTCGCGTTGTCCTGGGAGACTCCCTTCGCAGCATACGGTTTCTGCCTGCCCTGGCGACATCTGCGGTGGTCGTTCTGACGGCGCTGATCGCGCGTGAGTTTGGTGGCCGGCGCTTTGCTCTGGTGCTGAGTGCCGTAGCGGTGCTCATCGCTCCGGTTTATCTCTCCGGCGGAAGCCTTTTAACTACGAACTGCCTGGAGCCGCTTTTGTGGATGGGCTGCGTGTATTTTGCGATTCTGGCCATCAAGCACGACGCGCGTTATTGGGGTTGTTTTGGCGTGGTTGCCGGACTCGGATTGCAAGAGAAGTATTCGATAGCGATTTTTGGCTTTGGATTAGTTGCCGGTCTACTCATAAGCAAACAACGCAGCGCGATTCTCAGTAAATGGTTTTGGATCGGAGGGCTGGCGGCGTTCGTAATTTTTCTGCCGAATCTGATTTGGAACGTGCAGCAACACTGGCCGTTTCTGGAATTGATGCACAACATCAAAACTACCGGCAAAGATGTTCAGCTTTCTCCGCTTGAATATTTCGCGCAACAGATTCTCTTGCTCCATCCGCTAACAGCCCCGATCTGGATTGCCGGATTGTTTGCCCTGCTGTTGTCTCCGCGGCTGAAGAACTATCGCTTCCTTGGTTGGTGTTACTTAATTTCCTTCACGGCGTTTGTGGTACTCAAAGGAAAGAATTACTACCTTGCGCCCATCTACCCGATGCTGTTTGCTGCCGGTGCGATGACTTTGGAAAACGGAATTGAGCGAATCCGGCAGGGCTGGTTGAAACCGGCAATACTGGTATTGTTGCTGGCTGGAGGAGCATGGTTTGCTCCTATCGTTGTGCCGGTCCTCCCAATCGATCGTTTTATTGCTTACATGGAGACGTTGCCCTTCAAGGTGCCACGCACCGAACATAGCCACATGAGCGCGGCGCTGCCCCAACACTACGCGGATCAATTTGGCTGGGAAGAGATGACGGCAATGACGGCACAGGCCTGGTCGCGAATCAAGCCTGAAGAGCGACCGGACTGCGGGATATTCGCACAGGACTACGGCCAGGCGGGGGCGATTGATTTCTTTGGCCGGCGTTACGGATTGCCGCCGGCGCTCAGCGGTCACCAGACCTATTTTCTCTGGGGGCCGCGCGGCTATTCAGGTAACTGTCTAATCGTGCTGGATGATCGGAAAGAAGTTCTGGAGGAGAAGTTTGAGCACGTTGAGTACGTCGGCTCATCTGATAATCCTTATGCGCTGGAGCGGAATATTCCCGTCTTCATTTGTAAGGGAGCGAAGTTTGGATCGCTGGCGCAAATTTGGCCTCAGCTCAAGAAATGGCGTTAGCGGACCAGGAAATTTGGCCGCAGGTTCTCGCGGATCAAATCAAAACACGGACGAGGAATATAGATTTTGAGGTTCAGAACTTTTTCGCTATTAATCTCAGATCTGCGTTCATTCGCGCAAATCCGCTGCTAAATTATTCTGACCGAACAAAAGTCAGGAGTCTAAGTTGAGCCGAATCGAAGCCGCATTCAGTAAGCTAAAAAGGGAAGGGAAGCCTGGCTTCATTCCTTTCATCACCGCCGGCGATCCTGATCTCGATACAACCTCCGAGCTGCTGCTGGAATTGGCTAACTCCGGCGCGACTCTCATCGAACTCGGAGTTCCCTTCAGCGATCCAATGGCGGATGGTCCGGTGATTCAACGGGCTTCGGAGCGCGCGCTTCAGCACAACTTCGGGTTGGAAGAGATTTTTGCGACCGTTGCAAAAGTCCGCTCTAAGTTCGCGACGCCGCTCATTCTTTTCAGTTACTTCAATCCCCTTCTGCAATACGGTATCGACAAACTCGCGCGCGCTGCTCGAGACGCAGGTATCGATGGCATTCTGGTGACAGACTTAACGCCCGAGGAGTCGAAAGAGTTTGCCGGCACCTTGAAGGCGAACGATCTCGACATGATTTTTCTGGTGGCGCCGACGTCGACTGACCAACGCTTGCGCATGATAACCGCACATGCAAGTGGCTTTGTATATGCCGTATCAAGGGCTGGTGTCACCGGGACTCGCGAGAATTTGAGCCGTGAGGCAGAATTGCTCGTCGCGCGTGTGCGCAAGTTTTCCAGTTTGCCGGTGGCTGTGGGTTTTGGCATTTCCAGCGCTGAGCAAGTGGCGCAGACTTGCACTTATGCGGACGCGGCAGTTGTTGGTTCGGCTATTGTCGCGCAGATTGAAAAGCTGTCCGGCTCGGAAAGATTAGTTGAGCAGATTGGACTGTTCGTGCGGGGTTTGATTCCTGCGGGAGCGAAAACTGCATGAAGGAAACTTTGGATTCCGGCCCGGGAATTGGGCGCGGGACAGCGGTTGTGATCGTGCTGCATACGCCGCGCGAAAAATGTTGGGGTGTGCTCGACGAGCTTAATCAGGCTGGAGTATTCTTGCGCGGCCTCGACCTGAACGCATTCGATGATTGGGTTAGCGCCCTGGTGCACAACGAGCCCTTCATCGGTTTTGGAGATCTGTTTTTTCCGATGTGGCGCGTTGAGCGCATCTCAAAGGATGAGACAGCGGCCGGAGTACCGTCGCTTTGTGAGCAAGTCGAGAAACGAACGGGTCTCACGATTCAAGAGCTTTTGCGGACAGACGACAGACATTGATGATATTGCTACCACCAGGCGCAGAGAGGGCTGCCGTGGTGCTCAAACGGACCTAACCCTCCCCGAGATATTTCTTGTTGCAAGCATGAAACACTGTTCCATTCTCGCGTTTAATGTGGTATGCTCCGCGCAAACAGGCGGTAAGGAGAAAGCCTTCTGGCCGCGGACTCGTGAGAAAAGGAGCAGAAGAAAGCGATGTATGTTATGGCAACTGATGACCGAATTAGCGTAGACCGCGGCAAGGCAATCGAAGCGGCTCTATCAGGCATTGAAAAAAGATTTGGCAAAGGATCAATCATGCGCCTGGGAGAGCGCGAGGTTTCTGATGTTCCGGCAATTTCTACCACATCCTTAAGCCTCGACGCGGCCGTGGGCATCGGTGGCGTGCCCCGCGGACGCATTATCGAGATCTACGGACCGGAGAGTTCGGGCAAAACAACACTTGCTCTGCATATCGTGGCGGAAGCGCAGAAGGCCGGTGGAGTTGCTGCCTACATCGATGCCGAACACGCCATGGACGCGGATTACGCCGGCAAACTTGGCGTAGACATCGATCAACTGCTGATTTCTCAGCCGGATTCAGGTGAACAGGCACTGGAGATTGCAGAGGCGTTGGTACGTTCAAACGGCGTTGACGTGATCGTGGTTGATTCTGTCGCCGCTCTTGTTCCCCGGGCAGAGCTCGATGGCGAAATGGGCGACTCGTTGCCCGGCCTTCAGGCGCGTTTGATGTCGCAGGCGCTGCGAAAACTCACGGCGATAGTTTCGCAGTCAAATACCTGTTTCATCTTCATCAACCAGATTCGCGAGAAAATCGGCGTGATGTTTGGCAGTCCCGAAACCACGACCGGCGGCCGCGCGTTGAAGTTTTACGCCTCCATGCGGCTCGATATCAGACGCATCGGAGCGATCAAGGACGGAGACCGCGTGGTAGGGAACCGCACGAAGGTCAAGGTTGCGAAAAATAAAGTGGCGCCGCCTTTCCGTGAATGCGAATTTGACATCATGTATGGCGAGGGCATCTCGCGCGAAGGCGATGTGCTGGACCTGGCCGTGGTGCAAAACGTCGTCGACAAGAGCGGTGCCTGGTTTTCCTATAAGGGCGATCGCCTGGGACAAGGCCGCGAGAACTCCAAGGCGACACTGAAGGAAAAGCCGGAGATTCTCAAGCGCATCGAAAGGGAAGTGAAAGTAAAACTTGGAATGGCGGTGCGTGAAGAAAAGGTCGAAGCTGCTGCCCCGAGCGCCAAGGCTGCTACGGCAGACAAGAAGTAAACCTGCTTGAAACATAAACAAGCGTTCAGCCGCGTGGTCTCGCGCGGTTGAGCGCTTATTTATTGCTTTACAGGCCGTCTGTCTAAACCGATAATCCGCCGCGGTAGGATAGACATTCGTGTCTGTCCATCAAAAAATAGACAGGCAAGAATGCCCGTCGTACCTATGAAATCAATTCTCATTAAAGGTGGAACCCTCCTGACGATGGATGAAAGCAATGCCATCGTATCTGGAGACTTGCTAATCCGCGACAGCCGCATCGCGAGCGTTGGCGAGTCAGGCCAAACGGCCGATGTTGTTATTGATGCCGCGGGTTGCGCAGTTCTTCCTGGCTTTGTTCAAACCCACATTCACCTTTGCCAAACGATATTTCGCGGAGCTGCGGACGACTTGCCGTTGCTCGACTGGCTCAAGAAACGCGTTTGGCCGATGGAAGCTGCTCATGACGTTGCCTCAATCAAGGCGTCCGCGCGACTCGGTGTGGCCGAGCTCATTAAAGGCGGAACGACCTGCGCGCTGACGATGGAAACGGTGAACCATACTGAAGAAGTTTTCCTTGTGGTTGAAGAGAGCGGTTTTAGGGCGACGATAGGCAAGTGCATGATGGATAAAGGCGACGACGTTCCTGCGGCGCTCCATGAAAACACAGATGCTTCCATCGATGAATCGTTAGCGTTGTTTGCTGCCTGGCATGGCAAAGCGGATGGACGAATACGCTATTGCTTTGCGCCACGCTTCGCCTTGAGTTGTACGAGCGAATTGCTTTCGCGTGTAGGCAAACTTGCAAGAGAGCACGGTTGTATTGTGCACACTCATGCTTCCGAAAACAGAAATGAGTGTGAGTTGGTAGAAAGCGAAACCGGCCTGCGCAACGTCAGTTATCTTGATTCACTCGGCTTGAGCGGTCGTCACGTTGTGTTGGCCCATTGCGTACATCTCGATGCGGCCGAGTTTCAGATGCTCGCCAACACTCGAACTAACGTTGCTCATTGTCCCTCGTCCAATCTCAAACTTGGCTCCGGCATTGCCGAGATTACCAGGATGCTCAATCAGGAAATCTCAGTTTCACTTGGAGCTGACGGAGCGGCCTGTAACAACCGGCTCGACATGTTTACGGAGATGCGCACGATGGGGCTTTTGCAAAAGGCTATGCACGGACCCGAGGCCATTTCTGCGAGGCAGGCCCTCCGCATCGCCACGATTGAAGGCGCTAAGGCTCTGGGACTGGAAAAGGAAATTGGCAGTTTGGAAATCGGCAAACGCGCCGACGTAGTAGTAGTAAAGCTCGACGGTCTTCATTCCACTCCCAGTTCAAGCGATCCTGTCTCGGCGCTGGTGTACTCAGCACAAACGTCTGACGTTCAGAACGTAGTGATTGATGGACAAGTGGTCATGAGAGATCGGGAGTTACTTACCCTGGACGAGGAATCAATAGTTCATGACGCAAACCGGCAGCGTTCCGAGTTAATGAAGCGAGCGGGCATAGATGGATGAATTGCGGGTTTTTGAGGCTAGTTGTGGAAAAAAGCAAGGCCTGAAAAAGGCTGTGCCAGCTCGAAGGTAGCGACTGCGGGGGGCGCGATCGGCGGCCGAGCTGGCACTGGCGGGCACTTTCAATTTTGAATCGGATGTCGTCTTTCAACCGGACTGACGTTTGGGCGCCAACCCCATCCTCAACGGTTGGGATTATACACTTCCCCGTGAATCCGTCAACGAAATTCTGTGACTAATCTGACAAATTAGGATTTCAAACCTAAGTTGACGTTCCTTCCCCAACTCCCTATACTACGCGGTCTTTCCTACCCAACGGCCAGGTAGCTCAGTTGGTAGAGCGCGGCCCTGAAAAGGCCGGCGTCGGCGGTTCAAATCCGTCCCTGGCCACCAGAAATAGGTGAAAAGGGGAACGGGGTAAAAGGGAAACAGGGGATCTCATCGCAGCTTCCCCCTTTTCCCTCTTACCCCGTTCCCCTTTTCACCTTTTTCGCCGGCCCTAGTGTCGCCAATAGCGCTTTATCCGCTCTTCGAGCATTGGAAAGGGAACGTATTCGGCGGCTCGTCCAGCGCGGCGTAGCTCCTCGACCATTCGCATTGCCCCATCAGCATTTCTCGTGTGAACGAGGATGGTTGAGGCCGACTGCAGGTCGGGATTGGCTGCCAGCCACGAAGCAATAGCGTATCCGGTGCGCGTGTCGTCGCGACTTTCGCTGTTGTAATGCTCGGGGTGAAGATCGTGATCGAGGAAGATCGCATCGTAAGAATTCGCGCCGAGAAACTCTCTGGCTTGCTCAACGTTGTCAGCTACGTCAACAAAGTCGCCTTTAAAGCGTGCCGAAAACCAGCGATGCCGTCTTCTGTCGTCATCCAGTAGAAATACGCGAATCGGATGGCGCTCAGCCTTTACCTTGTTAAGCCCCAGTTTTGCCAGTAATGAATTAAAAAGACGCATGTCGGGTTCGATACAGCCTCCGGTCGTACAACAATAGTCCACGACTGTCGAAATTGAAAACCGGCTCTTCATTGCGCTTGCTTCTGCCGATGCTATAATCCAAGTCGAATCGACTAAAAATCAATTTTCCGTTACCGCTCGGGTTCCCACATGTCATCAGATAACTCCGGCAAAAACGTAATCCCATTCGCGAATGGCTTGCATGAGGTCACCGGCCCAGCAGCAGATTCTGAGCAGACGACGAAGACTCAAAGCGTTGTTTGCCAATTCTGTTTTGGCACTGGTACGCGACTCGACTCAGGCAAAGGCGCTGCCATCTGCGACTGCCGGCGATCCAATAGCGGAGCCAGGGCCCTCGATGCTGCGCGTATCCCGCCGCGCTTTCGCGAATGCAATTTCCATAATTACTATCCGAAGAATGATTCCCAATACTTCGCACACAGCTTTGCCAGCCGGCTGGTGGATGAATACCCGGCTGTCGAAACCGGCCTGCTATTCATGGGCAGTGTCGGGGTGGGCAAAACTCATCTGGCTATTGCCGTGCTGCGGGACCTGATTGAGAAAAAGGGTGTCACTTGCTTGTTCTACGAGTCAGGTTCGCTACTCAAGGCCATACAGGATTCCTACAACCCTGTTTCCCAAACATCGGAGATGCGTGTTCTTGCTCCCGTCTATCAAGCCGAGGTTCTTGTGCTTGATGAGTTGGGCGCGACGGTCCCCACCAATTGGGTGCGCGACACGCTGTATCAGATCATTAACACTCGTTATAACAATAAGAAGCTTACGATCTTCACCACCAATTATTTGGATGAACCCCGCGCCGCTGCCGAGGAGAATCCCGACGCTGGCGACGCAAAACGACGCCGGACTTTTGCTGCTGATCGCATCCAGGAGTTGACAACACTCGAGGAACGAATTGGCACGCCGCTTCGCAGTCGTCTATACGAGATGTGCAAAAAGGTGAAGATTGAGGGAGAAGATTATCGCAAGCATCTTGAGCAGCGTCGCTTTGATTCGTCAGCTTCGCAGCCTTAACGCCTGGCGCTCGGTTCACCTCTCAGGGTGGCGGTGCTTTCAGACGCTTGTCGATGAAGTTCTTGAAGCTCTCGCGTAAACCCGGATCGATCTTGAAGGCTTTTTCAAAATCCTGAAGCGCCTCGGCCTTCTTTCCCTGCAAAGTTTCAATCACTGCCCGACTCGAATAAGCGGCGGCCAAATTGGGATCAAGGCCGATGGCTTTTGAGTAGTCAGCTAACGCACCATCGAAATCCTTCCAGGCTTGCCGCACTGTCCCCAACGCATAGTAGACCCCGGCGTCTGGTTTCAACTCAATTGCTTTACCGTAGTCACTGATTGCCCCGTCAAAGTCCTGCTGCGAGTTTCTCGCTTGCGCGCGATTGATGTAGGCATCGACGAACTTTGGAGCGGCCTCCAGAGCCGTCGTGTAATCTTTGATTGCGGCGACATTGTCCTGTTTTGCCTGATAGGCCGCACCCCGATTGTAATAGGCAATCGTCAACTTGGGATTGAACTCGATCGCTTTAGTGTAGTCCTCAATTGCTCCTTCAGTATCGCCTTTGGCCTTCTTCGCGTTGCCGCGGTTGTTGTATGCCATGGCAAACTCAGGCACCAGTGCAATTGAACTTGTGAAGTCCGCTATGGCGCCGTCGTTGTCGCCTTTCTGCAAACGCACTACGCCGCGATTGAAATAAGTTTCGACGCTGCGTGGCTTGAGTTCGATAGCCTTGCTGTAGTCGGCAATCGCGCCGTCCACATCGCCTTTTTGGAGCTTGATGTTGGCGCGGTTGTTGTAAGCGTCAGCGAGCCGAGGCTCCAGCGTGAGAGCTTTGTCATAATCTGCCAGGGCGCCGTCCAGGTCGCCACTTTCCTGCTTTCGCAGTCCACTGTTGTAGTAGTCGATAGCCTTCTGGGACTTTTGCGCGATCAAAGGTGACGGGCAGAGTGTGAAGAACGCAATCGTTGCCAGCGTCGCCATTAGCAACTTTTCCAACTTCGGAAATCGGTCAGTTGTTTTCATTTAGCAGTTGAAACGACCGCGGCAGTTTTACGGTTTGAGATGGCTATGTATAATGCTTCGACTCCACTTCGTCAATTGTCAGCAGATGTTGTCTTGAATGCCCAAACGCACTGATATCCACAAAATCTTAATCATCGGATCCGGCCCAATCGTTATTGGACAGGCGTGCGAGTTTGACTATTCCGGCACGCAAGCATGCAAAGCGTTACGACAGGAGGGTTACAAGGTCGTACTGGTAAATTCCAATCCGGCGACGATCATGACTGACCCGGAAACGGCCGACGTTACCTATATCGAGCCGCTCACCGTTGAGGCCGTTAGCGCCATCATTCGAAAGGAACGGCCAGATGCGTTGCTACCCACCGTTGGCGGTCAAACGGCGCTCAACCTGGCGATTGCACTCGACGATTCGGGCGTCCTTGAAGAGTGTGGCGTAGAGATGATTGGCGCCAAGCGCGAGGCGATTCGCGTCGCTGAGGACCGTCTGCTGTTCAAGAAGGCAATGGACGAAGCCGGCATGCAAATGCCAGCCGGCGGTTTCGCCAAGTCGTGGGCGGAAGCGCAGGAGATTGTCGCGCACACGGACTATCCGGCGATCATTCGTCCTTCATTCACACTCGGCGGCACTGGAGGCGGCACCGCATACAACCCGGAAGAGTTTGAAGAGATCGTGCGCGCCGGACTGGCGGCTTCACCGATGCACGAGGTGTTGGTCGAAGAATCGATTCTGGGCTGGAAAGAATTTGAGCTCGAGGTGATGCGCGACCTTGCCGACAACGTCGTGATCATCTGCTCGATTGAAAACTTCGATCCGATGGGGGTACACACCGGCGATTCGATCACGGTTGCGCCGGCACAAACTCTAACTGATCGCGAGTATCAGCGGATGCGCGACATGGCAATCGTGATCATTCGCAAGGTAGGCGTTGAAACCGGCGGCTCGAATATTCAGTTTGCCGTCAATCCGGAAAATGGCGACATCCGCATTATCGAAATGAATCCGCGCGTATCACGCTCGTCAGCCCTTGCTTCCAAGGCCACCGGTTTCCCCATCGCCAAGATCGCGGCGAAGCTCGCGGTGGGGTACACGCTCGACGAAATTCCCAACGACATCACGCAGAAGACACCGGCATCGTTTGAACCGACTATCGACTACGTCGTAGCCAAAATTCCCAAATGGGACTTCGAAAAATTCAAGGAAGCTGAAGACGTGCTCGGCACGCAGATGAAGTCTGTTGGCGAAGTGATGGCGATTGGCCGTACGTTCAAAGAGGCGCTCTTCAAAGGGCTTCGCTCGCTGGAATCGGTAAAGCCTTTACGGCTCGAGGACGTTTCTGATGATGAAGTGCAACGCAAACTTGCCCGCCCGAATTCACAGCGGTTCTCCTACATCACTTATGCACTTCAGCACGACTGGCCTATCTCCGAGATTTATCGTCTCTCGCGCGTCGATCCATGGTTTCTCGAACAGCTTCAGGACGTCATGGAAATCCAGAAAGGGATCGAAGGTCTCAAACTCGAAGATATTTCGGCCGAGGTTTTGCGATCTTTCAAAGAAGTTGCGCTCTCGGATCGCCGTCTCGCTTATCTGACTGACAAATCGGAAGACGAAGTCCGTGAGTACCGGAAGAAACTAAACGTCGTTCCCGTCTACAAACGCGTTGATACCTGCGGCGCCGAGTTTGAATCGTTCACTCCTTACCTCTATTCGACTTATGAAACTGAAAGCGAAGCGGCGCCAACTGATCGGCGCAAGATCATGATTCTGGGCTCAGGCCCAAACCGTATTGGCCAGGGAATTGAGTTTGACTATTGCTGTTGCCACGCTTCGTTTGCACTGCGCGACGCCGGCTTCGAAACAATCATGGTCAACTGCAATCCGGAAACGGTTTCAACCGACTACGATACTTCTGATCGACTCTACTTCGAGCCACTGACCTTCGAAGATGTGATGAACATTGTCGACGTTGAGAAGCCCGAGGGCGTGATCGTCCAGTTTGGCGGACAGACACCACTGAACCTGGCGATGCGTCTGCACCAGGCGGGCGTTCCCATCATCGGCACGTCGGCTGATGCAATCGATCTTGCTGAAGATCGCAAACGTTTTGGCGCTTTACTGCGAGAGCTCGGCGTACCACAGCCGGAAAATGGCATGGCGGCGACCGGTGACGAGGCAAAGAAAGTTGCGGAGGAGATAGGTTATCCGGTACTCGTGCGGCCTAGTTACGTGCTGGGCGGCAGGGCGATGGCCATTGTGTACGACGAAGAGAGTCTCGATGAGTATGTGCGCAATGCAGTTGGCTTCACGCCCGATCGTCCGGTTTTGATCGATAAGTTTCTTGAGCGCGCGGCGGAGTTTGATGTAGACGCGTTGGCCGACGAAAATACCTGCGTTATTGCGGCGATTCAGGAACACATCGAAGAAGCCGGCATACATTCGGGCGACTCCTCCTGCGTGTTACCTCCAATTCGCATCGATCCGGAACATATCGAGACCATGCGTCACTACACGCGTCTGCTGGCGACGGCGCTGTCTGTGCGGGGCTTAATGAATATTCAGTTCGCGATTAAAGACCACCGCGTTTACGTGCTGGAGGTAAATCCGCGCGCATCGCGCACGGTGCCGTTTGTCTCGAAGGCGACGGGCATTCCAATAGCTCGCATCGCGGCGCTGGTGATGGCCGGACAGGCGCTCGCTGACTTTGCTTTGCCGGAGAATCTGACAGTGAGTCGCTTCTTCATTAAGTCGCCGGTGTTTCCGTTTGCGAAGTTTCCGGGAGTTGATCCGATCTTGAGTCCGGAGATGCACTCAACCGGTGAAGTGATGGGGGTCGGCGAGACATTTGGCGAGGCATATGGCAAAGCGATGACGGCGGCGGGCCTATCGCTACCGCAAACCGGACGAGCGTTTATTAGCGTGAACGAAGGGGACAAAGGTCAGGCCGTGGTTTTGGCACGCAGGCTGGCGCGACTCGGTTTTGAGATTGTGGCGACGCTGGGCACGGCTGAGCGCTTGCGAGAGGTAGGTTTGAAAGTGGAGAGCGTCTTCAAGGTTAACGAGGGACGGCCAAATATCGTTGACCTGATCAAGCGCGGCGAGATCGCGCTGGTGATTAATACGCCGTTGGGCCGCGCCTCGCATTTTGACGAGCAGGCAATTCGGCGCGCGGCTTTGCAATATAACGTCCCCTGCGTCACGACCATGACCGGCGCGCAGGCGATCGTCGAGGCCATCGGTGCGCGCGCAAACGACGGCGCAATCAAGGTTCGGTCGCTGCAGGAGTTGCATGCCGTAGGCGCGGCTGTGCGGTAGGCGCGAATCCGGTAATTAGGGACCGGGATTGAGATCTGAAATCTGAAATTTGAAATCTCCAGAATAGGGCGAGCACGGGGTACACCTTGGAAATCAACAGCGGCGAAACAATCAAAAAGATCCTGGACGACTGTAAGACCATCGCGGTCGTGGGACTCTCTTCCGATCCGCATCGGCCGTCGTATGGTGTCGCCTCGTACATGCGACGCTGCGGTTACAAGGTTATCGCCGTAAACCCAAACGAGTCAGAAGTGTTTGGTGAGAAGGCTTATTCGTCGCTCCGCGACGTTCCTGACAAGATCGATCTGGTTGACATCTTCCGTCGTTCGAGTGAAGCGGGGCGGGCGGTTGACGAAGCCATCGCGCTGGGCGTCAAAGCGGTCTGGTTGCAGGACGGTGTGATTGACGAGGCTGCGGCGCAACGCGCCCAGGAAGCGGGTTTACTCGTCGTTATGGATCGCTGCTGGCTGCGGGACCACGCTAGTGCTTCACGCTGAAGGCGTGACATATAGTAGCCAGGGGTTAGCGCGTCAGCGCGCCACCCCTGGACCGTCATGAAAAAATTCTCTTAGCCCTGAAGGGGCTAAATAAAGGACTTGATCAATGCGCGGGTTGTGTGAGTTAGCAGTTAACTAAAAAGTCATGCCAATTGAAATCCGCGAACTAGTTATCAGGGCAACCGTCATCACCGTCAGCGACGCCTGTGCCCGCGGCGAGCGCAAAGACACCTCTGGCGAAGTGCTCGTTCAACTCTTGCTCGAGCTAGGCGCCGAGATCGTGGCGACGCAAATCCTCTCCGACGATCTTGAACCCCTCGCCGCCGCACTACTTGATTGCTCGGAACGGAGCGACGTGAACCTCATCGTCACCACCGGCGGCACCGGCTTCGCGCCGCGCGACAACACCCCTGAGGCCACACTCAAAGTGATCGAACGCGAAGCGCCCGGCCTCGCCGAAGCCATGCGCATGGAGACACTGAAACAAACTCCGATGGCCATGATCTCGCGCGGCGTTTGCGGCATCCGCTCAAACACTTTGATAGTAAATCTCCCGGGCTCACCCAAAGCCGTCAGCGAAAGCTTCGCCGTCATCGCACCCGTCCTCAAACACGCCATCGCCCTGCTCGCCGGCGCACCCGGCGGCGACTTGCACTAAGAGTCGCCATTCCACACAGACCCGGTCCTCGGTTTTTTACTACGCTATCGTGATAGACTTTCCGGCGTTCCGTCTCTTTTGTCTCATCCCAATAATTCCTCGGCTCACGGAGAAATCGCGATGAAAAGAGAAAAGGCCTTCATTAGTTATAGTCACAAGGACAAAAGGCTATTCGGCGAGTTTAAGACTATGCTCGCACCGGCGATCAGGAATGGGGTCGTGGAAATCTGGGACGACACCAAGATCGTGCCTGGTGCGAAATGGAAGGAAGAGATAGAAAACGCTCTTCGTTCTGCCAGAATCGCGGTTCTTCTTGTGAGCGCAAACTTTCTCGATTCGGAGTTCATCGCCAACAACGAACTACCACCGTTGCTCAACGCGGCCCAGAAAGAAGGAGTTACTATCTTTTGGATTTACCTCAGCTCCTGTCTATACGAACAAACGGAGATCGCTGCCTACCAGGCAGCCCACGACATCGCTCGACCACTGGATTCTCTGAAGCGGTCAGAACGCCTGGCTGTCATCAGCGAAACTTGCGCGGCGCTCCTTAAGTTACTTCGAAAGCCGCAGATAGGCTCAGCCGAGTACAGCGGTGCAGAGCCGCAGAGTCAAACAACAGCACCACACGTCAGTCCGGCGCCAACGCTTCGCGATGCGGAAAGACCCTCGGGGAGTGAAAACGAATTGTCTCGTCGTGGGTTCAATGACAAGACTGTGAAAGGCGTCGCGGCTGCTCTAGAGGAAGCAAAGCCCCTGACGATGCGCGCTCTGGTTATTAACCTGGACGTGCTATTCAACCGCGGCACGTTTCGCTTCGAGCCGTTACGGGAATGCGTAACGCAGGAATGGGGACGCAGACTTCTCCCGGCCATGGAAACACTCGAATTGCTGCGCAGCTATTCACCCGTCGTCTCAGACCTCGCTTCCGACGCCCGCTCGTTTGAAAAGCTGATGGATGCAGTCAACGGTTATTGCCTGGCAATGGCGACCGATTTGTTCGAAGAACCCGTCAAGGTGTCGGAGCTGCGAGACTATCTAGGCACGGACGAGTTTATGAGCAGATTGCCGAAGGCAAAGCTTTGGCCGAGTGCCGCCGAAATTGATGATGCTACCAACAAGCGCGTGGATGGCCCGCGGATCAGGGCCGTCAGGCTTATGGACAAGCTGCGAAAAGAGTTTTTGAAGGCTCCTCGCCCGGATGAACCCGATAAGGAACCCACCAGTGCGATTAGTGTGTGGCGAGTGAAGTTGGAATTCCTGTTGGTGGAGGAGGCGAAGGCCTCTGATCCTGCGCAAAAGTTTACGTTGAAGGAACAGATCGATGAAGCACGAGCAAAGATTCGCGAATTGGAACTTAGGCGATGAAAGAACCCGAGAAAATTTGGCGCGAGAAGTATCTTTATCGTGCGCGACTGTTTCATGATGTGAAGCTGTATCCGTGGACGAGTCCGCAGGAAGATCTCGCGGCGGCACGGAAGTTGATCGAGCAGTGTGGCTACTGGCGGCGGAAGGAAGAACTTGAAGACGCGGAAGAGGCTGCGAAGAGTTGGTAGACCTTTGGAGTGCGGTACCTGACAGCACCCCAGCCGGGCTGCCCGGCTGGGGACCCCGCTTCACCGCTTTGGTCCGCGGCGGCCTGTCGCCGCGTTCTGGCTACGGTGAATTTCAATGTACGCGGGCTGCGACAGGTCGCAGCCGACGAAAGCGCCGACAGGTCGGCGCACTCCAAAATAGGAAGCTATCAACATTTCGCTCCTACGAGCGAAGCGTTTTGAGGGTTGCGCGATCTATAAACATTGAGCTCCTACGGAGCTAAAGACAAAGCCGGACAAAGCTATAAACAAAACTTGCTGGCGCAACTCCTCGTTGACATTGATCACCACGACGCTTAAAATTTTTCCGCAACGCTAATTTTACAACGTGGCTTCGTTAGAGCACTCCCCGAAAGAATCGATAGAGTTTCGATAACCTAATGCTGCTCCAGGTAACCACAGAGGCTGCGCAGAACATTGGTGCACCGGTTACGGCGTATTTGCCGGTGATGATCTTCTTCGTCGTGGCGATCGGTTTTCCTATCCTGCCGATTATTCTGGGAAGGTTTCTGCGCCCGTCAGTCTACGGCAAGGGAAAGATGCGGCCTTATGAGTGCGGCATCGACCCGACTACCGACGCCCACTCTCGCTTCACCGTCCGTTACTACATCGTGGCGATGTTGTTTCTGATCTTCGACGTGGAGACGATCTTTCTTCTACCCTGGGCGATCATTTTCATGGGCGACAATTTTTCGTTCACGAAATTCGCCCTCGTCGAGATGTTCGTCTTCATAGCAATCCTGGTTGTTGGTTATTACTACGCATGGCGCAAGGGTGCACTCGAATGGGCGTGACGAAGGGATGAGGGCGGAGGGATAAGGGATGAATGCGAGTCGACAGGATCTGCGGAAACGAACGAAGGAATTCGCACTTCGCATCATTAAGTTATACGCGGCCCTGCCCAAATCCACTGAAGCCCAAGTCATTGGGAAGCAATTATTAAGATCTGGGACGTCAGTAGGCGCGCAATATCGAGAAGCCTGTCGGGCAAAATCTAACGCAGACTTCATCAGCAAAATCGAAGGTGCATTGCAAGAGCTCGACGAAACGCTTTATTGGATAGAACTTCTTGCGGAAGCAAAAATTATTACGCCAACTCGACTTGAGCCGCTCGAGCGAGAAACACATGAGTTGATAGCGATGTTTGTTAGCATGGCAAAGGGTGTGAAGCAAAAGAGGGCGGGAGTGGTCATCCCTCATCCCTCCGCCCTCATCCCTTAATACAATGGCTGAACACGAAGAAGGTTTTTTACTTACCAGATTTGATTCGCTGATGAACTCGGTGCGGCGCACTGTCGGCGCCAAGGCCATGGACATCGGCGCGCCTGTCGTCAATTGGGCGCGGGCTTCCGCTTTGTGGCCGATGACCTTCGGTCTCGCATGCTGCGCGATTGAGATGATCGCGACCGGGGCGGGACGCTTTGATATTGATCGCTTCGGCGCCGGTGTCTTTCGTCCCAGTCCGCGGCAAAGCGATTTGATAATTATTGCGGGCACTGTAACCCTGAAGATGGGGCCGGTGGTGCGTAGAGTTTACGAGCAGATGCCGGAGCCGAAGTGGGCGATCGCCATGGGAGCCTGCGCCTCAACCGGCGGACCTTTCGATTCTTATTCCACTATGCAAGGCGTCGATCGCTGTATTCCAGTGGACGTCTACATTCCCGGTTGTCCGCCGCGGCCGGAAGCGCTGCTCTATGGGCTGATGCGTTTGCAGGACATTATCAAGCGTGAAGCACCCTCGGCCTATATCTTCGAATCAGATGGCACCGTACATCGTCAGCAATCTTTGGACGACAATCCTGAGCCGTTGAACGAGAGTGCTGCACCGGCGCTCGTCTAACCAGGAGGCAGGGGCAGGATGGGAGGCTTTCACGAAAGTTTCTCGATCTCGCAAATAACTTCTTTTAGATCTGCCTCCTGCTCCTGTTGTCTTAAGTTTCACAATTCATACTGCACCATCTTAGTCATCTCGCTTGTCAGTCCCTCTCGATCTCTAAACAGATCCCAGACCTTGCCGGAGACGGATTGCTCGTTGGCCGTTACGATCCTGCTGGTAAAGCGAAAGCGATCGGTTGGACTTGGATGCGTATCGTCTTCACTGGTCTCCCGGCTAAGTGACTGCTTGATTTCTTCCTCCAGATCCGGATTGTAAGCCGGCTGCAGTTCATATAGGTTCTGCAGTTTGCGCCGGGAGTTAGTTGACTCCTTGATTTCCTTCGTCGCCAGGTAATTAAACTCCACCGCCTTCCGGACCACATGCGTCAAGCCTTGCTCAAAAGCCTTCGGCCCATACATTGAGGCCGCTACGCGATCCGCCAGCACTTCCTGTAGTCGAGTTGCACCATGGCTGATACGTCGAAATATGAAGTGGAAAATTCTCAAAAAGTGGAAAGCGACATTCCACCATACGGCTTGTCCGCTCAAGATCATTGCGTGAGCAAACTTCATCATGTCGGCGTTCACGCGCATCGCGAGGTCGCCACCGGCAGTGTCTCGATGTGAAAAATGACCATACTCGTGCGCCAGCACCGCGCGAAATCCAGTCTGCTCGAAATCATTCAAGACGCCGCCGCCGACAATTAAAATGCGCTTTGCTTTATCGTTGGTCCGTTCTCGAAAACTACCCTTTTCATAGACTGCCAAATCCGTCCCGGGTGTGATACGAATTTCATCGACTGCCCGCGTGCCGACCGCTGCAGCAACAGCTCGCGTGAGGTCCCAAAGCCCAGGAGCTTCTTCGTAAGAGAGGCTTCTTCCGGGATCCTCGCTTTCGATCTTGACGAATAGCGTTCGAATCATTTTGTAGACTGTCACCACGGCACCGATACAAAGGATTGCCACCAGCTTAATTGGAATGCGCCCGGCGATGTAAAAACCATAGCTGACCGAGGCCGCCACCAGAATCACCAGGAAAATGACTACGGGAATTGATATGTAGTAGTAAAACCCGGCCAGGTTGATGAGGATTCTGTACCACTTTCGCAGGGTAATATCGGAACTGCTCGCTGAGAGATTCGGATCCGCCGACTCAATCGAGCGAAGAGTTTTTCTCGACATCAGTTTTCCTACCAGGAAGAGTAAACCCAGCCCCAGGATCCAGACGGCAACTAAACAAAGGGCATAGATCAGGTAGTGCCAGACAGTCGCGCGGGTGTGAACTCCGGAATCGAGGAATCGTTGCACGACCTCGTGAGGCAATCCCATGCTCTCGGCTATCTTGATCTCGTTCTCGGCTGTGATCCACTTTTCATCGCTGGCGGCGAGGACTGCGTTGAAGTAGTGCGTGATCATCAGATCCGGATGTTTGGCGACCAGCTGTTCGGTGGCGTTCCGGAAGTCGTCAAGTTTCTCGAGCTCAAGGGCGAGTTGGCCTACCATGATCTTGTAGTCAGAATCATCGCCAGTCTTTGGCATTCTATCGGCTTCCTTGGCCAGGGACAGGGCCCGCGCTTTTTGCTCAGGTGATACCACCATGGTTTCATTTGGATAGGCCATCGTCCTGGCCGTGCCCAGCAGATTTTCAGGCGAGCGCTTCTTGCTCAAGGCCATATCGAGAAGTTCGAGGCCTTTATCAACTTCGCCTTTGGCCGCCAGCGCGTAGCCAAGTCTCCTCAGTACGTGATCAAAATCGGGCGCCACCTTGCGCACGGATTCATAACGCCGGATGGCTTCATCGTAGTCGCCGCCGTCCAGGGCGATGGTGCCGGCCTTGAAGTCTTCAACAGCCTCTGGGGCTATACTATGCAGCTCGTCCCAAATCGGCTTTTCTTGTTCGCTGTCGCGGCTTGGCTTTTGCGCGGCCAAAGTTAGCGCTGTGGTTGCGAGAAGCGCGAGGATGAGTAGAATTTTGGGGAGCATGGGGGAATCGTTCCTTTCTGAGCATGGCTTGGGAGTCGGGCGAGGCAAGTCATGAGTGGGACTTGCTTAAAACAAGCGGACGTTAAACTAGAAGCGCGTTCCCAGTCAAACAAATAACAGCCGAGCAGTGATGCAGTTTGAGGGTCTACATCCTATTTTCATTGACACCGAGGCTTTAGCCCGGTGATCCAGTTCGGTGGAGGAAAGTGAAACCGTTTAAACGGTTTCCTGCTTCGCAAGGTTCCAGATTCACCGGGCTATAGCCGCGGTGGCATGGGAGAACACCAGAGCAGCAGAGCAGCAGGTATGAAGAGACTACTGAGAGTATTGAAATGGTTGTTGATTCTCGGCGTCGTTTGCCTGGTCATCGCCCAGTTTTTTGGACCTGCGAAGACAAACCCGGCCAGCGATGCGACTCAGTCAATTGAAGCTCGGCTTCAGGTGACACCACAAGTTGCCGCGATCCTCGATCGTTCCTGCAACGACTGCCATTCAAATAAGACTCGCTGGCCCTGGTATTCGAACGTCGCGCCCGTGTCCTGGTTTGTGATCGGTCACGTCAATGAAGGACGTGAGAACATCAATTTTTCGGACTGGGCCAAGTACAGTCAGCGTGACAGTGACTCGCTGCTGAGGCAAATGTGCCGGGAAGTGAGAGCGGGTGTGATGCCGCTCAGTAGTTATACGCCGTTGCATCCCGGATCAAAACTCTCAGCTGAGGATGTGAAGACACTTTGCGACTGGACGGAAGCTGAGCGGGCGCGACTGGCTGCGGCGCCGAAGGACTAGCCGCGGATTTACGCTGATGAACGCGGATCACACCAAAACTAATAGCAGATTCGGAAAACCATTTTCTGAATTTTGCTTTATTTCTATCTGACCCGCGTTCATCTGGGTAAATCCGCGGCCCAATTCACATCCCCGCGAGGTGTCGCGTGTCGTTGATAGTCAGCACACGCACAAAGCCGTCGTCGCGTAGATCGAATCGGGCGATGCCACAGTTTGCGGTTGCGATCCAGACGGGCTTGAGTTCCGGGGCGTCGAGGGCGCCCATCAAGTGAAGGATCAGAATGCAGATGGTTCCAGTATGAGCAAAGAGCGCAATGCGCCCACCTTTGTGTTGCTCAATTGCTTCGTCAAGTTGTCGTGAGGCGCGGTCGAGTGTTTGGCGATAACTTTCTCCACCCGCCAGGACATGCTCAAAATCGCGGCGGAGCAGCGCCAGGTACTGTTCCGGATGTTGCTCAGCTGCTTCTTCGAAAGTTAGACCCTCCATCACGCCAACGCTGCGTTCACGCAGAGCGTCGGTAGTCTCGAGCCGAACTCCGACAAGTTTTGCGAGTGGGCTGGCGGTTTCGATCGCGCGTGGCAAGTCGCTCGAATAGATAGCAGAAAACTTTTCCGATGCCAGCGCCTTGGCCGTAGCTTGCGCTTGTTTTCGTCCGCGCGGCGAGAGTGGCGTGTCAGTGTGTCCGCCGAAGCGCCCCTCGGCGTTTCCCTGGGATTGACCGTGACGGATGATGACGACGTGGGTCGTTAAAGACATAGTTCCAAGTTTCGAGTTTCAAGTTTCAACTTCGGAGTTTAGTCTAACTCGCGCGTTGTTTTGAAGCTTGAAACTGAAACTTGGAACTTGAAACTGAAACTTGGAACTTGAAACTCGGAACTGCCTAAGCTGCGACGGCCGCCGTTTCGTTTTTCAGTTTCTCTGCCTGGTCGTGGGTGATGAGGGCCTGGATGATTTCGTCCAGGGCGCCTTCCATGACGAGGTCCAGCTGATGGATTGTCAGCCCGATGCGGTGATCTGTAACGCGGTTTTCTTTGAAGTTATAAGTCCGAATCTTTTCCGAGCGATCGCCGGAGCCAACCATTGAACGTCGTTCGCTGGCCACCGCGTCGTGTTGCTTTTGTTCTTCCAGCTCCTGCAGACGCGCGCGCAAGACGCGCATTGCCTTTTCGCGATTCTTGATCTGCGATTTCTCGTCCTGCATTGAAACTACGACGTTGGTCGGCACGTGGGTGATGCGCACCGCGGAGTAGGTCGTATTAACTGATTGCCCGCCGGGTCCTGAAGAACAGAAGGTGTCGATGCGCAGATCCTTAGGATCGATCTTCACGTCAACTTCTTCCGCTTCCGGCAGCACCGCTACCGTAATTGCGGACGTGTGAATACGCCCGCTCGCTTCTGTCTGTGGCACGCGCTGCACCCGATGCACGCCAGACTCATGCTTCATCTTGGAGTAGACCTTCTGGCCCTCGATCAAAATAATAGCTTCCTTAAAGCCGCCAATTCCTGACTCCGATGCTTCGAGCACTTCAAACTTCCAGCGTTGTCGTTCGGCATAGCGGCTGTACATTCTCACCATTTCGGCTGCAAACAACGTCGCTTCGTCGCCGCCAGTGCCGGCGCGAATTTCTACGATTACGTTCTTCTCGTCGTTGGGATCAGAAGGAACCAACAGCAACTTTAACTCTGTGTCCGTCGCCTCAAGCTTCCGTTGCAGCGTTTCCACTTCACTGCGGGCCATCTCACGCATTTCATCATCGTCGGCGCCTTCGACGAGCTCCTGAGCACCCGCCAACTCCGCCTTCAGAGTCTTCCAGGTGCGAAACTTTTCTACTATCTCGCCCAGCGTTCTGTGTTGCCGGGCCGCTTTAGTGTAGGCAGTCTGGTCCGCAAGCAACTCGGGAGCGGATAGCTCATTCGCGAGTTCTTCGTAGCGCGTTTCGATTTGTTCAAGTCTCTCTAACATGATTTTTACAACAGCCTAAAGGCTGAACTCTAAACTTCCGGTCTCAGGACAACGGGGCCAGCGCAGCTTCACCCGGCTGCGGCTCAAGTTTCAGCGATTCTTTCAAAGCCTCGATGGCAACCTCGAGTTGGCCGTCGTCCGGTTCCTGCGTCGTTATGTTTTGCAGCCAAACGCCCGGACGCGTTATCAGCTTAAAGAACCAACCGCTCTCTTTCCTGGCTGACAGTCGAATGATTTCATACGAGAGCCCAGCGACGAAGGGAACCAACGCCAGGCGCACTAAGAAATTGTAGACGAGCGAGTCAAACTTGATCACCGAGAACAGCGCAATCGACACCAGCATCACAACCATCAGAAAACTCGTGCCGCAGCGTGGATGTTGACGCGGTTGCGGTCGTGCGTTTTCAACCGTCAAGGGCAATCCCGCCTCCCAGGTGAACACCGTCTTGTGTTCCGCCCCGTGATACTCGAAGACACGCCTGATGTCTTTCAGTAAGGAAAAACTGAATATCATGATCAGGAAGAAGCTCATGCGGATCAGTCCATCGATCAGGTTGAAGGCGACTGAAGGACGAACCGGATGCAGGTAAGTCCTGACCGTGCTCCATGTGCGCGAGTACCAGGCCGGCGCATTCGAGTCAGAGACATTTGAATCGCCAACGGTAACGCTGGGCGCACCGGCCGTCTGCCCGGACGTCGCAACGGCTGTCGTAACTGGTGCGGGCGCCCAGCCAGCGCCGATAAAAAGTGCGTTCGTCAGAAGCAGCGGCGCCGCCACGAACAGCAAGATGTTAAAGATCATCGCGAAGATTATTGATCCCGCTGCGGCTGCCGTTCCGCCCTGTTTCATTTCGTCTTTGGCGCGCTTCTGAGTTGGCACTGGAATGAGACCTGGAACGGCGCCAGTCAGGCCGGCGAAGTCTCCTTCGCCTTCGATCATGGCCGGCGTTAGCGCAACTCGAACTTCTCTGGCATCAGCTTCCTGAGCATCGCCAAAGGCTTCGTTGGCCGAATAGTTCAGCGCCTTGATTCCCAGACCCATCGACTGCACCAGCAAGGCGCTGCCGCGCAAGACCGGGAGTTTCAGGATCGGAAACTTCGCGCTCCACTTCGGCAAACGGGCTGCGACATTCACGATAGTTCCGTCCGCCTTGCGCACGGCAATGGCGTAGGCGTTTGGAGTTCGCATCATGACGCCCTCAATCACCGCCTGCCCGCCGACTATCAGATCTCTTTCGTTGGTACTCAATGTTTTATTCCTTTTTGGAGTGCGCCAACCGGTTGGCGCGCTCCATATTAAAACACTAACGCCGGCTTGTTTGGAGTTCAATCTTTAGTTGTGCTTTTTGCAAGCGGCAGACTAAAGCCTGAACTCTGAAACCAGAGCCGGCGTCGATACTGAAGTTAAGCTAATGGCGACTTGTGAATAACAACTTCTGGTCCTCGCAAACTAGATATTACTGAGTTGCGGTGGTGCTTTCCGCGGGAGTCTTCTTGCCATAGCGCTTGTTGAATCGATCCACGCGTCCTGCAGTGTCGACCAACTTCTGCTTGCCGGTGAAAAACGGATGGCAAGCGGAGCAGATTTCAACGTGCAGATCCCCTTTTTTAGTGGAACGTGTTTTAAAAGTCTCGCCGCAGGCGCAAGTAACGGTAATCTCGGTATATGCTGGATGAATTTCTGGTTTCATAGTTCCTTGACCCTCACTATAGACAGCTAAATGCCTTATTTTCCAAACAAACCATGATAGGTTTTAAGCCTGACAACGTCAAGTTAGGCTTTGTATTAGTAGGGTGAGTGACTCTCCCATTAACGCCGCGGCTTTAGCCCGGTGGGATCTAGTGCTTACGAAACCGGAAACCGTTTAACGGTTTCACTTTCCTGACATGCGCCTGATCACCGGGCTAAAGCCGCGGTGTTAATGAAACTGAATAGTAGTCCAGGCTGCACCGGTACATGTGGACGTTAGTTTGAGTTGACGTCGCAAGCCTTTACAGCACTAAACCGTCCGATACTCTTGCATGCAAAACTAACAATTTGCGTTACCAGGATTTGGCAAAAACAAGTTTGTTGACAGCAAATTAACGCCATGTTTAAATCAATTTCTGCCGACCTTTTGTAATTAGCATTAACACTTCACCTGATCTCGTTAGCGCGATCAAACGACGGAATGCGATCGCACTTTCAGTGAGCAGTGTGATTATGGTAGTGAGAATCTGATGGCGGACGACAACGACAAGGCAGACAAGCCCACTCCAGACCCTCCCGGCGTAGTAGTACCTCCCGGGGAGACCGGAACGCCTCCGCCCGCCGCGATTCCGGACGCAGGCGAAGCCGCCGGAGCAGACGCGGAAAAAGCGGCGATGGTCGAACAGGCCAAGTCTCGCGTGGCTGCGGTTAAGGAGTCGCTTAGCGAGAAAACGCCCACAACTGCTGCGACACCCGCTGCGCCTGGCGCCCCAAGAGCACCTGTCAAGAAAAAAGACGAAGGTCCCAAGCCCTCCGATGCTTCCGGCAACAAGTTGGTACAGAAGTTAAAGGCGAAATTTGATGGAGTGGTGCTGGAGGCAGTGGAGTTTATCGGTCAGGTTTCGGTCCGTGTCGCACCGGATCGCATAGTTGAAATTTGCAATTTTCTGCGAGACGATGATGAAGCACGATTCAACTATCTTTCGGATTTGACGTGCGTTCATTACCCAATGCAAGCATCGCATCCGCTGGAGGTCGTCTACAATTTGTATTCGATTTCGCGGAACGAACGCGTCCGCCTAAAGGCGTCGATAGCCGAAGGCGCGAGCATTGATAGCGTGACGGAGGTTTGGCCCGCGGCTAATTGGATGGAGCGCGAGGTCTACGATTTATTTGGCGTGGCCTTTCGAAATCATCCGGACCTGCGTCGAATATTGTTGCCGCCCGACTGGGAAGGACATCCGCTCAGAAAAGATTACCCGCTGGAGTTCATCGAGAACGAATGGACCAAGAGACACCTGCCGGAGATGACAGACGTGCAGCGGGAACAGCTGGATCAGAGGCGAGCCTATGGACTGGAAATACTTTCGGTGCCACAGGAACGCATGATGCGCGAGATTCTGCAGAGTGGTAAAGAAGTGATGCCGAAGGATAAGTGAGATAGTAAATAGTGAATGGTAAATGGTAAATGGTCGGAACGATTGTGACGGTACGATGCAACTTCCCGGTTCTATTTACTTTTCACCATTTACCATTTACCAGTTGAGATGACTCCAAAAGAGATTGCCGCGCAGTATGAAGCCAAGGTATTCGACGCGCCTGAGGCGGCGAAAGTGGCAGGCTTTGTTTTGACCGAGACAATGGAGCCCCGGAACGTTTGGAATAAGGCGAGTGCCGCATTGGCGATAGTCACCAAACTCGCGCAAAAACGGGCCACCGGCGAAGCGTCAGAGATTGGTTTGATTATTGAGCCGTGGAGCGTAACCGGTTGTTATGTTCCGAGTGAACCCGAGCCGGCGGCAGCGTAGTTTTGGAGTGTGGTGACCTGTCACCGCTTTGGCCATGGGCGGCTTGACGCCCATGTCTTCCTATAACTTGAAACTGGCGCTGGTCGCGACAGGTCGCGACCGACCAAAGCGGTGACAGGTCACCGCACTCCAAAGAGTTTGTGAACGCATGCACCAGGTAGAGATCGCCACAACCAAAGAAACTCTGCTCGACAGCCCCGAGATGGTTCTCAACATGGGGCCGCAGCATCCTTCAACGCACGGCGTGCTGCGCGTGATCCTGAAGCTCGACGGCGAGACGGTGATGGATCTCGACTGCGACATCGGCTATCTCCATCGCGGGATGGAGAAGATCGCCGAGAATCGCATGTACACCATGATTGCTCCCTATTGGGATCGACTCGACTACATTGCCGCAGTCTCAAACGGCCTGGTCTGGGTCGAGACCGTGGAACAGATGATGGGTTTGGTGGTGCCACCTCGCGCTCATTACATCCGAACCATCCTTACCGAACTAAATCGCATCGCTTCTCACTTGCTGTGGCTTGCAACTCACGCGCTCGATATCGGGGCTGTTACGGTTTTGCTCTGGGCGCTGCGCGAGCGAGAAGAGATTCTCAAAATTTTCGAGCGCCAGTTTGGCGCGCGCTTAACTTGTCATGCCTGGCGTGTCGGCGGAATGCCCAACGACGCTTACGACGACTTCGCCGCCGATGTGCGTCGCTTCGTCAGCAACTTTCCCAAGCGCCTTGATGAGTATGAAACAGTGCTGTCGGAAAATCGCATTTGGTTGAGCCGTACGGTTGGGATTGGAGTGATCTCGGGAGAAGAGGCTGTCGCTATCGGATTGTCCGGCCCGGCCTTGCGTGGCTCGGGAGTGGCCTGGGACATTCGCAAGTCGCGGCCTTATGCAGCCTATGCCGATATGGACTTCGATATTCCGCTCGGTGAAAACGGCGACACCTATGATCGCTATCTGGTGCGACTGGAAGAAATGCGACAGTCGCGCCGCATCGTCGTGCAGGCGTTAGACAATTTGCCTGATGGTCCGGTTAACGCGAAGTTGCCGAAGATTGTTAAGCCCCCGGTGGGCGATTACTATCATTCCATCGAAGGGCCGAAGGGCGAGATTGGCTGCTACCTCGTTTCCGATGGGACTGCGCAGCCATGGCGCATGCGTGTGCGGCCGCCGTCTTTGATCAATCTGCAGGCATTGAAAAACCTTTGCCTTGGTCACCTGGTGGCGGATGTGGTTGCGATAATCGGAACGCTGGATATTGTTCTGGGTGAGATCGACCGGTAGTTGGAACAACATGGAACTACTCCTGGCTCCAATCAACTTCATCGATCAGTTTCTGCTGAAGTTTTTCAGCGCTGAGACGATCAATAACTTCGTATGGCCCTTTATTCAGATTGGCCTGGTCGTGACTCTGGTCGCTGGCTGGGTCGCCTATGCCACTTACCTTGAGCGAAAAATCTCGGCGTTCATGCAGGCACGGCTGGGCCCTATGCGCGTCGGGCCGTGGGGGTTACTTCAGCCCATAGCTGACGGTATCAAACTGCTCACCAAAGAAGACTTCATACCCGAGAAGGCTGATCGCTGGATTTTCTTTTGTGCGCCCTATATCGCGGTGGCAGCGGCCTTCATAACCTTTGCCGTGATTCCGTTTGCGCCCGACTGGGGCGTGATCACTGACGTCAATATCGGTTTACTGTTTGTGCTGGCGGTCTCGAGCGTCGGCGTGCTGGCGTTGATTCTCGCCGGCTGGTCGTCGAATTCGAAATATTCACTGCTCGGTGCTTTGCGTTCGAGCGCGCAAATGATTTCGTACGAAGTAGCGATGGGCCTGTCGCTGATTGGCGCGCTGATGTTTGCGCGCACGCTTTCCCTCTCCGGCATCGTGAGCGCGCAACAGGGTGATTCAGTTTGGTATTTTGTTTACCAGCCACTTGGGTTTCTCATCTTTCTCGTCAGCGGCATTGCTGAAAACAACCGCGCCCCGTTTGATCTGCCTGAAGCGGAGTCGGAACTGGTGGCGGGATTCCACACTGAATATTCCGGCTTTCGCTGGTCGCTGTTCTTTATGGCTGAATATGCCGCCATGGTGATCGTGTCGGCGGTGGCAGTCACCGTCTATCTTGGTGGCTGGTATGCGCCTTTCGTTTACCGGTTGACCGAAGCGAATGGTTATCACAACCTCTATGTTATAGTCAGCCTTCTGGTGTTTCTCGCGAAGTTGGGCGCAATTCTCTATCTGTATTTCTGGTTGCGCTGGACACTGCCGCGCTTCCGTTACGATCAGTTGATGGACATCGGTTGGAAGTGGTTGATACCGTCGGCGCTGATTAACATCACTCTTTCCGCGTTGGCAATTTTTGTGGTCCAGGCGCTGGACGGCTGGCGCGGCATCAGGACAATTCAATCGCTGGCCACGGGACTCGATCTGACAGCGACCGGCAAAGCAGTGATGATCGTATTCGGACTGTTAGGTCTCGGAATTACGGGCTTGTTGCTGGCCAGACTTAACTGGCGCTCGCGCGATTTCAATTTGAAGAGCCAGCGCCGAAATATCAGGCTGGTGAATTTGCCACAAGGTAAGCCGGCCGTCCCGGCGGCCGCTCCGGCGGAATGAACAGATCAACCGCCAAGACGCCAAGAGCGACAAGCGAGTCCACCAGAGTAAAGAATATGATGGCAGCCCTTTTTTGATTTTGTCCGGCTTGGCTTGGCGCTCTTGGCGTCTTGGCGGTTAGTTACTCGGAATAGCAATATGCCACTAGTTAAAGTTCCCAAACCAAAGTTCATCGAAAAGCTGCAGCGCTTTTTCATGGTCGATCTTTTGAAAGGGCTGCAGTTGACGCTCAAGTACAACCTCGGAGCCATCACTGATAAAGACAGCGTCGGCGGCAAGGGGATTTATACAGAGCAGTATCCAAAAGTGCGCCCGGACGTTGCGCCACGTTTCCATGGAGCGCCGCGTCTCAACATGGATCCTGAAACCCATGACACGCTCTGCATCGCCTGCAACCTCTGCGCGATCGCTTGTCCGGAGGATTGCATCGACGTGTTGGCGATGGACGTGGAAATCATCGTCGCCGGCAAGCCGCGCAAAAAGAAAGTGCTGGACGAGTTTATCTTCGACACATCGCGTTGCATGTTTTGCGCGCTCTGCCAGGAAGCCTGCCCGACTTCGTGCCTCGAGCTGACGCAGGATTTTGAATTAGCCACCTATTCGCGCGCGGGCTTCGTTTGGAATCGCGAGATGCTTGAACAGGGGCGCGAGACGGTCAAATACACACGGTAATGCGAACGATGAGTGATGAACGATGAACCCGGAGGAAGCAAAAAGCATGACCTTCGGATCCGCACGCGTTCGTTTGCTCTCAGGATAGTGCAGCTATACACATCATTGCCTAAGACAGCAGAAGCTCAAATTCTCGGCAAGCAATTACTTCGTAGTGGCACTTCAGTTGGCGCTCATTATCACGAAGCGACACGTTCTAGATCGAATGCCGAGTTTATTAGCAAGATCGACGCTGGAATGCAGGAACTGGAAGAAACTGTTTACTGGCTGAATCTTTTGATTGATAGCGGCATCGTAAAGAAGGCGCAGGTGTCAGAATTGTGCGACGAGGCGGACGAATTGATGGCAATTTTTGTAGCTTCGGTTAAGACCGTTAAGTATCGAAGCTAATTCATCGTTCAGCGTTCATTATTCATCATTATGGTTCTTTCCGGTTGGGAATCGGTATTTTTCTGGATCTTCTCTATCGCGGCCATCTTCGCAGGGCTTTTGACTGTGATGGCCCGTAATACTATTCATAGCGCTCTCTTCCTGATTTCTTCGCTCGTTTCCGTCGCCGCGCTCTTCATTCTCCTGCAGGCTGAATTCATCGCCGGTGTACAAATACTTGTCTACGTCGGCGGCGTGATGGTCCTGTTTCTGTTCGTGATCATGCTGGTGAACGTGGGGTCTGAAGAGCGTGGCAATGAAGAGATCTTCAACCGCCCACGTCAGGTGACGGCCAGCGTTATCTTTTGCGGGTTGCTCGTAGCGGTGCTGATAGGCGCACTCAATACTGGTTACGCCGGTTTTGAGGAAAGGGATAAGACTAAGCTTCACGAGTCAACTGAAGTTCGTCGAACTAGAGATCAGAAACTCGCAGCATCCGCAACTGGCTCTTCCAGAATCACCAACGACACTTCAAGGATCGGCAATAGTCTCTATCGCTTTGCTTCTTTGCCTTTCGAAATAGCGAGCGTGCTTTTACTGGTCGCAATCATTGGCTCGGTGATGCTGGCGCGCACGCTGAAACAGGAAGCTTCGGTCGATGACGTCGATCCGGAGGTCTTGCGTAAAGAGGCTGCAATTGATCCGGAGTTGGTGGAAGTCCAATCGGAACCGTTAGCGTAAGGAACAGATATTCTATGTTCACTCTTTTCATGCCGGCGTTCGCGCTGCTACTTCAGGAAGCCAACGCAGGACGATTCGCTGTAGCCTGGCAAAAAGCCGAGCACCCGGATTTATCCAAGTTTCTAATTATTGGCGCCTTGCTTTTTATCATTGGCGTTGCCGGCGTGCTGACGCGTCGCAACATCATCGTCATTTTTATGTCGATCGAATTGATTCTTAACGCCGCGAATCTTAACTTCGTTGCCATGTCCCGGTACTTGCAGGACACCGGCAACGTGAATGCTGTGGCGGGACAAATCTTTACAGTGTTCGTCATCGTGGTTGCGGCTGCGGAGGCGGCTATTGGGTTAGGAATCGTCATCGCGCTCTACCGAAACAAGGAAACTATCCTGATCGACGAAATTGATATCTTGAAGTGGTAAAAATGGGCTTTGGTCTTTGGACTTTGGTCTTTGTACTTAGAGCTTTGTACTTAGAACTTTGTACTTGGAGCGTTGTTTCCCGAGGTTTCTTAAGGAAGTAAACAAGTACAAAGCACAAAGCTCTAAGTACAAAGACCAAAGACCAAAGTCCCAAGACCAAAGACCCAAGACCGCGCTTCGCTTATGCATCGTTACATCTGGCTAGTGCCACTCTTACCGCTTGCCGGTGCGGCCATCAATGGCTTGTTCGGACGGAAGTTCCGTTTTTCGGAGAAGCTGATCGGCGGTATCGCAGCCGGCTCGATTGCGCTGTCCTTCCTTATCACCGTCGCGGCAGTTTATTCGTACGCCTTCGGTAGTCAGGCAATGTGGCCGGAGACTTACGTCACCAGCCAGGACGGCAATTCGTTTACCTGGATTCCGGGCGGCGCGGTGCGAATCACACAGGGTTTGGAGGAACGGCGGTCTGTCGCGGAGGAACGTGAACATACGCCGGCGCAAACTACTTCGGAACAAACAACCAGTCCTCAGCAAGGAAGGGCGGTGGTCGGTGAGGGCCAGCAGGGGTCGGTTCTCAATGTCGAGTGGAGCTATCAGCTCGACGCGCTTTCGTCGATCTTCATGCTCATCGTCACCGGCGTCGGACTCTGCATCTTCGTATTCGCCACCGGCTACATGCATGGCGACCCTGGGTTCTATCGCTTCTTTGCCTACATGGGCCTCTTTATGTTTTCGATGCTCGTGCTGGTGATGGGCTCGAATTTTCTGATGATGTTCGTCGGCTGGGAAGGAGTCGGACTCTGTTCCTACCTGCTCATCGGTTACTACTTTGATCGACAGGAAGCGGCCAACGCCTCTCGCAAGGCTTTCATTACAAATCGCATCGGCGACTTCGGCTTCGCCCTGGCCATCTTCGCAGTGATTGCGACGTTCGGCACCTCGCAATACACCGACGTCTTTGCGCAAGCCGGAAATTATCCGCTGGAGACGTTGGGACACTGGGGACTCCTGTCCTGGATCGCGCTGGGACTTTTTATCGGCGCCTGTGGCAAGTCTGCACAACTTCCGCTTCACGTCTGGTTGCCGGATGCGATGGCCGGTCCGACGCCAGTGTCCGCGCTGATCCACGCCGCGACCATGGTGACCGCAGGTCTGTACATGGTGACGCGCACCAACGTCATCTTCCAGCATTCGCAAACGATGATGATGGTTGTTGCGCTGGTCGGGGCGGCTACGGCGTTATTTGCTGCAACCATCGGCATCACGCAAAACGACATCAAGAAGGTGTTGGCGTATTCAACAGTCTCGCAGCTCGGCTTCATGTTCATGGCTTGCGGCGTCGGCGCGTTTGCGATCGGAATCTTCCACGTGATGACGCACGCCTTTTTCAAGGCCTTGATGTTCCTCGGCGCCGGCAGTGTCATCCACGGCATGCACCACGAGCAGGACATGCGACGAATGGGCGGGCTGAAAAAATACATGCCCATTACCTACCTGACGTTCATGGCCGGTTGGCTGGCAATCTGCGGCATCCCGCCTTTCAGCGGCTTCTGGTCCAAAGATGAAATACTCTGGAACGCCGCCTCTACACGACATATTCCGGTGGGTTGGATAGTCTGGATCGTGGGAACCATCGCTGCGACCTGTACGGCGTTTTACATGACGCGACTGATGGCGATGACTTTCTGGGGAAAAGAAAAGTTTCTCGAACCACCCGCTGGCGGTGAAGCCGATGAGGCCCACGCTTCGGCCTTCGACAAAGGTTTGACTAAGCACGATGCCAGGTTAAAGTCGGCGGGCGATCGACCGCGCCACGAGCCTGGAGAACATGTCGGTCAGGTTGATCATCACGTTCACCTGCCACACGAGTCGCCACGATCCATGTGGGTACCGCTGGCGGTGCTGGCGGTGTTGGCGACGATTGGTGGGTTCGTCGGCATCACTACCGCCTTCACTGGCGGGAAGCATGTCGGCGGCCGCATGAATATCGTTAACTTCCTCGATCCAATCATCTGGAATCCAACGACTCGTTACTTTGGCAGTCATGAAGTTGTCGACAGTTATGGCAAGCCGCCATCGAGCGTCGCCGGAACACATCCTGCCTTGGTGGTTGGGGAACAAGAGCCGGTTGAAACGCCGCCGCCGTATGGCAGTGAAGGCTTCAATCTCGCTCATGCGGTTGAGGCGAAGGTTCACGACGAAACCGGCACGGAGTGGGTGTTCATCATTATCTCAGTGTTGGTTGCCGGCCTTGGTATCGGGCTTGGTTTTCTCTTCTATGTGAAAGACACGAGCTTACCGGACATCTGGGCTGCGCGGCTGCGCCCGCTTTACCAGGCCAGTTACAACAAGTATTGGGTCGATGAATTTTACGGCTGGGCGGTTACGCGGCGAGTGATGGATGCGGCCCGCGGCGTCTTCGCCTTTGACTCGAAAGTAGTTGATGGCGCGGTTAACGGCAGCGCCTGGCTCACCAGATTCTCGAGCCGCGTAACTGGTCTCACCGATCAATATTTCGTCGACGGGATTGTTAACGCAGTCGCAGCTTTTGTAATGCGTTTGATGTCACCGCTGTTCCGCGCCGCGCAGACGGGCTTTGCGCAAAACTACGCGTTCGTGATGGTGTTGGGATTAGTAGCGGCCCTGGGGATGATTTTTGGCGCCGACATTGTCGGCTGGTTTAAGCGTTGAGATAGCGATGCGTTTCCGACTACTGACTATGGATAATTTATGAAAAGTCTGCACATCCTTTCAATCATCACCTGGCTGCCCACGCTTGGGGCCATTGTCATTCTGGCGCTTTTCAAGAAAGACCAGGCGGCGCTGATCAAGAAATTTGCGACCGTTTGGTTCGGACTCGCGTTTGTGGCCTCCCTGGTTCTGCTTAAGTATGACTCCGCAGTTGGCGGCATGCAGTTCCTTGAGGATCACCAGTGGATCCCGGTGATTGGCGCCCGTTATCAGATGGGCGTTGACGGTGTGGCGGTGCTGTTGATTGTCCTTACCACGTTGCTCGGTGTTATCGCTGCCTTGTCATCCTGGAAATACATAGAGAAGCGAGAGAAGGAATACTACGTGCTGCTGCTCCTGCTGCAGACCGCCGTCGTCGGCGTATTCACCTCGATGGACCTTTTCTTGTTCTACCTCTTCTTCGAAGTTTCGCTGGTCCCGATGTACTTCCTGATTGGCATATGGGGCGGCGAGAACCGCCTTTATGCGGCAATCAAATTCTTTCTCTATACGCTGGTGGGCTCGGTTGTCATGCTGCTCGGCGTCCTGAAGATGTACTTCTTAACGCAGGACACGGGATTGACCGCGCAGATTGCTCCAGCCACGCTGGCTCTTCTGGCCGGAAACCAGGACGCGGCCGCGATGGTGTCGAGCTCCGTGCAGGCGGCTACCGCGAATGGAACCGGCACGTTCAATATTCTTTACATGCAGGCGATCGGATCGGTAATGCCGATGGGGGCGATGCAGGTGCTCCTGTTTTTTGCTTTCGCACTGGGCTTTGCGATCAAGGTGCCGATGTTTCCATTCCACACCTGGCTTCCCGATGCGCACGTCGAAGCTCCTACGGCCGGTTCAGTAATACTTGCAGGAATTCTGCTGAAGCTCGGAACCTACGGTTTCTTTCGTTTCAATATTCCAATGTTTCCGGCTGCCTCCGCTGACGAAGCCTACTTCGGATCGTTTGGAGTGCGCAGCGTAATGGTGTTCCTGGCGATTATAGGAATTATTTATGGCGCCCTGGCCGCGATGTATTTCGTAGTCAAGAAAGACGGTGACGTAAAGAAACTAGTGGCCTATTCATCGGTGTCGTCGATGGGTATCGTCATGTTGGGACTGTTCGCTTTGAATCCCAATGGGCTAAACGGCGCCGTGCTGCACATGATCAATCACGGCATCTATTCAGCGGCGCTCTTCCTCCTGGTAGGAATCATTTATGAACGACGGCACACGCGCAACGTCGCTGAATTTGGCGGCTTGTCGCACGTCATGCCGGGATACGCAGCAGTATTTTTGGCGATGGTCATGACGGCAATTGGCCTGCCGCTGTTGTGTGTTTTCATTTCCGAATTTCTTTCACTGCGCGGCGCCTTCGAGGCAAACCCGGTGTGGTCAGCGTGGGGCGCGCTCGGAATTATCCTGAACGCCGCCTATATGCTCTGGCTCTATCAACGAATGTTTTTCGGACCCATCGATAATCCGAAGAACCAAAAGTTAACTGACCTTAGCGGACGCGAGTGGGCCTATATGACGCCACTGCTCATTTTGTCGCTTTGGATTGGCGTCTATTCGCAGCCGTTTCTGAACTACATTGCGCGGCCGGTGAATGCGGTGGTGCGCCACGTGCGCCCCAGTTATCCGATCCCCGGGATGCCGCCTCCAGCTGTCCAATCTCCGCAACGCGCGGCGGTCATCAATCAAAAGTGATGAGTTCTGAGTGATGAGTGATGAGTTTTTGACTACTGAGTCCTGAATCCTGAGTCCTGAATTCTTACTACTGTCTAAATGCTTCTACTCCAAGCCAACAGCACCGGGTTATTCAACCTCGTCGATCTTCAGCTAATCGTCCCGGAGCTGATTTTGACAACCTGCGCTTGCCTTGCATTGGTGATGGAAGTTGTCCTGCCATATCGCAAGAGCAAACTCGTCGCTTACTTTTCACTGGCTGGTATCGCCCTGGCAGCCATTTCCCTGGTCGCTCAGTATAAGTCCGGCACTGGCGCAGCAATCGACGGTTTCTTCGGCATGATCCGTCTCGACGGTTTCGCGTTCGTCTTCCAAAGTATTTTCCTGGTTGGCGCCGCGCTCGCCATCGCCATTTCCACACGCTATCTCGACATTGAAGGTGAACAACATGGCGAATACTACGCTCTGGTGTTGTTCGCCACCGTCGGCATGATGTTCCTGGCCTGCGGCTTCGACCTGATCACGCTTTACATCAGCCTGGAGTTGATGGCCCTAACCTTTTACGTCCTGGTGGCTTTCACCAAACGCGAGAAGCGCTCAAACGAAGCGGCGATGAAATACTTTCTTCTGGGGGCGTTCTCGTCCGGCGTATTGCTCTATGGCATGTCGCTGCTCTATGGCGTTGCCGGTTCGACTAATCTCGGTGAAATTGGTCGCGCGGTAGCCGAGATTGCCAGTAGCACCACGCAAACAGGCGAACCTTCGCTAAGGCCCATGCTGCTGCTCGGGATGATCGCCCTGGCCGCTGGACTGTTTTTCAAAATTGCCGCGGTGCCGTTTCACATGTGGGCGCCCGATGCTTACGAAGGCGCGCCAACCTCTGTCACCGCGTTTCTTTCTACAGCTTCCAAGGCCGCCAGCTTCGCGCTCTATGCTCGTATCTTCATGGAGGCGCTTAACAGCATCCGCGCTGATTGGGCGCCACTGTTGGGGCTGGTGGCAGCGATCACCATCATGGTTGGTAACTGGGCCGCCGTGACTCAGGAGAACTCAAAACGCCTGCTCGCCTATTCTTCAATTTCAAACGCCGGTTATCTGTTGCTGGGACTGGTTGCGGGAAATACTTACGGCTACGTTGGTCTCGTGATCTACCTGCTGGTCTACACCTTCATGAACATGGGCGCCTTCGGCATCATCATAAGTTTGCGGCGCCGCGGAATCATCGGGGATAACGTTGACGACCTGGCCGGACTGGCGCATAAAGCGCCGGGTATGGCAGCGATGATGGCGGTCTTTATGTTGTCGCTGGGCGGCCTGCCCATTACCGGAGGATTTATCGGCAAGTATTTTCTCTTTGGCGGCCTGTTGCAACGCGGCAAGACAGACGGAAAGTACTGGTATTACTGGCTGGCCGGGTGGGCAATCATTAACACCGTAGTTTCTTTTTACTACTACGTGCGTTTCATAAAAGTGATGTATCTCGGAGACACCATTGCCGACGACAAACCACTCTCGCTTTCACCCGCCTTGCAGACCGCCCTGGTAGTTTCTCTGGTGGGCATAATCTTTATCGGCGTGTATCCGCAGCCCTTGATTGAAATCGTGCAAAGGCTGGTGGCGCGTTAGCAGCCGGGTTTAGCCGCGGATTCTCGCGGATAACGCGGATTTGAAAAAGCCATAGATGTGCCAGAAACCCCCTGTCCTCTTTAGCTTTCTTATTTCTTGTCCCGGTTTGGATCGAATCTGCGTTCACCCGCGAAAATCCGCGGCTAAACCTCTTCCCGGCTATGCTCGTTTTCTACTTCTTTGCCGCGATCGTGATCTGGCTGGGCATCCTCTCCCTTCGCAGCGGTCTTGATTTCGCCGCCTATGTACGACGCGAAACCGCACGTCGTCTTCCCGATTTCACTCCGTTGGTTTCAGTGATTGCTCCCTGTCGCGGGTTGGAAGACGGATTGCGAGAAAACATCAGCGCGCTCTTCCAGCAGGATTATCCGCGTTACGAGATTGTTTTCGTTACTGATCGTGCAGACGACTTGTCACTCAGCGTGATCGAGGACGTTCGTACAGTTGAAACTCCCTCTGGACGAGTGTCCTCGCGCGTTGTCATCGCTGGCGACGCAATTGGTTGCGGGCAGAAGGTGCACAACTTGAGAGTTGCGGTTTCGAAAGTCGATCCGCAGAGTCAGGCTCTTGTGTTTGTCGATACCGATGCGCGACCCCAAGCCACGTGGTTGCGAGCCCTGGTTCAGCCTCTCGCGGATGAAGGCCTGGGGGCTGCGAGCGGATATCGTTGGTTTATTCCTGACCGGGGCGGTTTCGCTTCTCAACTCCGTTCAGTTTGGAATGCCTCGATAGCTTCGGCATTGGGCGGCCGCGAAGACAAGAACTTTTGTTGGGGTGGCTCAACCGCAATTCGCCGCGCGACTTTTGAGAAGCTGAACGTAACGGCCGCGTGGCAGGGAACAGTTTCTGACGATTTTACCTTGACGCGAGTTTTGCAGCAGGCAAAGCTCCCGATCCATTTCGTGCCTACTTGTCTGGTCGCCTCTGTAGGTGATTGCAGCGTTAGCGAACTGCTGGAGTTTAGCAATCGGCAACTGAAAATCACCCGCGTCTATGCAGCGCATCTCTGGAAGCCGGTGCTGATTGGCAGCCTCTTGTTCTGCGCGGTCTTTTTCGGCGGCTTTGTCCTCCTCGTTGCTCGCATAATTCTGCGCCTTTCTTATGCGTTGCCGCTGCTGACGCTTTTGTTGATCTATTTGCTGGGTGCCGCTAAAGCTTACATCCGACTCAAAGCGGTTGCTGTTCCTCTCGCAAACCACCAAAAGCAATTGTCCCGCAGTTTGTTCTGGCATTTGCTGCTCTGGACATTTGCCTCGGCACTTTACCTGTGTAATGCGTTGGCGGCTGGGTTCTCGCGTAGAATCAAGTGGCGCGGGATCACCTACGAATTGAAATCAGCTACCGAAGCTGTCATCATCTCGCGTGAACGGTAGGACAGGCATTCCTGCTCTCAAGTACTCTATGCATCCTCCGTGCTTCCGTGTCTCTGTGGTGCGTGCCTTCGTATAGTTTATTCACCACAGGGACACAGAGGCACGGAGAGAAAGTTGAAACTAGTCACTACTAAACCATAACGACCGGCAAGAACGTCTGTCCTCCTTATGCCAAACAAAGCAGTACAACTCGTTCAACTCCTGCGTTCGACCAGGCGCGAAAAGCAACTCGGCACTGTCATCCTTTTCGTGACCTCGCGCTGCAACGCCTTCTGCAAAACGTGTTTCTATCATGAAGAGCTGAACCAGCCGGGCGACCTGACCTTCGATCAGATCGACAAAATCTCTCGCACCATGCCGGCGATTACCGACCTCTGGCTTTCCGGTGGGGAACCTACGCTGCGCCGCGATGTATCTGAAATTATCGATGCCTTTGTAAATAGGAACGGTGTCGATCGCGTTATCATTCCCACCAACGGACTAATCAAAACCCGCGTTTATGAAATTGTTGATCGGGCGCTCGCTTCCCATCCGAAACTCGATCTCTACCTGAACATCGCGCTCGATGGCTATGGCGAAACCCATGATCAGATCCGCGGCGTGCCGGGAAATTGGGGAAAGGCGCTCGACTGCATCCGCTCGCTTTATCCGCTCAAAGCTAAATTTTCGGATCGCTTCCGGCTCAATGTGAACACGGTAGTGTGCGCTGATAACTACAACGAGATAAAGAAACTGGGCGAGTTTATGTGGAATGACTTTGAACTGGATGGCCAGTATTTCAACATCATTCGTGGGAAAACGTTGGTCGGCGATGAGATCAAGCAGGTACCTTCAGCAGTTTTGCCGGCGATGTACGAATACATTTCCAAACTGACGAAACGTTACGGTGATCGCATGTTTGCAGATGACGAAGCGACTAAGCGCTTCGTCAAGAACGTGGCTTACGTCGGCGCGATCTCTACCCACTACCGCACTCAGCACGCCAATTTTCAGGCTTCGACTCCGTGGCCTTTTCCCTGTACGGCCGGCGAAACCACCGCCGTCATCGACTACAACGGCGACGTGCGCGCCTGCGAGTTGCGCGAAAAGTTTGCCACGCTCTCCGATTTCGATTTTGATTTTGGCGCGCTATGGGCTGCACACGAACGTGACATTGAACTTAAGGCGATTGACGGCGGCAAGGCTTGCTGGTGTACGCACGTCTGCTTCATACACGACTCGATGCGTCATTCGAGCCGGGCGATGTTGTATGAGCTTCCGAAGAACTATCTCACGCGCGAGAACTGGCAATCGTAAATGGGAACACCCAATGACGAGGAGGCAAATCGCAAGAGTGGCATCGCTTACGGTGCCGGCCTGGTGCTCTTTACCTCTGTAGCGGCATTTTGCGGCGCCGGTTGGTTAGCAGATCGCTGGCTGGGTACGAAGCCCTGGTTGCTGGTTGCGGGAACCGTGCTTGGCGCGATCGCCGGTTTCTATCAGTTCATACGGCTCACCTCCAAACTCTAAGGGACTGATCAAGTGATGGCTGGGACCGCGGGCGTCCCGCCCGCAAATGAGCGCGAAGCGCGAAATGTATTTGTGAGTAACTTGGGAAAGACTGCGCGCCTGCGGCGCGTTTGCGGGCGGGACGCCCGCGGTCCCAGCAATCACTTGACCGATCAAGGACTGAGCTCAAGCCAATCGACCCGAAGGAACCTCACCTCGACAATAGCCCGTTTTCCCGTGTAAAATCCCCAGCTTTACTAGTCGCTTTACTAATGACAGACATTCCTAACAACGCAGGTGGGACTTTGCTTCCCAAGGCCGCCAACCGCGGTGTTGAAGCGCGTATCTTTCGCACGATGGCCTTGGCGGTGGCGCTCGCAGTACTGATCAGTCTGCCTTTTGCCGCGTGGCGCACAACCGTTGGCTTGTTGCTGGGCGGAAGTCTTTCTCTACTCAATCATCAATGGCTCAGTAGTTCTTCGGCCGCGGCCTTTGCGGTGCTTATTCATGGAGCGAAACCCAGACTAAAGCTGGCTCAATACGTTCTCCGTTATCTAGTCATCGCTACCCTGGTATTTATCGCCTACAAACTAAACATCGTGTCGCTGGCGGCGACTATCGCCGGTTTATGCAGCTTCGTTGTGGCTTTGTTCGTTGAAGCTTTTCGAGAATTCTATTTCGTTATTATTCACCGAGAGGAAACTAGTTAATGTTCTGGTTACAGGAAGCTGCGTCTAAAGGCGCAGAACACGCTGAGAAAGCCGAACAGGCTCCAATCATCGTGCAGTTGGTTAACCACTACTTCGGCGAGTGGGCTTATAAGTTTGAAATGGCCTACACGTACCCGGTCTGGGCGAAGTTCTTCGCGAAGTTTAATACAACGCCTGAAGCAGTTTTTGGTCCTTACACGCCGGAGACTGCGATCCCGTGGTACACGGTCATGTTTGTTATAACCTGCATTCTTAGCGTTGCAATTATCTGGATTCTTAAAGGTCAACTTTCAGAAGATGAGCCGGGTTACGGACAACAGACGCTCGAGGTTGGCGTGCTCGCAGTTCGCAGCATGTTGGAAGACATCATTGGCCCGCAGGGACTGAAATATTTTCCGGTGGTGCTTACTTTCGCGGTGCTGATTTTGGTTTCGAACCTGATGGGATTATTTCCGCTCTTCATGTCGCCGACGGCCGCCGTCAGCGTGACGTTCGCGTTGGGTATTTCTTCGTTCGTTTATTACAACTGGATTGGCATCAAGGAGAATGGACTTTTCGGTCACCTCAAACATTTGTGGGGACCCATCTGGTGGATAGGACCCTTGATCTTCCCGATTGAACTGATCAGCAACTTTATTCGTCCGTTTTCTCTCGGCATTCGTCTTTTCGGAAACATGTTTGCCGATGAAAAGGTTGTGCATACCGTGTCCACACTGGCGCCGCCATGGACCTGGGTCGGCCCGCTATTGCTGATGCCGCTGAGCATTTTTGTGGCTTTCATTCAGACGTTTGTATTCATCCTTCTTTCGCAACTTTATTTGAGCGAAGTGTCGCATGCTCCTCACGAGGAGCATGAGCATGGCCATGATGTGGAAGCATCTGCGCACGGCCAGGTACAACCCGAGCAGGCCGCCCTGGCAACTTCCTGATTGGCAATGACCGCGGGTCGAGCGATGCAGGCAAACGCGCTTGTACACGTTGACACGCATGTTGGTAGGATGCGGTCCGTTGAAACTGAAAGCACAAACTGGCAATTAGTAGTCCGTTGATTTAATTGCAGGTCTGTCTCGCTGGAGCGCCGCTGTAAGAGGGGCGGTGGATACCGGATGCAGGCGAAATCATACAAGCCAGTTTCTGAATTTAGGTTTTGCCGACCGGCATAATTTCTGAGGTTTGAACCTCAGCAGGAGAAACCGAAAGATGAGAAAACTCAATTTGCTTTTCATGGTCATTGTGGGCGTGCTGTTTAGCGCGATGACCGTTCTAGCACAGGCTCCGGCGGCTGATCATGCAGCCGACAACAGCGCCGGCCTTAAAGCGATCGCAGCTGGTGTTGGTTTTGCGATTGCTGTGGTCGGTGGTGCGATCGGCCAGTCGCGAATCGGCGCTGCAGCCTGCGAGGGCGCGGCGCGCAATCCGGGTGCGGCCGCCAAGATTCAAACAATGATGATTCTTGGTTTGGCGCTTATTGAATCGCTGGTGCTTTTTGCTCTGCTGGTTGTTTTCGCAAAGGTTTAGTTCTTAAACCTGTAAAAAGACAAATGCGAGCGTAGTCAATTGACTGCGCTCGCATTTCGTTTTTGTCACAACTTTGCTGCCGCCAAACTCATTGTGTTAGGCTGTGCGCATTCTCCCGAAAAAATTTAGAGAGGCACTCACCTTTTCGATGAAAGCTTGTCCGAAATGTGGAGCAGAGTATCCAGACACAACCACACTGTGTCCGGCCGACGGCGTCGCGCTCGAAAAGACAGATGACGACCTACTCGGTCAAGTTTTGGCCGGAAAATATCGTATTGATGAACGTCTGAGCGGCGGCGGCATGGGCACGGTTTACCGCGGCACACACGTGTTGATGGACAAGACCGTCGCCATCAAAGTATTGCTTCCCTCGCTTGCGGCCGACGAAAAGATTGTGGCGCGTTTCTCCAGGGAAGCACGGGCCGCCTCAAAAATCTCCCATCCACATGCGCTGAGCGTGACTGATTTTGGCGAAGCCGAGAACGGCGTGGTGTTTCTGGTAATGGAGTACTTAGACGGACTGACCCTCAAGCAACTCATTCGGCAGGAAGGCCCGATGCCGCTGGCGCGGACAGTCGAGATACTTCGTCAGGTAGGAGGAGCGCTTGATGCTGCTCACGCTGAAGGAGTAGTCCATCGCGATCTAAAAAGCGACAACATTATGTTGCTCACCAGCTCGGGCACGGACTACGCCAAAGTGCTTGATTTTGGCATTGCGAAAATCAAAGAGCCCGAGGGTACTTACGATCCTGCCCTGACGGCCCCCGACCTTGTGATCGGCACGCCGCAATACATGTCACCCGAGCAATGCTCGCAGTCTCCGGATATTGACGCGCGTTCCGACATCTACTCGCTGGGCGTGATCCTTTACGAAATGCTGGTAGGGCATGTGCCCTTTACTGGTGGTTCGCCAACGGAGATCATGCTCAAACATTTACAGCACCCGCCGCCCTCGGTTTTGGATGAAAGGGGCGACTTGCCTAAGACGATTGGCCGCGTGGTTGCACGGGCTTTGGAAAAGGGACCAAAAGATCGCTACCAGACGGTAGCAGAGCTGGTCGAAGATTTTACGATTGCGGCGGGCATGGAACCTGCTGGAGTTTCGTCATCAGGGAGTCAGCCGCGCGTGGAACTACCAACAGAGTCGCCAGCGGCTGACGAGTTGGATGAAGAGACTTTGGTTCGTCGCCGGACTACCCGCCCCATGACACCTCCAATTCCTTCTCCTGATCCACCTGCAGGAGTTCCATCTGTAGTGGTTCCTTTATCAGGTCGTCAACCAGCGCCCGCCATCAGCAGTTTCAGTCCCTGGAAAATATTGATTCCGTCTATGATTGGTCTGCTGGTGATCTTCGGAGTCATTTACGCGTTTTCGCGCGACCCGCAGCCGACTGGTGCTGCTCCGGCAGGTTCGCCGTTGGTCGCCGATCCGAACAGCAGTCCGGTGGAACCGGCTAAACCCGCAACGGGAGAATCTGAGGCGGGGATTCCATCGGGTGGCACTACTAACCAGACAGTCAACACTAACCAAAACGCCAATACCTCGCCGTCTCCCTTGCAGGGCGAGCTTCCGACGGACGTCGGCGCAAACGTCAACGACAATACAAACGCAAATTCGAATACTAAAAAACCCTCGCCATCACCGACCAAAACGGTAGACGAGGAAGAACCACCACCACCACCCTCACCTAAAGCAACCAATCCGCCTCTTCCAAAAGCGTCGGTGGCGCCGACGCTCGCCTCGACTCCAGAATCGCCGTAGGCAACAGCTTTAGAGACAGGCGGCCCGGATCATTTTCATTAGACCAGTTTCGTCGTCGATGGAAATCTTTATCTCGAGAACGTAGCAGGGAAGCTCTAATTCAAGAGAAGCAAGTTTGAGTGCGTCTTTGGCCGTCGTCATCAGCCCCGTTGCGCCATGATTTTTTGCTTCTTTAGTCAGCTGGTTGAGCTCGGCCTGGAGGTAGTCATGATGGTCGGAAAACGAGCGCGTAAAGACGGGCGTGCAACCCTCCTGGCGCAATTGATTGAAAAACGACTCCGGGTTTCCCACGCCGCAAAATGCTGCGACTGGTTGCGCCGGCAAGCCCTCGTTATTCACGCTTTCACCGTTCAACCTGTGAATTCCCGAAGTCATCATATGCGAGGTGAAAACAGGAATCGCGCCAGCCAATCGCTGAACGTTCTCAGTTAACGAAAGCGTATCTTCAGCTTGCTCAGTCCTGGTGACTACTATGCAGTCAGCTCGCGACAAGCCCGCTCGAGGTTCACGCAAGCGTCCGTAGGGAAGCAACGTGCCACCGCCCCACGGGTTCGTCGCGTCGATAGTAACGATGTCCAGGTCGCGGGCCAGACGCAGATGTTGAAACCCATCGTCAAGCACGAAAACCTCACTGCCCAGGTTCTTGATTGCCCACTCGCCCGCGGCGACTCGATCCGGATTCGAAACGACTGCAGCGATTCCGAGGAGGTTCCGGGCCAGGAGATAAGGTTCGTCACCTGCTTCTCGTTCCGCGGCCAACAGCTTGGTTCCGTCTGACACCACGACTTGCGATTGCGGATTTGCTCGACCGTAACCCCTGGTTAACACGCATACTCTTTTACGTGATTCCACAGCCTTGCAGACCCACTCCACCAGGGGAGTCTTTCCAGTCCCCCCGGTAGTCAGGTTCCCTACGCTTATGACCGGGGCTGAGAGTTTGGAAACGGAGAGCCAGCCACGCTGATAGCTGCGTATGCGTGCCCGCGCCACGACGCTGTAGATCGCGCTGAGCGGAGGAAGTATTAATGACGAAAGCGGGTTCATGCGATTGATGCGCTGTCGGCTCGTGACGAGTCAGGACTTTGTGATGCGTTTGGGGCTGAGGCGATCATCGAGTCAATTGCTCGCAGCGTGCGCTCAGTGGCGCCGCGGTTCTCCGTTACCAGCCTTTGTGCCAGGGCGCCAATTTCTCGGCGCCTCGCAGGATTTATAAGCAACTCAGAAATCTCGTTCCCCAGTTCAACAATTGTTGCTGAGTCCGACATCGGTTGTAGTTGGACAATAGCGCCTGCTTCGCTGAAAGTCTCCATGATTGACTGAAAATTGTAAGTGTGGAAACCAACGATTACGGGCGCCCCGACGGCAGCGGGCTCAAGAACGTTGTGCCCCCCGGTCCTGGCAATGCTCCCGCCAACGAAAACAATCGAGGCGAGCGTGTAAACGTATCGGAGCTCACCGATGCTATCAAGGAGAATAACTTCAGCCAGTCCGTCGCTTGGCTCGGGATTGGCAGTTCGTCGGACCCAGCGCAATCCAGCAGTCTTGAGCAAATCGGCAACTTCTGCAAAACGCTCGGGATGGCGAGGCGCGATCATCAGGCGCGGTTTCGTTTCAGATCGCGAGGATACTTGTCTGAAACTGTTCAGAATAATTGTTTCCTCCGGCTCATGCGTACTCGCCGCGAGAATGAGAGGCGAGGCGTCTAACTTAAAGCGTTCTCGAAATGCCGTTGTTAAGGAATCAGTATCGGGCATGGTTCCGGCGTCGAACTTCATATTGCCGAAAACGAAGGTCTTGTTCGCGTCCATGCCCAGCGCTCGCAGTCGCTCGGCATCCGCCTCAGTCTGCATTAATGCCAGGCTCAGGGAGCTGAGAACGCGAGTCATAAACTTTCTAATCGGGCGGTAGCGCCGGAATGATTGTGCCGAAAGCCGGCCATTTACCAGCGCCACCGGGATCTGTTGAACCTTGCACTCCCGCAGGAAGCCTGGCCAAAGTTCCGTCTCCATAACTAAAACAACATCAGGGTTGATTGCCTTGAGCGTGCGGCGCACGACCCAGCGCCAGTCGAACGGAAAGTAGAAGACTTTGGCTGCGTCGTCTTTAAAGATTTCGCGCGCCAGATTTTGTCCCGTAAGTGTAATGGTAGAAATTGCGATCAGCGATTGCGGGAAGCGCTTTTTGAGGCCCTGGACGAGGGGACGTGCTGCTTGAGTTTCACCGACGGAAACACAGTGAATCCAAATTACCGGGCGGCCATCTGTCTGTATTGGCGATAGCGAGCCCCAGCGCTCGCGAAACCCCGCGACATACTTGCCATGACGAAATGCATCGAGAAGAAAGCGGGGCAGCAGGATTATGAAGCCGACGGTCAGGAGAAGACTGTAGATGAAGTACATAGGTCCTGCCTGACTAAAGTTGGCTTACTTCCAACGAAGCAGGGAAGACCATTTTCCATTTGTCATTTGACATTTATCATTTGTCATTGGAATCGCGTTGATCATTATGTTTACTCGCGCGACTAACGGCTGAGAGTTCCAAAACAAATGACAAATGAGAAATGTCAAATGACAAATGGAAAATCTACTAGTCTTCCTTCACGGCCGCTGTTCTACCTAACTACTTCGCCCGTTCAATGTAGCGGCCTTCCGTGGGATCGACACGGATACGGTCACCTTCATTCACAAAAGGTGGCACGGTGACGATCACGCCATTTTCAAGTGTGGCCGGCTTGTTTACGTTAGAAACAGTTGCACCCTTCAAGGTGGGATCGGTACGCGTGACAGTTAACTCCATCGAGGGCGGCAGGTCGATGCCGATTGGCGCCCCTTCATAAAACTCGGCCTGGATTTTGAGTCCCGGAGTTAACCACTGGGCTGCGTCGCCTAATTCATCGTCGCTGAGAGCCACCTGCTCGTAGTTTTCCGTATTCATGAAATGGTGATGCGATCCGTCTGAATAGAGAAACTCCATTTCGTGCTGCTCGAAGATTGCACGTTCGACGGAATCCGACGAACGGAAACGGTGTTCGAAAGATGATCCTGTCTTAATATTCCGGAGCTTCGCCTGCACCATCGCCCTCAGATTGCCTGGCGTGTGATGTCTGAATTCCATGACTTTGCATGGTTCGCCCTCGAAAAGAATCATCATTCCGCGTCGAATTTGTGTTGCCTGAATAGCCATAGTCTTATTTCAATCTCCGTCTAAATGATTTGCTTCGATAACAGAACTTCCTATTAGATTGTCGAAGACCTACAAGGTAAACGGCCCGGCCTGGTTTCGAATCGCGTAGTTTAGCGACCGTCAAAGGGCTTTGTCCAGCAGCGCCTCTAAACGGAACCGACCTATATCCGCTCAAGTGCATTGCCGGGACCGCAGGCGTCCCGCCGCAAACGCGCGGCAGACGAACCCTCCTTTCGGAAGTACGTCTCAGTTTCATTTTCCCGCTTCGCGCTCATGTGCGGGCGGGACGCCCGCGGTCCCGGCAATCGCTTGACCGGTTTCCAAAACAAATAAAAAGGCGGCCTCACCGGAAAACTGCACCGGATCAACCGCCTTTTTTGAGGAGCCCACCTACCTCGATCATGTAAACGCCCGAACCTGCAGCCGGTTCCAAGATCTAGCGGAGCCGGTCTAAGCGGCGCGTGTGCGTGGAACCCGGCGCCGGCGAGCGATCTGTTCAAGCCAGCGTTGGGCCTCGTCGTATTTGGCAAAGCGGCGCTCGTCAAGCCTGAATGCTGACGTGTGGTAATACCTGCGACCATTAATCATCCGAGCGGCGTGCTTCATGTGAAGCATCTCGTGATAAATAATGAACTCGACAAACCATTCGGGCACCTGAGTTGAATCGAGACTCTTGCTGATCACTATTGTGTCATACACGCGATCATGGTGACCGAGGATGCTTCGGGTCTTGCGTTGAGACCACGTAAGGGTTGGTTTTTCGAGACTGGAATCGAAGTACCGGTGATTGAGTTTGGCAAACATCTTTTCGAGATCGTAGGAGTTGCCCCTGGCACTTGAAATCATTTTTCGCCCGCGGCCGCGGCGAGCAATGTCCGATGAGCGCATTACTTCCGGCGTCAAAGAGTATTCGCGGTAAGTTCGATCGTGAACCGGTGGGATTTTTTTTCCCAGCAATCGTGCCACCAGCACGAAGGCGAGGGCTCGCATGACTTCCGGCGGACTATCCTTACAAATATCGGACAAACGCACGTAGACCTGTCCTGAACGCAAGCGGATCGTATGGCGTAAGCCGGCGTAGGGGTAAAAGCGCACATCCACCACTGGCAAACCGCGCTTGCCGCCCAGATGATGGAATGCGTCCAGAAAAAATTTCTTAACGTCAGTCATCGCCAATACTCTTGACACCTTACCGCCCCGATAACCGAGACTACCGCCTTCAAAAATTAATTCCCCACACTGGAAGAAGCAGGAACGTGCGGTGACTATCGCTCCGCCGGAGACCCGAGGGGCTGGGGTTCTGAAAGCTGGAGACCGCGCGCTCATATTACGGAGAACCCCTGCCGAGCGTCAATTGATCTCGGGAAGAGTGCAAAAACCTCAGGAAAACTGCAATTTCATGCAGCGTAGGGTCGTTTGAGATGGCAAGCGTTAGGCCTTTTGATTATCAGAAAATCCAGCGTGGGGTGCAGGGTTAGCGCTTGGGACGGGCCCGCACGAGCATCTGGTGAGGGCGTCTGTAAATCTTTGCAGGAGTGTGAATTATCCGGGCAACACAGGTCAGCAAACATTGCAGTTCTAATGTTTGCAGGGCGACAAACGATTCCTTTATACTGCGAGGCGGCCGCCGTTTAGTTAACTTTGATAGTTTTTCGAGCCGAGAACTGATGCCCCGTCGCAACTCAACCCTCCAAGCCACCGAAAAAAGCATCCTCGATGCGCGCGCGCAAGCCGTGCTGGCGGCAGTGATCAAGGAGCACCTGGTCACCGGCGATGCGGTGGGCTCGCTGGTTCTAGCTGAGCGGTTTTCCAAGAGTCCTGGTTGGAGTTCAGCCACGATCCGAAATGTCATGGGTGAGCTTGAAGAGGCGGGACTAGTCGAGCAGCCGCACACGTCGGCAGGTCGCGTGCCGACCGATCAAGGTTACCGTTACTACGTCGACCATATCCTTGAAGAGACTCGACTCTCTCGCGCCGACCTGCGGGCAATCGACAAAGTGTTCACTTCCAGCGGCGTCGATTCAGCTACTTCTTCAGATCGCATCATGGAGAAGATGTCTCACGCACTCTCCGAGCTTTCCACAAACGTAGGCATTGTCGTTTCGCCATCCCTCGCCGAGAATCGCTTGAGTCACATTGAATTCGTGCAGCTTTCGGATAAGCGGATTCTCGTTGTCTTAGTGACAACGTCAAACAGCATCCACAACAAGATCATCCGGCTCGAAGACAATCTCACCCAGGAAGAACTCGAACATACCGCGCGTTATTTGAATACTGAGTTTAGCGGCAAGAGCCTGCTGGCTATTCGCAGCGAAATTCTCGAAATGATGCGAGAGGAAAAGTCTCTGTATGACCGTTTGCTCAGGAATGCGATTTTGCTGTGTGACATGAGTCTGGAAGGCGAAGAGCCAGGCAGCGGAGACGTTTACGTCGATGGAGCTTCGAATTTCCTAAGCAAACCCGATTTTGTTGACGTTGATCGCATGCGTGAGTTGTTTCGAACGTTTGAGGAAAAGTCTCGCTTAATCAAGATCCTGAATGAGTGTGTGGCTCGCGAGCAATCCACCATGTGGGGAGATGTTCATGTCGTTATTGGTCGCGAACATCCGATCTCCTCGCTCCGAAACTGCACGCTCATCACCGCCCCCTACCGTCTTGGCTCAAACGAACATCTGGGCACGCTCGGTGTAGTCGGCCCAATGAGGATTGAGTATTCTCGCATTATGGCTATGGTAAACTACATGGCGCGGCTCATTGAGCGCCGTTTGAATGAAGAAGCGCACGGTTAAGCCCTACCCAAACTTTGAACGAACTACACTAATTGATGGCTCCTCAAGGAAAAGACAGGTCAAATATTCCGATCAACTTTCTTGATTCGGATGTTGAAGACGGTGCGGACGCTAGTGCCGATCAGGAAACTGCCGAATCGCGCGGTGACGACGCTGAGTTGGCTGATGATATGGATTCCGAGGACTACACAACCGCTGGCGACGACGACGTGTTTGAGCTGGACGATGAGCCGCAGCAGGCGTCGCCTCCGGCCAAAGGATCCACCGGTGACCTCGCGCTAAACATGGGAGGGCCCGAGGTAGCGGAGCTGGTCGCCACCAGAGCGGAGTTGAAGCGACTCGAAGGTGAAGTTAAAGAACTGAGAGACAGCCTGGCGCGCCGGCAAGCGGATTTCGAGAATTACCGGAAACGAATGGAGCGCGAGCGCTCGGAGACGTTCAACCGCGTAGTCGTCGACATCGCGGCTAAGCTCCTGCCGGTGCTCGATAATTTGAAGAGGGCATTGGAGACTGAGGCTTCGGTTGAAGCGAGCGAGTCGGATGAATTTCGGCACTTCCTCAGCGGCGTGGATCTTATTTACAAGCAGCTTAACGGCGTCCTTGATGCCCTGGGTGTGAAGCCGGTATTAGCCGAAGGTGAACGCTTTGATCCGCATCTTCACGAGGCAGTGCTCACGGAACCTACTGACGACTACGAGCCTGATACCGTTATGCAGGAGATAGTGCGCGGCTTCCGGGTGGGCGATAAGTTGATTCGTCCGGCGCTGGTAAAGGTAGCGGTCAGGAAGTGAAGGGCGCCTAAAGGAAGACACCTTAAAGAGAGCAAATGGGAAAAGCGATCGGCATAGACCTGGGTACGACTAATTGCTGTGTCTCCGTTTTGGAAGGCGGAGCCGTTCAGATTGTCCCTAACAAGGAAGGCGGACGGACTACGCCGAGCGTGGTTGGTTTCACTGACAAGGGTGAGCGTTTGGTTGGACAGATAGCCAAGCGCCAGGCTGTGACCAATGCGGCCAATACCGTCTATGCCGTGAAGCGTCTTATCGGGCGGAAATACAACTCTACCGAAGTGCAGAAGATGCGCGAGACCGCCGCGTTTGAGATTGTCGATTCTCCAAACGGCGACGCGCGGGTGCGCGTGCAGGGGCGCAGTTATAGCCCTCCCGAATTGTCAGGAATAGTTTTGCAACGTCTGAAGGCTGCAGCCGAGGATTTCCTTGGCGAGCCGGTAACTGACGCCATCATCACGGTGCCGGCTTATTTCGACGACACCCAGCGCCAGGCTACGAAGGATGCGGGAAAAATCGCCGGGTTGACCGTTGAAAGGATTATCAACGAACCCACGGCTGCTGCCCTGGCTTATGGCCTGGGCAAGTCTGAAGTAGAGCGTATCGCTGTTTACGATCTTGGCGGCGGCACTTTCGACATCTCGATCCTGCAGATGAACGACGGCGTCTTCGAGGTGCTTTCGACTTCCGGGAATACGTTCCTTGGCGGTGAAGACATCGACGAACGCATTATGAATTGGATGGCCGATGAGTTTTTGAGTGACACTGGAATTGATCTAAGGAAAGATCGGCTGGCCTTACAGCGACTGAAGGAAGTTGCAGAGCGCGCAAAGTGTGAACTCTCGTCGGCGGTCGAAACCAATATCAATCTTCCTTTTATTGCTGCCGATGCCACCGGACCGAAGCATTTCAATAAGACGATGACCCGGAGCGAGTTTGAAGATTTGATCGTGGATTTGATCGAGCAAACTATCGACCCTTGTCGTAAGGCGCTCGAGGACGCGAAATTGCAACCTGCCGATGTGGATAAGGTAATTCTAGTTGGCGGGCAAACGCGCTCGCCGATTGTGGAACGCACCGTGGAGAAGATTTTCGGCAAGAAGCCTTCGGCTGAGATTAATCCTGACGAAGTTGTGGCCATGGGCGCTGCGATCCAGGGCGGCGTGTTAACCGGCGAAGTAAAAGACATTGTGCTGCTCGACGTTTTGCCGTTGAGTCTGGGACTCGAGACTCGTGGCGGACTATTTACCAAGATCATCCATCGAAACTCCACCATCCCTTTGCGTAATAGCCTGACCTTTACGACAGTGGTCGACAATCAGACCTCCGTGGAAATTCATATTTTGCAGGGTGAACGTGAAGTGGCTCAGGGAAATCGTTCGCTCGGGAAGTTTGAGTTAGTAGGCATCCCTCCCAGCCCGCGGGGCGTTCCTCAAGTCGATGTTGCTTTCGAAGTCGACGCAAACGGCATCGTTTCGGTATCGGCGCAGGACAAGGCCACCGGTCGCGAGCAGCAGATGCGCATCACGCCGACTTCCGGGCTCGCGCCCGATGAAATCCAACAACTCATAATGGAGGCCGAGGGGTTTGCGGATTCCGATCGTTTAGCAAAAGAGATTGTGATCCTGAGCAATAAGCTGGAATCGCTGTTGCGGAACACTCAGAAATCGTTCGCTAAGTTTAGTTCGGCGCTTTCCGCGAATGATCAGGAGATCGCTGAACGCGTCTTCGTTGAAGCCGAAGCCGCCCTCGCAGGCGAAGGAAAAGAGCCAATTAGCAAAGCGCTGAATGCGCTTGAGCGAGTTGCCGGCCAGCTTACTTCTGCCATGATGGATCCCACCGGCGAGTCCGCGCAAAAAGGCCTGGATAACGCTTCGTAGAAACAATTAATAAACAGCACGAGAGGTTTTTAGAAATTCGAGATGAGTAAACGAGATTATTATGAAGTATTGGGCGTTGAACGTACTGCTACGGACCAGGAGTTGAAAAGTGCCTATCGCCGCCTGGCGAGAAGTCATCATCCGGATACGAATCAGAACGATCCTGCTGCTGAAGAGAAGTTTAAGGAATTGTCAGAGGCCTACAGTGTGCTTGCCGATCCCACCCAACGACAGCGTTACGATCACTTTGGACATGCAGGGGTATCCAGTGGCGGCGGACAAGCATGGGGCGCGCCTGGTTTCGGTGGTATCGAAGATATCCTCGGGGATCTTTTTGGGTTCAACGATGTCTTTGGCGGCGGCCGCGGAGGCTCTCGCCGCACGGCCGCGCAACGGGGCGCCGATCTGCGTTACGATCTGGAGATCACGCTGGAAGATGCCTTCAACGGAATGACTGCGCAACTGCGCATCCCGCGTCTTGAAACCTGCGAAAACTGTAAGGGGAGTGGAGCGGCGAATGGCACGCAACCGGAAAACTGTGCCAACTGCGGTGGCACCGGCCAGGTCCGTTATCAGCAGGGATTTTTTTCCGTGGCCCGAACCTGTCAGCCCTGTCGCGGTGCTGGTCGCGTGGTGAAATATCCGTGTCAGGAATGCCGGGGTGCGGGGCGCCTCGAGCGTGAAAAGCAGATGGAAGTGAAAATTCCGGCGGGCGTGGAAACTGGTTCCCGGCTGCGGGTGCAGGGCGAAGGAGAGTCTGGCACGCAGGGCGGGCCGGCAGGCGATCTGTATGTCGTCATCCATCTCGCCGAGCACGAGCGGTTTGAGCGGCAGGGAAGTAATCTCTACGCTTCGCACCCGGTGACCTTTGCGCAGGCAGCCTTGGGCGCTGAGGTTTACGTGCCGACAATCGAAGGCGAGGAGAAAATCAAGATTCCGACCGGCACGCAAACGGGCACGGTGTTTCGTATCAAAGGCAAGGGCATGCCGGTGCTTGGCGGTCGCGGTCGTGGCGATATGTTCGTTTCCGTAAGCGTTGTGACGCCCACGTCACTGACGCGCGAGCAGCGAAAACTTCTTGAGCAACTGGCGGTAGTTGAAAATAAGGATCTGGAAGATAAGGGCCTGGTCGACAAGGTTCGCGACATTTTTGGGTAAATTTGGAGTGCGGTGACCTGTCACCGCTTTAGTCGGTCGCGACCTGTCGCGACCTTTGCAGGTTGAACTAATCCAGGAGGGCGTCAAGCCGCCCTGGGCCAAAGCGGTGACAGGTCACCGCACTCCAAACAACGGAGCACGATATGAAGAGATTCCCCCATGTTCGTCTTTCCTTCTTCCTTCTCGCCGTTTTTCTAATCGCTTCTTTTTCAGCCCAGGCGCAGGACAGCATGCAGCGCTGGCAGAGTTTCGATTTTGCCAGCTCAGTGCTGAAGCCGGCTGACGTTGGCAAAGTGCCCCTCGAAGATCTGAAGCTGATGCGCGGCATTGTGTTTGGCCGGCATGGCCGCGTGTTCAAGGACGCAGAGATACGCACTTTCCTGGAAGCGCAGAACTGGTACAAAGCTAATCCCGATTTCAACAATTCCATGCTCAACGCGACCGAGAGCAAGAACCTCGACCTTATTCGCGTCGCCGAGGCCAGCAAGCATGAAACGGTTCAGCCTGGTGATATGCGCTACTGGGTCACGCGAACTTTAACCCCGAAGAAGCTGGGCCTTCACAGTGGCGCTGAGTGGCGAGTCTTGCGCGCTGAACTTGAGGCTATTCACGGCAAGCGGTTTGGCGAGGCGTGGCTGCAGCAATACTTTGATGAGCGCTACTGGTACAAACCAGTCGAAAACTACGATGCCAAGTCGCTTTCAGCGATGGAACAGAAAAATCTGGCGACGATAGCGGCGGCGCAAAAGAAATCGCGCAAGGTGGCTTTAGCTCCGGGTGATATGGAGTTGTTTGAGAATAAGTTGATTGCGGCGTTGATGCTGCGCGGGTTGAGTCTTAATGAGCTCCGCCTGCTGCGTAATGAGATTTACGCGCGCCATGGCCGCCAGTTTCAGGCTCAATGGCTCTCGCAATACTTTTACGGGCAACCGTGGTATCAGCCGGATGACAACTTCAAGGACGAACAGCTTACGGGAACTGACAAGACTAACGTCGAAACAATTGTTGCCTACGAGCAAAAGATCCACGATGAACTTGCCAGCAAGCCAGTCACGCGCAGCCTGCTCGATGGTTTGTTTATCGAAGACGCCGTGAAGATGCGCCAGGAAATCTACGCGCGGCGCGGCAAAGTTTTCACCAAAGAGCCGTGGTTCCAGACTTACTTTGAGAGTTTCGCGTGGTATAAGGCCGACCCGCAGTATAACGATGCGAAGTTGAGCGAATTGGAGAAGCGGAACATCGCAACCATTGCCGCCTATGAGAAAAAGGCGGTGAGCGCCGAGAGCCTCATCGAGGGTTGATAAGGCCCACCCCGGTCTCGCGTGCCGAGACGAGAAACAGAAGGCAGAAGGCAGTAGGCAGTTGGAAATGGCCTAGGGTTTACGCCGAAGGTGTTGGCTAACTTAGCCCAGGGTAAGCGCGAAGCGCGACACCCTGGGAACATGAGTCCCGAAAATCTCTTACCCTGAAAGGGTTGTTGAAGACCAGGCTCTCGTCCCGCCGCGAAACAACACCAACTCAAGAAACTTTAAAATAACCAATTCACTTTACAGCCTGTAACGAACCTTCGCCTTCCTTAACGCTTCCTCTTCGTTATCGACGTTTTGCAAACGCAGCGTCACATCCGCATTCAGATCGAAGCCGGCACGTTCGCCCGCCTGTAACTTGACCGTGCCCGCCGCCGCAATCATCGCGGCGTTATCGGTTGAGAGGTGAGGCGAAGGGAAGTACGCCGGAATTCCCAGACGCTCCGCCGCCGCGCTCGCGGCCTCGCGCAAAGCTTTATTACAAGCAACTCCACCTCCGACAATCAACGTCTGGGGTGCATATTCCGCCGCCAGGCGCTCCGTGGTTCCTACCAATGAACGAACCACCACGCTTTGAAAACTTGCCGCCAAATCTTTGATCGCCGCCGATGGTTCTTCACCGTCTTGCACTGGTTGCAATCCTGTCTCGCGTACGTGTTTCGTGACCGCGGTCTTCAAACCACTGAAACTAAAATCCGCTGAACCATCGCCCATGCGTGGCGTGGAAAACTTCACTGCCTTCGGATTTCCTTCACGCGCCAGCTTCTCGATGATTGGCCCGCCGGGATATCCGAGTCCCATCATCTTCGCTACTTTGTCGAAGGCTTCGCCGGCGGCATCATCGCGCGTGCGGGCGAGGACTTTGTACTTTCCCGGACTGGGTACTAAAAACAAATTGCTGTGACCACCCGAAACGATTAGCGCCAGGGCGGGATACTCAACCGGCGGGTTGCCGAAGGCGACCGAATACACGTGGCCTTCGATGTGATTCACTCCCACCAGCGGCTTGCCCAGCGCGAACGCCATCGCTTTTGCGTAGGACACGCCGACCAATAGGGAACCGACCAGTCCGGGTCCAACTGTTACGGCGATGCCGTCAATCTCCTCCGGCTGCGTGTTGGCTTGTGTGAACGCTTCTTCAACGATGGGGACGATCTTGTCGAGATGTTCGCGTGAGGCGAGTTCCGGCACGACACCGCCAAAGCGTTTGTGAGTCTCGATTTGCGACGCGATAACGGAAGAGACGATTTCGCAGCCATCACGCACGATTGCCGCGGCAGTTTCATCGCATGATGTTTCAATTCCGAGAACGAGCATGAAGCGATTCTAACAATGATTGAGTAAAGCGGCGACTGAGGGCTGAAGATTCACTTAAGAGCGGGGGCAAGCCCGCCTTCCTGACCCCTGGGACTATCCAATTGAGACTCTCCTGAAAGGTCGAAAGCCCTTCAGCCAAAATCTTCAGTTCAAATATTGATAATCTCAGGGTTGGTAAGGGGGTTCATCCCCGCTGATTTTCATAGAAGCTCAGCGCGGAGTCTCCTTGCTTCAGAACTCTATAGCGGACCAGGCTTCCAGTCTCTTCCGGCAGATTGGTTTTGTGATGATGTTCGGCGATCATGAGACCTTTTGCGTTTAATAAACTGGACGAGCGCGCGCCGAAAAAATCCAGAATTAGTGAATGCTCAGTGGCGTATGGTGGATCGAAGAAGACAATGTCCCAGGGCTTTCCGGAGTCCGGCTGCTTCGAAACGAACCGACGCAGGTAGTCCAGCGCCTCCGACTGAATGACATCACTTTCGCTGCGCTCAATGCGGCAAAGTTCGAGGTTCGATTTGATCAGCGCGCACATCGCTCGGGAACTATCGACGAAGGTAGCATGGGTCGCCCCGCGAGAGATGGCTTCGATACCGACGGCTCCTGAGCCGGCGCAAAGATCGAGAAACCGGACCCCGGCGATTCGTGGAGCAATTATGTTGAAGAGAGTTTCGCGGAGACGATCCGAGGTCGGCCGCACTTCAAGCGAAGGCGGACTCTTAAGGTTTCGACCGCGAAATTTGCCGGCAATGATTCGCAAACCGATTCCCAATACGAACCAAAAGATCAATCCACAGATTACACAGATTACACAGAAGGAAACGGCATCTCTTGATAGTTGAGAGGCTAAAACAGAGTGTCCCTACTTAATGACTCCCTGAATTTGTAATCTGTGAAATCTGCGGATAGTTCAGCCCACCGCCGCCAATCCGAACCGGGCGTCCGAGCGCACGCGTTCAATCAGCTTCACAGTCTCGGCTGATTTCTCGCCTTTCGCCAGATAAAAATCTGCTTCCTTGCGCGCGCCCTCGATGAATTGCTGATCACGAACGAGGTTAGCGACGCGAAACTCAGGCAGTCCTGACTGCCGGGTGCCGAGCAATTCCCCGGGGCCGCGTAACTCCAGGTCCTTTTCAGCAATCACGAAGCCGTCGTTGGTCTTTGCCATGATGCCGAGCCGCTCAACGGCAACCGCGGTCTGTTTGTCTGACGTCAGCAAAACGCAATAGCTCTTTTCAGCGCCGCGACCGACGCGCCCGCGTAGTTGATGCAACTGCGAAAGCCCAAATCGTTCCGCGTGTTCCACGATCATTACCGATGCATTAGGGACGTCAACACCAACTTCGATCACGGTTGTGGAAACGAGTATTTGAATTTCCCCGGCTACAAAGCTTCCCATCACTTCTTCTTTAGCGGCCGTCTTCATTTTGCCGTGGATAAGTCCGACACTCAGCCGGGGAAAAACCTTGTCGCGCAAGTACTCATATCTTTGGGTGGCGTCTTTCAAATCCATCTTCTCTGACTCTTCAACCAGCGGATAAACTACGTAAACCTGACGGCCGGCGCGCACTTCACTTGCGATCAACTGTTTCACTTCGGGCCGCTGCTCTTCGCCGAACACGCGCGTCTCAATTGGCGTTCTGCCGGGCGGCATCTCGTCGATCACCGAAACGTCGAGGTCGCCATAAATTGTCATGGTCAGCGAACGCGGAATGGGAGTCGCCGTCATTACCAGCACGTCGGGATTGAAACCACGCGCGCGCAATTCGGCGCGCTGCATGACTCCGAAACGGTGTTGTTCATCAATAACCGCCAAGCCGAGGTTCTTGAACGAGACTGCCTCCTGAATAATTGCATGAGTGCCAATGCAGGCATCGATCTCGCCGGCGGCAAGTTCTACCTGCAGCTTTCTTTTCTCAGCACCGCGCAACGATCCGGTCAGAAGTTCTACGCGATAGGGGGACTTGGCGAGCAGGCGTTTGATGTTGCGTGCGTGTTGTTCGGCGAGGATTTCAGTCGGAGCCATCAGCGCTGTTTGATAGCCATTTTCCATTGTGGCTAGCATAGCGATAAGCGCAACGATCGTTTTGCCGCTGCCGACGTCGCCTTGCAGCAGACGGTTCATCGGCGCATCCGACTTCTGGTCCTTAAATATCTCTTTGACTACTCGCCGCTGCGCTTCAGTCAGTTTAAAGGGCAGCACTGAACCGATCCTCAGCTTGGTAGCCTGATCGAGTTTGATTTTGGTTCCTTTTGCTTCCTTTACGCGACGGCCGCGCTTCAGGCTGATGCCTAACGCAACCCAGAAGAAGTCTTCGAAGATGAGCCGCAAGTGGGCCGGACTTCTCGCCTGATCGTAAAGCGCGAGCGGCGTGTCGTCGGTAGGGAAATGGATCCGGCGCAGGGCTTCAGAGCGGCTGACAAGTTTTTTACGTCGCAGCAACTCAGCCGGCAGAGTTTCCGGAATCGCTGAATCGGGGAGCAGTGCCAGCACGGCGTGCATGATCTCGCGCACTCGTTTTGAACTAAACTCACCCAGCTTTCGATATATCGGCACGCGACGTCCGGAGTGAATAGCTGTAAGCGCCGGATCGGTATTGTCGACGGTGTCCAGTTCGATCGACTTGTTGGCCTTGCTATCGAGTTCCGGCGTCGCTTCTTCCGGCGTTACGGAGTCTCTTCCAGGCGGCAGCATTTCGAGTTCATCCGCTGGTTTGTTGAGCTTCAGTGAGAAGGTCGCGCGTCGCTTGTCCCAATCCCAGCGGCCAAAAGTTATGAAGCGCGCGCCGCGTGTGAAGCGCTTCGTGTAATAGTTGATGATGTCGTGCGCGTGCGTTCCGGAGACAAACCACCAGACCACGATTGGACGGCCGGTTTTTTCCGGATCCGTAGCTGTTACTTCGAAAATGAAAAGGCTCGAGCGTCCGTGCGAGCGCCGGTTCTTTACTTGAAAAGCCCCAGCTATCTTGACGACAAGCTCCAGTGACGCCTCCATACCGTCAGCCAGATCGCGTATGTGCGCCGGGCTCGAACGATCTTCGTAGCGCATCGGAAGGTAGCTCAGCAGGTCCTCAATGGTTGCGGCGCCGCGGTCTTTCTTGATGGAGTGAGCCGCAATCTCTACGGCGAGTTTGGCGGAGAGCGTTTGACCGAAGCGCGGCAGCCCGTATTTGTATAGTTCTTCGACCGGGGTTTTGAGACTGAAAAGAGGCGGCATTCGCGCCGGATCATAGCATAGCCATGGCGGGTGACTTACGCTCCGTGTTTACGCTAAAGCGAGACGGCAAAACCAGGAAGCGCTTCGGGTTTTCGCAAAAGTGCTGAGGTTTTTCGCGTTTCCGCTTCGCGATATCAGAAAGTGCGGACGGGATATCAGAAAGTGCGGACGGGATATCAGAAAGTGCGGACGGGATATCAGAAAGTGCGGACGGGGTAGGGTCCTAATCTGAAAGCCCGCGGCGTAACCTATGGAACACCCGTTAATCCCTGCTTCGCGTCTGCCTTCGGGCTGGGCCTGTTAGGCGCAAAGCTTACTGATGAGTCTGTGCAACTCAGACGAAAAGGATCAATACAAGCGTTCTGGCATAAAGCCAAAACAGACACTCACGCCTCCGCATTGTGATCGCAATCTGAGTCGGATATAACCACTTGAATGAGGGGGCTTTAGGTCGAGAGATTACGGTCTACATGCCATTGCGGACCACGAAAATAGTCGGAGGTGTGTAAGGGGAATTTAACTACCGGGAACCGCCGGGACCGTGATACGCTACCGCTCAGTTGAGGGTTGAAGGACGTTTTAACGTCCCTATGCTGCTTATTCGGTAGACTTACGTTGTTCTCTCATTCTAATCCTGTTAGGAGTCGTGTCTCTTAGCATCCCAGGCTTTCGCTCAGGCATCTGAACATGCCCGAAACGCTTATGAGACGAAACTCGTATTAAGCATCGGAGACAAAAAATGGGATTTTTTAGTTCGGAAGACAGCGTCAAGATTAGCGAGAAGACCGGCGGAGCCTACGCTGATATGTCCGATGTTATCGACAGCGAGTTGGATGACATTTTCGGCTCAGAGTGGACATCTCACCGCTCACATCAGGACTCCGATCAGGGCAAGGATGAGTGCCTCGGCAATAGTTCCGAAAACGGTAAAAGCAGAGATAAGTAAAGTAGTCATAAGGCGCATCTCCTATGCCTTTTAATCTGCTCTTGCTTCCCTTGCTGGGTGGGTTCATTTTCTTTTGCCATTGGACTCGTACTAAGTATTTTGCCAAGCGACAAGACAAAGAACGACTCCTACTTTACTCATCCCTCTTTGGAGTTTTCCTGCTAGGCGCTTCTTTTTTCACATCCATCCTAGTTCCGTATTTTCCAACCCTCATCAAACTACGGACATGGTGGGCCTACCATACGCCTCCCATAAGATATTCAGGTATTTCAAGCATTGCTTTTGGAACAGGGCTCGTAGCTTGCTGGCTCTTAAACAACGTATGGCCCTTCACTAGAATATGGAATCCAGAAAATGAGGGGAAAAGGGCAATTCTGAATTACGGGAGCCCTTTGGAACAGCTCCTTTTTCGAGCGTTAGCTGAAAAGAAGCGAGTGATGGTTACATTGGCTAGCGGGAAGGTTTACATCGGGCGCGTGGCTACTTCTTTGGCTCCCGGCGACGAAACGGCATTTTATTTACTACAAACCAAAAGCGGGTATCGCGATGAAGCCACCCAACGTGTGGAGATAACAACGCATTATGACAAGGTCTACAAAGACATCGCACGTGGAGAAACCGAAGAAACCGCAAGAGAGATGATCTCTGATTTTGGGGTCGTGATTCCGGTAAGGGAAGTGGTCTCAGCCACCCTTTACCGAGGAGACATTCACGACAAGTACTTTCCTCACGAGCTATCATCCCGACCTCCCACAGCTTTGATTTCAGATTAGGACAACTACCCACTTAGGAAGCTTGCCTTTACACGAAAACTAACAGTTTGCGTTACATTAGGAAGATGACTTCAGACACCGAGCTGACAGAAAAAACGCGGCAGCAACTTACACAGGTTCGCACGGTCTTGTTGCGCCTGCACAAAACGCTACTCGATTTTGAGCGCGACGCCTATGAGCGTGCGCATGACAAAATCTCGAACAGCTATGCGTTTCTGCAACTGGTGATGAACGATCCGTGGTTTGCCTGGCTACGGCAGTTGTCAGAACTAATTGTTGAGATGGACGAACTCCTGGCGGCGAAGGAGACTCCCAAGGACGCTACGGCCGTGGCCCTGATTCAGCAGGCGAGTATCTTACTAACCCCATCCGAGACAGGTAGTGAGTTTCAGAAAAAATACTTTGCGGCGATGCAGCAAGCCCCTGAGGTTGTGCTGGCACATTCGGCGTTTGCTGCATTGCTGGGTCCGGCAAGGCTATCGAAAGAGATTCATTGACCGGGAATTGTTGGTATGCGGCAGCCGGCTTTGTACAAAAGTAGGTTTCAGTCCGCAAAGCGGACGAATGATAGTAGCCCAGCAGTTCACTGCTGGGTGTAAAATTGCTGAAGGATTTGTAGTCCGTGAAGTGGACGGCTGAATGATAACGCCTGGGCCTTCTACTCTTTCAGTCGTCCGCTTCACGGACTTCATCTCAAGTTTGCTGCCAATCCCACCGATGAATCGCTGGGCTACTTTCAGTCGTCCGCAAATGCGGACTAAGGGCGGCTCCTTTTTTGTGCAAAGCTATGGCAGCCTGAAGCGTTTTTTCTCGCACGCATCCTGGCTTCGACCTGAAGCTTGATCTTTAACCTTCGCGCCGACGCGATCCTCAAAGGAGACCCTGATGACTAGATTCACTCTCAGATCATTATTGCTGCTTGTTGTTCTAACACTTTTTCCCGCGACTGTGGCAGTGGCCCAAAACACCCACAATGTTTGGTCAAAGAAGCCGTTTCATCTGACTGACGGAGACACTGGCAAGAAATACACTGACTTTAAGATGGGCAGCGCCTCCGCGGCGTGGACGGAAGGAACAACCCGAGCCTATTTCCGGGCAGTAGCGATCATTGCGATCGGAACACCGAAATATGACTTCGAGCTGGTAAAGACAACCAGCTCAAGTGCGAGCGAGATCGAAGGACTCTTCGACATCAAACGCGATGGCGTACTTGTCTGCGATGATTGTAAGGGGAAGTTGTATGGCCTGAATCAGGCTGTGGGGAATTACTTCAAACTATACGTAGGAACACCCGCTGCATATGCCGAGAAATGGCACTACAGCGGGTATATCGGTAGTCGATTTGATTTTTGAGTTGTTAGTTTGTAGTTGCTTCGGCTTTGGCGCAGTGCTGATCGAAGGCCTGGGTGAGTTCACCGGCGACCTGTGATGCATCTCGGCCTTCGATTTGGCGGCGTTCCATCATGTAAACGAGTTTGCCGTCTTTTAGCAACGCGATAGAAGGCGAAGACGGTTCGTAGCCGGTAAAGTAGGTGCGGGCCTTCTCGGTGGCTTCAATATCCGCGCCTGCGAACACGGTTGCAACTTTGTCTGGCCGCACGCTGTGTTGCAAGGCCCGCGCAATTCCCGGTCGAGCTTTTCCCGCCGCGCAGCCGCAAATCGAGTTTACGACGACCATCACGGTGCCTTTGCTGTCCTCGATTGTCTTTTGCACGTCTTCGGGCGTGCGCAATTCTTCAACACCGATTCTGGTCAGTTCCTCACGCATCGGGCGAATCATCAGTTCTGAATATGGCATGGCTGTCTCCTTAAGTCTCAGATCTCAAAATTAAGATTGCAAGATAATCCAGGAAGCGATTGTAACACGTTAGTTCGCGCACAGTGGGTTAGGGGACGCCCACTTCGTCGCGGGCTCAGTTCAGTTTTGGCTGTCACCCCAGGCTCGGCTGCCTCGCCTGGGGCTATCACTCTCTCCGCCAGCTTCGCGGGCTCATTGGATGCTTTCCTCCAACCTATCTCCAACTACACAGCACTAAAACTTTGCCAAGAAAACAAGAAGTTGTGGGTTTGCTTCACAGAGAACACCGAGGTTCCACAGAGAAAACTGACTTTAGGTCACTCCACCACGATCATTGCCCGCAGTTCCCGAAACTTCCGGTCGCTGATCCCACGCACCATCATTAAGTGTTCCGGGCGGCGAAAAGGCCCGTATTGCTCGCGATGCGCGGTGATTCGTTCAGCGATTCCCTGGCCGATGCCCGGTAACTTTTCCAGTTCCTGCGGCGAAGCAGTATTGATGTTTATTGCGGAGGCTTGCTCAGCTCTGGATAAATCCGGACTCAACCGGGTGGCCGAGTTCGTTGGGCGGGGAAGCGTGGCGCAGGCTGAAGCCGAGAGGATTGCGGCGAGGATGACGAGTTTGATCAACGGCGACTGAAACTTTGCTGGTGGGAGATTCTGTTTCACGTATGCAAGTGAGTGTTCGTGAAGGCTTTGTAACTCTGCCGCTCAGGTGTGCACAATGCCAAAAGTCTAATGACTCCAAAAGTTCGTATGTTTTATGGCGCGTTGTCCACAGATTTTTCCACAGCTTGCGTGGAAAATTGTTTCGAAGTAGTTGCGGCGGAAGAAATCAAGCCGCGGATTTGCGCGGATGAACGCGAATCAGAAACTGATCGGATCACTTAGCTGAGAAGTTCTGTTTCTTTTGATCAGATCCGCGTGTCTCTGCGTTAATCCGCGGCTAACTTCGTCTATCCTTCCTCGCCGCCTTCATCCCATTGCGCGATCATTTCGTAAGCTCGACCGAGCACTGGCCGAGGCCGAGAACCGTCAGCCTGCCCGATCAGTCCTTCGCGTTCCATGATGTCTAGAATCGCGGCAGCGCGGCCATAGCCGATGCGCAGCCGGCGTTGCAGGACCGAGGTCGAGGCTCGCTTCATCTCCACGCAAATCCGGAGGGCCTCTTCAAAAAGTTCGTCGTGTTCGCCACTACCTTCTTCGAGGCCGAGCGCTTCTTCCTCGGATTGAGTGATTGTCTCGTTGTACTCCGGTTTCGCCTGGGCCTTGGCGTGGGCGACGATCTTGCCGATCTCAGTTTCGTCAACGTAGGCCCCGTGCACGCGAATTAGGCGCGAAGTGCCGGGCGGTAAGAACAGCATGTCACCGCGGCCCAGCAGATGTTCAGCTCCGTTGGTATCGATAATCGTGCGCGAATCCACTTTCGACGAAACCCGGAAGGAGATGCGCGAAGGAAAGTTCGCCTTGATCAGACCGGTAATGACGTCGACTGACGGGCGCTGCGTGGCTAGCACCAGGTGGATGCCAACCGCGCGCGCCATTTGCGCCAGTCGGGTTATAGATTCTTCGACCTCGCGGCCGGAGGTCATCATCAAATCCGCCAGTTCATCGATGATGATGACGATGTAGGGAAGTGGTTTATGGGGCTCGCCTCTCTCGTCGTATTCCTGCACGAGATTCCGCCGCATAATTTCAGCGTTATATCCATCTATGTTACGCACGCCCCAACCGGCCAGGTCGCGATAGCGCTTTTCCATCTCGCCTACCGCCCACTTCAGCGAGCGCGAGGCCAGCTTCGGATCCGTGATGATGGGCGCCGCAAGGTGCGGAATGTCTTCATAGAGTCCCAGCTCGAGCCGCTTGGGATCAATCAAAATAAACTTAACTTCGTCGGGCCGCGCGCGATAGAGGATTGAAACAATTAAGGAATTGACGCCGACAGACTTACCGGCGCCGGTAGTTCCTGCGATCAATAAGTGCGGCATCTTTGCCAGGTCGGCTACATAATTTAGGCCGTCGATCGTTTTTCCAAGCGCGATGGTGAGTTTCGAAGACGATTCGCGAAAGGCGCGTGACTCAATAACTTCACGCAGGAAAATCGTTTCGCGTCGTGGGTTTGGAACTTCGATTCCTACGTGCGGCTTACCCGGCATGCGGTCTATGCGGATGGACTCGGCTTTCAGGGCCAGACAAAGATCGTCAACCAGTGAAACGACACGCGAGTATTTAACTCCAGGATCTGGTTTGAATTCGTAGGTAGTGACCACCGGGCCGGGGCAGATATGCTTGATTTGTCCGGTGACATTAAACTCTTTGCACTTTTCCGCCAAGCGCGTTGCCAGACCCAGTAGCTCTGTGTCCGCCTGTTCGCTGGGGGGCGGCGCTTCATTCAGAAATCCCAGGGGCGGCATGGAGTACTCGGTGTAAGCAATACGTCGCGCGCGGTCGGCGTCGAACGGAAGTTTGCCAGTTGCGGGAGCCTCACCCTTTGGACGCAGTACGGACGCGCCCTTGACCATCTCTTCCGCTTCCGCGTCGTCATCAGCGACTGCGGTTGCGCCTTTGGCTCCCGGGAAAATAGAGCGGCGGCCGGACGAGCCGCCGCCCACGACTGCTCCCGGAAGGCCGGCCCCTGCGGCAGCGGCGCGCGCGGGTTCAGCAGAACCCTGGATGGTTGTCATTTGAGCCCCGGCTGGTTCACTCCGGCTGATCGCTTCAGCGCTGAAGGTTGGTTCCGCGCCGTCTTTCATAAACTGAGCTATGCGTTCTTCAGGGCTTAGGTCCGGTGCAGCCTTCAAGGCGTTTTGGGCTGCCTGATGTGCCTTGAGAAGCTCGCGCTGTTCCCTCTGCAGGCGCTTGCGTTCGCTGCGAGCTTCACGCCATAACCGGAACTTGGCTGGCAAACTACTAACGACTGCGAAGCGTTTAGCGGTCAGGGACAGCAGCCATTCGTACAGGCCAACAAATGAAAAGTTCGTGGCGAGCAATAGTCCGGTGGCGGCGAAGGCAATCAGCAGCACAGTTGCGCCTACGTTGTTGAGTCCACTCGCCAGCCCGCGCGAAATCAAAGTGCCGACTACTCCGCCCGGCTGAACACTGGAATCAAACAGCGGACGAATATTTGAAATTGAGAGCAGTGACGCCGCCGCCAAAGTAAGGACGACGAGACCGAGTAAGCGTGAAAAAGGTGCGCGGAAACTCAGGGTCTTGAGTCGTCGCCAAGCCGCTGCCACCAACAAACAGGGAAGCAGATAGGCAGCCAATCCAATTGCCTGAAAAAGGAGAGCGGCAACATTTGCTCCGATTGTGCCGGCCCAATTGTGGGTTTCAGTTTGGCCAGTGGAATTCCACGAGGGATCGTTAGGATAAAAGGCCGCCGAAACGAGGCACAGTGCGAGTAAGAGGCCAACTGCCAGAAGCAGGATCGCGACGATCTCACTTTGGCGAGTACGCGGGGTTATTACTCTTGGTTGTTCCTCAAACTCGGTAGTTGCCATTTCGACTCCGGCTTCTTTGGAGTGCGGTGACCAGTCAAGCACCCCAACCGGGCTGCCCGGTTGGGGACCCCGCTTCACCGCTTTGGTCTGCGGCGGCTTGGCACCGCGACGTTAACTATTTCAAGTGAATCAGGTCGCGACAGGTCGCGACCGAGTAAAACGCTGACCAGTCAGCGCACTCCAAAAAAACTACGCGGCCTTCTTCGCAAGCAAATAAGCCTTAATAAAATCGTCTATGTCGCCACCTAACACTGCATCCACATTACCGCGCTCCAATTTGGTGCGCGTGTCTTTTACCAACTGGTAAGGCGCGAGCACATAACTCCTGATCTGCGAGCCGAAAGATATGTCGGATTTGTTGGCTTCGAGTTGAGCAGTTTCGGCGCGGCGTTTTTCCAACTCGAGCTCATAAAGGCGCGCGCGCAAAACCTGCATGGCCACGGCGCGATTTTGATGCTGCGAACGCTGATTCTGACACTGAACAACGATTCCGGTAGGTGCGTGAGTGATGCGGACTGCGGAGTCGGTGGTGTTGATGTGCTGGCCGCCGGCTCCGGTGGCGCGATAGGTGTCGACGCGCAAGTCCTTGTCGTTAATTTCCACTTCAATATTTTCGTCGATCTCCGGATAAACAAAAAGTGAAGCAAACGAAGTGTGACGCCGCGCTGCCTGGTCAAAGGGAGAGATGCGCACCAGCCGATGCACTCCGGCTTCAGCCGACAGCAGGCCGTAGGCATATTCGCCTTCCACTCTAAAGGTAACCCCCTTTATCCCCGCTTCCTCCGCAGGTTGGTAATCGAGAATCTCGGTTTTGAATCCGCGCTGTTCGGCCCATTTCAGATACATCCGCAGCAACATTTCCGCCCAGTCCTGCGATTCAGTGCCGCCGGCTCCGGGGTGAATAGTGCAGATTGCATTCAACTGATCGTTGTCGCCGGCGAGAAGCATTTCTGTTTCGGCAATGCCAACATCGTGCGCCAGACGTTCAACGAGCGTGCGAAGTTCTTTTAAGGAGTCTTCGTCTTCTTCTGCAAACTCAAAGAGCACGCCAGCATCGGCAACCTGCGATTCAAACTGTTCCTGGCGCTGAATCTTCTTCTCCAGGGCCGTACGCTTTTGTAATAGTTTCTGCGCCGCCTCCTGGTCATTCCAAAAGTCAGGCGATGAGGCCTGATTTTCGATGCGTTTCAATTCTTCGCGGCCGGCTGCAACATCAAAGAAACCTCCCGAGTTGCTCGACGTGCGTGCGTACTTCCTCGAAAGCGTTTCTTAGTTCCTGAATTGATAAAGTTTCGATCATTAAGCCTCCAAAAATCTGCAATCCTTAGGCTGACGTCTGCGCTCCGCTTGGCTTTCTAAACGACAATATCAGAGCCATGGCACTCAAAATCGCGCATCCCGCCGCAAACAAGTCGCCGTGTTTCGCGTAAAAAGATGGTGGACTACTGGCGCGCGTAATCGTCCAGGTCCTAACTTCCTGCTGAAAGGCTCGAGTCTCATCTCTGACCTGGCCCTGCGGCGTGATAAATGCGGTGATGCCGGTGTTGGTTACCCGCAATAGAGGGCGGTCATTTTCCACCGCGCGAAAAACCGCATTCGCAAGGTGTTGGCGCATCACAGCGGTTGGACCAAGGTAGCCATCGTTTGAAATATTAATGAGCACATCCGCACCTTCGCTGGTGAATTGTCGTGCAATGGAAGGATATGCCGACTCGATACAGATAAAGACTCCGGCGCGCATATTCCCCACAGGCATCAGGCCGTAGTTGGCGCCCGGCGTAAAGTCGCCGACTATCCCTCTTATCAAGCCCGCTCCCGGTAACCATCGCGGCAGCGGAACGTATTCGCCAAACGGCAGCAGGCGAATCTTATCATATTGAGCCACAAGGCTACCCTGTTCATTTATGAGCACCGCCGAATTGTAAATGCCGTCGTTGGGGGCCACCTCTTGAGAGTTTAGGAGAACAGAAGCGTGGTTTTCTTTGGCAAACTTAGTTAGCCGTTCGCGAAACTGTGAATCAGTCCCGTAAGTAAAATTCATTGGCGACTCGGGCCAGACAATCAGCCGCGAAACCTTATCATCCGGCAGATTCCGAAGTGCAGCTTCGCTCATTTCGAAGTGCCGCAATCTTAGTTGTTGCAGCTCCGCAGGCGATTTGATCAGATCCATCGGGACGTTGGGTTGAATCGCAATGACGATCGCTTCGGTCGTGTCGTTTCCCAAACCTCCCACAGCTGATATCGACATTGGAGCGATACCAAGTAGCACGAATGCCACCACCGAGATCGATACTGCATTCCGAGTTCGTTTCAGGGCAGTGTAAGCAAGGGCAGCGTTTACGAGGGCGATTAGAAAGCCCACGGCGTACACGCCGCCCCATTTAGCTGTGTGAATCAGCAGCGGGTGAAATGCCTGGGAATAACCGATGGCGTTCCAGAGCTGTCCAGTCACACTAAGGCGTGCCCATTCAAGCGAAGCCCAAAAAAGTGGGGCGAGAAATAACGCAATGGCGCCCCATCTCCTAACCGCTTGAGCTAGAACCGCTGCGAAGATCCCGGGGAAGATTCCGAGCACCAGGGCTCCTGGGATCAACATCGGGTAAGCGATCCAGGGTGAAAAGCCGCCGAAGTGGATGATCGAATATGTCAGCCAGTGACACGAACCAAAAAAGAAAACCGAACCAAAGAGCCAGCCCAAACAGAAACACGGCACGGCTTGAGATCGGCGACACACAACGACCAGTAGCGGAATGAGTGCAATCCAGGCCAGTGGCCAGAGATTGAAATCTGGAAACGATATAATCAGAAGGATCGAGGAAAGCAAAGCGACGCCACAGTCGGCTAGAGAAGGGGTTTCGCGGCGAATGCGAGCGGCCAATCCTGAAAACCGAGTTGCCGTACCAAGCTGAGAAGGTGTGGCGACAGCGTCCTGCATTGGCGCGGAGTTTATCAAAAGGCTGATCGACCGGGGAAAGTTTCATCAGCTGGATGCGGCTGAAAGCTGAGGCGCAGAAAATCTAAAAAAAACATTTTATTGAATGACTGTAGAAGGGCATGAGACTAACCCAAATCAGGCAAAAAACTAGTCAAAAAGACAGAAAACGTCACCGTCAAAGTGACAAAATCCGTCGCAGCTGACCGAGGCTTTAAGTCGGAGTTGTTTGGGAATTAAGTGAGGAGTAGAGCTTCGGAGCCGGCGAAACGCAGTCTGGCTGAGCAAAAATAATTAGTGGACCCTAAATGCAGGAGAACCCAGCCATTTCTGACTGGGTTCCAATTTCGGGGGGAAGCACTGAAGGGTTGCTCGGCGGGTGGCTGGCGCAGCGGCAGGCGGCGCTCAGAGAAGTGATGGCGGCGGGGGCACTTTCAACCTTTACATTGGGTCTTCCGTGCGTGCCGGTTATCCTTTAGAGCAGCTTGCGTGCCACGGCAGAAAGTTTTTGTGGACGTTCCGAGGAATTCAATTTGGAGTTGTTCTGCAGGTCTGCAAGGATGCGAGGACCTGAAACTAATCGCAGACTTCCACCAGGACAAGATGATCTTCGAACCCAACAACTCGCACTCGAGCGCGAGTTGAAATGTGGGCACCATCCTTCGATCGGGCTCGCCATAACTCCCCGCACACGATCACGGTACCCTCAGGCTCAAGTTTGGTATCAACTCTTGCAAGCTCGCCAATTAACTTAATCTCTCCAGCCCCGGCTCTTTTGTGAAGATAGAGGGCAACGACCACAAGTGTGGCCAGGGCCGCGACACCGATTAGAACTCCGATCAGCAAGGCGAGCTTCATTGCATTCGTCCTTGGGGTACAGTAAACGAATAGATGCACTATGAAACGAAATGAGGCAATCCTCGTCAAGAGAATTGCCCCAAGTTTGAATCTCAGGAGGAGTTAGTTTTTGCCCATAGTCACCTGTCGCTGCAGAGCAATGGCTTCCTGATTGTTAGAGTCTATGATCATTGCGCTCGCGGCAAACTTCGTCGCCTCTCCCCGATCTCCTCGCTCCAGGAAGATTCGGCCCAACAGAATGTGCGCATCGATGAGTTTCGGGTCCCAAAAAATAGCGGTCTTCAGCGCGGCAATTGCCGCCTCTTGATCCCCTCGCCGCTGATTGATTCGCCCGCTTAGCAAGTAAGCCTCAGCGTTAGTCGGTTCAAGCATGACGACTCGGTGTAACTCCGGTAGTGCTTCATCATCACGTCCGGCCTGATAGAGATCACGCGCCTTCGCCAGCAGGTCCTCTTTACCTGTTCCGGCATTTTCTCTAATCTCTGTTTCTCTCCTGAGATTGGCTACGTCGTCACGATTCAACACATCCCGCATGCGTAATGAAACCCCATTAACACTTTGCGACTTCTGCCATTCAGTTTGCCATTTTGCGTAGGTCTGCAAATAGCGTCGCGCCTGATCATCGGCGGCGTTGGCAGTTTCAGTTTTACCGGTCTTCTCGAGAGACTTTGCGTAGAGAAAATAGGCCTGGCCGTCCCTGGGATCGGCGCTGATTACCGGCTTGAGCTGATCTGCGGCTTCGGTGTACTTGCCCGCAAGAAACAGAGCCAGGGCATAATTGAAATGTACGAGCGGATCGTCCGGTGACGACTCGGCTGCCCGGTTTAAGAAAGAAGTACCCTGCTCCAGCAGTCGCGCTCGCTCGCCTTCTTTCTTTTCTTCACGGGACGCCTGCACGGCAATAGCGCCGGCATTATTATAGATTCCGATTAGGGGAACGTCCGATGATAAGGGAACGATCGCTGCCAGGGCGTGACCAAAATCGCCCATCTTGGCGTAACCCAGCGCGGCATAGAACGCAGCCTCAACATAATGTGGATCCTTCTTCTGGACCTTAATGAAATACTCCGTCGCGTCCTTCCATTTTCCGTCGAGCATGTAGAAGCGTCCCAGCTCAAAAGCTGACTGGGGGTAGACGGCGCCGCCAAGAGCGTCAGCGTAATAACGGAGCGCATTTTTCAAATAGTTTACCCGGCGTGGGTCACGCTCGCTTAATAATACTGCCTTGACGTAGGCCTCAAACGCGCGTTGCGGGACCTTAGTCGCTTCGTCCACCAACTGGTTTTGAGAATAGGGCAGCGCCTTGTCGCGTTGATAAAGAATCTGATAGGCAAGCCGGCCGTGGATCGTTTGCAGAGTTGTCAGCGGGCCGCCAAAATCAAACTGTTGCGTCGCCCAGCCGCCATATAAGACTTCGCCCAGCATTCGCCCTTCGTTGACTTTAATTACGCGCGCGGTCATTTGTACCAGCGCCTCGGTCGGTGATTTCTCTTTATCGTCTTTTCCTTTGTCAGGTTTGCTTTCAGCCTGAACCGGGGTTATCGAGTAGCTACCGATCACCACCATCGTAGCTTTGGCCTCGCGGGCAAGTTTTATCGCGGTTGCGCGCGAAGGAATAACGGTTTCAGGAAGCCGGAGTCGCTGGTAAGCGAGCTCGCGCTCGTCGCTGGACACCACGAGCAAGCCAGGCTTATTGAGCAGTTCCGCCAATGAATCAGCAAAGCTCTCTCCCACCCAGTTGTATTCGGGACGATTTGAGGTGTTCTCAAATGGCAGAACCATGACGACGTCACCACTGGAAGCCGTTTGTGCGGAACAAACTGCCGCGGATAGTCCAAGAAAAAGAGTGATAGCCAGAATGTTGAATAGTTTAATAAATCTCATCAATTCTAAGTCCTAGTCGAGCTGTTTTGGCACCCGTGTTTGATGCCCTCAGCGTATTGGCCGTTGGTCAAAAGATGGTTGGTATTCCTGCCGCGAGCCGGCCGCCCAAACTTCATTAATAAGGGGAAATATCTGCCTATTTCGGTTAAAGGTCATCGGATGACTCTACCAGAAAAGGGATCCAGACTGAAAACGGCCGGCTACCCATGGCCAGTGTGCAAATCTCAGCAAAGCCAAATAGCTCAGCAAATCCAACGTCTTAGGGTTTGAGGGCATCTAGAAGCACCAAAGCGCGCGCGTACCAGCTCCTGGTCCAAGGACGTTCTGCCAGATTTGTTGCTAGTGGATGGCGCCCCGTTCTCCTGGCGACTGTGATTATTTTGAGTTACACCCGGTATAGATATTACCGAACCAATCGGGTTGCATTACGAGTTTTTAGCATGAGTGATAGCCGGCAATTCCTCATACTGACGCTCCTACTGGGAACGATCGCTTTCGCGACTCCATCCGCCCAAAGAACCACCGAAGCCTATTTTGAGTTTCGCGTTTCTCCTCATCCTGAAAAGTTTATCTTCAAACTCACTAACCCCGCCCGGATACAGGAAGCACGAGACATCCTGACGACAGGCTCTCAAAAGATCGTTGCGAGAACTATTATTAAGCAGCCTGCTGATTACAATCCTCAGTGGACCTTTCATTTTGACCCGAAAACGATAGGCTTTGCAGACTTCGCAATTGAACTTTGCGATTCCAGCATTCAAGGAATCGAAGGTAACCTCGACGCGGCGTACCCTTCCTGGTGTCCCTGGACCACGCAGCTGTTGCGCGAACTCGCGCCGCCTACACTGCCCGGGCCGAGGAATCTCGAGCCGACCGTTTCCATGACGTTTCCTTACGCTGATTTCGTCTACAGCAGCAGTGCACCCGCCAGTCTGTCGCTCAGGGCAAATGCCGATGATCCTGACGGCTCGATTAGCAAAGTTGAATTCTTCAATAGCGAAATGAAAATTGGCGAGAGAACGGCCACGCCCTACATGCTCGATTTGGTAAATCTCTCTCCAGGCACGTACTCAATTTCTGCAGTTGCCACTGACAATCCAGGCGCCGCCGCCCGTCATTCGCGAAGTGTTGGTTTCACAATCACAGAACCAGCTTCCGGCAATGTCATTGACGACACTCAGTTCTTCGTCACGCAGCACTACCGCGACTTTTTTAGTCGGGAACCCGATGGGGCTGGCCTGCAGTTCTGGGCGAATAACATCGAAAGCTGTGGCGCGGATGCGGCTTGTCGCGAGGTAAAACGGATTGACACTTCAGCAGCTTTTTTCCTCTCGATCGAGTTTCAGGAGACTGGTTACCTGGCTCACCGTTTCTACCGGGCGAGTTTCGGCCGGCGTCCACTTTTCGCAGAGTTTTTTCCCGACCAACGGGCGATTGGGAACGGAGTGGTGATTAACGCACCTGGGTGGGAAGAATTACTGGAGACCAATAAGCGCGCGTTTGCAGACGCCTGGGTCGCAGGCAGTGGCTTTAGGTCAATATACGATGGGCTAAGTAATCAACAATTCGTCGACAGCTTGATTGCTAACACGCGTACGAACTTTACAGACACAGATCGTAACGCCTTCGTTGACGTGCTTAACACGCAGGCAATGACCCGCGCACAGGTGTTGCGCCTGATCGCCGAAGATCAGTCGTTCTACAATACTGAATACAACGAGGCATTTGTAGAAATGGAATACTTCGGCTATCTGCGGCGCGATCCAGATGAAAGCGGCTTTAACTTCTGGCTGGGCAAATTGAACCAATTCGGCGGCGACTTTCGCCGCGCAGATATGGTGAAGTCATTTCTGGTTTCGGGCGAATACCGGCAGCGCTTCGGCACGGAATGACGTCGCAGTACTCATCCGCTCGAGCATAAAAAAGGGGCCGGTCACCTGACCAGCCCCTTTTCCCCTGACCTTTCACGAGCACGCCGTCATTCTCTTATTCCTTTACCGCATGCCGGCAGTCTCATCACCTGTGCTTGAATCGGTGATCATAATACCGTCAGTAATCATGATACCGTCAGTAATCATGATGCCGTCACTAATCATGATTCCATCACTGATCATAATGCCGTCAGTGATCATGATGCCGTCTGTAATCATGATGCCGTCGCCCAGCATGATGCCTGTGGGACAGAAAACTCCGCCGCCGCCCATTGGCGTACCGTTACTCTTCATCAGGTAGTTACCGAGCGACAAATTGCTGGTCCACATGCTCGAGCTCAGGCTTTGTGAATAAGTCGATTCAAGCACGCCATCGCCCAGTAAATATCCTTTGCCATAACTCTTCTGATACTTAGTGATCAAGCTTGATCCTGTAATCGTCGTGTGATTCAACACGAGTCCCTGCGCCCAGGGAAACGCATAAGTAGAAATCGTTGTTTGCGGGCTTGGCGCCGACTGGGTCAGCAATGATGAACCAACCGCTGGAGTTGTACCCAAGAGTCCGCCGAGCAGGTCATTACGCACCAATTTAGCGACTGACACTGCCCCCGCCACGTTCAGTTGTCCCGCACCCTGTTCGAAAGTATTAAAGCCGTTTAGAGGCTGAGCTGTGTACATGAGAATCATCTTCACTGTGTTTGGCGTGAGGTTTGGATTCACTTCGAGCATCAAGGCAGCCGCGCCCGCCACCATCGGCGCCGACACAGATGAGCCGCTCATATACATGAGCTTCATGTTTGTGGTCGAGTAGTTATTGGTTTCGAGCTCTGGGTGCATCGTGACCAGTTTGTTGTTCTTAGCTTCGGCGGAGATGATTTTGTTTCCTGGGGCGACTAGATCGGGTTTGATCAGATTGTCATAGTGTTTCACACCGTAAGCGTCGGTCGAAAAGCTTCGTGTTGGGCCGTGCGAGCTGTAAGTCGTCACCGAATCTTCGTTGCGTGGGTCACTGCCATAGGTATTGCTCGCGCCCACGGTGATTGCTGACGGTTCGTTACCCGGACAGTGAATGGCGCCGTAAACCTTTCCGGCTGACGTTTTCCCGTTGTTGCCGGCAGCTGCGACAACTACAACACCAGCGTTCACCAGTTTGCGAACCGCCTGGCAGATGGGGTCATCCTTGTAGGAGCTCAGCGCCGGAGTGCCGAGACTCATGTTGACTACTCGTATGTTGTAGGCCTGGCGATTGGTCATGATCCAGTCGAGGGCTTTCAAAACACTGGAGACCGTTCCAATCCCCTCCGAGTTGATTACGCGAAGGTTAACCAGATTAGCTGCGGAAGCGATACCTTCGTAATTCCCGTTTGTTGCGGTGCCGGCTCCCGCCGCGACTGCAGCCACGTGAGTGCCGTGACCGTACGGATCGTCAGTGCGATTTTCCCCGGTGAAGTCTTTGCTGAAAGTAACTTTACCTGCCTGGCTGGCAAAAGACTTATGGGTGATGTCGATTCCGGAGTCGAGAATGGCAATGCTCACATTAGAGCCGTCGAGGCTGTAGTTGAGACCCAAAGCAGTTTTCTGCGCACGGCTCTGCTGCGTGCCGGTGGTATTGGTAACGTGACCGAAGGTACGCACCTGGCTATCGAGCGAAATATAAGAGATTGAAGAATCAGCCGCTAGCACAGTCACTGAATCGGCGCGAACATCGAGCAGCGTAATGTTGAGAGCTGACAGGACGCCCTGGACGACACCGCCAACAGTTTGCACCAGGCTACCCAACAACCCGCCCAACAGCCCACCCGAAGTTAGAGAAGGTGCCGAAGTGGACTGCACAATCACCTTCACATGAGTGCTGCCCTGGCCGGATTGAATTAGCTGACGCAGTTCCGGCGAAAGCTTTTCAAGAGTGGTAGTAGTAGCAGTAGTGGATGCCTGGACTTTGGTGTTGTCCAACAAGAGCAGCGCTGAGCAAAGTGAACCCAGCAGCACCAGGGCGGTAAGACGTTTTAAAACTTGGGGGGCGTTCATCGAAGTGCTCTCCAAATGGGGGAATAGTAAAAACATTTCATCACCGCCAACGGAAACAAAGGCCCCGGGAGCTCGCGTGAAGACGCGCGCAGATGTAGGGCTTTCGAAAAGTCTTTCGGAAACTCCCACTGCCATATCGCTCAAGGGCGACGTAGGCTGGTAAGTGTGTGCCCGCTCCTGCTTTCGCGAAGGAAAAGGCCTTTGTCGTTGACGGTGATGAATGAAAAAGAACATGCTCTCGCACTGGAGCGCGCTTTCTAGTGCGAGCGCTGTGCCGTCGTTGCGGGCGGCGATAATCGCCAAGAATTAAGGGGTTGAGGAACCTGAAGAACCATGGACCACGCGGGGCGGTCTAATTGCAAAACGCAGAATGACCGAAGTGCTCAAGATGACGAGTGTCGGTTTAATTCTCGCCGGGCCGGCACCCGGTTCAGTGCCAGTTAGGTCCGGATCAGTCGGATTTATTGAGATTTATTAGCGGTTCTATTGAATCCCGGGTATAGTCTGCTTCGAGCTACGTCCCGATTCTCTCTCAAATAATCGCCCCATTCGTTTTGCCGATGGCTAAGTGTGTGTCGCTTCGTATCCCTCTGGAAAGGAGTAAGAGTCATGTCAACGACACCTGAAGGACGTACCCCAGTCACCGTCTCGTTCGACGTCGTCTGGCAGGGTTCATCGGGAAAACAGGATGCGCGAATGAGCGAAATCAGCATGGACGGCTGTTTCATCGACAGTCGCGTGCAAGGCAGAGCGCTGGGCGACAGGGTTGAATTCAAAGTGCATCTGCCCGATGGACCCTGGGTGTCGTTGCAGGGTGAACTCATCAGTGAAGAGTACCCGATCGGTTTTGGACTGCGCTTCAGCGGACTGACCGATGCCGATAAGGCACTGTTAGCTCAGGTGGTGATCGCGCACGGAGGTGATACTGGGGATTTTCAACCCGCACTCGCGAACGAGGTAGAAGCAACACCTCAGATGCCGGCCACCCGGCGAGTCCTTGTCGCTGATGACGATGCGCTGACGCTGAGGATGGTGAGCGCCATCGTAGAGTCTGAGGGTTATGAGGCGGTGCCGGTGGCAGATGGACAGAAGGCTCTTGAAGTTTTGCAGCAGGATGGGCAGTTTAGCGCCGCCATCTTCGACATGATGATGCCTCACATGCTGGGATTGGACCTTATCGTCTATATGAAAGCAGACGAAAGATTGCGCGACATACCAGTGGGTATGATCAGTGCAGAGCAAGATCCGAAAATTTGGGACGACAGCGTTACGGCGGGGGCGTCTGTTTTTCTTCCAAAGCCTTTTACCCCACCTCAGGTGCAGATGATGTTGCGTATCCTCGCGAGCAAAAGCCGAGCGACGGGATGAGACATCGAACATAGAGCCTTGGTCACAAATGAATTTTAGTTGTCCCTGACAGGTCACATCCTGGGCGGTGTCACCTCTCCACGTCCTCTTTATCCTCAAAACATAACGCCAGAATTGCGAAATCACATTCTGCCCGTCCGCCATCTCGTGGCACGATTAATGCTCCTCCACATTAACGTTTCTTTTTGTGTAATAAAAGGGTTCATTCCAGACGAACAGGCGCAGAAAAAGGCACTGAAAGCGTTCGCGGTAGTGCCGGCGCGGGTTATGAAATGCTGAACAACAAAAGTAGCCTGCTAATTTTCTTTGGCATTTGCGCACTAGTGTCACTCAGCGCAAACAATTGCCCAGCCCAAAATTCCGTAGCGGAGTTTCACAAAGCCCTCAGTGACCGTGCGTCATTTGATGGAGCCGATTTCGTTGCGCTGGCCGAGGGCCAACCGGTTGTAAAACTCTTGCCTGCCCGGGATAAGAGAGAGGTTGTGGTGGCCGGGCTGACTCCGCTCCAGGCGCCGGCTGAATTGTTTCTTCAGTGGTTCAGGGAGAGCATGACCCGGAAAAGCAATCCGGCAATTCTGGAAATTGGCGGCTTCAGCAGCCAGCCAACGCTTGACGATTTGCAGATGCTTACGTTTGAGGAAAGCGACCTCGAGGATCTCAAGGAGTGTGTGGTCGGCGACTGCCGGCTGAAGTTGTCGGCCCTCATGATCGAACGGCTTCAAAAGGAAGTGGATTGGAACGCACCTGATTATCGGGCGCCGGCTACTCAACTTCTAAAAGCGATGCTGCTTGATTATGTGCGGGATTATCAGGCTCACGGCGATTCGGCGCTCATCGAATACCACGATAAACAAACGGCTGTTCGGCTCGCCGACGAACAGCAGGACCTGATGGCCGCTCTAAGCCAAGATCTGCTGAATGAGATTCCGAAAAATCTCACCAGCTCGTCGAATGGAGAGTTGCGCCTGGTTGAGCAGGCCCTGGTGTGGTCGAAGATTAAGTTTGGCCTGAAGCCTGTGATTGCTATCAACCATATAACCATCTACCAACGCGAGCAGAAGAGCGGTCCGCAAATTCTGATTGCGTCAAAACAGATTTACGCCAACCACTACTTCGATTCTTCGCTGGCGCTAACAGCTTTCCTGAGCATTCCGGGTGCGAGCTCTGGGTATCTGTTCTATGAGAATCGTTCGCGCGCAGACGGGTTGGGAGGCGCATTCAGCGGGCTGAAGCGCGGCATTATCGAGAATAGAGCCCTGGATGGCGTGAAGGCTATCCTGTATCAGTCGCAACTGAGCCTCGAAGCTCGCGCTCTAAATGGTTCCGAGTCTTCGGCTGCGACAGTTAGCGATGTTGCCCTCGGAAGGCGCTGGCGAGTCGGGCGTGCTCAAGCTTTCTTGTTGCTCGTCGGTCTCGCCGCGCTTGTTTTGTTGGTAGGGCTTCGAAGGTACAACTGGAAATTCGGCGTTAGTTGAGCGGCGCAATAAGATTTCTGTGAAGTGCCCTAACAACCAGCTGAGACGAAGGAGTGACGATGCCGGAAGCCGAAACACTGGCACGCGCGAAGAAAGATAAGCGCGAAGGAAAAGCTGCGAGCACACAAGCGGGTGAATTCGTACGCGAAGAAATTGACCACATTCGCGAAGGGAAGCACGGCGCGCGCTCGGCTAAACAGGCGATTGCGATCGGGTTATCGAAAGCACGCCGGGCCGGTGTAAAACTGCCGCTGCCGGAAAAAGGAAGCGCTTCCAAGGAAACTCGAGAACAAGCGGCCCGCGACTTGAGCAAAGCAAAGAGCCCGGCGAAAAAGAAGTCGGCGAAGCGTTCGCGCGCAATGTCTCGCGTGCTCAAACGAGAGGGAAACAGTGCAGCGTCAAAAAAGGCGCTCTCGCGTCACGCTCGAAGCGCTGCAGCGAAGCGTTCAGCAGCCTCGCGATCGCGTTCCGCGAAGAAAGCGGCGCAGACCAGAAAGAAATAGTTTTTCTATCGACGAGACGATTCAAGGGAGGGAATTAGCAATGGCTAAGTATGGAAAGAAGGCTTCCGACAAAGTCGAGAAGGCGATGCATGAGAAGAAGAAGGGGACACTCAAAAGCGGTTCCGGTAAGAAAGTAACGAGCAAGAAACAGGCGATCGCGATCGGCTTATCCGAGGCCAGAAAAGCAGGCGGGAAAGTGCCGCGCAAAAAGTCTGCGTCGAAAAAGAAGTAGAGCCGGCATCGTACTTCCAGCTCCTAATTGGGACCGCTGGATAATGCAAACACTCTGGTAAGCACATGCTATCCGCAGATTACACGGGAAGAGGCGCAAGTAATAAACTATCTAAAGGCCACCGGTCACGAAGTTGGGCTGCTCATTAATTTCGGAACTCGCAGTCTTGAACACCGCGGATTTGCTCTGACAAAATCTGTGAAATCTGTGAAATCTGCGGATTAGCTTAGTCGACGGCCAAGACCGGCGCAGCCTCTGCTCGTTTCGCGAGGTAGTCGGAAAGGATTGCAATACTCTCGTCATTGATATTGGCGAACGCCCCACCGACGAGCCAGTGGCCCTTGCCCTCTTCACTACCCGGGCGCTCGTAGGTAAGTATAGTGACTAAGGCTTCAATCCGGCCGTTGGGAAGATCTATCGTCACAAACAGAAGCCGGCCAACCCGCGCAACTTCCGTTTCCGCAAATCGTGTCCCGACAAAAGCGAGGGCCAAGCCAAACTTGCCTATCACTTCACAATGCCCGCGAGAGGATCGCGAGTAAGAGACCTTTCCTGTATCACTATTCTTCTCAGCCAGGTGTATGGTTGCGGGCAAGTGGGCCGGGTAGCGAGGGGCTCGGCGCCTGTTGTAGGAAGGCTCTTTTTCAACCGACCGCGCTCTTTTGAATTTTCTGAAAGGATCGAGACTCTTGAATTCCAAATTGCAGTTATTGCAAAGCAATTCATGCATTCCGAGCAGGCGCAATGGTACCAGGACCCCTTTATAGCCGCGCTGAATCCTTGAACTGTTGCATCTCGGGCACCGCATAGCGCTCATAATAACAGTTTCCTCATTCGTTCTTTCGAAATTGCGTCCGGGGCTATCGACGAGCATAATCAGCCGAAACAAATTCTGACGAGGTTTCGATGCTTCCAATCTTAGGCATCTTCATAGCGTTGCTTGGGGCATCTGCAAGTGGCACCATGCCATCGCCAGCCTTCATTGCCCAACAGGTCACTTCGATCAGCGGACACGTTTCCGACAATCGTCAAAACCCAATTCCCGATCTGCAGGTTGAATTACTTGACGACGTAAACTCGGTACTAGCAAGAACGAAAACTGACAACTCCGGACTTTTTTCCTTCCGCAGACTAAGCACTGGAATTTTCCAGATCAGAGTTCAGACCTACGGAACGTCGTTCATTGGCCAAACCCAACGAGTCCAGCTCGGACGCGGGCGGGCTGTCGAGCAGGTTGATTTTGTTTTGGCAAGCAAAGGGGGCTCGTCGTCACCAGCCATACCCGGAGTAGTTTTTGTTCAGGAAGTTCCAGATAAAGCGCGGAAGCAATACGAGCGGGGAATCGCGCTAATACAGAAAAGCGAGCAGCGAAAGGAAGGCGTGGCCGCATTGGAGAATGCGATCGAGCTCTTTCCCGTTTATTTCGATGCGCTTCACGTGCTTGGCACTGAGTACGTAAAACAGCAGGACTATGAACGTGCGATTCCTGTACTGACAAAGGCGATAGAGGTCAACCGGCAGGCCTATCCCAGCTTGTATACACTCTCGATAGCTCAATACAACCTCAAGCAAGTGCCTGAGGCTATCGAGTCGATGAAGCGCGCGATGGCTCTCAACCAGCAATCGATGGCCGCGAATCTGTGGTTAGGAATGTTGTTGCGTCAGACAGACAAGTTTGACGAGGCAGAGACTTATCTAAAGCAAGCGGATCATTTAGCCGCCTCAAAATCTGCGGAAGCTCACTGGCAGTTGGCACTGCTGTTCAACCAGGTCAAGAGATATAAGGAAGCAGCAGATGAACTGGAACTGTTTTTGAAAGTTGAACCGGACGCGAAAGACACCGAGCTTATCAAGAAACTCATTAAGAAGTTTCGAGAGCAAAGCGGCGGGAGTGTGAAGCAGTGAAGTGTCGGTTCTTATTCTTTGGCGTTTCTTCCATCGCGACACGAGCGAGGGAGTCGGAATAAAACTCAATTGAGGATGAAGTCAGTACCACCACATCGTAGCGGGTGGGTTTTTGCATTGAGCGCTTCTTTCCATCCAAGAAGTTAAGAACTTTACCCACTCGCTACTGCGCGGTGGTACTGACTTCATGGGACCGCAACTTGTGTGTTTAGTATTAAGAACGTCAGCTACCCGCGAGTGACAATCGAAACGCAGCCATCTCTTCACCGTTGCGAACCAGCAGAACGTCGCCGGCCAGCACCGGGTGGTTCCAGGTCTTGCCCTTGATGGCCGGAAAGTGCGCCAGCTCCGTGAACTGATCCGAAGTAGCTTTTACAAGGGCGAGGTCACCCGCCTCTGACAGCACCACCAAGAGGTTCTCGTCGGACAATAAGACCAGCTGGCCATGGCCGTATCGTCCGCCCTTCCACTTGAGCTTGCCGTCCGCTAGGTCGATGCACGCGAGAATGCTGCCGTCGAAACCAAAGGCATAACCATTGTGAACGACCAGGTCGTTAAAGAAGGGATTCAGATCTTCCGAGGTCCAGCGCTCCTGGACGGTCCATCCGCCGGATCCGTGCGCGACCCCGAGTCGGCGCGTCCCGCTGCTGTCGCTAACACTTATCAGGATGTCGCCGTTCTCGGTGAGGTTTGGCTGCACGATGGGGACGCCAGGCCAGGCGTGCTCCCAGAGCAACTTGCCGTCTGCAGCGCCGACGCTGGTCGCGCCCTTCGCGCTCAGTAATAAAATCTGTGGCACGTTGTCAATGGTGATTAGTTGTGGCGAGCTATAACTCGAGCCACCCTTCGGACCGAACCAACGCGGGTTGCCGGTCGCGAGGTCGTAGGCCACGAGGTCGCCAGACGCGGCGACGATGACGACGTCGTTAACTACAAGCGGCGAGCCGGAGATACCCCAGCCTGGAATCTTTGCGCCAGTGTCGGACACCGCGTTGCGCGACCACACGACTGCTCCGGTGCCTTCATCAAGAACGTTCATAACTCCCGTCGCCCCGAGTGTGTACACGCGGCCGTTGCTTAGCGTCGGCGTCGCTCGCGGACCGGGACCGGCATTCGACTCCCAGAACCGGGCCGCATCGCTGTGTTTCCACACCGGCTTGCCCGTGCTCAGGTCATAGCAGGAAATGATCTCGTCGTCACCACGCTGCTCCTGTGTAAAGAGTCGTCCGTTGCGAACCGCGAAGGACGACCAGCCCGGCCCGATCGGGCGGCGCCAGATTTCAACTGGGGGCGATGTTGCCCAGTCCGTTTTGATCTGCACACCCCGAACAATGCTGTCGCGCTTTGATCCGCGGAAGCCGGGCCAGTCCGCTCCGGACTGCGCCGCCGGCGAAGCAACCGTTAACGCTGGAGCAGAGGAGGGTTCCACATCGGCCTGCGCCAGGAGCTTTTCCTCTGGAGTCTTGGTCCACCGCCAGTGAAAATCGCTATGGAAGTCTGCAGTGATACCACCGGTCCGTATCAGCGTAAACATTCCACAGGCTAGCAGGACAATCGCAACCAGGGCCGCACGTCGCGGTCCGGCAGAAAGGCTGCGGCTGGCCACTGCCCACACGACCAACGCGAGGCAGAGCACCGGTACAACTAAGATGAAGAGCAACATCCCCATCCCACCGCCGGCAATCGACTTGTGAACAATGAACTTTGTTAAGATCGGCGCAACGATCATCAGAACGAACGCGCCCAGGCGCTCAGCCCAGGGTGCGCGGCTGAAGAACATCCACCACACAAGAATCCCCAAGGCGCACAAGACTCCGCCCAGCATCCCGTAGAGATTGAAGTCGGGTAAGAAGAAAGGGACGACAAACCACGCCAGCCACTGCAGTATTACCAGTATTACGCCGGGCCACAGGCGGACCGGTTTCCGAGGAGACAATGCGTCAGTTTGTGCGGGGATCATGCTAGTCAGGCATTACGCGCAACACCTGCCATTTGTTTCATCGATAATGAAGACGTGCTTGCACAATGAAGTGGCAGTCTGCGTGGTTGCGACAATCTGATATAGGCTTAGCGGCAACGTGGGCCAGAATCCCGCCAGTGTTTCGGTTGAATATTTCTACTTAAGTGACGACGCCGCAGTTCTCACGATCCGCCATGACATGATTCCATTCCTATCCCTGGCCGCCCCCGGAGCCATGGCGACATTCTGAGATCGGCGTACCGGCGATGTGAGTCAATGTCTCGCCGGTGTTGTTGTCGAACACCTCTCCGGCGACCACGCATCCGCCACCGGGGATTCCACCCGAATTGACGCCGCCGGGATGGGTCAGTAGCCCGATGAGCTCTGCTCGGCCATTGTTGTCGAAAGCCGTTTGCGGAAGCTGGTCTGCGTTGAGGTCGAAATGGAACGTCTCGTTCGGGTTAGTAGTCCAAAGTTGCTGCGCGAGCGCATTGCCCTGACTATCAAAGACCGTCAGCAGCATCTGCTCGTGTGTTTCACAACCGGCCGCCGCCGCATGAAAGGCACTGAAGCGGAGAGTTTCCCCGTGCGTGATGCCTCCCTGCATGATGATGCCAACCTCGTTTGCCGCTTCACGTACTGCCAGTTTCTGGTCCGCAACGACTCCCGATCTGTGTCCGATTGAGAGAATCGCGATTGCCACCAACGGAATCAGCGCGATGAATCTCCATCGCTTATTTAGAGTTTTCATCTTCTCCTCCACTTTCATTCGTTAAATTGATTTCCGCGCCCGTCGGTTGTCAGTGAGCTTTCTTTGTGGACTTTGCCACTGTCGAGTTCGCTTCCAAAGAAATCATGCGCCTGCTCAAGCCCTCATTCTTCGCCTGCACTGCTTTGAGTTCCGCTTGAGCATGCTCGAGAGTTTGCTGCTGCTCTTGAATGGCTTTGATTAGTACCGGAATCAAAGCGCTGTAGTTCATCCCGAGAGGCGCATTTGCGTCTGCACTTTTTTCGACAGCTTCGGGCATGACGGCGTCCACTTCCTGCGCGATAAGGCCGAGGTGTGTGCGATTGTCATTCCCCTCTTTCCACTGAAACGACACTGGTCGCAGTTGCATGACCTGGCTAAGCCCGTATTTGAGGTTGGTGATCCCGCGCTTGAGGCGCACATCTGAGGTTTGAATAGTTCCGTTTACTGCCCAGACCTCGGTCCATTTATTTGCCGACGAGCCGAGGGCTTGGGTGTTATTGGCAAATGGTTCCACGTTTCCAAATTTGAATTGAAAGGAACTGGCCCGCAACACCATCCGATCGTCACTGTCCTGCTCGCCGATGTAAACACAAGGTCCGCCGCAGCCCGAGTCGCCAAAGACAATTAGCTTCTCCTCGGTGCCGGCGATGGGGGCTCCGATCTGTACGTGGCCGCCAATGCCAAATGTGTCTCGCACTTCCAGCTTTAATGCCGGAGTGGCTGTGCCGATGCCGACGTTGCCATTCTGGTCAATGCGCATATGCTCACGTCGCTCAGAAGCGCTCGTGCCAGTCGTGCTTGTCTCTAATATGATACTCGACCCCTGACTACCGCTGGTAAAGTTCTCAGTGGCTTTGATTATGATCGCTGCGCTTGAACCAACGAATTGGTCAGGGCTGGATGCGAAGCCTCGGCCACCAAAAAAGCTCAGCGTGTCCCCTGCGAGGGTTGCACTCGGTGAAGAAGATGTCCCGCGGGCGGATCTGCCAATGAAGCCATTAATTCCGCTGAAAGTTGTAGAGTACAAGGTCGCAGAAGTGTTATCACTAACCTCTAGCTTTGCCGAGGGTGATGTTGTTCCGATGCCGACGTTAGTACTCGCCGTTGATCCGTTGACACCAGCGATACTGCCGAGTATGAGTGAATTATTCGCGTCGACCTGCGCCTGGGCACCGATCGCCGTGGCATTGGTTAGATTACTCGACCCGAGTTTTGTACTGGATCCGATAGCTGTGTTATTGCTCCCATCAACGTTCTGCGTGCCGGAGCTATCTCCAAAAAAGGAGTTGAAGCCTCCGGTACTGTTCTGAAAGCCCGCCCTATAGCCGAAGAAAGAGTTGGCTCCGGTCGTCATGACCATACCAGCCTGAGAGCCAAAGAGAGAATTGCGGTTGCCCGTCATGTTAAGCGAACCGGCACTCGTTCCGAAGAGGGAATTTTGTTGACCCGTACTGTTAATGTTGCCTGCGCCAACACCCACGAAAGCATTATTGACTCCCGGAGCGCTCAGGATGCGACTACCGCCGATGTTGTATTGCGTTGAGGTGTTTATGTCGCCCGCCACGTCCAGCTTTGACCCCGGACTTGACGTACCCACCCCGACATTGCCGTTGGGCTTGATCACCATGCGCAGTTGATCGGCTCCGGTAAGGAAAACCATCGTGCCGTCATTGCCTGTCGGCGAGGTCACATTTCCTGCGGACATCGAAAACAGACCGCGCTGGCCCGGCAGTGCTGCATAAGTATTTCCGCGCATCGCAAAGTAAGGCCCATTACCGGCGGTGTACGCCGGCGTTGCTGAGGCAATCATTCCGGTGGTACGGCTGTTGGCATCAACAAAGATCAGGTTCGTATCCACACTGCTGCTGGCCGGTGCTGTCATCTGAATGTTGGTGCCGTTATTGACTACGTTGCCGCCGGCTTCGGAAAGTAACGAGTCGCCGAGTGTGCCGCTGTTGTCGGTCCATTTAGCCAGCTTGTTCTGCGTGCCTGTGCCTCCGACATTGGGCACCAGGTTGCCGTCTTTGTCCTTGCGCCCGTTGAGGCCCGTGGTCTGCACCGTGCCATCCGCAAACTCGATCCCGTCTGTAGTCCGTATCGTTCCGGCTACCTCCAGCTTTGCCTGCGGATTGTCTGTGCCGATGCCGAGGTTTCCGGCTTCGGTCAAGCGCATCTGCTCCGTATCTTTTCCTGAGTAGAAATCGCCGATACGAAACGAAAGCGCGCCACGGTCACGAATAATCTGTCCGTCGCTGCCGTTATTAGCCAACACTGTGGCAGCTGGTTGTTCATCAGCCTTCAGTACGGTTAAGGCTGCCTGCTCTTCAATTGGTCCCACTGTCTGCTGCTGAGCTGCAGTTAGGCCGGTCGCTTCCAGCGCCGTGAGTTCAACCTGCTTCTCTGTGACTGAAACGCTGCCAATCTTTTCACTCAATCTTCCGGACAAAGACTTCACGGTTACAACGGTGAGATAAGAACCCTGCAAGCGCTGGCCATTGCTGTCCTGTAGTGACCAGTCGAGTACGTTGCCTTTGCTGCTTACCTCAAACACGATCTGCCCACTCTCAGAAATGATTTGCACTTGCATGCGCACCACATTGCTCGGGGCCGTGAAGCGCACCCGCTCCGCACTCGCCGATGCGGTCACAACGCTACCTGTCTGACCGGGCTTCTGGCCGACACTCTGACTAACCATCTGACCAACGTTACCCGGCTGCTCAACCTGAGCCGACACTGTGGTGAGCACGCAAAAGATCAGTAAGCAAAAAGCGCAAAGTCTTTGAGGAGCGAGCATCAAATTTCTCCTTAGCGACGGCCTCGATACTAAGAAGTGAATACGCCTGCTGGATTGTGGTTGTCGCCGTCTGTATAGGTAGGAAAGAAGTGGGCAGTGGGCAGTGTGCAGTGTGCAGTTAGGGAAAGGTGGTCAGTGGCCAGTGTCCAGTTAGGAAGGAAGTGTGCGGATCAATAACATCTAATCACTGCCTACTGCCTACTGCCTACTGCCTACTGCCTACTGCCTACTGCCTACTGCCCACTGCCCACTGCTCCTCCTACACCAGCCGGTTGCGAAGGGCTTTGGAGACGGCTTCTGATTTGGAGTGAACTTGCAACTTCTCGTAGATGTTGCGCATGTGGAAGGCTACGGTGGTGACCTTGACACCCTGGGCGGCGGCGGCCGTTTGGTAGTTGTGCCCTTCGACGAGCAGCTTCAAGAGCCGAAGCTCGTGCGGTGTGAGTTTATAGTCGGCTTTGTCGGGTGGGCGAATCTCGCGAAACAATTTGATCACGCGCCGCGCAACCTCGGGCGACATCGGCGCCCCGCCGCCCATCGCTTCGGTCAGGCTTTCAATCAAGCGAGCCGGCGGTGTTTTTTTCAAAAGGTACCCGCAGGCTCCCGCGCATAGCGCATCGAATATCATCTCGTCATCGTCATAGACCGTGAGCATGAGTAACAAGATGTCCGGGTAACGTTCTTTCAGAAGACGAATGCCTTCGATGCCGCTCATTCCCGGCAAGCCAATGTCCACCAGCATGATTTGGGGCAGGTCGAATCGAACTTTGTCCAACGCTTCTTCCATTGAACGAAAACTGCCAATGCACTGAAAGCCCTCGGTGAACTTTATCAACGAGGCCAGCCCCTCGCGGATATCATGTTGGTCTTCGACAATTGCGACCTTGATGACGGCCGGAGCGGAAGGCGATTGCGGCGACGCTGCGGTTTGGGTTTCAGTCATGCTACTGAGCTGGGCCTTCATGACACCTCGGGCGGCAAGCCTACACCAGAGTAGTTGGGAATACCCCGTCTAAACAGATAGGGAAGGGCATTTCCATCGTCTGGATTAGTGGATTTCAAGTTTGAATGCAGAACCGCGAGCAGTAGCGAGCGGATGCCACGGTCAACAATGACTAGAACGTTCAGGCGAATTCAACCTTGAGTGCTTACATCCGCTCGCTACAGCTCGCGGTTCAGCATGTGTTGCACCTCAAACTTGAATGCATCGATGACAAATGGAAAATCTGCGATCAACTAATGTACCCTTCCGTCTCGAGAACTCACCCTTGCCGCTAACGAAACTTTCAAGAGCACTGTGGTCCCTGTTTCGCTATTCGAGCTGATCTCCAAATTGCCACCCAATTCTTTGGCGCGGGCCCGCATGCTAATGAGTCCCTGACCCTCGCTTAGTCGGGATGAGTCGAAGCCCGCGCCATTGTCTGCGACTTTCACCGTCAGCCATCTGTTTTCGATCCGCATTTCGATCTGCACCGCTGTACAGCCGGAGTGACGCGCTACATTGTTGACGGCCTCTTTGAAAATCAGAAAAACCTGGCGACGCAGGTCGGCCCCGATCTTCAGGGTCTGCTCCTCACCAGGTGCGTCAAAGCTAAACTCGATCTGGCGCGCTGTGAAGAGATCGCTGGCGAAGCGACGCATGCGCTGCACCAGATCGTGCAGGTGATCTTTGTTTGGATTTATGGCCCACACGATGTCGCTCATCGAATCCACCAGATCGCGCGAGGCGCCGGCGATTACGCCGAGCGGCTCACCGACCGCTGCTGAGACGTTGCCTTGCCGCCGGGTCACCTCACTCAGAATCGCTATGCGCGACAGGGCCGAACCAATGTCGTCATGCAGATCCGCGGCGATGCGCGTGCGCACGCGTTCCAACTCAATTAAGCGCGTGACGCGATTACGAATGATGGCCGCCGCAACCAATCCGGTCAGAGTTAGAGCCAGAGTAACAAACCACCAACGTTCCCAAAACGGCGGCATAATAGTGAAGGAAATGGTCGCCGGCGACGGACTGATGATGCCGTCCGTCGTTACGGCTTGCACTACGAAGCGATACTTGCCCGGGGAAAGCCCGGCATAATTTATCGTGCGTTGATCGGTGGGTACGCTCCATTCTTCACTGGCGCCGACCAGTTTGTATTGGTACTTCAGACCCTCGCTGGCCGCGAAGCCGAGACCAACAAAGTCGATGCTGAGTTGATTCTGGTTAGGACTGAGGACGAGTCCCGATACTTCCGTTTCCCCGAGCGCCGAGATCGGCTGCGAGTCTCCGGCGATGCGCAACCCACTAATCATGATGGGTGGGGGTTGGTGCTTTGGCGGCTCGGCCCCCGTAATGAGTCGCGAAAGGCCAAGGTCGGTACCGAACCACAGCGCACCCTGCCGATCGCGGAAAGCTACTGTCACCGCACTGCTTGGTAACCCATCGGCCTTGGTGTAATGCCTGACGTGTTTGGTTTCAAGATCGAATTGATCCAAACCGCGGGCCGTACCGAAATACATCCGCCCCAACTTGTCTTCAATAATGCACGAGACGCCATTGCTCGATAGACCATCAGCGGTCGTGTAAGCAATGACGTGCGGATGATCCGCTTGCGGATCGTCGACACGGGCAACACCGTCCTGACCAGTCGCAACCCACATTCGACCGATATGATCGAGATATAAGGCCCTCACAGGCCCGGCAGGCATTCCATCGGTTTGGGTGAACACGCGAAAACGTCCATCGCGATAACGTGCCAGGCCGCCCTCATAAAACCCCAGCCAAAGGTTCCCGGCGGCATCTTCGCGAAAAGCGGTTGGTGGACTGTAGCGCGGCAGTCCTTCTGCTTCAGAATAGGCGTGAAAAGACTCGGTGGCTCGCTCCCAGCGGACCAGGTTATGCACCGCGCCCGAGATGCTGATCCAGATATCACCCCGGGAGTCTTCAAACAAACGGAACACGTCGCTACCCGGCAGTCCGCCATGGTGTTCGTTATAGAGGGCCTTCGGCTGAGTGTGGGCCAGTTGTTCCACACTCGCGACGTGCGGGAAGCGATAGAGTCCATATAAAGTGGGCACCCACCACTCGCCGGTATGGTCCTGAAAGGTGACCTGATTCCAACCCCAGCCGAAACTCTTGATCTCGCGCGGTAACTGAAGCCTAACGGCGTTGAATCGTTGGCCATCAAAGTGATTGATGAAGTTTTCCAGGTCACTGGTCACGCAGAGTTCTCCGTGCTGGCTTTCAAAGACAGACCTCACCTGGGCGTTGCTTAGACCATCCACGTTGCCGAAAGTGGTAAAGCCGCTCCAGGTGATCTTCATGGCCCCGGTTGCGCTTGCCAGCCAGAGGTTGCCGTCGCGGTCCTCCGCTTCCCGCCAGATTGACTTACTGCTAAGCCCCTGGGCCATGGTGTAGCTCCGGAAGCGCCCATCGCTAAACACAGTCAGTCCGCCATCGGTGCCTATCCAGATTCGCCCGTCGGCGGATTGATATATTCCTCCCACAACGGAATCGCTGGCGAGCCCATCGGCAGTCGTATACCGGTAGGCCTCGCCAGGTGAATCCGGCAGACGGACGCGTTGATCGGATGAGCGAGTTGCCGAACCATATGCGAGGGTTCGCGTCAGGAGTTGATCGCCCGCGGCGATTTCGGGGGCTGGATCAGGCTTGAACACAACTAGTGCGGCTCCCCCGCGATGCGCGATCCAAAGCCTGCCCTCAGGATCAAACATCAGTGACTCGACGAGATCCCCGAGCGACGACGGTTGAATCTTGTAGCGAACCGTCCGGCCGTCTGGTAGACGTCGCACCAGGCCCAGGCCTTGAGTGCTCACCCAGAGACTGCCCTCCTTGTCGTCGACGAGCGCTCTCACAACCAACACGCTTTCCAGTTCCCCTAAATTTAGCGAAACGCGACGGAAGATCGCCTGGCCGTTCGTCTCATCAAGGCGAAAGAGTCCACCATCAGTTCCGGCCCAGACTCGGGCCTCGCGGTCTTCATAAAGGAAGTTCACCCGGTTGCTCGTCGGCTTGTCGCCCACCGTAAACGCAGTGAACAAATTGCGGGTTTGCGGTTGTTCATTCCGCAACGAAGAAGGATTGAAGCGAGCCACCCCGCCACCATTTGTCGCGACCCAGTAGACTCCGCGCCGAGTCTCGAGCAGGTCGTTAATTATCGGATGGGGCAGTCCCTGTTCGACCCCATAGTTGGTGAACTCGTAACCGTTGAACCGGCTTAGCCCGTCACCAGTACAGAACCAGAGAAAACCATGCGAGTCGCGCACGATGCGCAGGATGAGATCGCGTGGCAGTCCGTCGGCAGTCGTGTAGGTGCGCACCGGGAGCTGTTGGGCAGAGATGCTCCGTGCGGTGAGAAGTAGCGTAAGCGTCAGGCTCGATACTGCGACCCACGTCGCACAGACGATGACCCGAGATGAGTAGTTTTGGCCGATCATCTTATTCAAGCAGATAATACTGCGCACGCGTGGTGGCGAGAAGCTGGTTCCCGTTCAGTATGACTTGGCCCGCGTGCGTATTCGATTGAATGCCTGGCATCCTTTCTTCCCTTTCAGAATCATCGATGCTACTTTAGGTCTCCAGGAGAGAGAGTTATAGCGACATCAATAGACGAAGCGAAATTGAAGGAACTACTTAAATCCGCAGTAGCTGAAGTGTTGGAGGAGCGTCGTGAGTTCGTTAAGGAAATTATTGAAGAAGCGATGGAAGATGTCGCACTCGCGCGGGCGATCGACGAAGGAGTAAGCACCGATGACGTCTCGCGCGAGGAAGTATTTTCGATTCTGGACACCGCACCGTGAAGATGGCGTTCCGAGAGAGCTTCGCCCGCGACTTTAAATCTGTGCGAGACAAGAGGCTGTTGCAGCGAGTCAAAGGATGTATTGAAGCTGTCGAGAGGGCCGATTCCCTGGGTGACCTGCCAAACCTCAAGAAACTAAAAGGCGTGAAGAGTTATTTTCGGCTAAGCTCGGCGATTACCGCATCGGCCTCGCACTTGAAAACAACACTCTCGTTTTTGTGCTTTCCTCGATCGCAAAGACATCTACAAATATTTTCCGTAAGACTCAATCGATTTCCGCGTTTCGCGGCAAGAATGCTGGCGTCCCGTACGAAAGGCGCAACCGTTGTCGCGAGCGTCTAATCCACTCCTAATGGTCAATTCGTTTTCATCAGACAGGAGCATCAGAATGAAAAGAACTATTTCGGCTCATCGTTATTGCTTCTTGATTTCGCTCTTACTTGCGCTGTGTGTTCAGGTATTGGGACAGCACTCCGGCGAAGGTCTGGGTGGCACGTTTAATACTCCCGGCGGCGGCATGATCAGCAAAACTATCGTGGACCGACTCGCGAAGCGCGATCGCGATTTGAGACCACAGGCGAGGCGCGCGTCGAGTGTTTCCGCGAAACCGAATGAGGCGTCCCTGCTCTTTCGCCCAACGGGCACACAACTCAAAACGCGTGAAATAGCTAATCTCATCGACGCCGGAAACCCACAGGTGCTGGCCATCATGACCACCATCCTGAATGAATATGAAAAGGGAGCAAGAGCGGCAGGCCATCCGAACGATCTGGCGCTCGCGCTGAGTTTTTTCTTTGCCACCAACGCCAGCATCTATCACGACGGTGGCCAGCCTGGCGACCCGGCGATGGTTGAACTGCGGAATACGATCGCCCAGGCGCTCGGTGAAGGTAACGCGTTGAGCAGCATGAACGACCGGCAGAAACAGGAGATGTATGAGACCCTGGTGCTTTTTACGGGATTTGCGCTCGCGGTTTATGAGGAAGGAAAAGGTGGTAATGCGGAGAGCCTAAAGGTCAGCCAACAACTCGCGGGCCAGAATTTGTTGGCGGTCACCGGCATTTCGCCTGACAAGATCAACTTTACCAATCAAGGCTTAAGTATCGAGCGGGATCCTGTTAGCGAGACGGCCACGAAATCTAATATCGAGCCAGCTGTCTCCGGAGATGCTCCCGCAGCGACATTAGCAAGTTCAGACTTTCTCGACTTCGATCCGTTTCCTGACAAACCGTATGTTCAGCCGCAGCAACCGCTGGTCGGTCGTCTAAGAAAAACAATCACGACGGCTGATCTCGCAGGCACCTGGGAAATCGGTGGCGCCAGCGTTACTACCTATGTCAGCTCCGGCACCAATACCCACACCGACGCTTCGTTCTACGGCAAGAAGTACTTTATTCGTGCTGACGGCACGTTCGATTCCAAATTTCAGGGGCGAGCGAGTAATACGACCATACGGGAATCGGACAGCGGCAACATAATTCTGGACGGCGGTTTTATTACGATGAAGTCCAGGCAGAATCCCGCGATGAGATATCAATTCGTGGCATTTATGAACCAGCCGAATGGAGCGGCGGTTCTCTCCCTGATATACATCGGTGACGGTACCTCGCTGGACGGTAACGCGCTTAGGGCAAACTGCGGTCATGCTCATGGCTACGTCACGTGCCTCAACGGAGAGGAATGGGTGCGAATTCCCTGACAGATAAAGGGTGGTGCGTTATGGAAAACAAGAAGACCTTAGTCAACTTTTTACTGACACTGGGAATCGCGGTGGCTTGCGTTTGGGGCTGCAGCGATGCGAATTCGAACAATAAAAACAACCCGGCGACGGACAAACCAGCAGATTCTGGCCCGGCGAGTATTTCAATTAACGCAGGTAAATTGGTGATGGAGTTTGAAGGAAACGAAGTGCGCGCCAATCAGATTTATGGCGGAAAGAGAGTTCGCGTCAACGGCACGGTGAATTCAATCGAAGTTCTGGGCGACGGAAGTGCCCTCACATTTCACTCGCCTGCCGGAGGATATGCCCAGACACAATGTCATTTCGACAATGCACAAAGCTCACGCCTGGCAGAACTAAGTGGAGGCCAGGAAGCGGTTGTCGAGGGAACTGTGCGCGGACTAGGTGGGGGGATAGGCGGAAAGGGTTTCGTTTTGCTGGAAGACTGCATTGTTCCTTGAGAGCGGAGCCTCGAAAATCATGAAGCTCGATTGCACCAACATCGCGGGCGCCGTGCCATTGATCGCTCTCAGTGCTTCGCACGGCCTTTCCCGAAAAGTCTTGAAGAGACTTAACACCGAAGGTGTTGGCTAACTTTAGCCCAGGGTTTCCTACCCTGGGTCAATCAGCCAGCATTGAACTCCTAACTCTGAAAGAGTTCCATCCGGTTCCTTAACTCTTTCAGAGTAAAACAGGATCTTAACCGCCTTGTTCACCAGGGTAGGAAACCCTGGGCTAAAATTAGCGAACTCCTTCGGAGTTAGATTCAATTCCGATTCTTGAGAATTGCGTACCCGATGACTTTTGAGGCAAAGCTGCTTCGCACCTCGTTCCCCGAGAGACCTGTGCTGATGAACCCTTTGAACGAGGTAATTTCACAGCATTCACCCAACCTCGATAGTCTTTGACAAAAATCGGCCGGCGGATCAGCGGATCGTATTTGAATCGCTTACTCGGGATCGTTCGGATTGTTAAAGAGTGCCGTCAGCTTGATGCTGCCATGCCCAAACTGCGGGAAGTTGAAAGTGCCGCGGTTACCCGGATCGAGAGTGGATGCTGTGTCGTCCGGCGGAAAAATAACGAGGGAATTAAGCAACGCCAGCAGGCGTTCTCGTTGTTCGGGCGGAAGCGCGGCAAAGGCATCACGCGCCGCTTGAGCCTCACCACCATGCCGCAAGATCACTTCCGTGAGATTGATGCTGCGGCCATCGTGGCCATAAGGGGCCGTGGAACCTGCGCCCCAAAGCGGGGTGGTCAGGAATTCCGTGCGGGTTGTGCCGTCGTAGTTTCGCTCGTAGAAGTTTGGGCCAAGGTCGTGTCGCTTGAAATCGGTGAAAATGTTTTTCACCAGGAACGGTTGCAGCCGCGGCTGTTTCAGAGTCGGGAACCCGCTATGGTCATCGACGGTATTGAACAACGGGTTCGCAGTGGCAAAGAGACGATTGAAAATACCGCGGTCAGGATCGAAGACCGTCTCAACATCAGCCACGCGGCGATCCTTATTGATCTGCAGATCGGAAATGTGACACTGCGCACAGCCGATCTGACTAAATACTCTGCGTCCCCGCTCCGTCTGTTGATTTTGTTCATAGACTGCGGGCTTGAAATAGTTGAGCAGATAAAACTCCATGAAGTCGACGAGGCTGGTGGGGATCTCATTAGTAATTCCATCGTGATCCGGATCGTCAGCTTCGTTGTTCGCCGGCGGCGATTCGAGTTGGTCCCTGTTGCCATCAAGCACCATCCCGGACCGGGTCGTAATGCGCGCGCCGTTGTGCGCGCTCATTAGTTCCGGATCTACTGACTGTAGACCCATCTCATCATTGAAAGCCCCGACGACGAATTCACGTATGGATATCTTCCCACCGTGCGCAAAAAACGGGCGCACGCGGAGGTCCAGATCGACGCCGCGAACTTCCGACGTGTCGACCTGACCGTCGGTTCGCACGATTATCGACCCGTAATTGATCCCTTTGCTATCGAGTGGTCTGGTGACTGCGTGATGAGTCTGTTGCCACTGGCCAATCGCCTGCGTGCGTATGGCGCGCAGATCAGTTGTCATCTCGTCGGCCAGCATCTCCTTGAGACCGAGGCCAAAGAGGTGCGGGGCATCGCGGCTATCCGGCCGCGTCACCACGTCGCCGCCAAAACCTCCGGAACCTCGAGGGCGGCCGTGACAGCCGGCGCAGCTATCGCTCACTCCCGCTCCGAGCGCGAGATTCGTATTGAGGTCCCCCACGCCGTCACCGGCAAGCGGTCCCTGACCCTGTGTGCGCAGGAACTTGCGCTGGAAAAGTTGTCGCCCGCGGCGAATGGCGCGAAACGGGTCACGCGCGATGATGAATGATGACGAATCGGGCGTCATCCAGTCGCCGGCACCAGCGCCAATCTCCTGTGTGAGCGACTTGGCAATGCCGAAGTTGGCGACATTTGGGTTTTGCGTGCGGTCGGTCATCTGTGCCCACGCCGTCGCGCCGCACCAGATCGTAAGGCCGCCTGAAATGAGAAATAAGAACAGCGCTGTCAATTTCAAACTCGCCAGTTTCATAGGGGGTACTCCTTCAGAAATTACTTTCGAACGCCGGGGAGTTCGAGATGATTTTTGTTGTGTTTGGCGGAGCATCCTGGATTACGAAGGGCCAAAAACGATAAGGTGCCTGCTGGCACTGGTACGCGAGAGCCAGGAAGCCATTCATACTGATGAGACATTTCCGGAAAAACATTTCAACCGGAGCGAAGTGTTTGCCGATTAGCTTTCCATAGCGATTGGAGCGGGAGGATGATGCGGGCAAGTAGACAAGAGGAATAGGACTACGGGTTGGGTGCAACGTCGAAAGGGAAGAAACCGAAGCTGTCCGTCAAGGACAAGATCTTGTTGGACGCGGCTCAGCTTGCCTAACTCGAAGTCTTGTTGTGGATAGGTTGGGATTCTTAAATGAATTGTGAGGAACAGGTTAGCGAAATCCCGCTCGCCTCATTGATAAAAACCGCCGTGCAGTGGCGATTTCCGGACGGTTCTTATCGGCATGTTTCCACATTGCCAAGAGTTCGGTGTATCGCTTGATTGCCGTTTGCTTATCGCCGAGGGCCTCTGCCGCACGCGCAATCCCGTAAATTGACTTGGGCCGTCCGGGTGTGCGTCGCAAAGTTTCCGTGAAATGCTTCATAGCATCCCCGGGCCGCTTCATATCCAGCAACATACTCCCGAAGAGTTCGTGAGCAGGGATAATCGGATACGGTGGTTGCGAGAGGGCGTAGATTGAGTCTTCGATTGCGATGACCTCATTCATCTTTGCGATCGCGCCTTCTCGATCTCCCGTCACTTGTGCTGCTATTGCTTCGGCCTCCTTTGCTTGCATTGTAATGATCTGCCTGGTAAATGGGTGCTGGTCGGGCTCATTCGACAGTGCCACAAGCCTATCGGCGGCGGCCTTAGCGCCCGCAGCATCTCCAAGCCTGGCTGAGGCCATTGCTTCGAGCTGTAACTTCATCGCCACAAAATCATGTGAAGGGGCGACGAGGGGAACTTTCGGCACAGATTGCCAATCACCTGTTTCAACGATGTATCGGGCCAGCATATCGAAGTAACCGTAGGCAACGCGATCAGGTAATGCGTAGATCGTTCGTCCGCGGACGTGCCTTGCTTGTAACTCTGGCGTGTCCGGACCAGTCCTCTTGTTCGTTAACGCTTCATATTGCGCCTTGATAATGTCGGTCACACGCCTGGCGTCACGATAACGACCTAACTGCAGGTAGGCATACTGTAGATAGTTCAGTGAATGGAAATCTCGGTGATCGCCAGGTTCTCCGGCGCGCTTCACATCCTCCTGAGAGGTGCGCCAGGCGTTTTCGTTCGTCGCGGCCGAGTCTTCCCAGTATCCCAGCCGCGTGAAAATATGCGAGGGCATGTGTTGCGCGTGGGGGACAGCGGCAGCGGCTTTGGCGTAGGCGCGCGCCGCCTTGAGACCATCAGCAGCATGCGCCGGATCATCGTATCCGTGAATCAAGTAATGCAAGACACCCGGATGCTGCGGGTTCTTTGCGTATACCTCTTCAAAGAGCCTGGTTGCTGCAACCTGTTTCTCAAGATCCTTGCCGCCTTCTTTGACCGTATTCAGAATCGAAAGCCCATAAAAAAGCTTCGTTTCGTCGTCTGGATATTTCGCGTAGACTGCTTTCATCTCGTCTCTGTACGCCTCATCGCGCTCTGATCTCGACCCGGCGCCTCCGTTTTTGTACAGCGCAGCAACGGCATCGAGATACATCTTCTCGCGAGGTGTTTTTTTAGTTGCTTGCATCCCCTTCTGCACCAGGGCCCAGGCAGCAGATTCATCCTCCAGTGACGGTGCATCCCAGAATGGATGATTGTGGGTCATAGCCGCACCCCAATATGCCATCGCGCACTGTGGGTCAGCTTGAATGACTTTATTGAAGGCTTCCAGCGCGCGTGGGTACCAGAAATTGTGTAGCAGCGCGAGAGCAAAGTCGAAGTCGGCGGATTGGGATGGCGAACACGATACATCCATGTGAACATGACCAACTCCGTGGATATGTTCCATCGGACTTTGCTTTTGCTGGGCAAGCACAGGCGTGAACAACAAGAAAAGAAATGACCATGGTAGTATCCGTTTCATTGTAACCTCCACAAGATGACGCTGAACAACCTATCGTCGCCCCACTGCCGTCATGGTAAATGTTGACCGCTCGCGGCACCTTTTCACACTCAGAGAAGACATTTCCGGAAAAACTTTTCATCGAGCAACTTACATCCTCGTTGTGGAACCCCAATCGCGATGTAAGGTGGCTCGTTCAAGCATTTCGACAGTTCTTGACCCTCAGTGGAAGTACTGAAACTCTCTACTAGCAGCGCCGAACCACGATTTCCGTCCGTCAACCTGGGGGGCAACTCGAATCAAAGGACGCTTACCGCTTCACCTGCTCCAGTTCCTTCTCAAAATCCGGCAGCTACTTCTTTCGGACCGCCAACCTTACCCAACGCCATTTTCGTCAAACCAACGGGCACCTCTGTGGCGTCTGCGCTAATAAGTGGTTTTAGCGTTTCCCTTCCAGGTTGGCCCAATCACCTGATTGGATGAAATTAGCCCAGTAGAAAGGATGGAGCTTCGGGTCGTGTCTGAGCATCTCAAGCTGGACCAGTCGCAATGCGTCGCCGCGACCCACACCCTGCTTGAGGTTTTGGTAGTAATGCGACATCAATTGGCGCGTCGTGTAATCGCTGACGGGCCAAAGACTCATCACCAGGGATTCAGCGCCAGCTAAGACGAAGGCCCGACGCAATCCATAAACGCCTTCACCGTTTCGCACTTCGCCGACGCCCGTGTCGCACGCGGACAAGACGACGAGTTTCGTGCCCCAAAGGTTCAGCCCTGACGCTTCAAGTGCAGTCAGAATCCCGTCGTCCGTGCCGTCCTGGTCGCGTAGATTGGCGTTTGCCAGCGCCAGTCCGGAACGCAATAGAGGGTTGGCGATTTTGGAATTTGCGCTCAGGCCGCGTGTCATCACCAGCGTGGTTGGAACGATTGCTGGTGCTCCAGGTGCAGCCTTGGAGTTTGTATTGCTGGTGGTAGTTGTGATCTGCTGGGCAACCGGCGAGGTTGTCACCCCGACTGGTCGGGGTTCCGACAGGAAGAAGCCGTGCGTGGCGAGGTGCAGTAAACGTGGCGCCTTAACTTGCTTGACTGCGGATTCCGTCGCCTGCGCGGCGCTTAAAACTTTGGCATCGGGAAACAGCGTTTGGATTGAGTGTGCCTCTTGCGCTGTGCCGCCCAGCGGAGCGAAATAAACTTCACTTAAATCACGGCCAGTGGTAACGCTCCTTCGTCTGCTGTTGGCGTCTCCCGATTTCGTTGTGGCTAAAAATTCGGCGGCAGCCTCGCCGAACGATGGGTTTGCAACCACCAGCGGTTTGCTCTTGCTCTCGCGTGCCACCTGCATCCGCAACAGATCACGACCGCTCGTCAGATAGGTGAACGAGTAACGCTGAATCAAATAGCGCCGTTGTTCGTCAACCAGCGCCGCAAATGGAATTAGATTCAACTCGCCGTCCGGCGAGATCAGCAGTTGTGTAGCATCGCCCAACAAAGCACGAACTGGTTGCATGACCTTCTCGTCGACGGCGCGCGCGAGTCGTTGCACGTCGTTGCGCTGCGGTTCGCGTAGCGCCTGGCGCAACTCAGCAACCGATGCGTCAATCGCCTGCGCCTCGCCGAGTTCTTTCCATTGCGCGTCGCCCTGTTTCCGCACCACATAAACTACATAGTGAGGATTGCCATATGCTTCGTTATTGTTTTCCGCCCGGGGGTTGTAAGGGCGATACCTTGCAAACTCAACCAGCGCAGCATTGGACGGGACCGCAGCCTGCACCGCAGAGAGCGTTACCGGCTGAGACTGCGCGCGAAATTCAGAACTACGCCTACTAATTTCGGCCTCGAGAGTTTCCTTTTGTTCTTCCAGACTTCTGAGCTGTTTCTGAAATTCGGCGGGATCCATTTTCTGCGCCCCGTTGAGCGCCAGCTTCGCCAGTTGCGCGGTGGTTGAATTCAACTGGTCCAGCAGCTTCTGATCTTCGGCGTTGAACCGTTGGCGGAGAGCAGTGAAGCTGTCGGACATCGCGTCCAGAATGCGTCCCTTGCGTTGCAACAGCACAAGCGCTGCGAGTGCGCCAGCTGCTCGGTCATTCGGCGCCAGGTTAACGCTCAAAGAGACAGTGCGATCAGTTCGTTCCGCCAACGAGTCGAAGTACGCAAGCTTTTGCCGTTCAGAGCCGATAACCAAATTCAGGGCCAGCGCCGTTTCGAGGCGCTCATCCACCCGCGTTTGAAATGTGATGGCGTTGGTGGTGTCGCCCAGCGCTGCATAGAGATTGGCGATATTGCCAAGCGAGAGGATGGTGAGCTCTTGAAGCGGCCCGCCTGATTTTTCCGCGACTTTCAGGACCCGCTGATGCAGCTCCAAAGCCTTCGCGTAATCGCCTTTCACCTTATAGATGTTGGCGATGTTATTGAGCAGCGCCGCCACGTTCGTCGACTCGAGCCCAAACGTTTTCTCCGCGATTGCCAAGGCCCGCCGATACTTCTCTAAAGCTCGTTCGTAGTCTTTTTTCTCACGGAAGAGCCTCCCAAGATTCAGCAGTGGACCATTGAGAGTGGGGTGTTCCGTGCCAAGCGACTGTTCGTATGTCGCCAAAGCTCGTTCCAAAAACAGCTCGCTGCGTTCGTAGTCTCTCTTTTTGAGATAGAGATACCCCAGATTGTTGAGCGCCTGCGCAAATATCCTATCATCCGGCTCGAGAGTTTTTTCGGCGATGGTGAGCGCCCGTAGCCATTCGCTCTCGGCTTGCTGCATATCCGCCAAATCAGCGTGAAGCGCTCCGAGCATAACCAAATAGTCGGCAACATTAGGATGTTCTGGACCCAGGGTACGCTCAGTAACTTCCAGCGCTTGTTGCAACAGCGGGCCCGCTTTCCCATATTCATCGATCCGTTCGTAGAGTGAGCCCAGCACCGCGAGAGATTCAACAGTTTCCGGATGTTCTGGACCCAACGCTTTTCTTTCGATGGCGAGAGCCCGTTGCAACGACGCTTCAGCCTTGGCGTAATCGCCTTTCGCTCGCTGCCTGTTTCCCAGTCTGTTTAGTAGATAAGCTACATAAACATGATCGGTCCCCAACACCTTTTCCGCCGCCTCCAGCCCGCGCGCGCCGACTGAGACCGCCTCATCATACTTACCGGCGCGAAACAAAACAGTAGATTCGTTGCTTAGCTTGCGTGCTTCGTGTAGCAAACGATCCTGCTCGGTCGCTACACGAATTTCCTCGACGCGTATTTCATAACGACCCACCGTTCCCTTGATCTTTGCTTTGACCTCCAGACGATAAACGCCTGCCGTTTCGGCGACGAACTCCGCCTTTTCCGCTTCCCGCGGTCGTAACTCGAAATCGAACTGCGCTACCAGCGTCCCGCCAGGCGCGAACAGCTTCTCAAAAACATCAATGCCCTTTTGCTGAACAACGACGCTGACAAATTGACCCGCGGATGAGGCGATCCGGTAGGTCTGTATTTGTCCGCCCGAAATTTCATTCTCAAAGGGTTTGCCCAATTCAAGGATCGCACCGGCATCCGGATTCTGCCGGGCCGCGGCAAGCTGGAGTGTGTCTGAGAACCTGGGCGTGCTTGAGATTTGAGCAAATGCGGTGCAAGGCAACAAAAGCATAAGCGCGAAAAGACGCAGGCTCTTGCGAACCAAACAGTTCGGGATTTGATCGATTACTTGTGTCAACATCAGCCGAACCTCTTGACCGCATAATAAGAAGCATGCCGGCTGGGGGGAGCCCGCGTTACTTCACAACTCTGAAGGGATAATCACCAACAATTTCAGCACTACCGCCGGCCGGAATGCCTGAGACTTGCAGAACATAATTCTGCGCCTTCAACAAGCCGGCGCGAAAACTGACGCCAATGGCTTTTCGCGTACCTTGTATTTTCGGCCTGAGACTTCCGCTACGCCAAAGGGTTTGATTGTTAGCCGGATCTATCAGCACCACACGATAGACTGAGTAGTCCGCCGCTTCGAGTTGGAGTTGCGCCGCAACTTCATTAGTGCGCGGTCTAAGGGAAAGCGTGGGCAACTGACCCGAGTTGCGCATTGGAGGTGTGAGAATGAGCGAGACAATGGCGCCCTCGTTCGATGAGGACCTTGCCACCGCTTGACCTTGTTTCAGCTCTTGTTCCAAGCGTTCACGTTCTTCCCGCACGCGCGCTAGTTCCTGTTCTGATTGCGAGTTGAGAGCTCGCTGATTTTCCAGTTCTTTTTGCAGGTCCTGCTCGCGTTGCAGCAACTGATCTCTTCGCTCCGCCGTTTGAGACATCTGCTTATGCAAACGTAGGTTATCAAAGGCAAACCAACCTCCGACGATGAGCATTGCCAAAGCAGCGGCGGCCAGTCCCCACTGCAAAATCGGTGGTGGCGTGAAGAATCCGCCCCACGCCGCAAACCGGCCTCGCCTGGTTGGAGCAGCGGCGGTCCTGGCCAGAGGATGAGCCAACTCCTGCTCGCCAAAACTTTGAAGGACTTTCGCAAACTCCACCTTCTCGCGCCGAAGCGGCGAGGCGAGATAGTGCGTTTTGAATCTTTCCAGATCCGCGCCCGTGAGCTCGCCCAGAACGTAAGCGTCCACCAGATCCGTTTCGGCTACCTGCAACGATTCTGCGAATTTATCGTCAGTAATATTCAATTCATCAAGGCGTTCGGTCTCCGCCTCGGGCAAAGCGCCTAGCAGATATTCCCTACTCGTTTGATTATTCTTCGTCGGGTTACTCACAATAAGCAGACTCCAGCAAGGGACAGAGTCAATGAAAACCCTCGCTCCAATCTTGTAAGACGATATTGCAAATTCATTTCATTTCTCATCGTTGACACACTGGCGGACACAGGCTGCAAGCTTGTCACGGAGACGGCAAGCGCGAATGGCCAACGCGTTCGTCGTGATACCTAAGCTCTCTGCCAACGAGCGCCGGTTCGCGATCTTCACATGCCCTTTTCCCACGTAATACCGCGTGATTAGGTCGCGGTTCACGGGCTCTAACGTGCTAGTGCATCGCGCGAGACAAGCCAGCCTCTTCTCGTCGTCTTTATAACCTTCGGGCACGACAAAGTAATCGCCCGGTCCGTGTCGTCTGACTTCATCAAGCGCAATACCAGCTCGGTGTGACTCGCGCAGGTATTCCATGAAGACGAAGCGGGCCACTATGTAACAGTATTTGGCGGGAGTCTCACTCTCGATCGTGCCTTCTTCTTGAAGTCGGCGCGCTACGCGGTTGAGGGTTTCGTCGGCAAGCTCATCGGGGGTCGAGCAGTTCTTGCGGTCGAAGTAGAAAACGAGACGCTGTCGCATCTCCAGATAGGTCTTGCCACTCGAATTTATGCCTTGATCCAGCCAATTCAGCAGAGCATCAAATACTTTTGGCGAAAGCACCCATCCTTGTTGTTGACGGCTGTCTTTCACAGAAATAGTTCCACGGAATCACAAAGCCTTCAGGGTCCGAACATACCGCGCGAAGAATTCTTTCCTAAGTCTGGGTGAGGGTCAAGGTGGTTTGAGTTACGTGTCGTAGTCGATTTCGCTGTTAGACGACCAGTACCTTAAGCGAAACGTTGGGCGAAAGGTATTTCGTTGAAATCTCGAATTATCTGATATTGCTCCGCGAAGGGTTGGGGCTGATTGCCGGGCCTGACGCACAGCAGTGTCTGCATTCCGGCGGCGCCGGCAGCATCAAGTTCCGGAACTACATCTGAAATGAAAAGGACTTCTTGAGCTTGAAGGTGCAATGCAGATGCGATCCGGCTGTAGCTTGCAACATCGGTCTTCGATCCAACCGTCGTGTCAAAATAATTGTCGATGAACCCGGTCAGATCGCCTGCTTCAGTGTGAGCAAAGAGAAGTTTCTGCGCCAGAGAGCTGCCGGAAGAGAAGATGCTGATCTTTAGACCCGCGCGGCGCCAACGTTCGAGCGCCGGCCGAACGTCGGCAAAGAGCTGAGCTTTCAGAGTCCCGTCGCCATAACCCTGTTTCCAGATCTTGCCTTGCAAGGACTTCAAGCCCGTTGACTTGCGATCGCGATCAATCAGCCAGTTCACGTAGCCGGCGAGAGAATCTATCTCAGCATCGCGCGGCCCATCGACGTTGACATCGACATCGACTAGTGCCGGCGGCTGCCGATTCTGCTTCACATCCGTGGCATGTTCCTCGCGGAGTTGCTGGAGGTCGGCAGCCAATTCCGGTGCACCAAAACGCTCAGTGAGAAAACTCCGTACTTCTAATCTCGCGTAAGAAAACAACACTTCGTGAACGAAGGCAATAGGTGTAGTCGTGCCTTCGATGTCGAGTAAGACACCGCGAATACCCTCGGTTAAGAGACTTGAGGTCATGGAGAAGACTATCGGAAATGAATAACGCTGAAAGCGTTCGCCAATTCCAGCCCAGGGTTGCGCTTTGGCAACCCTGGATAACGAATCCCATCTCTCGATTGTTCAGTTAGATCTTGATTCCGAAAAGCAAACCGGCAGAAATTCCTGATCCACGCCGCTCTCGGTATATAGGGGCGTCCAGCCCGCCATGTCTTGAAACAAACGGATGGCTCGAATGCGGCGATCGGCGCAGAGGTTGAACCAATGCCAGGTGCCCCGCGGAACTCGAATCAGATCGCCGGCTTCCACTTCGATTGCGATAACCGGTCCGGCCTTGGTGTGGATATGAAAGAGTCCATGGCCGGCGATGATGAAGCGGACCTCGTCTTCGTCATGCCAGTGTTCACTACTAAACTTCTTGAGCATCGCTTCGAGCCCCTGCGTATCGGGGTTAACATCGATTACATCAGCCGTTACATAACCGCCTCGAGCTTTCAACTCGTCGATCTCATTGGCATAAGCCCGCAGGATTTCTTCAGGAGGTGCATCCGCAGCTACTGGATGAGCGGGAGTCCAACGCTCGTAATCAATACCATGCAGGTTCAGATATGCGGTGATCGCTTCCCGCTCGGTTATCGTCTTGTCTTCATCGAGGATCGTCACTAAAGCCATCGTCAATCCCTTTGCTTCAACTGCGCCGTGCGGCCCAAGACTTCAAGCAGGAACTCGAGAATCTCGACATGCCGTTTTGCCTCAGCCGGATCATCACCCCAGGTGTAGAGGCCATGACCCCGTAGTAAGAAGCCGTGCGCCTCGGTATCTTTACTGAGAGTATCGCCGACGCTAGCGGCGAGCGCCAACATGTCCTGAGAATTCTCGATAACCGGCAGCCACTCGCGGTGTTGGTGCGTCTTAACGCCGCGTAGTCCCTTCAGCATCTCGTAGCCTTCGATTGCCAGCCCACCTTCGGCGGCGTGAATATCTGAGAGGATTGTGTTCCAGATAGAGTGAGTATGAAGCACTGCGCCGGCGCCACGTTCTTTTACTAGCATGAGGTGCAGAGAGGTTTCATCTGACGGTTTAGCGTGGTGATCACTGAGTACCCGGCCGTGTTCGTCAATCATTAGAATCTGATCCGCGACGAGCTCACCTTTGTCGACGCCGCTGGGACTTATTGCCAGACGCAACGGCTCGCGATCCACGACGGCGCTGAGGTTCCCACTGGTGCCAACTGCCCACCCGCGAACATAGAAAGTCCTCGCGATCGAAGAAAGACTCGCGGCAATCTGCAGAAAACTCTCGGGGTGTGTGGACATGAAAAAGAAAGATGCTACTAAACCCCCATGCCGTGCAAGTCGTCGCCGCATGTCATTATTGCGTCGGCTGATGATGTCTGGCTTGCTGCGGTGCCAGGCTGACACTTCCTTTCAGATCCTCATTGATGGGCAAGGCCGCCTGTATCAAGTCGCTGGAACAGGTCGCGAACGCTCGACACGTGGGCACGATTCATGAGTTCACGAATGCTGAACTTGAGATCAATCCCTCGACTCACCAGGTAGGTCAGCAACGTAAAACCGGGAAGCTCGATGGTCGCGTGGAAAAAGCCTTGTCCTTCCGACGGTCTCCCGGAATGAACTTCACCAGTAAACCGAGAAAAGCGACCCGAAGCTGACGGGACGATATTGAAGTTCTTCAACGTAGCCTTCGACATATTCAGCGTGATCGTAATCCTACCTTCGACTTTGGTTCCAAGGGGGACTGGGATCTCGAATCTACCCAGCCTGTTCTCATCGGAATGAACTACCGCATGTGGAAAGTTATCTGAGTCGTCAGAAAGCACGAGAAAATCGATGAGTCTTGATTGGTTATCGCGCGGGGGTGGGTGCTCGACGAGTATCGACGTGATCGGATGAATCTCGGTTGGTTCGTCGTGATCGTGATCTATCACCCAGGCGCCTGTCACCGTGACCCACGTCTTCCCATCATCCTTGAGGCTACTCAGATGCTTGTGAAACGTTGCAGTTGTGTCGTCGAGATCGTCCCGTTCATAGACGTCATCATTGGGCTCGACCTCACATTCGATGAGCCGGTTGCTGTTCGTAATGCCGTTCGGTTTCGTTAACAGGTGTTCAAAGCCTTTTCCTGGCTTCACCAAGAAGGTCCAATCTCCATCAAAATGGACGTCGCCGAGCACACCCGCGTCGGGCTCCTCCGGATCCGTCTTAACAAAGCCCTGAACCGTAACGCCATCTTGTAGCTCCTCCCATGGTCCTCCCATGAATTACCTCCCTTCAGTTGATTTCGCGGGATAAACCCGAACTCAGACCTATTGCAAAGCAATCAGAATTGGAATCAAACCCGTACCTGCCGCGAGCGGACGAAGAGCTTTCCCAATCACTGCGCCGAAGGCCTTGAGAGTATCCTTTGCTTTCATGGCATGACCGGGAGTCGGAGAGCTGGTCAAGAGATCGCCCACTTCAATTGATGAGTATTGGGCATCTACCTTGCAGTAGACCTTGCCCAGCAGGGCGACGGGCAACCTGCGGTTTTGCGATTGCTTCTTGTCTAAAACAATTCCGGGTTTGTATTCGCCGGCGCCGGAGATCACGCCCGCGACCTTCTTATCGTAGGCTCCCTTGCTTTGTTCCAATCTGCCCGCTTGATCGAGAACCATAACCGTTCCCGGTTCAAGCTCCTGAGATTCCGATACATCAAAGTCTTCGGCACAATCGCCGTTCTGTAGGAGAATGTCTCCGGTGCTCCCTTTGATCCATATTTTGGCGCCCGTCGGGCCCGTTGGCGTCTCGTTATCGCCATCGGCGTCAAAGACCAGCAAATCACCATCTGAACCATTACCGCCGAGCATAATCTTTCCTCGTTCAGCTACCAGTTGGATCCGGTCCCTCAAATCAGGGCCTCTGAGGCGGATACGTCTTCCCCCTCCATCCAGCCAGATGCTAGCTTTGCTGGAGTCATTCAGGTCTGCACCCTCAGCAGCATCGGGGAAGAGCAACAAATCTCCGTCGACGCCATTCCCGCCCAACCAAATATTTCCGCCGCTGGCCTCCAGATTAATCCGTGGCTTGCCATCCTTGTTCTTCAGTACCAGAAAATCATTTACGTTATTCCCCAACGACATCTCTCCGCCGGCGCTCAGCGTGACTGTTTTCTGGTTAACTGTATTCGTCAAGATCAAGCTGGCGGCGCTAATCGTGCCGGAACCTCCGGCTAACAAGATGGTCTCAGTTGTTGATTCCGGAACGGCGGCCTCGACGCCACCCGCATCCAGGCGAATTTTGGTCGTGCCTTTATCATCGTTAACCTTGAGGTCACCACCTCTGCCATTTCCGCCTACCAGGATATCGCCTGCATCAGGATCCAGCGTAATTCTGACCTTAGTGTTGGTCGCGCCATCCCTACCAATGCTCTTTCCTTGAAAGTCTCCCATTTTTCTGTCTCCTATTTGGAAGTTCCTAAGTCCTCTTAGCCTCAGCCAAGCAAAACAACTCACTTTACTTGAAACTGAGCTTCATGCATGACTGGGTCGCTTCCGGCCTGGAAAGTCAAATTGTATGTTCCGGTTGTCAGACCCTTTGTGCTCAGGTTGAAAATGTAACCGCCAGTTCCACCAAGCGTTGAGTCATAACGAAAACCGTTATCCGGGTTTGCGTTGCCAGCATCCTGCACGGTGCCGGAGATGGTACTTGACGCGAGGCTGACGCTCGTCGCTTGCAGGAAGATATTGGGAGACGACAGGTTTGTCCCGCTAGCATCGCAGAGCTGAAGCTTAATAGGGAGTGTCGCCCCACTTTTGACAGCTTTAGTCGGATTATAGAGCAGGCAGATGTTGTAGAGCGACGGAGCGGCAACGGAAGCCACAAAGCCGTGGATTGTACCGCCCATCTGATAATACCCAGCGATCTGGCCGCTGTCGGTGATGCCGAACCCCGCAGTGTCGTCGGCAGACGGGAAATCAAATGACGTAAAATTACCCGCGCTGAACAGAAAGCCGTGGTACGCGCCGTTGGAATCATAATAATCCCCCACTATCTGTCCGTCGTCGTTGATCCCCTGGGCCTGATTGTTGTTCGAGCCGGGGAAATCAATCGTCGCAAACGTCCCTCCGCTGTACAGAAAGCCATGACCTATGCCACCAAGGGTCACGGCGCTGTATCCTACGATCCGCCCTGAATTGTTTACAGCGCGAGCAGTGTTCGCCTCAGTGCCAGGGAAATCAATCGTGGTAAACGTGCCCCCACTTAATAAGAAACCATGTTCTACGCCTGCGGCGGTATAGTTTCCTACAAACTTGGTACCATCGTTGTTGATACCCAGGAGATCCGTGTGTGTGGCCCCGGGGAAATCAATCGTGCTAAACGCGCCGCCACTCAGCAGATAACCGTGGTCAAGCCCAGCTAGGTTGTAAGTTCCAACAATTTGCCCACTGTCGTTGATCCAATTGGCGTTGGTCCCACTGGCACCGGGGAAATCAATGGTTGCAAATGTGCCGCCAGCGAACAAATAGCCATGTGAAACGCCGGAGAGAATATACCTTCCCACGATTTGGCCGGCTGTATTGATTGCTCGGGCGTCGGTAAAGACAGCATCTGGGTAGTCCAGAGAACTAAATGATCCCACTTGTGCGTCAACGCGAGCTGCGATAATTCCCATCGCAAATATTCCCATAACCCAGAAGCGAGCAAGAGTTCTGATAGTTCCAAAGCAGTTCATTTTCTTCTCCTGTCTACAAGGGTTCGACCGATCATAACGAGAGGGATCGCGACAAAAAGGTCTCTCGCAGTCATTCCTTCGAGCCTGCACCGACCTCTTGAAGGCTTCAGCCCGAATTAATTTGCACCGAGGGCAGTCTTCGATCTACGCCATAGAAGAATCTTGAAGCCACCTCTCGAGGAGATCGCGAGTGCGGCAAGCAGGAACTGTTCGCTACAAAGGGAACTTCCCAGAGGTTAGAGGTCAAAGGGCGAGCGAGGAAAGCAAGCTTTATATCATTTAGTCAACAGAAACAACAGAGCGAATAGTGGCTACTGTTTGCCTGAGTGACTCGTGTCCCGTTCGGGAGTGGACCCGTGTTGCCGCTGTGAAAGAGAAGCGAATCCGTGTAATTCGATTGGAACTTTGCGGTTCGCGACCTCGAGCTGTTTAGCGGCGTTACTGATCAGACTCGGACGCAAAGCCGCGCCACCATCAGCAGAGGACACCGAGACTTTACCGACCACGAGCATTCACCTCAGTAAAGGTCGCACCTTTTGATCGAACTCGTCCTCATACATGATTCCTTCGATCACCTCGCGGACTGCCCCCTTCCGATCAATAACGATCGTCATCGGTAGCGTCTCGCTGGAAGTAAAGAGAGCCTTGGTCGCTTTGGTTCCGATCGCTACGCGGTAATTCGCTCGTAGTTTTCGGACGAAACGTCGCACTTCGGGAATCTTCTCAGGTGGATAGGTTATGCCGATGATCCGAAGACCTTGAGCCCGATACTGCCTTTGCATTTTGACCAACTCGGGGACCTCCGTTCGACACGGTAGGCACCAGGTCGCCCAGAAGTTGATGAGCACAACTTTGCCCTTGTAGTCTGCCAACCTGAGTTGGCGGCCTTGAATATCCTTCAGGCTCAACGCAGGCTGGTGTGAAGACTGCGCTACCGCTGACACGGAAAACAGTAAAACCACACTGGTGAGCGTAAGCCATCTCATACATTTCACTTTCCTCAAAACAGATACCTCACCCCAAGCAAAATGTTTCTGTCGGTTCGCAACACGAGCGGGCCTGTATTTCTGATAATTGGAAACTGAAAGCTTCCTTCGATCACAAATCGCGGACGCGCAGCGTATTGAATACCGGGCGCCAGAAAGTATTCAGTTGCACGGCTCCCTGCGACCTCTAGTCCATTGAGGCGACCCGTGCCCCGATGAACGAATGTCGTTTCCAGAATCAAAAACAACTCTCCACCCGGCTTATGAGGATCGCGAGGCAGCACATACTCAAGATCAGTGCTGACTCGTTGTTCGTGACCCATGCGAAATCCGTCGCGTTCCGTGCGAAAAATTATTTCCGCGTTTCCACCAAAAATGACCCTTCCTCCCGCCCGTGAGAATGCGAGATCGAAATGTGGTGACATTCCTCCATTAATCGGGGTCAGCTGTTGCCTGACAAACTCGGGCTCGTTGATTTGGGCCTGGCTCGGAGCAGTCTTCTCGCCGGTGGGCAATTCCAGTCCAACTCGCAGAGCGGCTTGTCTATCTCCGTATGTCTTCACCTTCCTAAAGAAGCGATACTTCGCCCAGGTTGTAATGTTACCCAGGCCAAATCCCGAACCTGAAGCGGTCGTGTTCTCATAAGCCGTGCGCGAGAAGGGTGCTTCAACTTCTAACTGAAGTCGTGGCGATGGAGTGTAAGAAACACTGAAGTTGAACACCTGGCGGTCCACTTCAAGGTCTCCGAGATGCTGCTTGATGAAGTAGAGACGCGGCGTTACCGCTCCACCTTTATAAACCGTCAGGCCCGGTGAGGTGACACGGATTGGCGCGGTTGGTTTGGCGGCGTAGAAAGAAGGTGACGAATCGGCCGCTTCCGCAGGAATTTTTGCCTCTGGTGCATAGCTTACCCTTATCCAGCGCGGGCTTTGTGAATCAAGCACGAGTCGAATCCTGGCAGTCTTATGGGCCGAAGGCATGATCGCTTCATGCGTGGTTGTGCCAGTGCCGATAGTTTTCCAGTCGCCGGTAAGCTCAATTTTTGCCCCGGGAACGGCGCCCGCCAACGCCTCATCGACGGTCGGACCTTCCAGAGAAAATCGTTGTCCCGAAGGTTCGACGACAATCGCCCACCCTTTTTTGTCTTTCGCGATTGTTCCCGCAACGGTGATGTCTGCCGCATCGAGCGTATATCCGGCTTTTTTCAGCGTCTCCTTCAACGCAATGAAAGACACCGGCTTGTCGGGCTTGGGCGTAAACACACCCAACCCTTTTTGAATATCAGTTACCTCGATCTCTTTAAGTTTCGGTGCGTAGTCTAGACGGCTCACGGCCTTCTGAATGTTGTAGACTCAATTGCCGCAGAGGTAACCCGCAATGTGCATTTGCACTCGCTTGACCTGCGCCGTAGAGCTCGCCGCATTCGCAAACAATAAGACCAACCCGAATGTGGCTAAGAAAATACTGCGTCTCATCTCTTCTCTCCTGATCTATTTGCAGTGATGAACCCGCACGAGTGCGGATTCTGGAACGACGTCAGCGCACACGAATACAGACGTGCGCTTGCGAGTAGACACACTACTGCCCTGTGTCCTAGATCAGGAGCGCGAGATGTTGAATATATTTGGGACTGGAAACCTGTGAAAGAGTGAAGCCTGCGTAGCGACTCGACACCGCTGTGGCGTTGTGAGGTGCAACGCTCGGCATCACTATTGACTCCGGAGCTGTGCCTGGTTGAGGTGAAAAGCTGGAAGAGGCATTCGAACCGCCGCTGCCCGGTTCTGAACAGTTCAGATTGCAACACAGCCGAGCCAGGGAAACTTCAGGAGTGCTGTTTGCTGACTGTGCTTTCTTGCAACAGTCAGGCATGTTGCTCATCGGACATGAGCCTTCGCCCTCATGCGCACCTACCCCGAAAGCGCCGCCGAGCAAGGCCGCTACGAGAATGAAAGCTGTGAACCACTTGCGCATTATTGAGATGACTATATTGAGAGGCTTCGTTGAGTGTCAAGCTGCCGGATTGGCGTTGTACAACGATCACTCGAACTTTGCGACTTCGTTATCAAAATGAAATGCCACGCCTCATCGTTGCGCCATTAGGCTAGTTTTCTGAGGAGATCCTTAACCGGGAGCGAAACAGTCGGATCTTCAAGAACTTGCATTACATCGAAGTGGGCATAGTCGGGCGCGACCGCACGTCCGCCGGCGCCGAGTACCTCCATGAAGTCTTCGCCTTCAAGGAGGACGCACGGCTTGAAGCCCGACTGCTCCAAAGTGTCCCACACTTCGGCTATGGATGTTGGCGTCGAGTTTGCAAGTATCCGACTGATACGAGACGTTGAGAGATCGTGTACTACGGCGATCAACCGAGCAAGTGCAGCAAAGTAGTCAGTTCTAAAATCTACGTAGATTTTATCCTGAATGAAATCTGGAATCGTGACGCCACTAAGTAGTAGAGGGAGCATGACGATGCGTCCCTCATTCTGTTCTCTTGTGAGTGCTCGCCTGTACTCAGTCTTTGTCCAGACTGATGTGTTGTAATTCTCGGTCATTAGAATGCCGATGTACTGAGACTTGGCCATTGCGTCCGCGAGCACGTCTGGCAGACTTTGCCCAAGGTGGATTTCCCACTCATCTAGCCACGCATCCACGCCACAAAGGATGAGATCCGTTGCGAGCTGCCTAGCGATGACCTTGTCTTTGGAGCAGTGACTCAGAAACAGGTGAGGATCGGATTTCCGTTTTGCGCCCCTTACAATGAATTTCATCGTGTTGTGCCTTTCACCCCTGTGATCAGTCAGTGTTAGCGAGGACGGCTGGCACTATTGTGAAACAACAGCGGAGTTATACCTGATCGGGAGTTCTAACTTCTTATCCGAATCGTGCCGGAATTGCTGACTAGCGCATGAGCTTTGATCGTCACAGTACACGTGCCGACCGCCAGATTATTAGGCAATCTGAAGGTCACTTGCGTAAAGGTGGAAACCGGTCGCACAGCTTCCGCAGGTATGTCGTAAATCTGATTATTGCTATCCACCAAATGAACGATGACCGAGGTTTCGCCTGGAAATAAGTTGGAGACAAACACCAGGACGCGAGTGTTTCGATCAGCTCCCTGGATCAGGACGCTCGGGTTCACAACCGGAAACGGATCTCTGATAAACAACAATGAATCCAGGGCTGTCGCTTGAGTTAGAACTGGAGGAGACTCCTCCAACGACAGCAATGGTGCGGGTGGGTCATGCAGGGAATATCGACCACCGGTGTTTAAACGAGCGCCGCTGATGCTGTCCCCGCCCCACACGATCATTTCGCTGCCGGTCCAAATCTCAGTGAATTTGGTTCTCGCGGCCGGCGCATTTATATCGCAGGTAGCGATCCAGAAGTCGGTGGCGGGGTTGTATCTTCCCCCTATCAGCCGGCCGCCACCCCAGATAATCATTTCAGTGCCACTCCAGACTGCGGGGCTCTGGCTTCGCTCAGCCGGGGCATTCGTCGTAGTGGTAGCGGTCCAACTATTGGTGTTTGGATTGTATCGAGCGCCGCTATTTAAGTTGTTGAAGTTATTGACGGATCCATGTCCGCCCCAGACAATCATTTCCGTGCTGTTCCAGATTGCGGAGTGATCGGCTCGCGGAGCAGGCGCATTTGTCGTGCTGCTGGCGGTCCAGCTATCGGAGCCGGGATTGTATCGGCCACCGGTGTTAAAGTAGGCATCGCTAAAACCGCCCCAAATAATCATTTCACTGCCGCTCCAGACTGCGGTGTGATAGCTCCGCCCAATCGGCGCGTTCGTGGTGCTGGTGACGGTCCAACTATCGGTGCTGGGATTATATCTGCCGCCCGAATTCAAGTAGGTAGCCATCTGGCCGCCCCAGACGATCATTTCGCTGCCGGTCCAGACCGCGGTCTGAAGGCTCCGCCCCGAAGGGGCATTCACAGTGCTGATGCTGGTCCAGGTGTCGGTGTTGGGATTATATCTGCCGCCGGTTTGTATGCCGATGAAAAAGCTGTCAAGCCCTCCCCAGACGATCATCTCAGTGCCAGTCCAAACGGCTGAGTGAGAGAACCGCGCCTCCGGTGCATTTGTCTGGCTGATAGAAGTCCAGGTATCTGTGCTCGGATTGTATCTGGCGCCAGTGTTAAGAGCACTGCCACTGCCTGACACGATCTGCCCGCCCCAGACGATCATCTCAGCGCCGGTCCAGACCGCGGTGTGAAGATGACGTGCCGAAGGCGCGTTTGTTGTGCTGGTCGGACTCCACAGATCATCAAGACACGGAGGTATTGGCGTTGGTGTCGGAATAGGAGTTGGAGTTGGCGTCGGAGTTGGCGTCGGCGTGGGAGTTGGAACAACGCCGGTCGCGTTCCAGTTGAGTGTGATACTTCCATACTCGCCATTCCAACCATCGACGGCAATGCGATAAGTCGTACCCGCAGTAACATTGAACTGAACGCGGCTTGCTCTGTTTTCACCCTGGACGATGTCGTCGTTGGCGGCAATAGTTATAAGTTGGTTCAAGGCGGCGCCGGTGTAAACGGCCAACGTTGTATCGAAATTACTGCCGATGGTATCTATGGTCATCTGACCATTAAGAGGCGACCCCCAGGAATACCAAACCGATTTGTCACCAGTGAAACCTGCGTGATCGGGCTCGCCTGCCTCGCGCGTTGCGCTCACGTTTGAACCGGTCAAAGTTCCCGAATTATTCTGCAGCAGGAGTGCATTGACGAAGTTGTCATTGGGCGGACGAACCGGCGCCGGCGCACCTATCGAGTAACCAATCAGGTCGATCGCCATGATGTCATTTTCGCTAATAGTTCTTCGTATGCCGCGCCCGAGCGTCGGATCCATCACGCCGATGTAAGGTCGCGTAGAAGACAGTGAGTCATCTTTCCAGTGACTCGACTGTCGTCCGTCGCCATCGCCAGGTGCCGGATCCGGACCCCCGGTCGACAGTGCCAGTTCAAGCGTTGCAAAAGTGCTTGTCTGATTGCCGAAGAAGATCTGGCTGCCGCCGATAGACATCACGCGCGGTGCTGTGGCAAACGTCGCCAGGCTGACCGTGGCAGGCCGGAAGCGATACAAATCCAACACGGTGATCGGCGAAGCAGCTTCTCCGTCATCAGAAAGGAAACCAAGCGCGTGTCCGATCTCGTGCGAGGCAACGGAGTCAAAGTCTGTGACGCCGGACGAGATTCCATCATCAGGATTAAAATCAAACTGGAAGGCAGAATTGAAGCCGATGCCCGCGTCACCCTGTCCCAGCGGCACTGAACCCGGATCTGAAATATCGGGCACAATGCCGAGAGCGCGCGCGTTTGCCCGGCTCAGTTCAGCACTCGTCGCACTGCTGCTGCTGCCGTTGAACTCAATAGGCACTGCCATTGCAGGCAGCGCGTTATAGAGTTGTTGTTCGGCCGTCGTTGATCCACCATTAATCAGTCTTTGCCGAAGATCAGAATAGGGCCCAATCACGGATGACACCACGGTTGCGCCCAGAATGCTGGGATCGGGATAGGGCTGGCCAAAAAACGTGGTGCCAAAGTCAACGTCAATCACGAGTGTGATTGGAGTCGAGATGATCGCCTCCCAGCGATTCGCGGCCACGATGAATGCGTTCTTTGCAGTCTGGTTTTGTTCCAGCTGACTGGTGCCGTGCAACACGATACGCAGACCCACCGAGACCTGTAGCGGCAAGCCTGCTGCCTCGTCTGAAATCCAGAACTGACTTCCATAAGGCAAGTCCTTCCGGCGTGGGGCGCCGGAATAGATCACGCGCATTGGTCCCCCGCCATTGCGGCCCGCAACCCTTTGTCGCTCTTCCGACGTCGCTTCGCGACAGACAATTTCTCCGCGTTCGTTCTGCGAGACAATGAAGGCTTGATTACGGTCTGTGCGGTCAGTCGCTGAATTCCAGCGAACCTTTGCAGGCGCTGAGGCAGGTACTGCCAGGAGGAGCAGGCAAAACAGTAATCTGCTTCCCGCCATTACTATGATGGACTCGCACGACACGGTGGTTCGAAGGTTCTTTCGTCGAGGATATGAGGAGGACATTTGCGGCGTTTTCCTACTTGCAAATCCGCTTGTCTAGTTGGCCACCCAGGGCGTCTGAATCCATTAGCGATCTGGAACTACGAATCTTAGCACAGCCGCGAGTCCGCTTGGGGCCGTGTCCATGCAATGGGCATTCATTCTGCTGGGTGAATATCGCTCGCCTGAAATAATGAGACCGTGTCACACCATTTTTCACAACCTTGGCGCATTCGGTTTGACTGAACCCGCCGTTTCTCGCTAGAGTACCGCCAAGCCCGACGAGATCGATTCGATTCAGATACGGAAATCAGATCGTCTCACGCTCTCCCGATAGCCGCGCCCTAAGGCGGCAACCAATCAAAATTCGATTTTGACAAGCGTTACGCGCGATTCGACCAGTGCTCAGGCACCGGCTATCCCGCCGTCGAATGTTGATCAGGAATAGGGAGGTCGTCATGTCAGCTATAGCGCCGCGAAGCAGTTATCGAATTGCTGATGAACAGGAGTGGCTGGAATCCTCGGACAACGTTGAACTTTCGCCTGCGGCGGTCTGGGCGACTGACTACGAGGAAGATGATGAGACGACCCTGCAGGGTAAGCGAGTCGATGCTCAAGACATCGACCTGATGTCTCCGAACGTGGAGAGGGAAGTCTTGTTCGTTGATCCTCCTCGCCAGGTTCGAATACTGGATGAGTCGCAGGTGCTTCCCGGCGAAGCATCGTTTGCCACTATCAGTCTGAATCAACCCTTCGAAGAGAGCGTTCTCAAACCGCAAAACTCTTCCCAGTCGATCTCAAACAGTAGCGTCAACGACAATTGTGAACGCAGCTCCGCTTCGCGAGTTCAATTGCTGGACGAATCTTACGTTCTGGCCGGTGAAGCATCGTTTGCCACAGTAATGTCGGGCGAGAGCATGAAGGCTCCGCGCCACTCGCCGATTACCGAGTTCCTCGTCAAAACGAAACTAAGCGTAAGACAACTGGTGCTGGCCACGGTTGCATTTGTTTCACTGCTCGCTCTGGGGGTGATTGTTCTTTTGAGTATGACGAGATCTGCGGTTGTGACACTAAACTCTGCTCCGCCACCCGCCGTCGTGGAAACCGCCAGCCAATCAGTGCCGACTTCAACTGCTCAGTCTCCCGAACCGGTCTTGATTTCGAATTCGCAAGGCAATGCCAGTGAGAGCACAAACCCAAGTCAATTGGCGACAGACAAAGAGACGACTAGTGTCGCGGAGACAAAGTTGATTGAAAGACCCAGCTCTGATGACTCATTAAAAACGCCTTCGAGTGATGCAAAGTCAGGTGCTGTTCGTCAGGAGACTCTTCGCGAGCCTAAGGAACGTGTTGGTGAGACCAGGAAGCAGCCGGCTTCGGTTGCCAAAAAAGCGTTGAAGGAACAAACGTCTAATGTGGTTATCAAATCGGAGCCAGGCGAGGCGCGTCCCGAACCGGCAACCCGGCAAAGCGAGCTGCCGGTGACAAAAGAAAATGTTGAAACGAAAACGCCGGCCATAACTGGCGGCGGGGAACGACCCAGAACCGTGACGCGCAAACCAAGCCCCTAAGCGAAAGCACTTCGGCCTTCTAAGGCTTGTTCCAAAGGACTAGCGCTGAAAGCAGGTTCATTTCCAAAACATAACGCTGAAAGCGTTGGCTATTTTCAGCCCAGGGTTTGCTTTGAAACCCTGGGTCACCAATGCCGGCAAAGGATTGGTCGCAACCCTGTGAGGGGGTTGCGACGCTGTCGCGATTCTGCGACCTTCGACGCAACCCCTTGAAAGGGTTGCGACGTCTGTGGTTACACGCTCAAGCTGCGCTCAACAAACTGCCAGCGCAACGAATGCCGGTTGAGTTCCGGTTCATGACGACTGATCAGGTTCGAAAAGTTCAATCGGATTCCCGTCAGGATCCTCCAATTGGATTTGTTTGCCGCCCGGCCCTACTTCCATTTCATTGCGAAAGCTGAGACCGCTTTCTTCAAAGCCTCAATCCGGTTTGGAAGATCGGCCACTTGCAGCACGATTCGGTTCCATCCGCCTGGCTCCTGCTGGTGACCGTCCGGCATCGGCCGCGAACCCGAAGCTCCCGGGCCGCTGAGAATTAGTTTAAGATCGCCGACCGAGACTTGGGCGAACGCCGGCAAATGTTCCATGTCAAGCTTGAAGCCAAGCTGCCGAGTGTAGAAATCTACTGACCTACTAACGTCCTTGACTTGATAGCGAACACCGCGCAAAGCTTTAATGAAGCTCTCCGCTTCCGATGTGCGTTTTCTGGACACGGCGGCTGATTCTCTTACAGTTTGGTTCATAAAACTCCTTTCGCTGACACAAATACTCTTATCACCAGCAAGTGGGCGCAATGACTGTGCCAGCATTCTGGCAATTCATTTAAGAAAAGTTTCCGATGTCGGGCGGTCGCGACGATCTTAAAAATGCCGGAGCCTAATTTAGACTGGATACCGCTTCGCGGTATCAGAGGCGTTTGCATCTCGAAGTTGACTTCGTATTCTACGCGCGGCGCAGGAGTCGCTTAATCTCAGGCAGCGGCAGTTGCGGTTTGTCCAGATACTCGATAGTGGCAACCCTTCCTTGCTCGATCAGCGCGCGTTTCGTCTTATCGGAAAGTTCAAAGTCCGTGAACTTGACGCCAAGGTCATTGACGAAGACCGAGCGCCGTTCGTCACCAGGGTTTGTCTTCAGCAGAATGTCCTGGATGTCCAAAAGCGCGTCGATGACGCCGCCGGTAAAACTGCGCAGACTATTGATGGGTGAGGCGGGCTGGCTCGGATCTACGAAATGGAATCCGAGCGTCTCCCGGTTAGGCGTTCTGCAAAGCATCTGCTGACCGGAGTCATGATCAAGAGCGGTGTGCTGTTCATCAAACGTGTCGATTGGATAGTTGTTCAGCACGCCGCCATCACAATACGCATCGTTGCTGCCGTTCTGCTCGTAATACCGCGCTTCAAAGAAGAAGGGAATCGACATCGAAATGCGCACCGCGTCGGCTACGGCCACATCAGGTGTAGTCTCGTAGGAAAACTTCTGCACCGCCTGTTGCGTCAGGTTGGTGCCGAAGACATATAGTCTTTTGAAGTGCCGGTCACGATACTTCTCTACCAAATCCCGGAACGTCGCGCGCCCATTCCCGGCCTGCCGACCATCCCTGGTCTTCTTCTCGATGTAGGATTCCATAAGCTTCAGGAAGTAGTTTCCCTTAAACCAGCCGAAATGCCGGATGAGCCTGAAGGGCCCGATCAGATCGCAGCCGTCTTCAAACTTTTCGAAGTTCAGGGTCATCATGATCTTGAGGAATTCCTCGGCAGAGTAATTTAGGCTCATCATGGTGGCAGTAATGGCGCCGGCAGAAGTTCCCGCCACCGCTTCAATCTGCGGCGTGATTTGCCTTTGCTCCAGCACCTCGAACACGCCCCCGTAGGCGACGCCCTTAACACCGCCACCTTCAAAGACGAGGTTCTTGTAGGGGTAATCATGAGTCGGCATTTGTTGTGTCCTCCGAGAATCGCTTCAGACCAAGAACGCGATTGCGTGCTGGTCAAATAGTATAGTCGTCTAGGAATCGTTTCCTAACTAATTGAAGATTGCCACAGCCCTGCGTAGCGCGTAAGCTCTGCCCTGCGGCGAGACATGCACCTCGAAATCCCTCAAATCGTCGCGGTATCTCATATGCCATATCAACTGCCCCCGCTTCTTGACGACGATGAGTTTGAAAGATTGGTTCGCGATATTCTCCGACAGATCTATGACGATCCGGGGATTGAGCGATTCGGTCGGAGAGGTCAGGCTCAATCCGGTATCGATGGACTCTCCCCAGTTAATTCAACGATAACTTTTCAATGCAAGTTGAAAGACACGAGATACGACACAGATAACCGCATTCGCTCTGGGCTCCTGAAGGAAATGGAAGACGAACTGGCTAAGACCGCCGGCCTCAGTCAACCTCTTACCCGATTTATATTCGCCAGCACTTTCAAGAATGACACACACCTTCAGGAAAAGGCATGTTCCCTATCTTCCGACGCGCTGACGGTCGAATACTGGGGCTGGGACACAATTACTGAGAGGATCTGGGAATCCGCCGAAGCGCTGATTCCCGCCTATTACCCGCAATTCCCGGTCAGACCGGTTCATGGATTCAGACAGATAACACCCCAACTAATAGAAACATCCCGCATCACCGATCGCAATCAGCTGAATAAGCTGGCACTTGATTACTACCGAATCAACGATCGATCAAGTGTGGTCTTTCAGGTCGTGTGCAATGACGTTGACGTACGCAATGAGAGAGTTATGGAAAACGTCAATCGTGCATTGGAAACTTTGACTCCGAGCGGCACACTCTGGCTGGTGGGTGACGGCGGATCAGGAAAGACAACGATTCTTCACCGGGTCGCCGTAGAATCGGCAGAGCGTGGACAGAGCGTCTTTACGCTCAATCTGGAAGCGCATGTCAGTCACGCAGACGTCGAATCAATTCTTTCACTGATTAGGTTTTGCTCGACATCCGAACCGGCGGTGCTCTGCATCGACAATCCAGCCGCTGATGAAGTGACGTTGGAGAGAATTCTACGCGAAATCCCTGACTATTCGGCCAGTGTTCAAATCATCCTGTCTGAACGCGCGCATCGCTATTATGCCCTGCGCCGGACAGGCGTTTTAACGTACTTGCACGGCGAGGAAGAAAACGAGCCAGTCCAGGTTCGCAACCCGCGGAGTCAACGTGAAGATGTATACCACAAGCTATTTGACTTGTTGGGGGTGTCCGACTCGGACAGACAACCGTTACTCGAGATTGTGCGGAATGAACGGCTCGTGTACGTGAATGCCACTTATTCGATTCTGCTGGAGTTAAGAAAGAAGCGAAAAATCGATTTCGATTTTGATTGGGACGATTACCGGAAAACCACAAGCAACATTCCCCCATTTAGCGAAGGCTACAAATACATCGCGCTCTTCTACCTGTTTGGCGTGAGAACACCCTTCAGCACTTTCAGCCGCATCTGCGGAGCTGACAACGCACAGCAAAGATTGTTTCTTGAAAAGTTTCGCGGCCTGTTGAATGAGCCTATTGTTTTAGACGAATGGCGCGACGAATGGGTTCATAAGATCACCCATCTTCGCACCAAGCACGAGATCGTTTCCGAGATTTTCTTCCGTGAGCACAGTTTGATCGACAAGGACGAACTATTGACGGAATGGTGCGAGCAAATCGACTTTGCGGATCCGCAAGAGGTTCAGGTGCTGATCAATATTTTCGGCGCCAAGAAAAATTATCTGACGGAAACTTCTCAAATCAATTTCGAGAAAATCATAGAGTTTCTATTGAATGGGTATCTTCGCGAGAAAGTCGCAGGTTCGGCGAAACTTGTCGGGACGCTCAACTTGGCGAAGTTCTGGCTGTTGATGCTCCGCGACAAAACAGAGGAGGCGATTGGGGTTCTGGCGTCTTTTGTACAGAGTTCCCCTGAAAACCTACATACTCGAACTGAACTGGCGAAGATTTATCAACGGCAGGGCAGGTTTACGGAGGCCGAAGAGATGCTTCAACAGGTTCTCCACGTGCAACCTGACGACATCAATTCTCGCACGGAGCTGGCGAAGATTTATCAGAGGCAAAGCAGGTTGGCGGACGCCGAAACAGTACTTCTGGATGTTCTAGCTATTCGCAAAGATGATCTGTACTCCCGCATCGAACTCGCTAAGATCTACCAGCGGCAAGGCAAAGCCAAGGAAGCCGAATTAAGATTGCTCGAGTTGCTAGAAATCGATAAGAACAGTATTCGGGCACGTACAGAACTTGCGAAAGTATATCAACGGCAGAATAGACTCAGCGAAGCGGAAACGCTGCTTCAATGGGTTCTAAGGCTGAGTCGCTATGATCTGAATTCTCGCACGGAACTGGCGAAGATTTATCAGCGCCAGGGCAAGCTGGCCGAAGCTGAGAAGCTCTTGCTGGAGAGTCTCGAAATAGACGACAAGCAACTTCACCCGCGCACGGAATTGGCGAAGATTTATCAGCGCCAGGGCAAGCTGGCCGAAGCTGAAGGTGTTTTGGCCGAGCTGCTAGGGCTAGAACCAGACGACTTACAAGCGCGCACGGAACTGGCGAAGATTTATCAGCGCCAGGGCAAGCTTGATCACGCGATTAAACGGCTAGAAGAGTACATCGAACTCGATCCGAAAGGCCTTCACCCGCGGACGGAACTGGCGAAGATTTATCAGCGCCAAGGCAAGCTTACCGAAGCGGCGACGACAGCCGAAGACGTGCTCGCCCTTGATCCGCTAAACAACTTTGCTATGTCAGAGCTACTTGGTGTGTGGAACCGGCAAGGCGAGAAAGACAAGTGCAAGGAACGTTTCCTAGCGTTCCTTGGGCAGCCAGACTACAAGTTCTCGCGTTATTCACAAGCACCAGTGTTCAGGTTCTTCCAGTGTTGCCGGAAGTTCGGAATGAAGGACGAGGCGAAGTTGATCCTTGAACGATTTCAAACACAACTGGATGATCGGAACGTTGACTTGTATGAATCAACGTGGGGGAGTAAGTGAAACCCAAACCAGCGGTCAGCCTTGCGAAGCGACGGCCCTTTCTTTCCATCTCCCTTCATTCACACCGATAAGCAGCCTCACGATCATCGCGACCGAACTCAAGAGGCCGAAGATTGCGGTGTAGACGAATATGCTGCGGCCGAATGGCGGATAAATAAACGTCAGCCAGCATAGACCTGAAATCAGCGACAGCACGCCCAGCCAGCGCGGCAGAAACGTTGAGCGGAAAATCAAATAGCCATTCAGTAATACTGAAAAGCCGAAGAAGGCCATGGCCAGAGCTGCGCCCTGATTATTCACTTTGAAAAGAATCAGTGAGATGGACTGCAATTGTTGGGTGGTGAAGCCAGGGAATACTGTCGCGCTATTTCCCAGCACGAACAGCGGTGCGATGAAGAAGACGCGAGCGAAAGTCTTGATGATACCGCCGCTCAGGTCGAGAAGCGCCGCCGACAAGGCGATGCTTCGGTTCACTGGCCGCAGCAGAACATACCAGAGCGCGGTGGTGGTGATATTGCTGGCCATCTCGATGATAAAGACAGTGAAGGCCAGCTCGTACAGGCTTCTCTGCGTCAGGAAGTTGGTCGCGGTGGCGGCTGCATCGTTGGAGACATACAGTCTGTCGCTGACAAAGCCTTGAGCGAACACTCCGGTAATGATGGTCAGCAGAAAAAGAAGGGCGATTACGCGGCCGAGCAGGCGCGGTGAAGTTCTGGAAGTCATATCCTCAGATTACGCGCACTACACAGAAATGTTTCGGCAAAAGCAGAGCGCAGGAGTCAGTGGGCGGGTGAGCATTAGCAGTAGGATCGTAAACCTAAAGTTGTGGCTGCCGTCCGCGCTTTCTTATTCATGAGTAAGCAAACGCCGGCAAGCATCAAAATTCACGCTAACAAAATAACTCAAGAAAATTCGCCCGGGGATCCACGGGGCGAAGAAGATGGAGGCGCGAAGCGCCGCAATTGAATAGCCCCGACCGTGAGGTGGTCGGGGTTTCGCATACCCAACTACCAATGAGGCCCGAAGCGCCGACACAAGTTCGTATCGGTCCTTCGGACCTCCGTAATCATTTCCAACATCCCGACCACGACCTTACGGTCGTGGCTATTACATGTCGGCCCTTCGGGCCTCTTCGTGGCAAGGACCGGTTACCGATCCCGCTGGTTGACTTCTTTCGTAGGCTCAAGACTACGACGGTCGAAGAGAAACACCGCTATCGCCGCAATCACATATCCTGCAGTCACCAGCATAGCGAGTCGCGCCTCATCATTTCCCTGCACCAACTGGAAAAAGAATTTACCGCCAGATGTATTGAGAACCGCATGCCAGATGGCGGCAAGGAACCAGAGTTGGTCAGCGCGTTGGAAAAGCCATAGCACGAGGAATTGAAATGCCAGCAAACCACCTTCTCCGTTCGTAGGAGCGGCCGAGCAGGTGGCGATTTATCCGGCAAGTCATGTCCGCTCCTCCGAACGGAGAAGGAGTGTTTTGTTGTTCCAAAACTATAAACATCTCGCCCTAACGGGGCGAAGACATTTTGCCACCTACGCCGGCTACTTTCTGACAGCCCTTCAGGTTGAGAAGGTTTCGGAGCGCCGCGCGAACACAATCGCTGGCCTTACCAACCCGACGATGCTATGAAAGGAGCACATGAACAAGATCACTCGTCGCCGATTCATCGCCCTGGCAGCTTCGTTTGGCGCGACGCTCGCCTGGCGTGCCCCTCGGGGATTCGCTTCCACGATTGATTGGCACGAGCGCCGCGAGTTTTTTCCACAAGGCGTCGCCTCCGCCGACCCGCACCCCGACAGCGTTATTGTCTGGACTCGCCGGCCGCCGACGATTGAGAGCACGGCGAAACGATTGACCGTTGAGATCGCCGCCGAGCCAACGTTCCGAGAAGTGTTCGCGCGCAGCGAAGTTCCTCTCTCAGCCGATACTGACTGGACCTGCCGTTTTCTTGTCGCCAACCTCAAACCGCGAACAGAGTACTGGTATCGCTTTACCGACGAGCATGGCTTTGGCAGCCGGGTCGGGAGGACGATTACTGCTCCCGCTGTGGCTGATCGGCGAGCTGTGCACTTCGCCTTCGTGAGTTGTCAGAATATGCAGCAGGGCGCGGCCACCGCCTACCGCCGCATGATCTGGGAAGACAAGCAAAAGCCTGACGGCGATCGACTCGGCTTTGTGCTCCATCTCGGGGACTTTGCTTACGAGATCGTCTGGTATCCCGAAGATCGACCGCAAGGCTATTACTCCCGCCGGCTGCGCGACATCGTTCGCTATGCGCCAGGAGAAAAAATTCGTGATTTTCACGTGCCCGCTACGGTTGACGACTATCGCGCGCTCTATCAGGCCTATCTTCGCGATCCGGACTTACAGGATGCGCGCGCGCGCTGGCCATTTGTCTGCATGTGGGACAATCACGAATTTTCGTGGAAGGGTTGGCAGAGTCAGCAAAACTTTAACGGTGTGCGCCCGGCACAAACGCGCAAAGTAGCGGCTAATCAGGCCTGGTTCGAGTATCAACCGGCGCGAGTCATCAAAGCGAATAACACTCTCGTCGATCGCTTCGAGGCGCCCACCGTGACCAATACGCCGATTCACGAGTTCGATGATCACGGGCTCGGGTTGGAAGCAGAGAACGAGAAAGCCATTAACAGTCTCAAACTCTTTCGCGCTTTTCAATACGGAGGAAATGTGGATCTGATTGTCACCGACAATCGATCGTTTCGATCGGAGCCAGTCGTCGATCAGTCGACTGCGGCGCCATTTCAAACGGGCCAGTTCCCGTTTGTGCTTTCGCAGGATGTCGTCGAGGTGTTGGACGCGGGACGTGAATACAACGGCGGCCGCCCTCCAGAGACGATCCGCTTCAACGGAAAAGACCTGGCCAACCCGCGACGGAATGCACCGCCTCAATCGATGCTCGGCGCGGTCCAGAAGCAATGGTTTTTGGATCGGCTGCGCGGCTCAACGGCGACCTGGAAACTTTGGGGAAATTCGGTGGGCATGCTCGACTGGCGGCTGGACTTTCAGAACCTGCCCAAAGAGTCGGGGGTGCAATGGCCTACGTCGGGTTACGCTTTATTGAGCGGTGACGATTGGTCGGGCTATCGAGTCGAACGCGCTGAGATACTGAATCTGATCCGGCGCCAGGGAATCACGGGACTGGTATCGATTGCCGGTGACCGTCATTCATTCCAGGCCGGCGTGGTGTCTGAATCCCTGCCACCGCAAGGCTTCGATCCGGTGGCGGTTGAATTCGTGACCGGCTCAGTCTCGGCGCCGGGTCTTTTCGAAGCGGCGGAATACAACGTCGGCAAAGATCATCCGTTGCGGGCGATTTATCTCTACCAGCCGGCCGGTTCAGCGCGGCCCCAACCGGCGATCAACTTCTCGATCATGAACGGTGTGCAAGCGAGTCTGGCTTTGCAAAAGACCGGCGACGTGAATCAGGCGTTGGCGCGGCGAAACCGGGATGTTGCTCCGCATCTTTCTTTCATGGACGCCGGCGGTCATGGTTATTCCGTAGTACGCGCCGGCAGTGACGACCTGGAAGTAGAATTCGTCTGCATTCCCCGACCGGTGGAAGCGAACGATCATGTAGACGGAGGCCCATTGGCGTATCGCGTCACGCACCGAACGAAGCGCTGGCGACGGGGAGTGGCTCCACGGGTGGAACGCACCGTTGTTGAAGGGACGCTGCCTCTGGTTGTATGAGGTCAACTAATCATTTGCAAGATCGTTACCACGACCTGCCGGTATTCGGTTAAGGCGAGCGAGTTTGCTGGATGCAACTGCACCCGATCGACACCGCTCCAGGTACTGACCCAGGCTTTATGCCAACGTCCTCTCCGGGGACTTGCCAGTAGGTTTCGTTTGGAGGCCGAATGAAAAAGAACTTGCATGGATGGGCTGGCCGGTCGCGCCGGTAAACCTTCCATTCGTTTAGTTTCGGCTGTTACTCTCCGCGTTATGCCTACCAAAAGGAGCCCAAAGAAGAGCAGTGTCCCGGTCTCCGTCCAGATTGTCGAGCGGAGAATCTGCTTGATCCGTGGTCACAAGGTGATGATTGACGCTGATTTGGCCGAGTTGTATGGAGTCCCAACATATCGGCTAAACGAACAGGTTCAGCGGAATCGCAAACGGTTCCCCAATGATTTTATGTTTCGGCTCACGAAGCCTGAGGCAGACGCTTTGAGATCGCAATTTGCGATCTCAAAGACAAGCCCGAGAGGTTTGAGGTCACAATTTGCAACCTCAAAGGTAGGCCGCGGCGGGCGGCGTTATTTGCCCTACGCATTTACGGAACAGGGTGTCGCGATGTTGTCAGGTGTTCTTAGCAGCGAGCGAGCAATTGAGGTCAACATCGCAATCATGCGAGCCTTTGTAGAGCTGCGACAGATGCTGGAATCCAACGAAGAGCTGAATCGGAGGTTCACGACTGTTATTCGCAAGCTTGCTACTCACGATAAATACTTCACGATTGTTTTTGATGAACTCAAGAAACTGAACGAGCCTCCGCCTCGCCCGCGTAAACAAATCGGCTTCAAGGCTGTTACAGAAGCCTAGCCAATATCCGGCGAAACCGGTTGATGCGCGCGAACAGTTTTTCCCTCTATTTAGTTTTTGACTCGGTACGCGGTTTCACTCAGCACTAATCCGCGCCACAGCTGGTTCTTTGTCAATCGAGTTTGCCAACAGCAGAATGGCTCCGCAGAAAAGCAGTGTGTCGAAGAAAAAGTTTAGCGCCACGAGGTCTGTGGGCGCGGCCAGCAGCATCGGCAAGTAGATCCATAACACCGTCAGCAGAATCGTAAGCCCCAAAACTGTGGCTGCCGTGCGCGCTTTCTTATTCACGAGTAAGCAAACGCCGGCGAGAATCAAAATCACGCCAACAAGATAACTCAAGACAATTCGCCCGGGGATACATTCGGGAGTGAGCTTTTGCAGCGGCACCCCCGGCACAAATTCCGGATGCAGCAGATGCTCCACTCCGTAGAATAGCGAAGCGATGCCTACAAAAAATCGCGGAATGGCGGCAAGAGCAGCGGTCCGCAGTGCGGGCGACGATTGTGTGGGCTGCGTGCTCTGCGTGCGACGCCTGCTCAACGGCCACATCGCGAAAGCCAGAGCGCCACCGCTGAAGGCAAGTTCTCTCAGGGCCAGTGCCCAAAAAAATCTGTTGCCGGGGCTCGCAACCGCGGCCGGCAGGTCCATTGCGAATACGAAGATCAGCAGCGTCATTCCCACCAGAGCCGCAGCCAGCCGTGCCTGCACGAGAACGGCGATACTGAGCGCCGCTGCAAGAAAAGCGAGGCCCACCAGGTAGACCCAAAACGTAGCGGCAGGAATCCAGCGTGGCACGAGGGTCGCGATATTCGCCGTGAGGGTGAAATGCTCGGAACCAAAAACGGCCAGGGGAATCGCAAAAAAAAGTCGGCCAAACGGCATGATTTTGTCGACTCCATGTTGCTGCCGCAGTTCCCCGAGAATTTTGATGAGGCCGATGATGAAAACCACCAGGGCACAAACATAGATCCAGAATACTGTCGCCGGAATGCCAAACGGCGCGAAAGCCAGCGCCGGTACGAACGGTTGGAAACTGCACACGACGATTTGCAAACTTGGGCACCTCCCCGATGACTTCGAGCGACGCATTCTAAAGCCGCCAACCAACGCAAGCAATCAGCCTTGTGACCAACGCACAAGATTCGGGGCCGAACTGGAACTAAACAATGGCTAGTGAAGCGCTCTTCACCGTGAGGAGTGAAATGTCTATAGACGTGAATGCCAACGAAACCACCTTCTCCGTTTGGAGGAGCGGACGGAGGCTCGAAGCGCCGCAATGGAGTAGCCCCGACCGTGAGGTCGGGGTTTCGCGTACCCCACAAACCAATGAGGTGGGGCGAAGACAAGAGCCTATATGTCAAAGGCAGGGGTGCCTGTGATCTTCACTCAATTCGCAGCGCAATCTTGCCCAAATGGTGTTCAGTAAGCGCCTTGTGCGCCTTGCTGACTTCTTCCAGCCGAAACGTTTTGTCGACATGGACTTCGAACGGACCAGAATCGATCAGAGCGTTGAGTCTGTCGATGAGCGCCCGGTTATTTTGTCCATCGTACGCCTCAACGGTGACGCCGTCCGGAGCAGTCGGCTCAGGCATCACGCCATGTGGATAAGCGATCGGCCCACCATGGCGAATCGCTAACAAGGCTTCATCAGTTTCCTCGCCTCCCGCTGTAACAAGTGCCGCATCGAGTCCGTCGGGTGCGAATTGCCTGGCTGCGTCCAGAACATTAGGGCCACGTCCATCGACTGCACTGTCAGCTCCAAGTTTTTTGGCAAGCTGCACACCGTCCTTACCGGAAGCGATGGCGAACACATCGGCGCCGAGACGTTTGGCGAGTTGTAAGGCCAGGTGTCCAATGCCGCCGCTCGCGCCAAAAACTATCAACGACTCGCCCGACTTCAAGCCCAGTATTTTTTCCAAACCCGTTAGCGCGGTCAACGCATCGGTAGGCAACACCGCCGCTTGTTCAATCGTCAAGTGTCCGGGAATCAGCGACACATTATCGGCCTTAACCGCAGTGTACTGAGCGTAGAATCCACCGTTCGGATTCCCCAGCTCTGCGGCGTAAACCCGGTCGCCTTCTTTGAAGCGCTTTATGTCTTTACCAACTGCGGCGATTGTGCCTGCCCCATCCGTGCCAAGCACGTATGGAAATGTAGGTTTCATCCCCATTATTTCGACAAATCGGCCTTCACGCTCAAACGGATCCCAGGCCCCGACGCCTGCAGCTTCGACCCGAATCAGAACCTCCTGCGCTTCGATTTGAGGGATGGGTAGGTCTTGTATTTTTAGTGCCTCGGGACCGCCAAATTTATCGAGAGCTACGGCGCGCATTGTTTGCGCTTTTGCTTGTGATGTTTGTGCCATGATTTTGCGTACACTCCTGTCTGTTAATCGTTCAAGGCATTTCGCCAATCCATAGAATTTCCGAATGAATGAACTTACATCAGCAAACGCGATGCCTGTGGAGACAGCTGGATGTCAAAAAGTGAGGAACTGGGTGCCGTGACCTCTTCACTCCATTAGGAGTGAAATGTTTATAGCCATGAATGCCAACAAAACGACCTTCTCCGTTCGGAGGAGCGGACGGGCAAGTTGCGATTTATCTCTCAAGCTAGTCTCCGCTCCTCCGAACGGAAAAGACGTATCTTGTTGTTCCAAAACTATAAACATCTCGCCCCTGGCGGGGCGAAGACGGTGGTTTACTTCCACTCACCCACCAGCACGAACGGCGCCCAGTAAAAAGGCGCGCTATATTTTTTGCCTGAGATCATGGCGAGCTGCGCTTCGCGAATCGCTTCGGACGGCGACGGGTTTGGCCCAAGCAGTCGTTGATAAAAGTCGGTCATCAATTCAGCTGTCGGTTTATCCGCGACCGACCACAGAGTGACCCCGACGGTGGTCGCGCCCGCGTACATGAACGCTCGGCTTAAGCCCGTCACCCCTTCGCCACGCTTTACCTTGCCAAGTCCCGACTCGCAGGCTGAAAGCATAACGAGTGGTGCGCCAAGCCTGAGATTGAAGACTTCGCCCGTCCGCAGAAAGCCATCGTCGTCGTTCTTGTTTCCCACCAGCGATAACACCAAACCACTAAACTGTGGTCGCATTGCATCGAGTACGCCGTGAGTAGCCAGGTGCAGCACGCGATAGTTTTGGATGTCGCGGTGCTTTAGATCATCTTCGTTGGCGCCGAGATCGAGCCACAAGTCTCCCTGCTCACCGGACGCTTTTGCCAACCGCCCAATCTGTTCAGCTTCATTCCTGGTTCCAGGTAAGCGCGGCAGTCTGAGCGGACCACTCGACTGGGGCGGACCATTAACAGTGGGACCATTAACATCGTTGACCGCGCTATCGAGCCCGAGGCCACGGATCACTTCAGCCCGACTGGCGGCAGGTCCCGCTTGCACTCGTGGATCGTTCGCACTGAATACGGGATCTGCGACCAACAAGATATTCCGCCCTACCGCCCGCTTTTGCTCCCTCACGGCAGCTGTAACTGATGCCGACGGAGCGTAACTTACTTTGTTCGTTTTGATCAGGTAATCAAGCGAGCTGTAGTCGCCGCCGCGATCAGTTGTGACTAACGCTTCGAACGGAACGAAGTTCAGCGCGCCGTCGGCCACAATAACCAAGCGCCGGTTGCCAATCATGGATGCGGCTGGAGCCAAAGCTACTTTATAGAGCGCGTGCGAAGCCCGGGAGAAGGCTGCAGTGTCTGTAGCGGGGGCTACTGTGCTAAGGCCCAGTCCTCTCTGTTGGTCGGCTGTTGGCACGTCAATCCCGACGTTGCGTCTCTGCAATCTCGGGGGAATCAACTGGGCGCGAAAATCCATTGCCAACTGGTCCATGGCCGAGCCAGCAGGTAGCTTGAAAACAGCAGCGTTATGGCGAGTAATAACCCAAAGGTAAGAACGTTGCTCACCGAGGCTGTACTCGAGCAGCGCTGTTTCATCATCCAGGACTCGTTGCTGAACTTCCTCGAGTGTTAAGGCACGCGTACGGACCAAAGACTTAAGGCGGGGACTGGCGGCCTTTATCTGGTTCTCAATACTCTCAAACTCAGCGGCGAGTCGTTCCAGCTCAGCTTCCAATTCAGTGAAGGTTTGTTTCGGCGTTTCACCTGCGATCGAAACACCTGTGAGTTGCGCTCCGATCAGTTGCTGATTCGCGAGATTTTCGCTTCGGCGCTTGATGAGTTCGGGCGGCACTCCGGCTGAAATCACCGCGTGGCCGTCAGCCAACACGTCAAGTAACGAACGCGCTCGCCCCTGTTCCGCGATTCGAAAGCCTTCGGCGGCGAATCGTAATGAACTTCCTATTGAAGTCGTTGGGTCATTTCTCTTTGCGTCCAACACCATTTCGGCGTTCAACGCCGCCGCTTCCTCAAAAACCTGCCTGGTAGTTGAGAGAAAGGTCGTGCGTGCTTCATGGCCACGGATACTTCCTTCAACGACTGTGTCGATCTCCTCCAGGGCCTCGCGATAAGCATTTTGTGCGTCAGCTTGTAGCTTTGCGGCGCTTTCTTGTGTTTGAGCGGAGGCATGAGCCGCGCGTTGATCAATGGGATCGGTGGGGTCCGTGTGTGTTCGCAATCGCGTTGTCTGAGCGCGCTGAGACAAAGCCCAAAGAGTTTTACCCAAACCGGCTTTTGCCGCCCACTCAAGGTCAATTCGATCGTCGCGACGGGCGAGTTGAATTGCTTCGTTATATCGAAGGCGCGCGCCGGCAAGATCTCCTTTGCGGAATAAAACGTCACCCAGGTTGGTGGCGGCTGCGACTCGCAAGCGCGTGGCTTCCTGATCTCGAGCAGTTGGCGACGACGCAGCAGCCAGCAAGTCTTTGAAGTCAGCCTCAGCTGCATTGGGTTGGCCCAACAGATAATCAGCGCGGCCTTCTCCGAGTTTGTTTCTTGAATAGGCGAAGAAGGTTTTGTGCCGAACGATCTCCGGTGAAGAAGGTGGCTGAGATGTTTGCGATCCGAACTGTGCGAAAGTTGCTTTGGCCTCTGCGATGTTATCGAGCAGCAAATAGCTTTCGCCGATCTTGCTTATCATTAAACTCGCGTTAAGCGTTTCCTTGTTCGCAACAAATGCCTGACGCGCACTCTGGAAGTAACCAAGCGCAACCTCATATTGCCCTTCCTGCAAATACAAATCGCCGAGCGCATCGCTGGTAACACCGATTCCATTTATATCGCCGCCACTCTTGTATGACTTGAGCGCCTCAGACAAAGGTTCCAGCGCGGCGTAAAAGTTGAAGTGAGCGAGCAGGTTTCGGCCCTGTTCGAGGTTATCCCTGGCTGATCCTTGAGCGCTGGAATTCCCGGTTGGCGTTGGTTGTGTGACCGGACCAGCAACTTGCGGTTTGCACACATCAGTCCACCTGAGCGTTGCCGTCACACCGAAACCTCCGGCCGTGATCCCCGTTAGCGTACGATCTGTTGAATAGGTCCCGTCTGGCCTTACTTCCGTGCCGTGGATAGTGAGGTGTTGTTGTTCGCCCCCGCTCATTTTGATTACGCCCGGCGAGCTATTCTGCAGATCCAAAGACTGGTCTCCCGACATCCCTCCGAGTCCCAGAACCATCACGTGCAACGTCGTTGTCTCGCCCCGAATTAGATTTAGCTTGGGCGCCGACAAATTGACGTGAATGTTGCGGAAAGGGCACTGCACTGCCATGCCATTCTCGCTGAGGTCCATATTGGTCGGACCTGAAACTTCGCTCGTATTGTGGACCACCAAACTTCTGGGTGACTCTGCAATTAGTGGCAGCGCAATTCCGCCAACCCTGACGTAGTCCTGTGGTGAGAAGAGGCCGTTGCAAGGACAACCGATCTGGAGTAGTCGCCCTTGCTGGCCGCCGGTGGGCACCGTGAATTGTGTCGGTCTCGGCGGCGCTGTGAGTAGTAGCGGAATCGTGGCAGTAGCTACGCTCTGGCCATTACGCAAAAGGACAATCGTGATTGTGCGATTGATGCTCCTCGTAAACGTCCTGTCTCCAACCGCAGTTTGTTGTCCGACCAGATCGATCACATAACTATTGAGTTCTTCCTGGCTTTGACGCCGCTCAGTTTCATTCTTACCGGTTGGTTCAGTGTAGATGCTGCCTGAAACTGTATCGCCGGCAACCATAGCGTCCGGAAGATTCACTTTGATCACGCCTTGCGGTGTCGTGAAGCTGGTAGCGTAGAGTCCGTCGGCAGACTTGGATTCAGCACGATATCCCGCGGCATTCTGTGCCGCCGCGCGCGGGGCGAACGGAGTTTTCCCGATCGAGATGAAGGTGATTGTAATCAAAGCCGCGCCGGCAACGCGGGCGAACAAGGCTAAGGCGCTTCTATTTGTTATTGTCATGGATTCTCGGCCAAAGTACGCTGAAAGCGTTGGCTAATTCTAGCCCAGGCAGGGGTTGGCATCGCGCCAAGTTGCATCACGCTATAGCCCATACGGTTCATAGTCATCGATTCGTCGAGCAGCGAGAACGTGCTGCCAAGAGACATTTGTTGCGTCATCCCGTTCCTCTCTCGTCGTCCTCTGTCTCGGCGCGTCGCTCTCCCTTCGATAATGCCTGAGCCTCCCGAGACGTCGCACGGCCCACCAAAGCGATCGCAGCGATAATGATCAGTCCTCCGAACACGAAGCCAGCTGTAAGGACCTCTCCGGCGATAGTCCAGCCAAGAACCAACGCTACCATCGGGTTAACGTAGGTATGAGTTGCGATTAGGGTTGGCGGAAAGCGGTCCAACAACCAGAAATAGGCGGAGTAAGCCACCAGGGAACCTGCTATTGCCAAATATCCCAGGGCCAGGAGGGATTTCAGCGAAACCAAAGCCAAGCTAAGTCTCGCTGCCTCTCCCGTGATCGTCCCGCCCAGTAACAGCAGCCCGGCGCCTGCCAGCAGCGACATTGCCGCAGCCATGCGGGAGTCAGGATGCAGCGATGCACTGCGTGAATAAACGATCCCGATCGACCAGGACGCCGAGCCGATTAGAACTGCGAATGAACTTAGCATATCGGAGCGACCGGTTCGGAAGTCGGCGCCAATAATCAGGGCGACGCCGAGTAATCCGAGCAACAAACCTATTAATAGTGCCGGAGTAATTCGGGCGCGTCCGGTGGACGTAAGGACAATCGCGACGAAGATTGGTTCGGTCGCTATTAAGAACGCCGCCATACCGGAAGGAAGCGTTTGCTGGGCCCAATGTAGTGTGCCATGACCGATCAGGAAAAATAATACCGCGAGCACGATGCTCGCGAACCATTGTTGTCTAACCGGACGCAGTCCTCGCCACCAACACCATCCAAACAGCAGTCCACCGGCAATCAGATGCCGGAAGCCGGCAACAAAGAGCGGCGGAATAGTTTCCACGGCATACCGGATCCCCAAATAAGTTGAACCCCCAAACAAAATAAATGCAGGCGAAGGCAAGCAGGGTCAGCAGGCGGTTCCGGCCCGTCGTATAGCTGGAATTTGACTCTTGGTTCGAAAGCATTTGTCATCTTCAAGAAATCAGTTGGAACTCAAGGCGTGGCATTTAGGGTCCAATTTACGCCTTGGAGTAGGCCGATCACTCGTTCAGGCAACTTAGCGCGTCTGTAATTTAGTTGGCATCCCGTACGGGAGTCGAACCCCGACTCGTCGGGGTCGCCGCCGTGAATGAGAAGCGACCTATGGTAATTCAACGGAACTTAGTGGCATGGATAGCACTTTACCGCACTTAACGGACTCACGGGTACAATTATTGGACTCTTAGTGGACTCGTATTGAAGCGGTCAGAGCGAGGTTGCAACAACTGCACAGTGGGGTGTACCTCATAACCGACTTACCTGGTCTCACTGGAACAAGATTGACGAATATTTTCTAAACTCGCCCGAGGAAAGCCGGCGCCGCGTTGGTCGGTTGTCAGAGTACCGGGTGCAGCTATGTTGTTACCTTTATCGATTGCCGGGCTGCTAACGAATACCGCAATGGTTTGTGTAGACCGCCGTTGTCCTGCAAACCAATCGGGTCAAGTTTCGGGTCGAGCGGCGCAGAGATAGGGCCTGTTTGATCGGTGGCAGCGGTAAAGCCGTAGCCCCATCGGCCTTGCGAGAACCGAAATCCTGCGGAGCAAACTTGGCCAAGTGATACAATCCGCGGGCCAATGAACTGCCCCACTTGTCACAAAGAGATGGCTGACGATGCCTCTTCCTGTCCGTCGTGCGGCTTCTCGTTTGATGACGCGACGCGCCGTCTGGAATCAAACAAATCTCCGGCGGACAAACCAAGAGAAAAAGAAGCAAGGTCCTTGTCATCCTTCGATTCAATCGACGATGCGCGCTTTGTGCCGGGCACAATGCTCGCCGAGCGCTATCGCATCGTCGGCTTGCTGGGCAAAGGCGGCATGGGCGAAGTCTATCGCGCTGATGATCTGAAACTGGGCCAGCCCGTCGCGCTCAAGTTGCTTCCCGATCATCTTCTGAGCGACGGCGCGGCGCTCGCGCGCTTTCATCGCGAAGTGCGCGTGGCCAGACAAGTGAGCCACAAAAATGTCTGCCGCGTTTATGACATTGGCGAAGTCGACGGACGTCACTTTCTCTCGATGGAATTCATCAAGGGCGAAGAACTTTCGTCGCTCTTGCACCGCATTGGGCGACTACCAAGCGACAAAGCGATTCAGATTGCCCGTCAGATTTGCGCGGGCCTGGCTGCGGCTCATGACGTCGGGGTGTTGCATCGGGACCTGAAACCGTCGAATGTGATGATCGACGAGCATGGCAATGCGCGCATCACCGATTTTGGTCTCGCCGGTTTGGCGGAAGAGTTTGGCGCCGACGAACTGGCCGCAGGCACGCCCGCCTACATGGCGCCGGAACAATTGGAAGGAAAAGAACAGACAGGTCGGACCGACATCTACTCACTTGGTCTAGTGCTTTATGAACTCTTCACGGGCAAGAAAGCCTTCGATGCGCCGACGCTAGGCGAGTTGATCGATTTACGCCGCAGCGACACGACGCCGACCACGCCAACTTCGATCGTCAAAGATCTCGATCCGATAATCGAGAAAATAATCGATCGCTGTATTCAAAAAGATCCGGCGCAAAGACCCTCGTCCGCATTGCAAGTCGCAGCCGCGCTTCCTGGTGGCGATCCGCTGGCGGCAGCCTTGGCGGCGGGTGAGACGCCGTCGCCCGAGATGGTCGCGGCTTCGGGAGAGAAGACTGGATTGCGGCCGGCTATCGCGGTCGCGTGTCTGGCCGCGGTCATTGCCGGACTCATTGTCTATGCTCTCCTGGGCAGCAAGGTGAATTGGCAGGCGCAGGTACTGCATGAAAATTCCCCGGATGCGCTGGCGCATAAGGCCCGCGACATCATCAACCAGCTTGGCTACACTGATCGGCCCACCGACAGCGCCTTTGGACTGAGATATAACGCCGATTATCTGAATGACAAGTCCGTCAATCGCTGGAGTCAATTCACGAAGAGCCAGCCAGCCTCAATTCGTTTTTGGTACCGTGAGAGTCCGCGGTATCTTGAGATAACGGGACTGCTTAGTGGGGGATGGGTTTCCCCGGAAGATCCGCCGCAGAATGTTTCGGGCATGGTGAACTTGGAAATGGATCCGCTCGGACGCCTGCTCTCTTTCACTGCTGTGCCGCCGCAGGTGGATCAATCCAGTGGCGCGCTTCCCCCGCCTGAGTGGACCGCTCTCTTCGCGGCGGCGGGACTTGATCCGGCACGCTTCACTCCGACAGAGCCGAAATGGACGCCGCTGGCTGCCTTTGATGCGCGGGCAGCCTGGACGGGAGCGTATCCCGAGCAGCCGGAAATTCCGTTACGCATTGAAGCAGCCGCCTACCGTGGCAAGCCAGTTTATTTTCAGCTTCTCGAGCCTTGGAATAAGCCATGGCGGACGCAAGTCAATCAGCCAAACAAGGAGGATCGCGTTTTCCTGGTTGCCTTCTGCTTATTCCTTGCCATCTTGCTCGGAGCGGTGTTATTGGCCCGATACAATATCCTTCAGGGTCGGGGCGACCGCCGCGGCGCGTTCAGGCTGGCGTTCTTTGTTTTTGCAGTCCGTATGCTCAACTGGCTGTTCGGCGCCAGTCACGTCCCGACTTTTGCCGAAGTATTTATCTTCCTCTTTCTAGCTGTCAGTCAGGCGCTGCTGTGGGCTGGCATTCTCTGGTTGCTTTATATCGCGCTCGAACCTTACGTGAGGCGGCGCTGGCCAAACACGATCATCTCGTGGAGTCGGGTCCTCAGCGGCGGTGGTCTGCGTGATCCACTGGTGGGCCGTGATGTGCTTGTCGGCATCCTGTTCGGCATCGGTTTTAAGCTGCTTGACCAGCTCGAGTATCTCGTCCGCCTCGGGCGTGGCGCGGCTCCACCGTGGGGAGTGCCATTGGACGCTTGGCTCGGCGCACGCTACCTCATCGCTTCCGGATTCTTGAGTGGCTTGATTGTGGCGATTGTACTTACGCTGTCCTTTTTTTTCCTGATGTTTCTACTGCGCGTCGTCACCCGCCGACAATGGCTGGCCGCAGGCATCTTTGTCTTGTTCTGGATTGTGTTTGAAGCATTGCGATCAAAAAGTCCGATGATTGCCCTGGTATTTGCTTGCTTAGGCTACGTGGCTGCCGTCATCAATTTACTGCGCTTCGGCCTCGTGGCGCTGGCCTGCACCTTTTTTGTGAACTTTCTTCTCTCCCTGGTCCCGATCACGACCGACTTTTCAGCCTGGTACGCAGGCAGTACGCTCTTCACACTCCTCGCGGTGCTGGTACTGGCGGGCTATGCTTTCCATACCTCGCTGGGCGGGCAGAAGGTATTCCAGGGGAAGCTGCTGGAGGATTGAAGAGTTAAAGATCTACTGTCTGCAACACAATCAGGACTACATCTCTGGAGAGAACCCCAAAGTCATTCATGAGCTCATGCGTCACGCAAATCTCAAGGTCACCATGGACACCTACGTCCAGGCTGTGACAGATGAAAAGCGAGAGGCGCAGAACAAGGTTGTGAAGATGCTTCTTCCAGGTATTCGCAGGGCTGTGAGTTAGTTAATGGACCTTTCCGGACCTGCGGCGAAATCGTGATGTCTTATAAGTGATTGAAAGAATTGGCGTCCCGTACGGGAGTCGAACCCGTGTCGCCGCCGTGAAAGGGCGGTGTCCTAGGCCACTAGACGAACGGGACAATACAAGCGAGCGGCTGGAGGATTATTGCAAGTGGTTAAGTTAACGTACGGCTTTCAGTACTGTCAAACGCGTCGTTTGCCGGCACCGATGCAGTCTATAGTTCAACAGTCTCGCGTGTCGTCAAGATGATCTGCGCAACCGACTGGCAAAGTCAGAATCTTGTAGCGGTTGGAGTTTTTGCCTTTGGATCTGTAGAGGGTTTGTCTTGATACCCACCAGCGAAAGTGATCACGCAGATAGGGACGGAACTTGGCGTTGGACCCAGGGGACTGAGGGCTATGCCGATTACATGAAAGTCAGGCTTGAACATGTTTTTCCGGTGACCGCGGTTGCTTGTGCCGTCGTCGATTATTAATGAGATGACGTCCTCGCGCGCGCTGCGGCTGTGGTAGACGATATCTTCTCCCAACGAATCGGCCCAGTCGCCGTAGCGGCTCAAGCGATCGCCCGCACTGCTTCCGTCCGAACCTCTGTGACCTGAGGTTTTCGTTTTCAATATGGAGTGCGGTGACCTGTCGGCGCTTTGGTCCGTCGCGATCTGTCGCGACGCTGCTGGCGACAGGTCGCCAGCGACCAAAGCGCCGACGGGTCGGGCGCACTCCAAAATTCGCCTCAGCTCAGCGTAACTTTTCAATCCCTCCCGGTAATAACTAATAAGACTTCAACCCAACTTTAGTTTTCTGAGTTGAGGCAGCGCGAGTCCACCCGTCTGCCTCAAAGTTGTAAGTCTCTTCGTTCGCCCTTTTCACACTCGCGAGTCTCGGTTTGGCAGGCGTCTCCCCGCTTTAGACCCTACAACAAGGAGACCTCCATGAATAACCAACGCCTGTTTCGCGTCACGATGATCGACGACGCGAGTCTATTTGAGCGGCTGACGAGAGAACTGCGCTTTCTAATCTATCAACTGCACCTGGGTTGGGCGGCCTGGAAACGCGATCCCGTCGCTTTTAGCCGCAGCACTTTGTGGGAAGGTTGGCTGCAATTGCGGCGAGCCGCCGCGCCAAGGGTGATGGCTTCGTTGGCAACTGCCATGTTGGTTATTCTTTCGGCCGGCCTGGCACTCGTTTGGTTGGACAATCGCTCCCAGGGGAACTCTTTTGTCCGAGAAGACCCTAAAGAAACAGGACTGATCGTCGATATCTCGCAAATTCCGACTGCTCCAAAAGAGGGTCAAGGCATCGGCGCTGGAACGAAGGGACGAGTTGGATTTCAAAGCGGCAAAGGCGAGGGCTCAGGGCAAAAGCGAAAGAGATCGACCGGCGGAGGGTCGGGTGGGATGGGCGATAAATCCCCGGCGCCAGTGGGCAAGTTGCCACCTCCCGCAGACATTCCCGCCCCCATTCCAAAGCTTCCTGCAGTTCAAAAATCAACCTTACCAGTTGCGGGCATCGATATTGACCGGGCGTTATGGAAGAACCTGGCGATGGCGGTGTATGGCGATCCCAGATCGAAATCTTCCGTGCCTTCGAACGGACCAGGCGAAGGCGGAGGCATGGGTACGGCCGCCGGCACCGGGATTGGCGAGGGCAACGGTCCAGGCTTTGGCGCGGGTAGCGACGGCAACACCGGCGGCGATCACAAAGGACTGGGTTGTTGCGGATCGGGAGGTGGTCGGGGAAACAACGTTGACGATCCGGATCACGTCTACCCAGCGCCGCAGGTAACCGAGCGTGCTCGGGTAATCGCGAAACCCGAGCCACAGTACACGGAAGAAGCGCGGCGGAATGCTGTGACCGGCAGCGTCGTTTTGCGCGTCGTGTTTTCGCGCAGCGGCGAAGTTACAAACATCCGCGCGGTTCAGTCGCTGCCATTTGGCTTAACTGAGAGAGCGATCGCCGCGGCCCGAATGATTCGGTTTCGTCCGGCCACGAGGGATGGTCGTGCAGTCAACGTCTACATGCAGTTGGAATACAATTTCAATCTTTACTGAACGACTGGGCGTCGTGGCCATCCAAAGCCGGAGGAGGCGCATCAATCGGTTAGTCAACTGCAAGCTCATCCCTCTTTTCGCGTTCTATCCAGAAGCAGACGCTTAGAGGGCAAAAGGCCAGAACGAACCCTGGGATCATTTTGATGTTCGAGCAACGCGCGCGGAGTCGCTCGGGACTCGAACGCATCTTCGAAGAGTGTAAGGAGAAGACTATGAATCGGAAGTTCTTTTTCAGATTGATCGCAGGGCTGGCAGCCTCAGTCGCAGTTATCCTCGCCATTGCCGCGTTTAAGTCGTCCTCACAAAGCGGCATTGCCCAGGCGACTCAAGCCCAGGGAGAGACTCAAGGCACTCTTCAGGTTGTAGATGGCGACGGCAAACCCAAAGCGATCTGTCCACTCAAACACACTGACGTAAAAGTTGAGATCAGCGGCTTTCTCTCGCGTGTAAACGTCACGCAGGAATTTGAAAACCCTTTCAAAGAAAAAATCGAGGCCGTCTACGTATTTCCTTTGCCGGCAGATGCCGCCGTTGACGATATGACGATGGTGGTCGGTGAGCGTACCGTGCGCGGAAAAATTTTACGTCGCGAAGAGGCGCAAGCAGTTTACGACGCGGCGAAATCAGGCGGGCAGGTCGCCAGCTTGCTGAACCAGGAACGTCCGAACATCTTCACTCAATCCGTGGCCAACATACTACCGGGTGAGAAGGTCACAATCACCATCAGCTACGTTGAGACGTTGAAGTATGAAGCAGGCTCGTATGAGTTTACCTTTCCTATGGTAGTTGGTCCTCGTTATATGCCTGGCCAGCCGGCGGGCCAGAAGGGAAGTGGGACGGCCCCGGACACTACGCAGGTTCCCGACGCCTCAAGGATTTCACCCAAACTCGCACCAGAGGGAATGCGAGCCGGTCACGACATCTCGCTCGACATCATGCTGGATGCCGGACTGCCGATCGATGACATCAAAGGAAAATCACACGAAGTAGAACTTGAGCGACTCAACGCACACAGTGCACACGTGCGTCTAAAGACGGGCGCAATGATTCCTAATAAGGATTTTGTTCTCAGTTATGACGTTGCCGGAAAGAGTATCCAGGACGCTCTGCTGGCTCACCGTTCCGACAAGGGTGGCTATTTCACGCTTATCCTTCAACCACCAGATCGCGTCGTCGCGGAAGATGTGACGCCCAAGGAGTTGGTTTTCGTGCTCGACACTTCGGGTTCGATGAGTGGCTTCCCGATCGAAAAAGCCAAAGAGACAATGAAGCTGGCACTCGATGGTCTTTATCCAGGCGACACTTTTAACTTAATAACTTTCGCAGGTGATACGAGTATTTTGTTTCCGCAACCAGTGGCCGCTACTCCTGCCAACCTGAAGAAGGCCCAGGCGTTTCTTGCAGAAAGGTCTGGCTCCGGCGGCACAGAGATGATGAAAGCGATCCAGGCTTCACTCGATCCGACGGATTCACAGGACCACGTGCGCATCGTCTGTTTCATGACCGATGGCTACGTCGGCAACGAGATGGAAATTATTTCGGAAGTGCAAAAGCATCCGAACGCGCGCGTGTTTGGCTTCGGCATCGGCGGTTCGGTAAATAGATTCCTGTTGGACAAAATGTCGGAAAACGGTCGCGGTGAAGTGGAGTATGTCGCACTTAACGACGACGGCTCGGCGGCCGCGCGACGTTTTCATGAGCGCGTGCGCAATCCGTTGTTAACGGACATCTCGGTTGATTGGAATGGTCTGCCCGTATCTGACGTTTACCCGCAACGCATTCCGGATCTCTTCGGCGCCAAGCCCGTAATCCTTACCGGTCGCTATACGGGCGCGGCACGCGGCCTCATTCGCCTGAAAGGAAAGATGTCGGGCCGGGAGTTCGTTCGCGAGATCGCAGTGGATTTTCCTGAGGCCGAAGCTCAACACAACGTGCTCTCATCGCTCTGGGCGCGGCGGCGTATTGACGATTTGATGGGCCGGGACTATAGCGGCGCACAGCAAGGCGAAATGAAGCCGGAGTTGAAGGAGACTATTACCAATCTGGGCCTCGAGTATCGCCTGATGACGCAGTTCACTTCTTTTGTTGCAGTTGAAGAGATGATCGTAACTGACGGCGGCCAGCCGCGACGCGTTGATGTGCCGGTGGAAGTGCCGCAAGGTGTGAATCGTGAAGCTGTGGGTGACGGGAGCCGCGGACGCAATAACGCGAATTTGGGCTACCTCATGAGTAGCCAACCAATGGCGCGAACCGTTAATGCGGTCACTTATTCCGGGACTAATGTTTACAAGGCAAAGTCTCGACGCGCGAGCGGAAGTGGTGTTGGTAGCGGATCTGCTTCAGGAGGACCAGGCGGCGGCGGAAGTTTTGGTAATGCTCCTTCACCAAATGCGGCACCGAAGGTAATTGCCATGGATCAACTTATTGACGTTGACGGGGCAGAGTCTGAGAAACTGCTTTCGCCGGCAGAAAAGAAACGCGCTCAGTTGCAGGCCAGGCTGCACCCGTCAATTCTCGCCGTAGTTGATCGTTTGAAGAGTAAAACAGGTACCGCGGGAGTTGACGAGGCGAAGTTCATTCGCGACGGGAAGGCCGAGGTGCAAGTTTGGCTAACCGACAAGTCAGCAGAATCCCTGGCGGCACTCAAAGGACTTGGCTTTGAAGTTGTACTAGATCCGAAGAGTGCGAAGCTGGTGATCGGGCGATTGCCAATTGAGAAACTCGAAGCCCTCGCGGAGTTGAAGTGCATTCGCTATGTGGCTCCCCAGGTCTCAAGAGACTAGTTGGTGAACTATCCTAACCACCGGGATGAACCCGGTAGACCGCGGAGCTGACATGAACGAAGTTCTTAATTCTTCCTGACCTGCGATTCTGCGGCTGGTCCTAAGCGCAAGTTTGCGTCCGGCTGGGCCTCTTTTATCCAAATTTCTATATCCAATTATTAACATTTTTGGATAAACTCAAACCTCAGTTTACAAGACAAGCATTGACGGACTGAAATCTAAGGCAGTTTTCTAACTCGCGTTCGAGCGTTCCGTCAGGAACGATAACTGCGTGGCTCAATTTCGAATAGAATCGCGTTTGTGCCCATTAGTCGGAATCTATGGTTCGGAAAATTTTCGCTCAGCCCGGCTTCGGTTGGCAGAGATGAAAAGCTGAAATCAAACGATTGCGTTTTTGGCTAATTTCGTTGCAGTTCAGATGCTTTTGAATTCTTACTAAGTTACCAAAAACACAACTCAAAACATCTTTCCTCGGAGGAGTACCCATGAAACGACACAGTCTTCTGGGAAGCGGCTCAACCTTGATACTGAGCGCGCTTCTCCTTCTCTTTGTGTGTTCGATCACCGCTGTTTCCCAACAAGGTACCGGGGCCGTGCGCGGCATAGTGAAAGACCAGCAGGGCAACGTAATAGCCGGCGCGTCGGTGACGTTGACCAACTCAGGGACCAGCGTCTCGCGCACTACTACCACCAATGAGAGTGGTGCTTACTCTTTCGACTTCATCCAAGTTGGCGACTACCGGCTGGAAGTTGAGGCCAAGGGCTTCAAGAAAGCCGTAGTCCCCGATGTGCATGCGTTGGTAGCCAAAGCGACACCGGTTGACGTTCAGCTCGAAGTCGGCAACGTTGCCGAGTCGGTGACGGTCGCCGCCGGGTCGGGCGAGGCGTTGATCAACCGCGATGACGGTACTCTCGGAAACAATTTTGTTAATAAGCAGATTACGCAATTACCCCTCGAAGCTCGCAATGTTGTATCTCTCTTGACGCTACAGCCTGGCGTGACGAGGGATGGCTCAGTGTCCGGCGCGCGCAGCGATCAATCCAATGTGACGCTCGACGGCGTGGATATCAATGAGGCTCAAACTAATCAACTGGGGGCGGCCTCCGGCGCGGCGAGCAGCGACGCTACTGAATCAGATACTGTTACCGCCTCAGGTTCTTCAAATTCGCCGGATGCCGGCACGGTCATTCGTTTGAACGCCGAGGCAATCGAGGAATTTCGCGTAACTACGACAAACGCGAATGCCAGCCAGGGTAGGTCCTCAGGGGGGCAGATCGCGCTGGTCACAAAAACGGGCACCAACGACTTCCACGGCGCGCTCTTTGAAGCCCATCGCAATACCATCTTCACCGCCAACGATTTCTTCAATAACCGTAATGGTCGCTACGTGGCTACTGACGCAAACGTCCTCCTCGGAATAAACAACGTCGGCGATCAAAGAAACCCCAGGCCAAAGTTAATTCGAAATACGTTTGGTGGGGCGATCGGCGGACCAATTAAGAAAGATCGCGCCTTCTTTTTCTACAGTTTTGAAGCCAGGCGAGATGCTGCAGAACAGAGCGTTGTCAGAGTGGTTCCGCTGGCGAGCATGGGTCTGGGCCAATTGCGCTACGTAAATCCTTCTGGCGGCGTCACGACCCTAAGTGCAGCGCAGGTTAACACCATCTTCAGCACCAACGGCGCCACTGTTGGTACAAACCCGACCGCAATCGCTGCACTGGCGGCAGCAGCTTCCAAGTATCCGGCGAACGACTTCACCCAGGGTGATAGCACGGTAGACACCCGGTTAAATACGGCAGGGTTTCGCTTCAATGCACCGACGCCAGTTAAATTGAATTCGCATAGCGCGCGATTCGATCTGAATCTAACGGACCGGCAATCGGTTTTTGTTCGCGCAAATGTAATCTATGACGTCATCGGACTGCCGGGGCAATTTCCGGATACCCCGGCGCCGCAGATATGGTCACACCCGGTGGGCCTGGCAGTAGGACACACCTGGACTCTGACGAACAATCTGGTCAATAACTTTAGATTCGGATATACCCGGGAAGCCTTCACTCAAGGCGGCGACTCGGCGGCTAATGCCATTACCTTCCGCTTTGTCTTTTCTCCCTTACTTTTTAGCCGCACCGTCAGTCGTAAGACTCCGGTAAAAAACTTCACAGACGATATCTCATGGGTGAATGGCGGTCACACCTTCCAATTTGGCGGGAACATTCGCTTCATCAAGAATAATCGAGTCAGTTTTGCGAATGCTTATGATTCCGCCGTGACGAATCCTTCGTTTTATGCGGGGGGCGCGGGAACTATCCTTTCGAATATGGTTAACGATTTCTCCCCCATCGCCGATGGCTTTGAATCGGCGGTGCAGAACGCAGCGACCGCGCTGATTGGTCGCTATTCTCAGTACACCGCTCGATTTACATTTAATCATGATGGCACCGCCACGACACTGGGAAGTCCTACTGATCGCACCTTCGCCACCCAGGAATACGACGTCTATGGTCAGGATGTTTGGAAGGTGAATCAAGACCTTACGATCACCTACGGCTTGCGTTACTCTCTTAGCCGCCCGGTGTACGAAACTAAAGGCTTTGAAGTTAAGCCGAACATTCCGCTTTCTGACTTTTTTAATCGGAGATTGGCGGCTGCGGCGCAGGGCGTTTCTTTCGTTGACCCCATCACTGTAGACCTGTCAGGACCGGCCAACAATCGTTCGCCGTTGTATCGCTGGGACAAGAACAACTTTCAGCCTCGCATTGCCATAGCCTGGTCACCAAGTTATAAGTCGGGGTTTTTGGCTAAGGTCTTTGGCTCGAACCATGAGTCTGTACTCCGCGGTGGCTTTGGCGTCACCAATGACTACTACGGCAACCAGTTGGCAGTGAACTTCGATCTCAATAACCAACTCGGATTCAGTTCGCAAACGACGATCTCGGCGAATACCTATAACATCTCAAGTCGTCCGGCTCCGTTATTCACCGGTTTTGACCAAGGCGTGCGTATTTTGCCGGGAATAGGCCCTCCGGGTACCTTGACCTTCCCGCAGCAAAAGCCATCAAATGATTCGCGCCGGATCGAATCCACCCTGGATGAAGCGCTGGTGGCGCCGGTCAATACCAGTTGGAACGTTACCTACGAACGACAATTGCCCAAGGGTCTCGTCCTGCAAGCGTCTTATATTGGCCGATTGGGACGCAAACTGCTGGCTCAGCGCGACATCATGGCGTTGAACAATCTCGTCGACAGGACGTCAGGTATGGATTGGTACCAGGCGGCCAGCCTTCTTGAAAATATGCGGGCCCACGGTTCTCCAATCTCGTCGGTGCCGCAGATTCCGTGGTTTGCAAATTTGCTCCCGTCAAATTTTGCCGCTCTCGCTAATGATTTCTACTTTGGAAATCCGGGTTGCGCCGATCCCGACTCGTTCTGCATCGACGAGACCCTAAACCAGACCCAGGCCGTCTACGCCGTCGCGCAGGGATTTTATGGTAACGACTGGACGGATACTCAAGATGTCATCGACACTGCAGTTGGTGGAGGCTCGCATAACTTGTTCTTTCATCCGCAGTATGGCGCTCTGGCTGCCTTCAGCAGCATCGGCCACTCCTCATATAATGCCGGCACGTTCTCTCTGCGCGAACGCTGGGGTGAGAAGTTAACCCTCGATTTTAATTACACGCTCTCTCACTCACGTGACGATGCTTCAGGTTTGCAAACCAGCGGTTTACCAGGAGCAAATTTCGGCAACGGATTTATCTTGAATCCGATCAGACAGCGCGACTGGTATGCCGATTCCGACTTTGATGTGCGCCATATCATCAACGTAAATGCTGTATGGCAATTGCCCATCGGTCGCGGCCAATGGTTGATGCCCGACGGCAATAAAGTGGTTAACGGCATCCTCGGTGGCTGGCAACTCGCCGGTATCTATCGTTGGAATTCCGGCTTGCCGTCGCCGAATTTCTTCGACGATGCCCGCTGGGCCACAAACTGGAACGCGCAAAGCAACGTAGTTAGGACCAGGCCCTTGCACTCCTGTCCTGATCGTGGTGGCGCTAACGCGCCCAAACTATTCGGCTGCGATCCAACCGGCGCATATCAGAGTTTTAGAAATGCATTCCCTGGGGAGTCGGGAGACCGCAACGTCTTCAGACTGCCCGGCTACGTCAGTTTGGATCTCGGTCTAAGCAAGTCCTTTCATGTGCCCTGGAGCGAGAGTCAAAGGTTCCAAATTCGCTGGGAAACGTTTAACGTCACGAATACTCAGCATTTCGGAAAGATGGACATCAGTCGAACGGGAACGGGTGTTACGCTTGACCCAAGTACAGCCACTCCGCCCTCGAATTGGTCGAATTTCACGGGCATTCAGGGAACGCCGAGAGTAATGCAGTTCGGCTTCCGTTATTCGTTCTGAAGTTTCTCCACTGGTAGTTCAGGGCCGGAACGAAATATGTTCCGGCCCTGTTTCCATGGAGCTGAACGTTTTCTGATTAAGGTTCGCACGCTGGCCTGATCTGGATTTCGCTGAGCGACACTATCATGATTTGTAAACTCGACCGCTGCACCATCGCTGTTCGCAGTCTTATGATCAAGAGTAGACGCCTGCTGCTAACCCTGGCGCTGTTGACTGTAGTCTTCATAACGTCATCCGTGGCCCAGAGCGGAGGTGGACACATGCTCTACGGCGATTTCAAGGTGGACGAGAGCAAAGCGACGGGTGCCAAGCCCCTAAGCTTTGAAATCATCCTGTACGAGAACGGTGGTGGCCGGCTTGTCTCCAGACAGACTGTCGTCAACAATTCCCACTACCGGTTCATGGAAGTTATGAACGGGGACTACGTCATCGTGGTTGAAGTGGAGAGCAACGAAGTGGCCCGCATTCACCTGCTACTTAATGAACCCTTTCGAACTGACATTCGGAAGGACATCGAGTTGGAATGGCGAGAGAATCTCATTGGCAAGGGCAGTAAGAAAGCCGTGGCAACAGCGGATATCTACAAGCGCACAGCCACGAATGAGAAACGCTTTGTAAAGGCCGAGAAAGCGCTGGACGAGAAGGATTATGCTCAAGCGGTGGCCTTGCTGCGGGAAATTCTCAAAGAGGATGTAAAGGATTATCAGTCCTGGAGTGAACTGGGAACTGCATACCTGATGCAAAACGATTTCGGCGAATCTGAAGCTGCGTACCTCCGCGCCACTGAAGCAAATCCGACGTTCTTCCTGGCATTCCTCAATCTCGGCAAGCTGCGTATGGCGGCAAAGAAGTTTGAGACAGCCGTCGAACCCTTGAGTCAGGCGGTCAAGATCAAGCCTGAGTCTCCCGAAGCCAACTACTTGCTCGGCGAAGCGTATTTGCAGATAAAGAAGGGTTCTAAGGCAGTAACTTATCTTTACGAGGCCCTTAAACTCGATCCCATCGGAAGGGCCGAAGCCCATCTTCGCCTTGCCGCTCTCTACAACGGAGCTGGAATGAAGGATAAAGCCGCCGCGGAATACGAAGAGTTTCTAAAGAAAAAGCCTGACTATCCTGATCGGAAAAAGCTCGAGCAGTACATCACACAGAATAAGAAACTGTGAACTTGAATAGACTCCGCGAAGATTGATTGTTGCGATCCTCAAAGGCCTCGCCGCCACAGCGAATAAACCACCGTCAAACAAAGCGCTAACCAGGCTATGCCCTCTGCCATCGCGCCGAGCACGTCACTCAGGTAATGAGCACCGAGATAGATGCGGCTAAAAGCGACTAACAAAACCAGGAAACCTGCCAACAGAATAATAGCCACGCGACGGCGCCAATCATGTGTGCTGGTGAAGCAGTAGGCGGCGAGGACGCCGTAAAGAACCGTGGCGGTCATCGTGTGTCCGCTAGGAAAGCTATAGCTGGTGAGCGAAACCAGCGGATCGTCGAAATGCGGCCGCGGGCGCTGAAACGCATATTTGAGGATTTTGTTGAGCAGCATTCCGCCGTAGACTGAAGAGACAATTGCCGCGAGCCAGTAAAATCGCCGCCGCCAAATCAAATAGAGTCCAAAGACAGCTGCAACTGAACTCGCGACCATTGAAGATCCCAAATACGTGAGTACAAACAGTGCACTCGTGAGCCGGGGCAGCGCGTGCGAATGCAGCCAGGTGCTTAACTGGGCGTCAGCAACCGTTAATGGTTCACCTTTGTTGATGTCTTCGGAGATCTCCCAAAGTGTGAAAGTCATCGCAGCAAAAATAATAAAGCCGGCCACGAGGTGTAGTCCGAGGAAGCCTTTTTGGTAAGACTTTTTCTTCATGAGTTTAAAAGGGCCACCACAAGTGAATGTCGACCAGAAAAAGATTCAAGGGGGCCAAGGCAAAATCAGAACTGGGAGCGTAGCGAGCAGCCAAAGGTTTCACTTCAAGGTTGGGGTTACCACCGCTTTGGCTTACATCCTCGGCAGTTGCGCCTTGGCTGGTCGCTACGCTCCCAGTTTCTGATTTTGTTTGTTTAGTGTTCAATTGCTCAGACTGAGAATTGGTTTCCTACATTCTGATCCAGCCATCTGACGTGTGACGAAAGTGCTCGGCAATATTTAGCCCGAACTCGCCATTCTCAGGCAACCACGCGAAGCGCTCGACAGCAATAACGGGTCTGTCGACCCGAACAACGTTGAAGGAGTTTTCTTCACCTCGGCCACGGTCAGAAGCAGCGGTGCCCGCCTGCACTACCAGTGCCGAGTGTCCTTTGATTTTGTAGCGCGTGGCAGTGTGTGTTGTATGGCCCACATGAAGATGCCCGGCAAGAAACAGATCGGCGCCGCAGTTCGCCAGCGCTTCCATTGCCATGCGCGCGCGTCCTACTAAATGACGTTCGTCATGTCCCTCTGGAAGGTCGAAGGGATGATGGGTGACGACGATTCGCACCACCGCAGGTTCAAGCTCGGAAAATCTCTCACGCATCCAGGCGACCTGTCCCTTGTTAATGCGCCCACCCTTGATAGTGAGCGACCGCGCAGTGTTGACCCCAAGCACGGCAATTTCCTCGTCGTGATAAAACGGTCGTAAGTCGCTGGTGATGTAGTACCGGTATTTGGTCAGAGGCCGCGCAAACCGCGCGAATACGTTGTGCAACGGGACATCGTGATTTCCGGGCACGACGACCTGCGGTTTAGGCAAGCGATCGAGAAAAGCACGCGCTTCCGCGAATTGATGCGAACGGGCACGCTGCGTCAAGTCTCCCGAGACAGCCACCAGGTTCGGATTGATCTTTGTGATCGCGTCGATCAAGGGATCGATGACGGGAGCGTTGACGCGTCCAAAATGTATGTCCGAGAGATGGACTATCGTTCGCATGGTTCTAACTTCCGTCGTGTTCCATACCAAAATAGATGGACAAATCATTCGCTTGGCGACGCCGGATCGTGTGCGGGAGTTAGCACCCGTAGCGCTCTCGGATGCGCGCGGTAATTTAACGGCGGCACTATCCTGGCCACCTCACCATCCAGTGCGACCCGCAGGTGCTTATGCCTGGTTTCGATCCAAATTTCTTTCGTACACAAGGCTACAAAATCTTTTTCCTGATGCAGTCCGCGCAGCAAAGTCCGCAGCGCCAGTCGGACCAGTCCCAGTCTCCCGGTACGATTAGTCATGTAGAGACTCAACTCGCCCTTATCGAGATGAGCTCGACCGCCGATGTTCAGCGCCTCCATTTCGTACTTGTTGTTACCGATAAAGACAAAAGGCGTGTGGCTGTTTAATTCCGTGCTGTCAACGGCCACGCGGACACTGAGAAACGGATATCTTCTCAGCACGGCGAACGCGGCCCAGATGTAGGCGGGCCACTTGCCCCATCCGAGGCGCTGTTGCTTCTGGCGTTTATGAACGATGATCGGATATAGACCCAAACTGGAGTTGTTAATGAAGACGTGTCCGTTGACTTCGCCAACGTCTACTTCCGTCTGGTGACCTGCTGCAATTGTTTCTACTGCTTCGGCGAGATCCAATGGGATGCGCAAGTCTTTGGCAAAATGGTTCATGGTGCCAAACGGCAAAACGCCAAGGCTCTTGTTCGTGTCAATGATCGCCGACGCTACGGAACTGATCGTTCCGTCTCCGCCACCTGCAACGACCACTTCAGCGTCACCCCGGGCGGCTCGTTGAGCCAGGGCGATTACTTCAGACCCGGTCCCAGCCATCGATATTCGCGCGTCGACGCCGGCGGCTTTGAAAGCTTCCGCCAGGGTTTTCTCTATTCCTTCCTCGTGGCCGGCGCCGGAACTGCTATTTACAATCACTTCAATCTTCACTGAGCTCATAGTAGTGCAAACTTGTTCCAAAATCGTAGCCTGTCCCAAAGCGGCGTCCGACGAAAGTTTCGGCTATACTTCTTTGCCACTTATGTCAGAACACGCTTCTCATTCGCACTCCGTCGATCTGTTCGCGATCGCCCACGATTCAATGATCGAGGCGGGATTCTCACCCGACTCTCCGAGTGCAGTGGACACGGAAGTGCGGGCCATCGTCGCAAACTCTGCAATCCCTGCGGCTGACTCTGTAAAAGATCTTCGCAAACTTTTATGGTCGTCAATTGACAACAGCAGCTCTCGCGATCTCGATCAGGTGGAATATGCCGAAGCGCTTCCTGATGGCGACACGCGGTTGTTGATCGGCATTGCCGACGTTGACGCGCTGGTTTCGCAAGGTTCAGCAATCGATCAACAAGCCGCGGCTAACTGCACCTCTGTCTACACGGGCGTAAAAACTTATCCGATGCTGCCGCTCGAACTATCGACTGACTTAACGTCTCTCAATGCCGGCGAGGATCGCCTTGCAGTCGTTACCGAAATGGTCCTCGCCTCTGACGGAACCATGAAGGGCGTGGACATCTATCGGGCCCTCATCAAAAACCAGGCGAAGCTTTCCTATGAACCTGTCGGCAATTGGCTTGATGGCAGGGCGGCCATACCGGAGAGCGTTACAGCAGCGCCGGGACTTGAAGCGCAGATTCGTCTGCAGTTTGAGAGTGCGAAAGATCTCGAGGAGATAAGGAAGCAGCATGGGGCATTGGAACTGGGCACCATTCAAGCTTCGCCCGTGGTAGACGATCACGGCAAGGTGCTCGAGCTCGAAGTGGTTGAGGAAAACGGCGCCAGAGATCTGATTGCTAACTTCATGATTGCTGCCAATGTCGCTATGGCCCAGTTCCTGGAGGCGAAAGGCGGCCCCATCCTGCGACGCGTCGTACGCACGCCCAAGTATTGGTCGCGCATCGTGGAGATTGCGGCGGACCTTGGTGAGAAACTGCCTGACACGCCGGACTCACGCGCGCTCGCCGAATTCCTTGCGAGACGCAAGAAAGTGGACCCGGTTCATTTTCCCGATCTTTCATTGGCTGTAGTGAAGTCGTTAGGTCCCGGTGAATACGCGGTGCAATTGCCGGGTGAAGAGGGCGAGGGTCATTTCGGTCTGGCGGTGCAGGATTACACTCATTCGACTGCTCCGAATCGTCGTTTTGCGGATCTCGTCACGCAGCGCCTGGTTAAGGCCGCGCTGGACGGTAAACCTGTTCCTTATTCAATCGACGAGCTAAAAGCAATTGCTGAACATTGCACGGAACGCGATGCCGCGGCGCGGAAAGTTGAACGGAAGATGCGCAAGGTCGCGGCTGCGGTGTTGCTGCGCGATAGGATTGGCGATGAGTTCAACGCAATCGTTACCGGCGTCTCGGACAAGGGAACCTTCGCGCGTACGCTCGCTCCACCGGTGGATGGTCGGGTGATGCGCGGTGAGCGTGGTTTGCGGGTCGGTGAAAAAGTGCAGGTGAAGTTGATCTCAGTTGACCCCAAGCGCGGCTTCATCGATTTTGCACGGGGGTAGCCAGGTGGTAATGACTCCTGCAATAACGGAAGGCAGCGATTGGGACAATGAAAATCAGCGGAGTAAGTAAAACAAAAACGAAATGCTCTCGGAAGTCGCCTGCGACAAGTCTTTGCCGGTAAGCGCTATTGGCCAACGGGATCCCTAAAGTCGTCAGGTAATAAATCAGCAAGGGAAAGACCGAAAGGCTGAGCGCCCTAGAAGTATTTTTCGTGGGTCCTCTTTCACTGATCAGAAACAGCAACAGCAGAAATCCAAAGTAGACAAAGATTCCCTCGAAGCGATGAAGTTCGCCGCGACTTAAGCCTGCGATCTGTGGCGGCGTACGCTGCAGCTGTAGCGCAATCGTGATACGTACCGCGTTAGCTACCAGCGTTGCCAGATAGGCCACGAACGCCGCGGTTGGAATGACTCTCCAGGACACCTGCGCGGCTTGACCCACCCACAGTTTTTGTAGTGAAAGCATCAGGAACGCCGTGATCAGAAAATTTACGCCGGCACACGCCGCCGCGATCACGAAAGTGTGATCGCTCGTGATGTAGCCGGCGTAGGATTCAAACTGAAACGATTCGCCGCTGACCAAACTCACCAACATTGTCGTTGGCGCAAGAATCCAACGGAGCTGGTTGGCGCTGACGGTTGAATAATATTGCTTCAACCCCAGCGCCACCAGCAGCACAACAACCACTTGCGCGAGGCGATTCCAGTTTACTTTGTGGTTCATACAAAACGCCGGCGCCGGCGGACGATCATGGTTATGGCAATCATCAGAGATATCGCCACCAGCCAAACCAGTTCCGGTTCATCGCCGCTCTCAGTGTCATCGCCGACAGCCAAATCGCTCACGCCCAGCGGCAGCGGCAACGGTTGATTCACATCCTTCGCTGAACCATCAGGATTTGTTACTACTTCGCGGACCGCGATGAACGAGGTGTACTGAGTCAACAAGCTGTACTTCAGCCCGAGCGAAGTGATTTCCTTGATGCGCCCCTCATCAGGGTTTCGCGATCCGTAGTCTGAGAGTTCGGCGATGCGGGAACGCGCCCATAAGTAACCGAGCGCGCGGTTAGAGCTATCGGGTTGAACTGTGGCTACCTCCAAACGAGTTACAAACTCCCCGCGCCCTGTCTTTCCCTGAAGTTCAAAAGTTCCGCTCAGCGGTCCACGCCATTTGCCAAAAACAATCACTGGACGCTGCGCGAAGAGATCAGGTAAGTGAGCCGGATGCACATCGTAGGTATCAAAACCGACGGAATGCAGCTGAATGTCGGTCAAGACGGGGGCCTCAATGTATTCGCGAAACTTCGCTGCCGTCGCTTGAGCTTCCGACTCTTTGGTGACGATGAAAGCCTCGCCCATGCCGGCGTGGGCTACACCCTCAATGAGATAACGATTTACTGAGGAGCCAATGCCGAAAGCAAACATATTGCAGTCGTTTAGGTTCTCGCGTATGTAATCGAAGACACCTTGCTCACCTGAAACATATCCGTCTGTTACCAGCACGATGCTTCGCGATACATTTGCGGAGCGGCCCAGGCCCATGGCCTGTTGGACCGCCGGCAGGAGTTCCGTGCCGCCACTGCCACGCTGTTGCTCCAATAACTGGATGGCTTTGGAAATGTTGTCAGAGTTTGCCGGAAGGGAAGTGGGAGAAAGCACGGTTGAGTCGCCGGCAAACAGTACGAGATTAAATAAGTCCGATGGTTTCAATTGCCCGATCAGATCTTTCAGCAGGTTCTTGGAAGTGTTTAGGGGAAAACCTTCCATCGAACCGGAAACGTCCACAACAAAAATGTATTCACGCGCGGGCATGTCTTCAAGCGTAACGCGCGTCGGCGGCTGGGCCATGTACAGGAAGAAGTTTTCGTCTTCGCCCTGGAACAGCAGCAGGCCGGAGTGGATTTGATCGCCCGCCAACCGGTAGCGCAAGACAAAGTCGCGATTCCCCTGAAACGTGTCCGCTTCCTCCAGCGTCACTTGCGCGGTGCTCGGGCCTTGCCACTCGGGAAGAACCTGGTGCGACGGGCAACTTAAATCGTAAATCGGGACGCCGGCAGCGATCCGCGCGGAAATGTGGAGCGTGCTGGTAGGTTTTTCGCCTTGATGCAGATACGGCGTCTGCACTGCGCCGCCGGTTTTTGCCACTGAATCCTGCCGGGATGAATAACGTGGTCCGACTACGGTGGGAAATACCACTTCATATATGCCATCAGTAGGAATCAGCAGCTCGGTGTAGCGCAACTCGATCTCAATCTGATCACCGGGCATGACATTGGCGAGACTCATGGAAAAAACATTAGGCCGTTCCTGCTCGAGTAGCGAAACGCTCTTCCCTTGTTTCTTAGCTTCATCGAACTCTTGCTTGGCAGCTTGTTTCTCTTTGATTTTGGCAACTATGACCTGGTCGCCGATTTTCATACGCATCGCGTAAACGGCGGCACGCGTGGAAGCTGGAAAAACATAGGAGGCATTGATTGGCCGTGAGCCCTCATTGCGATAAGTTTGTAACACCTGCACATCCGCGATAACTCCGGAGACGGCGATGTTTACACGGGTGTCCTTAAGCGGTAACTGGTCTATCTTGGGGTCTCCCTGCACCACGAAATAAGGCGCCAGGGTTTTGCCGTCCTGTGTTTGGGCGAGGGCGGGTGAAAAAGCAAAGGTTGTCGTAATCAGAACCAGGAAAATTCGTAATAGGTTAACTGGGAAAGCGCGCGCGTTCATCCGTATCAGCTCCGTTCGGTTTGAGAGAGGGGAAAGTCCCTCTTTTCATCGGAGCTGATGCTAGGGCGCGGTGCGGAGTGGGATAACGTCAGGGCCCACGTATCAGGAAGGTATTAACCACAGTCAGGGTGTGGACGGTACTGTTGGGCCTTCCCGCGCCCGCCACCCAAAGGGGGCCAACGTACAGCTGCAGCCGGGGCTGGATTTGCGATTCAAATCGGCAGACTTCTTCAAAACGAAAAAGCCGCCCTGAATGATGCGGGATCTTCCGGCTGTTTGACGTCTACTGTTTACTGTTTAAGTTTAGTGTTTGCTTATTCGGTCTCGCGGGTTGACCTCGTTGAGTTGAACTTTATAATGAAATGCCCAAAAACGTGGCGGGGTAGCTCAGATGGTTAGAGCGTGGGATTCATAACCCCAAGGTCGGCAGTTCGATCCTGCCCCCCGCTACCAATCTTCTCCTGATTTTTCAATCACTTACAAAACAGCGGCAGATTGCAGGGAACGCCGCTTCGCGCCATTTTGCCGAGATTTTGCCGAGGATTTCGACGATAGCTGGTTGTAAGCAGCTACCGCTTCCATCGCTCGTTCCATTTCCTCGGGTGAAGTATGAGTGTAATCGCCAGTTATGCTTGATGAGCTATGCCCGAGAATGTCACGTCGTACATGCTCGGGAACTCCCATCTCAGCAGCCCGCGAGGACCACGTATGTCGAAGGTCGTGAAAAGTGAAATTAACGATCCCGGCATCATGGCAAGCGCTTACAAATCCCTTTTTCATGTCAGTGATTTTCGATCCTGTTTTTAGACTAGTGAAGACGTACTCACTTGTCGTTCAGCTCTCCGCGCCCGCAATGCGGAGGCCAGGAGTTCGACCCTCCTCTGCCCCACCAACTAACCAACTTAATTAACCACCCTCTTGGTCCTACTCTCCTGATCTAAGGTAAACCGCAGCCGTGTCCTGCAGCAGCGATTTGATCGGTAGGTAGAGTTACCAATGCAAGGCGCCGATCTTCGAGCCCTCGTTCAGTTTGGCTGCTCTTTGTCCTTACCGGCTTCTTTGTCTTTGACTTTGTCGTCCCGGCAATGTGGTTCGACCCCGAGCGTCCACGGTATCGGATCGCTGGCAGGAAAACTTTCTTCCAGCGCTTCGTCGATTTCGGCCTCGCTGATTGGGTCGCAGGACCCCGTCCTCTCTTCAGAGTTACCAGGTTGCTTCATAGCGATTTTTGACCAACAACAACAATACTCCGCTCGTAGTGATGCAGATTCAACTCACTCCGAGTAAGTTTAATTGCGCGTCGACTCTGTATTGCGCGCCTAAGCTGAGGCTGCCGGAAGTTCAGGCAGCTGCTCGAAGGTTAGAAGCGTCTTTGCACCTTCCTGATCTTCAAACCCTAAGCCGTCCTCGACCCCAGTTATGCCAACCAGCGGCGCTATTTTTTGCACGTTCCTAATCGTGTGTTCCATGTGTCTGTCATCCGCCGGACCCTCGCCAGCCAGCATGATCTCTACGCTTCCGGCAGCCGTTCCCTTGGGCTCGAGACTCACTCCGACAAGCGGTAAGTATTCTTCCTCTTCCTGCGCACCCAGCTCGCCGACAACTTCGAGCCTGGTGGCGCGCCCCTGGTTGCGTTTGCTGAAACCGTCAAGAAAGTTCTGCCACTGATCTGGTTCTATGAAACCCGGTATTTGTTTCCCTTTAGGTGTGCTCACTTTGTTTCTCCTCTCCGTTCAGGCGGTGGCATTCACCACCGCAAAAATGCACCGATGTTGCCATACTCCTGAAGACGCTCCGCCGCCCGGGCCGCGCACTCGTCATTGATCGCTATTCAGAAAGAGACCGAGAATTGGACTGCCGTATTTCGACTCGCGCCTTAGCAACTCTTCAAGGTCGGCTTTTGACAGAGTAGTTTGGCTCTCGGTTTGTTTTCCGGTTGCGCTGGTCACCTTTGTCGCTCCGTTTCTCGATCAGCCGCGGCAACAAGCTCGCCAAGCTTGGCCCGTATTTGTTGCTCGCGGCCATCGCGGATGACGGTGAGGCTTACGTCCGTGCCGGGTGCGGTGCTCGCCACCAGGTTTCGGAAGACATTTGGATCAGTCATTTCCACGCCATTGAAGCTTGTGATCACGTCTCCCTTCCGAAGGCCCGCTCGGTCCGCCGCACTACCCGGCTGTACCTGGGCCACTCCGACGCCTTTGGTCTCCTTGATTCCTAGTTCCTTAGCAGGCTCAGAGTTCAACTTAACTACGGTAATTCCGAGTTGACCGCGGCGCACCTTTCCGGTCTTGACGAGAGTGTCGGTAATCGTTCGCGCCATGTTCGAAGGAATCGCAAAACCGATGCCGATACTCCCTCCCGACGGTGAAAGGATTTGCGAGTTAATACCGACCAGCTCGCTATTCGTGCTGACGAGTGCGCCGCCGGAATTGCCCTGATTGATCGACGCATCGGTTTGCAGGAAGTCTTCGAAGCTGCCGCTACTCAAGCCCGTTTGGCGTCCCTTGGCGCCAATAATTCCCATGGTCACCGTTTGTCCGATACCCAGCGGATTTCCAATGGCGAGCACAACATCGCCGACGCGAACCTTATCGGAGTCGCCCAAAGCCAGCACCGGCAGATTCGTGGCGTCGATCTTCAGCACGGCCAGGTCACTCGGCGGATCAGAGCCGACGACTTTGGCGTCAATAGTGCGGTTGTCGTTCAAGTCGACTTTGATCTGTTCAGCGCCGTCGACTACGTGGTGGTTCGTTAGTATGTAGCCGTCGGTGCTGATGATCACGCCTGAGCCCAGACCGCTTCGCCGTTGTTCCGGCATCTGCTGCGGCACGCGATCCCCGAAGAACTGCCGGAACATCGGATCATCCATAAACGGGTACTGTTGCGCCGCGCGCACCCGCATTTCTGAGTGAATAGTAATTACCGCCGGCGATACTCGACTCACCACGTCGGCATAAGATCCGACCGGCGCCGCTGAACCGGGGGCTCCGTTGTTGATCGGAGCGTTATTGACGCCGGGCTCTGAAGTTGATGCAAGCCTAAGCCCTTGGGAACTGCCGCGATTACAGGCCCCGAAACAAAACACCGACGTGAGTAGTATCACCAGGGCCAGCTGATTTCTCGCAATTACGAATTGTTTTCCGCTCATAACTCCTCCTAATTCCAATAACCCCTGAGCGCTACGCTGAAGCCTTCACTGTAGCGGCTTAGGCGTAACAACCAACTTTCAATTCAGACTTCAGACTGCGTGCGGCACCAGGTTGGCTGCTGAACGGACCAAGCCTCGCAGCTTGATGCCAAAAACCAGAAGTAGAATGCCAAACAGCACCGAGTAGGCTCCGATGAGCCAGACCACTGCCAGCGCTCCGCCGACCGGGTTGTAAAGAAGTAAGAACGCGAACAGAACCGAAAGCACGCCACTCAATATCAGCAACCATTCACCGGCAATATGCTTGCGCAACTGAATCGCGGCAGCGATCTGGAAGATGCCCGTCACAATCGCCCAAGAAGCGATTAAGATCAAAAGAATCAGAGCCGTCATGGCCGGTACCATGAACGCAAAGACGCCTGCCGCAACGCTCAAGCAACCCCCGATGAGCAGCAGCCACCAACGCTTATATTCGCCATGAGACTTAATGCCGGCCACGATCGAAAACGCGCCGTCGACCAGCGCGTACGCACCAAAAAGAAAGACCAACACTGTTAAGGTGATGCCTGGCCACATGAAAGCCAGCACGCCAAAAAGAATTGCGGCGATACCGCGTAGCACCAGGGCCCACCAGCTGCTTGCAAATACGAGTAACATTTGTTTCCTCCTTCTCTTCGTAGGACAGCATTCCTGCCTGTCCTTCTCTCCACCTCATCGCGCAAGTGGTTTCTGAAACGAGGACAGACAGGAATGTCTGTCCTACTAGTGGTGCACAAGCGTCGGCACCGGACTGTTGTGAATCAAATAATCTGTCGTCGAGCCGAGCGCCAACCTCTCACCAATTGAATCGTCATAAGCACCCATGACCAGTAAGTCACTGCCTGTCTCCCTGACATGATCGAGAATCAACGAATGACTGTTGCCCACCAAGTAATGCGTGCTCAGGTGTACCGGAAAATCTTTGAAGTAATGGATAACTTCGCTGAGTGCCGTCGTTGGGTCACCCTCACCAACGAGCTCCACCGCATCAACTTCCATCTTCAGCGCGACGGCTAAAGGTGCCAATGCATGCATCGCACGTCGCGCCGGCCAACCTCCGTCATAGGCGAGTAGCGCGCGCCGAAACGCGGTGAACTGTTTATGTGCCAACAGCACCGGTCCGTCTACACTGCGTAGGATTTTCTCGGCAACAGAACCAAGGAAGCCCGTCTCGTCTTCTTCGTCTTCGCCGTGCCGGCCGAGCACCAGCAAATCGAAGTTGAGGGCAGCGTCGCCTAAAAGTTTGACAACGTTTCCGGTTTGTAATTCTGTCTTGCAAGTGACTTCGTGGAGCTGGCAAAGGGTCACTGCTCGTCGCAGCGCCTCTTCCCCGTGCGTCTGGTAATAGTTGCGCACCCGCGTTGCAAACGGTTCGGACTGATCGCTCTTGAGAACTTCAGAAAAGTGTTTGATGAAGTGGCCCAGCAATCGCCGCGCGTCGATCACGAAGAGCACAGTCAGTCGGGCATTGGTGCGGGCGGCTAACCATGCCGCGCACTCGATGGCCACTTCTGCGGGAGCCGACCCGTCGGTCGCAGCCAGAATTCTTAATATCGCCGGATGATCATGGGTGTTCATTGCTGAGCTTCACCTTTCACCCGAAGCGAGATACTGATGAATGAACTGCACGGCCGTTGCGCCCTCACCGACACCTGCGGCAACCCGTTTCACCGAGCCGTGTCTTACATCGCCAGCGACGAATACTCCCGGCTGACTCGACTCGAGCCAAAATGGATCACGCGAAAGCGGCCAATTACGCGGGACATGACCGTTGCCCTGATGTCGCGCAAGGTCAGGGCCGGTAAGAATGAATCCATGCTCATCGGTATCAACGACTTTCGCGACCCATTCGGTGTGCGGCAACGCGCCAATGAAGATGAAGAGCGAATTCGTTGGGAGAGTCTCTTTCTCTCCACGGACTGCGTCGAACACAGTGATCGCTTCAAGTCGCTGGTCGCCATGCGCCTCTACGACGGTAGTTCGCAAACGCACGTTGATGTTTTTTATCGACTCGATTTGGTCGACTAGATATCGTGACATCGATTCGGATAGTGCGTTTTCACGCACCAGCATGGTCACGGTACGCGCGTAGCGACTGAAGGACGCCGCGGCCTGGCCGGCCGAATTTGCGCCACCAACGATGTAGATATCTTCATTGCGGCAGAAGAAAGCCTCAGCCAAAGTGCCGCCGTAATAGACGCCCGCCCCAATTAACTTATCGAGCCCGGGCACATCGAGCCGGCGCCACTCCACACCGGTCGCCAGCAGCACGACGTGGCAGCGCAGTTCCGTGCCGTCACTCAAGGTCACGATGCGCGACGAACCATCCACTCGCAGGTTTGTAACTACCTGCGGGCTCACAATCTCAACTTCAAACTTCTTCGCCTGCGCTACTGCACGGCGAGCAAGATCGGCGCCGCTCAGTCCGGCAGGAAAGCCAAGATAGTTTTCGATCATCGAACTCAAGACCGCCTGCCCGCCCGGCGCCCGGCGTTCGACCATCACGGTATGCAAGCCTTCGCTCGCGCCGTAGACGCTGGACGCCAAGCCTGCCGGACCGCCGCCGATGATCACCAGGTCGTAGAAAGTGTCGTCTGGATGCACCTTCAGCCCGATCTTTTCCGCTAGTTCGACGGTTGTCGGCTGAGCCAGTCGAGTGCCGTCAGGAAAAATGACTACAGGCAGGCGCGAAGCTTTCTGATCGTCGGTGCTCAGGAGTTGCCGCGCTTTCTGATTTTGTTCAATGTCGAGCCAATCAAAAGGCACGCAGTTGCGAGCCAGGAAATCGCGGATCTCGTGAGCTTCAGGTGAGAAGCGGGAGCCGACCACGCGCACGCCGGCGACGGGCGGATGTGTGCGGGCCTCCCAATCAGCTAGTAAGTCGTTGACCGCTGGGTAAAGCCTCTGTTCAGGCGGGTGACACGGTGTGATCAGGTAATCGTCGAGGTGGCACTTTTCTATCGCCTTGATGGCAGCCTCTTTTTCGCCAAAGGGCGTGAGCAGCGTGCGTCTGGCGTCGGGATGGTACTCGTGCGCCTGCGCGAGGAATTCGGCTCCGTTCATATCCGGCAAACTTTGGCTCGACAGGATGAGCGCCACTGGCTCGCTTTCGTCTCGCAACTGCCGCAGAGTCTCAAGGGCATTACTACCAGAAGCAGCCTGGATGGTCCGGTACCTTTGCGCGTAGCGACTATCAAGGTCGCGCGCAACAACCTTGCGCGCGTCCGCGTTATCATCGACTACAAATATGACTGGCTTACTCATGACCGTTTTTATTCCACCCAGAGCGGGGGGCAAGCCCACGTTCCTGACCCCGAGACTCCCAAACTCGACTTCCTGGTCCAACCGTTGAGAGACTCTCAAACTCAAATTCCGATCTCTCAATACTGGTCAGCTCCAGGTCAGGAAGGAGGGCTTGCCCCCGCTCTTCCATCGACCGCGATCACCCACTCCTGCCCACCGTCTCCGCACGCTCTGTCGATTTCGTAGAGAACGTGAACTCGCCATCCTTCCAATCCACAACTACCTTGTCGCTGTCGCGAATCTCTCCGGCCAACAAACGGCGCCCAATCGGCGTTTCCAGTTCCTTCTGAATCGCTCGCTTGAGTGGCCGCGCTCCGTAGACCGGGTCATAGCCCTCGCGCGCCAAGTGCGTCGCTGCCACCTCCGTTAACTCAAGATCGATGTGCCGTTCCTCGAGACGCGCGCGCAAGCGACCAAGTTGAACTCCCAAAATCTTCTTGAGGTCCGCTTCAGACAGCGAGTGAAAGACAACGATTTCATCGACGCGATTAAGAAACTCCGGCCGGAAGTGGTGGCGCATTTCAGTCAGCACGGCTTCTTTCATCCGTTCGTAGGCGTCCGAATCAGTCTTACCGCTGAATTCCAAAATCCGTTCCGATCCGATATTCGAAGTCATGATGATGACGGTGTTTTTGAAATCGACGATGCGACCCTGGCCGTCAGTTAGTCGCCCGTCATCGAGAATTTGCAGGAGGACGTTAAAGACATCGTGGTGTGCCTTCTCGATCTCGTCGAAAAGGATGACGCAGTAAGGACGCCGCCGCACCGCTTCTGTTAGTTGTCCGCCCTCCTCATAACCGATATATCCCGGGGGCGCGCCAATAAGCCGACTGACCGCGTGCTTCTCCATGTACTCCGACATGTCGATGCGAATCATCGATCGTTCGTCGTCAAACATGAATTCGGCGAGGGCGCGGGCGAGCTCTGTCTTGCCCACGCCGGTCGGCCCAAGAAAAATGAACGAACCAATCGGTCTTTGCGGATCCTTCAGCCCGGAGCGAGCGCGGATCACTGCGTCCGCAACCGCTTCGACCGCTTCGTTCTGGCCGATGACCCGCTGGTGCAAATGTTCACCAAGTTGCAGCAATTTTTCGACTTCGCCCTGCATCAGCTTCGAAACCGGAACTCCCGTCCAGCGGCTGACCACTTCGGCGATGTCCTCTTCATCAACCTCTTCCTTGAGCAAACGCGAAGTGCCTTGTTTCTTAGCCAACAACTCTTCTTCGGCTTGTAGCCGACGCTCCAGATCCTGCAACTTGCCGTAGCGGAGCTCCGCTGCTTTATTCAGATCGTAAGCGCGTTCGGCCTGCTCTATTTCAACGCGCGTGTGGTCAATCTCTTCACGAATTTTCCGTAAACGATCTACGGCCTGTCTTTCCACCTGCAACTGCGAGCGCAAGGCGTCAGCACGCGCTTTTAGATCGGCCAGCTCCTTCTCCAGTTTCTCCAAACGGTCCTTCGAAGCACGATCCTTCTCCTTTTTGAGTGCCTCCCGCTCAATCTCCAACTGCATCACGCGCCGTTGGGCTTCATCCAGCTCAACCGGCAGGCTTTCGATCTCGGTGCGCAACTTGGCGGCGGCTTCGTCAACCAGATCGATGGCTTTGTCCGGCAGGAAACGATCGGCAATGTAGCGGTGTGAAAGCACGGCGGCCGCGACCAGCGCGGAATCCTTAATGCGGACTCCGTGATGAACTTCGTAACGTTCGCGCAAGCCGCGCAGAATCGAGATGGTGTCTTCAACCGAAGGCTGATCGACGAAGACGGGTTGAAAGCGACGTTCGAGCGCGGCATCCTTTTCGATGTACTTGCGATACTCGTCGAGCGTAGTCGCGCCGATGCAATGAAGCTCGCCGCGTGCGAGCATCGGCTTTAGAAGATTGCCGGCGTCCATCGAGCCTTCGGTCTTGCCCGCGCCGACTACGGTGTGCAGTTCGTCTATGAAAAGAATGATCGTGCCTTGTGCTTCCTGTACTTCCTTCAGCACGGCCTTCAAACGCTCTTCAAACTCGCCGCGGTACTTCGCACCCGCTACTAGCGCGCCCATGTCCAGGGCCACCACCTTGCGGTCCTTCAAACTTTCCGGAACGTCGCCGCGCACAATGCGCTGCGCCAGGCCTTCAACGATCGCCGTCTTGCCGACGCCCGGTTCACCGATGAGAACCGGATTGTTCTTAGTGCGCCGCGACAGCACCTGAATCACGCGACGGATCTCTTCGTCACGCCCGATTACCGGATCGAGCTTTCCCTGGGCTGCTTGCTTCGTCAGGTCCCGGCCATAACGTTCGAGCGCTTCATAAGTCGCTTCCGGATTTTGCGAGGTCACACGCTGAGAGCCACGCACCTGACGCAGCGCCTGCATCAGCTTGTCTCGCGTCAAGCCCAACTCGCCGAGAAGGCGCCCAGCGGTGCCTGATCGATCGTCGACTATTGCCAACAGAATATGCTCAACGGAGACGTAATCGTCTTTGAGCTGTTTTGCTTCGTCTTCGGCTTGCACTAGCAGGCGATTGAGCCGGCTCGTTATGTAAACTTCGCCCGCGGCTCCGCTGGCTGATGAAACTTTTGGCAACCGCGCCAGTTCTGTCTCAAGGCGCTGGCGCACGAGGTCGGCATCGACTCCGGTCTTGTCGAGGACAGATCTTGCCAGCCCGCCCTCCTGATCGAGTAGAGCGAGTAGAAGATGTTCCACATCCAGCTGCTGATGACCCAGGCGGGTCGCTTCGCTTTGCGCCGCACGCAAAGCCTCTTGCGCTTTCTCAGTCAGGCGATTGATATCCATAAACGCTCCTTACTAGTCTGGAGTCGAAAATCTGGAGTCTGCAGTTGAAGACCAGGCTCTAGACTCTTGACTCCACCCTGCTTGCGCTCTCTAACGCTTCGACGAGCGGCGGAAGATCCCACGAACCGTCGTAGCGAATCCCGTTGATAAAAAACGCCGGGGTGCCGTTGACGCCGCTTCTTACCCCGCTCAGAAAATCTCGCCGCACCCGTTCGCGATAGATCCCTTCTTTCAGTTCGCGCACGAACCTGGTGCCGTCGAGGCCCAATTCCTGAGCGAACATCACCAGGTGGAGCGAATCAAGCATGGGTTGGTTCTCATATAAGACGTCATGCATTTCCCAAAACTGACCTTGAGCCCCGGCAGCTTCTGAAGCCTCAGCGGCAGGCTGCGCATGCGGGTGAATTTGGGTGAGCGGGAAGTGACGAAACACAAAGCGAAGTTGGTCTGCCATGATTTCCTGCACCTTTTTGACGATGACGTGAGCAGCGGCGCAGTAGGGACATTCGAAATCTCCGTACTTCACTAACGTCACCGGTGCGTCCGCCGGTCCCTGCACGTGGTCGCGATCGTTAACTGGTACCGTTAGGATTGCCCTCATGCTAGTTGCCATGTGCCACCCTCTTTTCCTGCAAATTTTCCAAAGCGTTGAGGATGCCGTCAGCACCTGGATTTACTCCAATCGGCGAAACGAAACTCCACCTGATCGTGCCCTGGCCGTCGATAACGAAGAGCGCCCGCTCGCTGATGCCCTCGCCTTTGCGATACACGCCAAACTTTCTCGCCACTTCGCCCTTCGGCTCGAAATCCGCGAGCAGTGAAAAATGCAGATTGCGATGTTCACGGTAAGCGGCATGACACCAGGCGCCATCGACGGAGATGCCAAGCAGGTAAGCTCCATACAGGCTGAACTCCGGTAGCACTTCGTTGTACAACGCCATCTGATCCCCACATACCGGACTCCAATCGGCGGGGTAAAAGGCCAGGATGACCGGACTACCGCGAAAATCGCTCAACGAAAGTTTCTGATCCGGTGTAGACGGAAGTGTGAAGTCGGGCGCCTTCGTGCCGGCTGGTAAGGCGGATTGAGTTGCTGCAGTTTGTTGTCCATCGTGCGGTGCGCTCATTAGTCTCCTCCCCAGTTATCACTCGTCCCCCAGTGATCGTCGTCTGATTTCTATCAACTCGCGGTTAAGCAGCTCGATGCGCTTTACTAAATCAAGGATGACGGCGGCACCGCTGAAATTTACGCCGAGGTCGCGTCTGAGCCGTTGCATGCGGCGGAGTTGTACGACGACGTGGCTGGGCAACAACGGTTCGTTGCTTTCACTCTCGATCGTTTCAATCAGGCCCGCGCGTGCGAGACGCACCACCAGGGAGCGGCGGGCG
>Ga0209131_1000019_pt1 | contig 182257 bp, 155 predicted proteins | sample GraSoi_2013_40cm_FD_185826 | JGI IMG/M metagenome (GOLD analysis project Ga0209131, IMG submission 185826) | Grasslands soil microbial communities from the Angelo Coastal Reserve, California, USA - Sample 9_17_2013_40cm (SPAdes) (version 2) | ecosystem: Environmental > Terrestrial > Soil >... | reverse complement strand
CTTGCCCCCGCCGCTTCCGCCCTTCTCTATGAGCGATACGGTCATGGACTCCTGGCGAATATTCTGCGCTGTCGAATTACCGCAGAGCGCTCGCCGTCTCGTGCTCGAACACATCGCGCGTCTTAAGGAAAAAGTTCCACAGGCAAAGGCGAGTTGGGCGCGTGATGCGAATCTTCATCTCACCTTAAAGTTTCTCGGCGAAATACCAACGCCTTCGGTCGCAGATTTTTCAAAGGCTGTGTCCCGGACTGTTTCCGCAGTCCAGCCTTTTTCAATTCGCTTTGAACAGACCGGAGTTTTTCCAACCCACGGACAACCTCGTGTTTTGTGGATCGGCGTCAATGACCTGTCCGCAAAGCTTACCGAGTTGCACGCGCGCCTCGAAGAAGAATCTGCGCCAGCGGGCTTCGCAAAAGAGACACGTCCGTTTCATCCACACTTGACAGTTGCCAGGTTGCGGCAGGCCGACAAAGCGCGTGCGCTGGCCAACGCTCACCAGCAGATGGAATTCGATCCGCTGGAAGTCGACGTCGCTGAGTTGTTAGTGATTAGAAGTGAACTGAGCAGTGAGGGCTCAAAATACACGGTGGTCTCGCGTCATGCCCTTTTTGGAGTGCGGTGACCTGTCACCGCTTTGGTCGGTCGCGACCTGTCGCGACCATCGTTGAACTGAAATCTGAAAGACATGGGCGCCAAGCCGCCCAAGACCAAAGCGCTGACAGGTCAGCGCACTCCAAAAAGACTGTCTACTTACCGGGCAACTCTCGCGGACGCGGCGGACTCGGTGGTTCCTTCTCGCCACTCGTCTGGCCGGTCTGCGATAAAACTTCTTTTATCGCGCCCACACTCGAAAGCATGGCAGATGTTTCCACCGGCATAAAGATGACTTTGGAGTTATTGGTGCGCGTCATGTCTCGCAAGCTTTCGATGTAGCGAGTGGTAATCAGATACTGTGCCGGATTGCCGTGCTCTTGCATTGCCTGCGCGACGAGCGCGATAGCTTCAGCTTCGCCCTGGGCGTTTCGCTGCCGGGCCTGCGCTGCACCTTCTGCAGCCAGGATGGCGGACTGCTTTTCGCCTTCAGCGCGCGTAACGGCCGCCTGCTTCTCGCCTTCCGCGCGCGTGATCGCTGCCTGCCGGTCGCCCTCTGCCTGCAACACCAGCGCGCGGCGATTACGTTCGGCGGTCATTTGTTTCTCCATCGTGATGCGAACGTCTTCCGGTGGATTGATGTTCTTGACGTCAACGCGCGTAACTTTAACGCCCCACTTGTCCGTAGCCTCGTCCAGAATCAAACGCAGCTTCGCATTGATCTGATCGCGTTGGGACAAAGTGTGATCGAGATCCATGTCTCCCATCACGGCGCGCATGCCCGTGATCGTAAGCTGCACAATTCCGCCTACGAGATCGTTCATTTCGTAAACAGCTTTGATGGGATCGGTAATTTGCCAGTAGACGACGGAGTCGACGTGTATGGTCACGTTGTCGCGAGTGATAACCGGCTGCGGCGGCAGATCGATATATTGTTCGCGCAGGTCAATGGAGGTGATGCCCGGCCGGGTGTTGGTCCAATAGACCGCCCGTGGCCGGTCCAAAAACGGCCAGAGCAAATTGAGTCCGCTGCTGGCGACCTTATCAAACCGGCCCAGCCGCTCCACCAGCATTACGGTGGCCTGCGGGACTATTCGGATCGTCTTCGCGGCGATCACCAGCAGTACAATCCCAATGAAACCAAAGAACAAGAAGGCAAGCAGCGTAGTAAGGGGTCCCATAGTCAACTCCTCGGCAAGTGCCGTAGATGTTTATTTGGATCAATTTTGGTTGGAACTATATCGGATTGCCCTATGCGGGACAAACTTTTGACAGACCAAAGAAAGCCTCGGCAGTTTCAGAGCCTTCCCAAACCGCGAAGCGGTACAATCACGCAAGCAGCTGTTTCATTAGCCAGATTCAACCTTTACCTCCACTGCACCACCGGCTGCCAGCCTCCCAGCGCCTCTTCAATGATCGCCGCCGCATCCAACACCATCTCCTCCGCAAATGGCCGCCCAACGATTTGTACTCCAATTGGTAAGCCTTCAAGCGAACGCCCGGCAGGAACCACCACGGCGGGAAGATCGAATGCGTTAAAAGTTTGCGAATAACTGAAAGCGCGAAACGTACTCATCGTGCGTTCACCCACCATAACCTTGAGCGTTCCGTGTTTGTAAGCAGGTGTGGCCCCCACCGGCGCGACAAGCAATGGCGTGTGCTCCATCCATCGAAGAAGCTCTTCGCGCAAACGATCTCGTTCCAACCATGATTTGATGTAATCATCGATCGCAGGCGCAGGCGTGTCGTCAGCCGTAGCCAGGCGCCAGCGAACAAACTCGCCTCCCTTTTCTTCATTTCCCGCGTAAACATTGCGAAGCTGTACGACTGAAGCGCGCGAAAATAATTTGAGCCAAAGGTCATGCCCTTGCTCAATGCCAGGCGGCCGGGTTTGTTCAACGATTAATCCCGCGTCAGACAGGGCCCGCGCCGCAGACTCGACTGCCTGCCGCGTTTCTTCGGTGACGGGCGCAACTCCGTCATCACTGTAACAAGCGACTCGCGAACCCACGAGAGAAGCGCGGCCGGTCACTTCGGCAGCATCAATTCCGGCGAGCACATTGAACATCAGATGCAGATCACGAATGCCTCTGGCCATAGGCCCGATAGTCGCACCGAGCGAGTAGGGTCCGGTACTCGGCGGAAATTGCATTTCGCCCGGCACTCGCCCCACCGTTGGCTTCAAACCTACGATGCCGCAGAAATGAGCTGGAATTCGAACCGAGCCCGCGAGGTCGCTACCGATGCCGCCTGGAGACATGCAGGTGGCAATAGCGACTGCTTCGCCGCCACTGGATCCGCCGGTCGTCAGTGAAGGGTCATACGGATTGACTGTCGGGGCGAAGACTGGATTGTCCGTGGTGTAGTCCATCGCCATCTCGGCAGTGTTTGATTTTCCGAGAATTACCGCGCCGGCGGCTTTGAGTCTTGCAACCGCGGGGGCATCGCGCTTTGGGACAAACTCAGCCCGCATGGCCGAGCCGCTGGTGGTTCGCAGTCCGCCTGTCTCGATCGTGTCTTTAACCGTTACCGGCACGCCATGAAGCGGACCGAGAGCATCGCCGCGAGTGACTGCGGCTTCGGCTTCCTTCGCCCGCTGCAACGCGTCGGGAGCCAATGTGACAATTGCGTTCAGCTGCGGGTTGATCTCTCTAATGCGGTCAAGGTGCGCTTGCAACACTTCCACCGGTGAGACCTTTCGCGCCGCAATCTGTGCAGCCAGGAAGGCAATGGACTGTAACGAGAGGTCATTCATTGTTTACGATTGTCGGCTCAAACCGGTGCATCGCTCAAGTGATTTGCTGGGACCGCGGGCGTCTCGCCCGCTGTGCGTCGCAGTAGCGCAGTCGTTCAAGGTATCTTCCAAACCATTTCGCGCTTCGCGCTCATTGCGGGCGAGTCGCCCGCGGTCCCAGCAAATCACTTGATCTTCATCGAGGTTAATGCATTTTGCTTTTCAGAAACTTCTCACTATAATTTCCCTGCTACGGAAAATCTCAATCACAACTTGCTTAAGTTTGGCCTAGCGGCTTTAGCGCAAAGTCCAAGGGCAAAGGAGCGCGTACTTGGCGATTAATTTAAGCAGGACTTTCATACTGCGCAAACTTCATCAGTTATCCGGCATCGTGCCGCTCGGTCTCTTCCTGTTGGAGCATTTCTACACAAACTCGAAGGCGTTAACCGGAGCCGCGGACTTCAACAATGCCGTCAAGGACCTGCAGTCGATCCCCTATATCCTATTCGTCGAGATTGGCGGAATCTTTATACCGCTCATCTATCACGCCGTCTATGGCCTGGTGATCACGATGGAGGCGCGCCCGAATAATCTGAATTACCCTTACCCCCGCAACTGGTTCTATCTGATTCAACGGATCACGGGAGTGATTCTGTTTTTCTTCATTACTTTCCACGTGTTGAATTTCAGGTTTGGGCTAATTCCCGGACTGAACACTATCTCCGTAGCAAACAGTCCGACGCAGGCATTTGATATCGTGTCGCGTGAGTTTCACATGGTCTGGATATTTATGATTTACATGGTTGGAATTACGGCAACAGTGTGGCACCTGGCAAACGGCATCTGGTTATTCCTGGTTGATTGGGGCATCGCCATCGGCGAACGCGCGCAACGATTGACCGGCTACGCTTGCATTGGTTTTGGCGTTTTCCTGCTGCTGGTTGGCATCAACGCCGCGGTCGCGTTTATTCGCCCGGGCGGGCTACTGGGAGGAATCCTCTAAGATGGCGAGTAACGGCACCAAGATCGCGATCGTTGGCGGTGGCCTGGCCGGACTGGCGGCGGCGATGAGAATCGCCGAAGCCGGACATGCGGTGGATCTATTCTCTGTCGTTCCGGTGAAACGCTCGCATTCCGTTTGTGCTCAGGGCGGCATCAATGGCGCGGTCAACACCAAGGGCGAAGGCGATTCAACCTGGGAACACTTTGATGACACCGTCTACGGCGGCGACTTTCTCGCGAACCAACCCCCCGCCAAAGCCATGTGCGAGATGGCGCCGTCGATCATTTTCCTTTTCGATCGCATGGGCGTGCCCTTCTCGCGCACCAAGGAAGGCCTGCTTGATTTCCGTCGCTTCGGCGGAACTAAACACCACCGCACGGCATTCGCCGGGGCCTCCACCGGTCAGCAGTTGCTCTATGCGCTTGACGAACAAGTACGACGCTACGAAGCCGCCGGGAAAGTTCGCAAGTTTGAACACTGGGAAATGATGTCGTTGGTGCTCGATGAGGCGCAGGTCTGTCGCGGCCTGATCGCCATGAACCTGCAGACACTCGAACTGAAAGCCTTTCCCGCCGACGCTGTGATCATGGCTACCGGGGGACCCGGATTGATTTACGGCAAGTCGACAAACTCGATGGTTTGCACCGGCAGTGCTGTCGCTGCTTGTTACCAGCAGGGCGCGAAGTATGCGAACGGTGAGTTTATCCAGGTCCATCCCACTTCTATTCCCGGCGAGGACAAACTGCGACTGATGTCTGAGTCGGCACGCGGCGAAGGCGGCCGCGTTTGGGTGCCGCGCAAAGCCGGCGACACCAGGGCGCCGTCGTCGATTCCGGAAAACGAACGTTGGTATTTTCTCGAAGAGAAGTTTCCTGCTTACGGAAATCTTGTTCCGCGCGACATTGCCACCCGCGAAATTTTCCAGGTCTGTATCGAGGGCAAGGGCGTGGGCGGAGAAAATCAGGTCTTTCTCGATCTGACGCACATTCCGGCCGAGACCCTGGATCGAAAACTTGGCGCGATCCTTGAAATCTACGAAATGTTTGTGGGCGATGATCCACGACAGGTGCCGATGCGGATCTTCCCCGGCGTTCACTATTCAATGGGCGGTCTCTGGGTTGACTACGATCAGCGCACAAACATTCCTGGTCTGTTGGCGGCCGGCGAATGCGACTACTCGATCCATGGCGCGAACCGTCTGGGCGCTAACTCGCTGGTGAGTTGTGTCTATGGCGGATTTGTCGCAGCCCCAGCCGCAATGACTTATGCAAAGAATGTCGAACGCAACGGCGCCGATGGCTCGCGCATTTACGATCAGGAACTCAAGAAGCAGCAGGAAATTAACGACGCGCTGATCAAGCAGAACGGGAATGAAAATCAGTATGTGCTCCATCAGGAGATGGGCAAGTGGATGACTGACAACGTTACTGTTGTTCGCTACAACGAAAAACTAAAAGCGACGGACAATAAACTGCTCGAGCTGATGGATCGTTACAAGCGTATCTCGATTAACGACTCGAATCTCTGGGCCACCATGGCGCTGCCGCATGCGCGACATCTCGACAACATGCTGGAGTTGGCGCGTGTGATCACACTCGGCGCGCTGAATCGCAACGAGTCGCGCGGCGCGCACTACAAGCCGGAGTTTCCCGATCGCGATGACGAGAATTTCCTGAAGACGACAATCGCGGAGTATTCCGGTGAGGGGCCGGTGATTTCATATGATCCGGTTGACATCTCGCTGATTCCGCCGCGCAAGCGCGACTACAGCAAAGCGAAACAGGAACCGAAGCATGATCCGGCAGTGGCCCGGCCAGCAGCGCCTGCGGATGCAAAATGAAATATGGGGCAACGCCATAAAGGCAGACAGTGAGGAATGACTCAAGAGCAAGAACGCGCAGTCGGGAAGGGTGGCTTGCCCCCGCTCGGACTGAATAGCACGCAATCTCAGCGGGGGCAAGCCACCCTTCCTGACCATGAGACTTTTTAGGTTGAGTCATTGATCAGGAGTTAGTGCCGTTCTGTCGGAAAAAACTAATATGTCTACACACGTACAAGCGACCAAGACCAATCGCGTTCCGCCCAAGACTGTCGAAATTCACATCCGGCGCCGGGCGAATCCCGACTCACCGCCCTACTGGGAACGTTTTGAACTTCCTTATCGCCCGAATCTCAACATCATCTCGTGCCTGATGGAGATTCAGAAAAATCCTGTGACCAAGGAAGGCACGAAGACTACGCCGCCGGTTTGGCAAATGAACTGCCTCGAACAGGTGTGCGGCATCTGCACCATGGTGATCAACGGCCGCGCGCGTCAGTCGTGCTCAGCGCTTGTCGACAATCTGGAACAGCCGATCAAACTTGAGCCGATGCAGAAGTTTCCCAACATTCGCGATCTGGTTGTCGATCGCTCGCAAATGTTTGATCACCTCAAGCGCGTTAATGCCTGGATCGAACTTGACGGCACTTATGATCTTGGTCCGGGACCACGGATGGATCAGGAAGATGTACAGGAACGTTACGCCTATTCGCGTTGCATGACCTGTGGTTGCTGTCTGGAAGCGTGTCCGCAGTATGACGAAGACCATTACATCGGCCCGCAGGCCATCGCCCAGGTGCGTCTATTCAACATGCATCCCAGCGGCGAAGCCACGCGCGACCAACGCCTCGAGGGAATCATGGGTGAAGACGGCATTACAAACTGCGGCAACGCGCAAAACTGCATCAAGGCCTGCCCGATGGGCATTCCCCTCACCCGCGCAATTTACGAAGAGAACCGCGAGACGATCGTCCACGGACTCTTTAATTGGCTGAAGAAGTAACCTTTTGCAGATGGTCGAACAGCTCTTGTAGTTCAGTTCCGTCGCTACGGTTTTTCGGATCAGCTCTTCAGATTTCCGGAAGCTCGCAGTCTCGCTAAAAAACATTCTTGCTAAATAGTTAGCCTCACTCCACTAAACGGTTGACAGACTACTACTGAACGCCGTACTCTGCGCCCACATTTTAAGTTTGAGACCGAGAGGGGCTGGCCGTTATCTCAGACGGTTACCACTGCTCGGGCGTTCGCTGAAGTTCTCTTTATCAATCTCAAGTCGGAGTTGAACTCTTTTGAGTTCAACGTGCGGTCCGCCTGATCCCGAGGCGTAATCGTTCGCCTCGTGTCCACTTTTGTGACAATTCAACCGGCCAAAAATCTTCGAGGAGCAAAGTTATGCATAAAGCAGTCAGATGGACCTTACTCTTTAGTTTGATAGCAATTTCCTTCGCAGTCGCCTGGGACTTTACCCCGCGTTCCGCTGGTCGGAATAAAGGAAAAGTTGAGGTAAAGACTTTCGGGCCAGCGGCAAAATTGCAAAGCGACCGTCAAGCTGCTTTGGGAGCAAAGACGCTCAATGGACTTCCACCTGAGGCCAACCTGGGTCCGGTTCCCGAGCCGACAATAGCTCCTGAACCCGCCGAGGGCGACGACGAAGATCCTGATCTGCCGCCGGGGATGGGTGGAAGAGTTGACAAGGAAGCCTACCTGCGCGCGCGCGGCGACTACTTCGATATGTTGCGCGGTAGAGACCAGGAAGTGCCGGAGGGTGCTCGCGAAAGAGCGATCCGGCAAATGGAAAAACAGGAAAAGCAAATTAGTCGAACGCGCTCTGGCAATTCGGCGCTCGTCAATACCACAGACTGGGCTTTTATCGGACCGAACCCAATACCACTCGGACAAACCTCGGTGACGCGAGTCCCGGTAAGCGGACGAACGATCTCGATAGCGGTACATCCGACAGATCCAGACACTGTTTATGTTGGCACCGCGCAAGGCGGACTTTACAAGTCGACGAATGGTGGAACCAACTGGACCAAGCTATTCGAATTTCAGCTTGAAACGCTCGCCATCGGCGCGGTCACCATCGACCCCACCGACTCAAGTATCGTTTACGTGGGTACTGGCGAGAACGGTCAGTCCGCAGACAGCTTCGCCGGCAAAGGTCTTTACATTATTCGTAACGCAAATTCCGCTACTCCCACGTTGAATGGGCCGTTCAGACTAAACGGCGTCGGCGCTGATGTTTTTAGTGGACGAGCAATCGGTCGCATCCTTGTTAACCCGCTCAACAACAACACCATCTTCGTGTGTACGGCGAATGGAACGGGAGGCAACCCCAATACGACCACCGTGCTGCAACCAAACAGGGGTGTCTATCGTTCGACAAACGCTCAGGCTGCCACGCCAACCTTCGAACAGATCGCAATCACCGGCGTAGGTGGTCCCGATCGCAGTACGCTCGACATCGAAATGGATCCAGCCAATCCAAGCCTTTTGCTGGCCACAGTGGCTGGAGCCTCCAGTGACGGCGGCATTTATCGAACTGCGAATGCGCTCGATCCTGCGCCGACATTCACACGCACGCTCGCCTGGGCAAATGGTTTGCGCGGCGAGCTGACCGTGACCAGAAGCGCGGCGCCGGCCACAACCTTCTACGCGGCCACCGGCGAACAATCGACGGCCGGATTGGGCGGTCCGGCTTGCGGTGCAACCCAGGCGGGCATTGTGAGGCGATCCACCGATGGCGGCCTGACGTGGTCGGCTCCAGGCGCGATGCCGGCGGCGACGGGTTTTTGCGGCGGACAGTGTTTCTATGACATTGGAATAGGCGTCACTCCCGACAATCAGACGATCCACCTGGCCGGAGCTGCCGGCAGTTCAGCTGCTAACTGCGGCGCCAACGTGATGAAGCGTTCGCTCAATGGGGGCACCAACTGGGCTAACAATAATGCCAACCTTCACGCCGATGGACATGCCGTGGCAATTGCTCCGTCTAACTCGCAGGTTGTTTATACGGGCAGCGATGGCGGCATCTGGAGATCGACCAACAACGGGACTACCTGGACCAGCCTTAACAACATCGATTACTCGGCCACTCAATTCCAGGGTGTTGCCGTGCATCCATTCGATCGAAACTTCCTGATGGGTGGGACGCAAGACAACGGAACTATTTGTTGGGCTGCGAATGGAACGGTGTCGCACTGTCGCGACGGCGACGGCGGCTACGCTGTCATCGATGACAATGCGCCGGACACCTTCAACGTTTTGATGTATCACACGTTCTTTAACCAGACCAATAATCAGATCGGTTTCGAGCGAGCCAGCAATACTCTGGCAAACGCCGATGGCCAACTCTCCGGCTGGACATTCAGGGGCTGCTCCGGAACTGTCGGCAACAACGGCTTCCGTTGCGCCGACAACGTGTTGTTCTACGCACCCATGAATCAGGGACCAGGCAGTCCTGTGAATACACTCTACTTCGGAACGGACCGCCTGTATCGATCGACCAATCGCGGCGACACGATGTCGTTGGTGAGCCAGGGGCCACTGGTTCCCTCAGCCCCCGCCGGGTCGGGAGTTGTTGTCACCTCTATCGGCATTTCGCCGCAGGACGACAACGTCAGGCTGGTGGGCATGCGCGACGGTCATGTTTTTGCCACGACCACTGGTTCCGCGGTCCTGACCAACGTCACCGGCGGCAACTTTCCGGCGCCTAACCCTATCGACCTGACCAGAAACTCCATCGGCGAAACGGTAATCGATCCCAACAACAAGTTTACCGCGTACATAAGCTTCACCAGCTTTTCGCCCCCTGCCGGTCAACAGATTTTCAAGACGACAAATCTGAATGATCCGGCTCCTACCTGGACGCCTTCAAGCAGCGGCATTCCGCAGGTTCCGGTGAGCTCAATTGCGATAGACCCGCAGGACTCAACCTCGTTGTACGCGGGAACCGATATTGGCGTCTACCACTCGAGTGACAGCGGTTTGAATTGGACCCCACTGGGTACCGGACTGCCGCGCGTCGCTGTATTTGACGTGAAGATATCAAACGTACAGCGCTACCTGCGCATCGCGACCCACGGTCGTGGCATTTGGGAAATCGGCATTCCGGGTCGGCAATTGCCGGTGCTTCGCAATGGCGGCGCAACACTCACCGCCGAAGGTTGTCAGCCGGGCAATGGCGTGATCGATCCGGGCGAAGACGTAACGGTGAGCTTTGGCGTCACCAACATCGGCCCTGGTCCAACCAACAACCTGGTGGTCACCTTACTCCCCACTGGAGGAGTGACCTTCCCGAGTGGTCCGGAAACCTATGGCGTGGTCGCTTCGGGTGCGACCGGCTTCGGTAGTTTCCACTTTTCGAATAACGCGAGCTGTGGAAACACCATCACCCTAACTTTCCATCTTCAGGACGGTGATCTGGATCTCGGTAACGTGAGCATTCCGTTCACACTGGGACTGCTCATCAATTCCGCGCCGGCGTTCACCGAAAACTTCGACGGCGTCACTGCTCCTGCGCTGCCTGCTGGTTGGGCCACGGCCCGGTCTGGAGCAGGTGCTACGCCGGTTCTTTGGGTGACGACGACGGCGACGGTTGACACTGCGCCGAACGCGGCCTTTGGTGCAGGTTCAACTACACCTGGCGAGAGCAGCTTGACCTCGCCGGTCATCGCAATTCCAACTGCACCGGTTAGCGGTACGAATCCCGGGGTGCGTTTGACGTTCAGAAACAACTACAACACCGAACCGACCTTTGACGGCGGCGTGCTGGAAATCAGCATAAATGGCGGGCCTTTCACGGACGTCCTCGCCGCAGGCGGCACTTTCATCGAAGGTGGATATAGTGGCACCATCGCAGTCACCGATAGCGTTTTGACCGGGCGGCAAGCCTGGACCGGCGGTTCGGGAGGCTTCATAACCACGACGGTCAACCTGCCTCCAGCGTCGTATGGTCAGAATGCGCAGCTCAGATGGCGTACTGCCTACGACACTGGCACCAATCCAACCGGCGGCGGAATGCGCGTAGATACGATTTCTATCTACGCCAGCACGCGCGTCTGTTGCAGTGGCGCTTGTGCGCTTACCTGTCCTGCTAACATCACGGTCTCAAATGATCCGGGTGTATGCGGAGCGGTTGTCACTTATGCGATGCCGACGGAAACCGGCAACTGCGGCGGCGTGATCACTTCTGATCATCCTTCCGGCGAGACCTTCCCGGTCGGCACCACCACGGTTACGCTAACTGACACCAGGCTCGACGGCAGCACCGCAACGTGCACGTTTACCGTGACGGTGAACGATACGGAGTTCCCGGTGGTCAGTCAGCCGACTAACACTCCGAACATTCTGTGGCCACCTAATCATCAGTTGGTCAACGTCACCAACAACTACACCGCGACAGATAACTGTCCCGGTCTGAACTGCGTGCTCACGGTTGCCAGTAACGAGCCCATCAACGGTCTCGGTGACGGTGATACGGCGCCTGACTGGCAAGTAATTGATGCGCATCACGTCTTGTTGCGAGCGGAGCGTTCCGGTAAGGGCAATGGTCGTCTCTACACCATCACCACTACCTGCACCGACGCTTCCGGCAATGTCACGACTAAGACGAGCACCGTCTTCGTGCCACCCAATCAGAAAGCCGGGCCCTATACCGTCTTTACCGCTCCCAACTCCTTCATCAGTCCGAAGGTATCGGGGGTGCCGGCGGCGCTGAGTGCAACGCCAACCACCAACCCCTTGGTCATGGGAATGATCAACTTTGATTTTAGCTCCAGGCCAGAGCCTGTCAGGGGTTCGAAGGTAGAAAACAAGAGTGAAAATTTAGTTAACTTCATTCTTGGGAACCTTGAATTCAGCTCCCTGAATTATGACTTCCGGGCCCTTGCCGGAGTGCGCACGCAGTTCAAGGGTTATGGCAAGCTCAATAACGAAACGGGTTACAAATACCTGCTGACGGTCATCGACGGCCAGGCACCCAAGGGTGGCGGCGTCGACAAGTTCCGCCTCAAGATCTGGAACGACAAGACCGGCGAGGTTGTTTTTGACAATCAGCTGGGAGACGACGATGACGCCGACCCGACTACACCGGTCGGTGATGGCAAGAGCATCACCTTCCCCAGGTAACTGGTTTTCATCCCACTAGCCAAAGAGGCGCCGGTGATTCACCGGCGCCTCTTTGTTTGTGAAAAGTTAATTCGAGTTTGAAGCGCAACAATCTTAGGGTTGCTTGTGGATACTAGCCCGGAGGGCTGATGCGCTGGCTGTTTAGCTAAATACCTAACACGTCGATCAGTTCCTGCACTGCAGCCGCGCTCTTTTGCAAGGCAATACGTTCGTCCGCAAGCAAGTTAATCTCGATGATTTGTTCTAAGCCTCGCTCGCCCAGTTTGCACGGCACGCCGACGTAGAGTCCGTTGATTCCATACTCACCTTCAAGATAAGCAGCACAAGGCAAAATCTTCTTCTTGTTTTTCAAGATCGATTCCGTCATCTCCACTGCCGCGGCAGATGGCGCGTAATACGCTGAACCCGTTTTAAGGAGTGAAACGATCTCAGCGCCGCCACCGGCGGTACGCTTCACGATCGCATCGATCTGATCCTTCGAGAGCAACTCTGGAATAGGAATTCCGGCGCAGGTTGAGAAACGCGGTAGAGGCACCATAGTGTCGCCGTGACCGCCGAGGACAAACGCAGTGACGTTTTCCACGGAAACGTCCAGGGCTTCTGCCAGAAAACAACGCATGCGCGCCGAATCGAGTACGCCCGCCATGCCAATCACGCGGTGCTTGGGAAAACCCGAGCGGCGAAAGGCAACCTGGCACATCGCATCGAGCGGATTCGAGACGATGATCAGAATTGAATTCGGCGAACGGCTCACTACTTCATCGACGACTTTTGAAACGATATCGGCGTTGGTTTTTAGTAGATCGTCGCGGCTCATCCCCGGCTTACGCGGCAATCCGGCAGTGATGATCACCACGTCGGAGTTTTCAGTGCCATCGTAGGTATTCGTTCCTACGAGTTTAACGTCATAGCCTTCAATCGGCGCTGCCTGGGCCAGGTCGAGTGCCTTACCTTGCGGCACTCCCTCAACAATGTCGACGAGTACCACATCACCAAGTTCCTTCGCCGCCAGCCAGTGGGCGGCCGTAGCGCCTACATTGCCCGCGCCAACCACCGTAATCTTGTTTCGCGCACCCATATCTTTTGTGATCCTTTCGAGGTCAGGAAGGCCGCCGGATGGCGCGGTCTTGCTGCGCAATTTATTGTTAAGAATGCTAGGATTTGAAAGACCGCGAGTGTAAGCCTCGGTGCGAGAGAGTGTCAAGAAACTGAACCGAATGATACTGGTTCAGTTTGAACCGGGTTGCTTTTTTCATTAACACCGTGGCTTTGGCCCGGTGACCCAGATATGGGAGAGGCATTGAGAAACCGTTTAAACGGTTTCCCACTCGAGCAGCACTGGTCCACCGGGCTAAGCCACGGTGTTAATGAGATTTTCGAACTTAAAGTGAACCACAGTACTTGAACCGAATTATCTGTCAGTAAATCAAACTCGGGCGAATTAGTTTCTATGGAGGGCAAATGAAACTGAGACTTTTGTTCTTGACGGTGCTGTTTCTCGTAGCTGGATGCAGTTTGATTTGGAGTCCGACGGCGACCGTAAAGAAGTTCATGGCGGCGGCGCAAAAAGGTGATGTCGATACAATGACGCAGCTTTTTTCCAGCAAGGCTATTCAAAAGCTGGGCGCGGACACGATCCGATCAAACAATAAAAAATTCTCGGATACAGCTAGACGGGCAAGCTCCGCTAGTGGAACTTATCGCATGGAGAACATCGTGGAAACTTCTACCGCTGATGGCAAGCAAGTTCTTTTTTCTACAAGCCCGAAAAAGGAAACGATTCGATAAAGCTCGTGTTCGCTCTGAGCAAGGAAGGTGGCTCCTGGAAGATCGACAACGTCGGAGGCCCCGAGTCAAACGACGTCAAAACGGACGTTCCAACGACCACTGTGCCCATGCTGCCGCAAGAACCAGGAGCCACTCCACCGCCATTATCATCGGAAAAAGGCGAACCTGAAACGAAAACCTCAGCTGACATTAAGACGATTTCCGGCGGCGTGTTGAATAGCAAGGCAATCAGTTTGCCCAAGCCGTCATATCCGCCGATCGCCAGGGCAGCGAAAGCCTCAGGCACTGTCGTAGTGCAAGTGACTGTTGACGAGAATGGCAACGTGGTTTCAGCCCACGCCGTTTCTGGGCATCCGTTGTTGCAGGCGGCGGCAATTGCCGCGGCGCGGGGCGCAAAGTTTTCACCAACCAAATTATCCGGGCAGCCAGTTAAGGTAACCGGAGTTATCACCTACAACTTCGTTTCGGAATAGACTCGCGCGCATGTCCGAAATCGAAAACCGTAAAAATCTGATAGCTCTTCTGCAGCTCGCTTACTCAGCGGAGCAAGCGGCGGCGTATGCCTATCGCGGCCACTGGCATTCTGTTGTCGACGTGGGTGAGCGGGCACGCATTAAACAGATCGAAGACGAAGAGTGGCATCATCGCGAACTAGTCGGGGGGATGCTCGAAAAATTGGAAGCGCATCCAAATCGGCAGCGTGAGATTCGCTCGTTATTACTTGGCCGAGCATTAGGTTTTCTTTGTCATCTGATGGGCTGGTTCGCGCCGATGTACGGCGCGGGCCGGCTGGAGAGCCGCAATATTCGCGAATATGAAACCGCTGCGAGATACGCGCGCGATTGCGGCTGTCAAGAATTCGTTGATTGCCTGTTGACGATGGCCGAGGTGGAGTGGGAACACGAGTACTACTTCCGTTCGCGTGTGTTGGTTCACTCTTTCGGACGCCGACTCACCCTCTGGCCCGCACCGCCGCCGAAAGAGACGATTCGAGAATCGTTCGCGCGCGAAGCTGAAGAGAACTTTACCCTCGTTGAGGCAGCCAGCTAGTTCCCTGGAATCCAGGACAGGCGATTTTCTGGGACCGCGCGCACCCCCGCCCGCCTGGCAACGGGTTCACTCAAGCGCGGCTGAGTCTATTTGTTTACATTCCACCAATGCGGGCGAGACGCCCGCGGTCCCAGCAAATCGCGCTCGCTGGCTCTTAAGGGTGCAACTTTGGATCAGCCGGCTACTGGAACTAGCACGGCGTCGCGTGATAGTATCCCCACCCTGACGGCACGTAATTACCAGCCCCCGCTAACGCGACAGCACCGAGCACGAGCCATGTTGAATACCCAAACCTTGAATCACCGCCCGCTCGATAGCCGTTGCAATCTGTTCGCCGACTAACTCTTACTTCCGTAATTTCATATCGCCTTTTTTGAAGAGATCTCGACTTTTGTTTGTCGAGCCAGGGTTGTTTTCAGCAGGCCGCACTGTCCGTAACGGCCGGTTTTTAGAAGGAGAGAGCATCATGTCGACCAACACAATGGCACCGCCGAAGCGCCCCGAAATCAAGACCGCATTACCCGGTCCGAAGGGTAAGGAAATCATTGCCGCTGACGCCCAGTTTGTTACCCCTTCTTATCCGCGGCCTTCTTTCAAACTTGTTGCTGAACGCGCGCAGGGCGTGTGGGTGGAGGACGTTGATGGCAACATTTTCCTCGATTGCAACGCCGGCGTTGCAGTCTGTTCCACCGGCCATTGTCATCCAGAGGTGGTGCAGGCGATTCAGGACCAGGCTGCGCAGCTCATTCATATGTGCGGCACGGACTACTACTACCGCCATATGCCGGCCCTCGCGAAGAAACTCGATCAGATCGTGCCGGTGAAATCGCCTACGCGAACTCACTTTGCAAACAGTGGCACTGAAGCTGTCGAGACTGCTTTGAAACTCGCGATGCATGCAACCGGCCGCGAAAAGTTCATCGCCTTCTTCAATAGTTTTCACGGTCGCACTCTGGGTTCGCTTTCGTTGACCTCGTCTCGTTCGGCCCAACGCCTGGGATTTAAAAGACAGGCGCTGGACGTGGTGCACGTTCCCTATCCCAACGAATTTCGTAATCCGTTTCGCGCTGAAGACTGCGGCGATGGCGGCGCCGGACAGGGGGCGCTGAACTGGATCGAGGAAAGACTCTTCAAGACGACAACGCCGCCTGAAGAAGTTGCCGCAATTGTGGTTGAAGCTGTGCAAGGTGAGGGCGGATACGTCCCTGCACCTGCAGGCTTTCTAAAAGGCCTGCGTCGGATTTGCGATCAGCACGGCATTCTTCTGATCGTTGACGAAGTGCAATCCGGGATGGGCCGCACCGGGAAAATGTTTGCGTCCGAATACTTCGATGTAGAACCTGACATCGTAACGATCGCGAAAGGCATCGGTTCCGGTTTGCCCATCGGCGCCTGTGTCGCCCGAGCCGATTTGATGGACTGGAAGCCCGGCGCGCACGCGTCAACCTTCGGCGGCAATCCTGTTTGTATCGCGGCGGCGTTGAAGACAATTGAATTACTCGAAGGCGGGTTAGTGCAAAATAGTGCTGAGGTCGGAGCATACTTAAAAGCGGGTCTCAAGAAGCTGCAACAGAAGTATGATTGCATTGGCGACGTGCGCGGCATGGGCCTGATGATCGGGGTGGAGTTTGTGGAAGATCGGGCTGGAAACAAGGCGGCTCCGGAGTTACGGGATCGCGTGGAGATTGCCTGCTTCGAACGCGGACTGATCATTCTGGGGGCAGGCGCAAACACGATTCGTTGGTCGCCGCCGTTGATCCTGTCAAAAGAAAACGTGGATGTCGCGTTGGAAATTTTTGACGAGGCTATTGCTGCGTCGCTCTAAAACTCAAACCCGCAAGACGCCAAGTGCGCCAGGGAATATTTTCTATCTCAGTTTTTTGGCGGCCTTGGCGTCTTGGCGGTTAGTCCCTTAATTTCCTGGCAATCTCATTCATGCGCGCGCGCAGACGTTCCTCATCAACGTTCATGACGCGGCCATCGCGATAGACTTCCCTTCCCGCTACCACCGTCATGGCTACGTCGCGACCTGAGGATGCAAAGATTAGCGTCTCGGTCGGGCCGTATGACGGGATCTGATGAGCGCCATCAAGTGAAATAACCGCAAAGTCTGCCTGCAAGCCTGCCTTGAGCTCGCCGACTTTTCCGGCTAAGCCAAGTGAGTGTGCGCCTCCTAAGGTCGCAGCATGCAACATGTCATCACAGTGCAAGTCACGATTGCGATCGCCGCCAACGGCGATCTGCGACCGAGCCAGCAACAGTGCGAACCGCGCTTCTTCCAAAAGGTCACAGGTGTTATTGCTGGCGACGGAGTCACTACCCAGGCCAACGTCGATTCCCTTTTCGATCATCCTGCCGAACGGTGCAATGCCATGACCGAGCTTTACATTTGACTTCGGACAGTGTGCCACTCGCGTTTCAGTTTGCTTAATGGTTTCGAGGTCCGCGTCATCCACATGAATGCAATGGGCCAGCAGCGGCCTGGTTTCCAGCACGCCCACGTCATACAGGTATTGAATTGTAGAAACTCCCGGCGCTTGCCATTCAATCCCCCGGCTTCTGAGCCCTTCGGCAAACGGACCTTGCCCCTCGCGCAGGAACGCAACTTCCATCTCCGTCTCCGCCGCATGCATCATCACCGGCAGCTTCTCGTCCAGCGCAAACCTGGAGATCATTTGCAACTGTGGACGGCAGACCGTGTAAGGTGCATGTGGTGAAACTCCGACGTTTACCAACGACGTTTCACGTTCACGTAAACCAGCAATTTTTGTCCTCAGCTTTTCGAAGTTCTCCTGGGCCAGTCGGGGATCCGGGCCAAACGATTCCTGAAAGACAATGCCACGCAGGCCCACGTCGCTGAGCGCAGTCAGGCTCTGCAGCGCAGCGTCACTGGCATCGGCAACACAGGTCACGCCGGCCCGCGCGGCTTCACAAGCGCCCCAGGAAGCGGAAACTTTTAAGTCGTCAGCAGTCATTCGCTCGAGCCGGGCCTGGGTCAGTTTCCTGAGCCAGGCGAAAAAACCAGCTTCGTCTTCGAGGAAGCCACGCATCGCAGTCAGTTCGAGATGGGAATGCGCGTTAACCAGACCGGGTATGATGGCGGACTGACCCAGCTCAAGAGTTGTTGCCTCTCTAAATTGCGCGAACAGCGCTGAGCGTGTGCCCACCGAAACGATCTGCTGCCCCTCAACCGCAATTGCACCGTCAGCAATCGGTGGCGATGAGATGGGAAGAACCCAACTTGCGCAGTAGATTTTGGTCATCGATTTGAGAAACTGTAACGCAATCTTTTGGTTTGCGTTACTTAGCGGGTGACGGTGAACTCTGAAGAGTAGTCACGGCTTGCGCCGGTCCTTTCAGTTTGCGGTAGCGTTCCATGATCGAGCTGACGTAAGCGCGCGTGGAAGGAATTTCGATCCGGTTGATGAACTCGTCTCCGGTCAGCGGCCTGACGCCCTCCGCGACTTTGCTCCACTCAGCAGCTCTGCTCGGGCCGGCATTGTACGCCGCAATTACGCGCGGCTCCGGATCAGCAGTGTCGCGATACTGCTCGTAGATTTTTTCCAAATACCAGCAGCCGATTTGAATATTTCGTTCCGGGTCACGTAGCAAGCCGGCAGGACTCTGGGCCATCTGCCTTTCCAGATCATGCATGCCGGTCTCCGCAGCCCACTCCCGGCCTACCGCGGGCGTGATTTGCATGAGGCCAACCTCGCCATCTTTGCCGTTTTTCCAGGGACTGAAATAAGTCTCCTCGTAAATAATGCTCCAGACTAAGGCCGGGTCAAGACGGTAGACATTCGCCTGCCTGGCAATCATGCCGTCATAGCGATGAATCCAATATTGATTGAAAAAATAGGAACCGAGAAGCAGTGCGACAATTGTGAGGCAACCGATAAGGAGACGTTTCATGGAGGGCCAGGGTGATGGGGAGCGGGTAATAGGAAAGAGGGTAATGGTAAAGCGAAAGGGGTAAGGGAAGGAACAATGCCTTACCCTTTTCCCCTTATCCTCTCTTACCCTTTGGTTAGTTTCTCCGTTTCAGTTGCGACCAGAAGTTCGCAGTCGAACCTGAAGTATCCAACCCTTCGTAACGCGAGCTCAACGCTACCTCATCGAGGACGTGACCCTGCAACCAGATCTCAGCGTCAAGCATGACGCCGGGCGCCAGCGTATCCCCGCGCAACGCACGCTGATTCACGAGAATTTCAAGATTCATTCTCTCAAGATCCAGATGTATCCAATATAAGTCGCTGCCAGAGAGGGGATTCTTCAGTGGCTTAAACGCGATGACACGACCGGTCAGGCTCCAATCGTTCTCATGAGCGGCGCGTGATGGCGCGGCCTTGTCCAATGGCATCCATCTGGTTTTAGCAGGGGTGCTGCGTACGCGTGCGCGATATGCCAGGCCACAAAGACCCACGTGAAGCTCTTCCGCGCCAAAGCCTCCGGGCCCAACTTCGGTAAGATTTTGCAACTCGAACAAGACTTCACAATCGGCGCCCTCGCGATATCCGTGAACCACTGCCTCGCCTTCTTCGTCATATTCGGTCAGCGCCCAGGGACTGATTTTTTGAATATAGCGGGCCCGAAATCCAGGCCGGCAGTCCGCGTAAAAAACATTTCTTCCCGACTGATAAAGAACCGTCCAGACCTCCAGCCCATCACCTAACTTCCAGCAACGACCGTGGAGCACGGCGCCACGCCGATTAAGCTGCGTGGCTTCACCCTGATCCTCGGCGCGCTCGGCAAGATAGTTGAATGCCTTCTCGCTGGGCACTTCCAAACCGATTGTTTCAAACGTTGGATTCATCAATCTGTGGGTAACACTCTCCGCTTTTCAAACTATTAGTACTATCGTGACTTGCCCGCTTGTTTTTTCGGTCTCTCCTCAGGCTCGTCATCTACTTGTATTTCGTCAGGCTGCGCGCGCGTGCGCACTCCCCGAATAATTCTCGCCGGCCCGTGAGTTGGTCTTACACCTGAGCGGACCATTTCTGCGAAAAGATCTACATCATAGTCTACGTCGCGAGACATCTTCTCGCGAATGGCATGCAACACTTCCAGGAATTTAGGACGCCGGTACATTCTTGATTCTTTCACCTTGGGTCTCAAATTTCAAATCTCAGATTTCGAATTTCAGATCTCACGTTTGAGATTCGACGGGTCTGCCGACAAACTCAATTCACTTTCTCGGTCGCTTCCGATACGAGAAACTCCGGTGTAACGATCATCGGAACATAAAATCCGGCCGCAGTATTAAACAACCGAATGCGCGCTTGTCTGCGAACGTTCGCCAGGTGTCCGAAGTTCCAGGTCACAAGGTAGTCGATCTTATGACATGAAGCGATCGCCACATGCAACGCATCGGCAATGTATTTGCGATGGAATATTCCGCGCGAGATGTAGCCGTCGGCCAGGATTGCAGCTTCCTCCGTAAGCTCTACCTGTTCGAGATTCGAAATAAGGTTTAAGTAGGCCGAGCGATGTGGCTCGCTAACACGCTCAAGCTCCCGGTTGACGAGTGGCGAGATGACTGCGCGGTAGTCGGGCATTTCGTGTTCCCACCAACGGATAGTCAGGTCACGACGGAAGGGCTCGCCGTTGTCGAGATAGGCGCCAATTACGGAAGTTTCCAGATAAAGGCTTTGTTTCATTGATCCAGGTGCTCATTCGGCCTGGCCACGTCGACGCTATTCGTCTTCTGATTCAGTGGTTCCAACCGAATAAGTCCTCGCTGAAAGTCAAACGAGACCCGGAAGTGTCGCAGGTAGTTTGCTCCGAGAATTCCCATCTGCGTGAAACCGGCGGTCTCGTTTACCGGGTCAAGATCCAGAATGGCCGCACTAATTCGCTCGCGCGTAATTGTGCCCAACATGACCTTGGGCAAGAGCACACTCCTGACATCATCAGCGATACCCGCGGCGCCATAAATTCGCAAACGAGTTGGCTCCAGATAGCTACTAAGATCCTCTTCCTTCGTCAGACGTTCGGAAACGACCGAAACGCTCGCTCCGGTATCAACTATGAAATTCAGCGGCCTCTCAATTCCTTCGAGATGAACCTCGCCACTTAGAAACCCACTAGAGGTCGTGCGCAGCGGGATCTCCAGAACGCCCGGAGCCAACGGCTGAACGGTGTTTCTTGAAATTCGCATGCCCCAAAGATCCTTAACGAAATTTTCCGATGGCCGGCGCAACATGAAAACTTTTTCGCTGTAGTCGACAGAGGCGATGAACTTTGAGATCACTGATAGACCGAGGTAGCCATCGACTGGATTCTTCTCGTCAAAGAAGTGGCGAATGTAGACCGGAACATTTTCCACTCTCACCTCTCCAAGCTCGATCGAGTCCAGAAAACCGTAGACGATATCAAACTTGCCGCCACCACCAACCGCACGGGCCTGTCCGCCACGGGCCACGGGATGCAAACCTAATTTTTTAGCCGTTTCTTCAGAGATGACGGACATTCCCGATCCGGTGTCGAGAACAAACCGTAAAGTCTCCTTGCCGTTGTTTGCTCGCACCTTCAGGATCGGCCGGCCATCAACCGACTCGAAGGCCACGGTCGTTTTATTTTCCCCGGCAAGAACATACAAAGAGCTCTGCTTTCCAAGGTAGCGCAGAAAGTCGATCAAGCCGCGTATGCGTGCCCGCCGATCGGCATCGGTTTTGGGCGCGATAACCAGGAATTTCTCGTACGCATCTGCCGCTTCCTTGTAGCGTTCGTTACGGGCCGTGGCTTGTCCCAGGTTGAAAAGGTAGTCAGGCTCGGAGGCATCCAGACTTACCGCGCGACGCAATGCCTTAATCGCCGAGTCGAGACGGTTCTCATAAAAATCGACCATCCCCAGGCCGGCAATGGCCAGTGCCTCATCGTCTTTGAGGCTTAGAGAGGTACGGAATTCTTCAACCGAATTCTGAAAATCACCGGACGCGAGAATCACGGATCCCAAAAGGGCGTGAGCGCGTGATGAGAGAGGATCGGTCAGGACAACTCGCGCTGCATGGTCGTAAGCGTCCTGAAGCATTCTTTGCTTCAGCAACGCGAAACTCAGACCAAGACGGGCTTCTTTGTCGTGAGCGTCTTTCGCGAGCAACTCCCTAAACTGCTTTTCGGCATTCTCATAGTCTCCGTCCTTGAGTGCCTCATTAGCACGCTGGCGTAGTTTTCCGTCGCCAACCGCCAGGACGGACGCTGACATCGCCAGGCAAATAAAAATGCCGGCGCAAAGTTTTGTTACCATTGGGGGGAGCCACCGTTTCGCGTTAAGAGCTTGCATGATTTCTATCTCTCCGCGTTACGGGATACTTCGGGAGTATCCAAATCAACCTGCTGGGGAGAAAAATTTTTTACTACTTCAAGACTTCGCCGGTTTTCATTGACCACAGAACCAGATCAAGCTCGTCAAAGTCAATCTTAATTTCACGCGCAAAGGATCGTAGTCTTTCCTCTGTTTCCAAATATCGCGTTCGCGTTGCCGGAGGCTTAGGTGTCTCGACCACTTTTAAGTCTGCAAGGCAACTCATCACGTGCTTATCGAGAATGGCATGTCCGAGTAGACCGATGTTTCGCAGGAAGTGGCTCGACTCTTTGTATCCGAGGCCCTTAATGCGTTTTTCTCGCGCCAGCCAATCGCGCCGCTCAAGTGGATCTGCGAAGCTTTGAAGCTTTTTACGCAGGGCCAGACCGCAATGCTCGCGTAAGTAGTCTCTCGTGACTACGATATAACCCGGTCGCTCAACCGGAAAACGGTGTGCCCCGTTTGTCTTCAGGGCCAGCGTCATGTCTTCACGCCTGCCGTCAATTAGAAACGGTCTGATTGCTTCCACGGAGCGGAAGCCCATGCGCGCCGACGCGCCGGCAGTGAATATACAAAAGACGAGTTCTTCCCAGAGTTGCTCGTCTGATCCTCTGCGCCACACCTCCTGAAACTGATCGAGCCGCGCGCGAATCTCTTTCTTTCGCGCCTTGTGGGTGGCACGGATGTCTTCAATAACTACCGGCTTACGGTTAGGTCTCACTGGATTGTCAATACTGAGATTCTAGGTTTGCGCTTCTGACGTTGTCAACGAACTTTGGGTTTCCATTGTGCGCGCCCCAGCGTGCCAAAGCTAGTGGGCGCAAGCGGCATCCCAGGCAAGTAAGATCGCATCAAAAGATACTCTTCCCGCGACTCTCCCGCACCATGTTATTATTCTTTGTCGCTCGCATTAGAGCAATAATGGGCCACGACGTATGAAAAGCAATTCTAATTTCTCAAGTCCTGCTCGTCGCATTTTTGCTGCTGCAATATTTTTGCTTCTGGCGCGAATGCCGCTTGCGGCCCAAACGCCGGCGAAAGAACAGACCACGGCGCCTCCCGTTACGACTCAGCCGCAGATTCAATCTCAAACAAGTCCTGATGATGGGCTGCCGCCCGTCTACGGCCTTCAAGGTGTGCTGATAGAAACGTTGGACGGGAAGGTTGTATCAGCGCAGGCGATCGACCAGGGTTTCAATCCTGCCTCCTCGATCAAACTCGCCACGGCGCTGGTGGCACTTCGCAATTTCGGACCGAATCATCGTTTCAGTACCGGCTTTTGGACCGACGGCACGTTAGACAAAGCAAGTGGGCAGATCACGGGGAATCTATATGTCACCGGTCGCGATCCATCGTTCCATCACGAACATGCGGTGATGATTGCGCGAGAGTTAAATAGTTTGGGGATTCGCAGTGTTAGTGGCGACTTGATCGTGGCGCCTGGTTTTACAATGAACTTCAGTGCGTCAGCCAGCGCATCAGGCGCATCACTTTACGACACGCTTGACGCCACGCGGCGTTCCACCGAAGCCGTGCGTGCATGGACCTACGAACGAACAGCGCTTGGCGATGTGGGCAGCCTGCAGACGGTTCCAAGCTTAACAGTGATGGGGGAAGTTAGTGTTGGTTCAGCGGCTCCGGGCGCCACGTTGCTGCTGACGCACAAGTCGAGCAAGCTAACCGACGTGCTCAAGGTGTTGCTCTGCTATTCAAACAACTTCATGGCCGAACGCATTGGCGATAGCCTCGGGGGAACGGAGGCAGTGATGCGTCAGTTAGCTACAACTCTCAGCATCCCACCTGAAGAAATTCAGTTTGCGTCCTTAAGCGGTCTGGGTGTAAATCGGGTGACTCCTCGCGCGATGATGAAGATATTTCGCGGGCTGCGCAACGAACTTCAGAAAAACAAACTATCGCCCTCAGACATCATGCCGGTTGCTGGAATCGATCCTGGAACTCTCGAGGAGCGCTTTACTGGCCCCGCCTGGAAAGGAAGCGTCATCGCCAAGACAGGCACGCTTACCCGAACCGATGGAGGTGCCAGTTCACTGGTTGGACAAATGAGAACCCGGAACGGCGACACACTACTCTTCGTCATCATGAACCAACGTGGCAACGTCCTTCGGTTTCGATCAAATCAGGACTATCTGGTAATGCTGGTCCAAAACAGCCGCGGCGGACCGAAGGCCTTCAACTACAAGCCCCTGGCGCTAACAATGAGACTCGCGGATACCGAAAGCGTCTCCGGCACTGTGAATGGAGAACCGGGATCAACGCTGAAGGCTCATCCAAATTCTCCCTGACAACGCTTAAACTCAAATAATTGCGCCCCGCCGATCTTGACGACCGACGGGGCGCTTCACCGTCCAACTTGCGCGCGCGGCGTGCGGCACCTCGCACGAAGCGGACGATCTTGTTCACGATCCTGTCAGAGTGTCGCTGGCCTCAGGAAGACAGCCTCCCCGCTTCAGACCGAAAGATTCCCCTTTTAGTCTAAAGTTCGAAAGCTCCCGCGCTTTCCTGATCAAAGACGAAATTAATTACCAATCACCTGCGGTTTCTATTCGTCGTTAGTCCCCTCGCGAGCCCAGGGTTTGAAGAGGAAAGGGGCTTCCGTCGTAGTAACTAAAAGTAACGGGTTGACTGTTGAGCTGACTGGTACCTAAGCAAAACGGGCCATTTTTTTGGAGAGTTGGAGTTGGCATAAGTGTTGCCAAAGCAGAGCCGCCGAGGGTCGCACTCAGGCGTAAGAAGCAGGAGGAAGGATGATTATCGAAACCAAGAACGAGACAACGCGGAAACTCAGCTTAGAAAGCGGGGTGGGGATGGCCGAACTGGTAATCGTTGTTGCGATTATTGCAGTCCTATCAACCGTCGCCATAATTAATTTCAGAACAGCTCGCGCCTCTCTGCGTATCCAAAATTCCGTGCGACAACTCGCCAGCTATATGGAGAAAGCACGAATTGATGCCGTTCGTCGTCACGGCAGTTCCTCTGTCCAGTTTACCAGTCAGACAAGCTATACAGTCAACATGGACTTTTTAAGCACCGGCGCTCCTACTTCTCGCAGTTTTACCTTCGAGTCCGGCGTTCAGATAGCAAATAACGCAGCCCTTCCCCAGGTCACTTTCAATTGGCGCGGGCGCACCCTCACCTCGGGCACTTCTTGTGTTACTACTTTTGCGGTAAATAATGCCGATGGGTCCGGTCAACCCTTGAACGTTGATGTGTCCGGTTCAGGCGATGTTACCGTGGAAAACCAACAACCAGTACTTCCCAACGTTCCTTACAACAATGGAATCCTTCCCTCATCCGCGGTGCGTACCGCGACGGTAGTAAACGGAACCGACACGCTGGATGGCACTCCTTGTTTGGATGTCTCGGGAGAAGGAGTAGGCGGGGAAGCCGGACCGCCGCAATGCACAATTCATGTTTCATCAACAAGTGTCTCAGTGAAGAAAAATGGCGGTGGAACGGCAAACGTGTTGGTTAGTCTGAGCGTTGCCAGCGGCGTGGTGGCGACAAAACCTTCTAATCTAACCGTCACACCTGCATCACAAACGGTATCTACGGGTTCGAATTTCGCGATCAAGTCAAACAATACTCTACGTGGACCTTTTATTGTGAATTTCTCCGCGCAGTGTGGCACCACATTCCCCATCACAGTAAATGTTACCAACTAAAATCCAGGTAAATTGTATGGAACCGAAACCGATTACTACTCTCAAAGGCCAGGCCGGCTTTACCTTAATTGAGACCACCATCGCGCTGGTCTTGATGATGATTGTGTCCGCAGGCATTGCGCCGCTCTTCATCTACGCCATGAGATACAACTCCACAGCGGCGATTCGTGCGGGTGCTTTGGCAATCGCTCAAATCAAGCTGGAGCAACTACGAGCTGAGCCGTTTAATTCTTGTGTTTCGTCAGTGGAGACGCTGAGTGTTGGTGATCCGACTAGCGGTTTCCAAACCTACACGGTTCAGCTCACAGTGGTGAACACCACCACCACCCTAAAAGATATAACCCTCATCGTAACGCCAGACGCCAGAAGCACGACCGGAGGCCAGTACGCCGGTAAATCCGGTTGGATGTACGGTCAGGTAACTATTTATACGAAGCGAACGTCAATAACGGCGGGACCAAACCTGGGCTGAAAGATTTTTTTGTTTTAGCGGATTAGCAGGAGATAGCGTATTCATGGATGAACATCGGAAGAGATCGGGAACGGCAGGTTTCTCACTACTGGAGCTGATCATCGCGGTCTCCATTGTCCTCGTAATAATGGGAATCACCAGTACCTTGCTTGCCGGTTCCTTCAATGTTCGCGCCAGAGAGAATCAACGCTCAGATGCCTTAGCCGATGCGCAACGCGCTCTCAATATCATGACTCGCGAGATCGCTAATTCGGGTTTTGGTCTTAGTGATAATGGAATTGTCGCCGCCGATTCGGATCTCAGTTCAATTCGCGTACGCGCCAATTTAAACGCTTTTGAAGGCCAAGCCACCAGCCCGCTCGTAAATGATCGCAATGAGGATGTGAAATATTCGTTATGGGCCGCTAACGGAGCTAGTTACATAGTGCGCCTCGATATCGGCACGCAGAATCAGACAACTGTGCTCGCCAACCGCATCGATTCGCTAAAGATCCGTTATTACCCGTCAAAAATAAGCTACACAATGTCGCCGGCTGTGGGAGGTGTGCCCAGCTGCGATATTTCAACTGCTTCCGCTGAAGTGACGCAGAAAAGCGATGCCAAATATATCGTCATGAGTATTTGTGTGGAACTGCCTCAAAGAGGCGTGCCAGGTTCTCCAGGATTCCAACCACTAACTAGAGTACAGCTTGTTACAGACGTTAATTTGCGCAACGCCAGTATAAACAATTACTGAGAGAGAAGTCAGATAAGGAGACGCCTTGTTAATACAGATGCATTCAGGATCTAAAGATGATGTCCGCGGAGAGCGAGGAGCGGCGCTTGTCACAGTGCTTTTTATCTCGTTATTGGTTCTCACCCTGGCAAGCGCTCTAATTCTGACGACAGGAATGTCAGCAACGAATGCCATCAGTTCAACCGATGAAGTTCAAGCTTATTACTCGGCAGAAGCCGGCATGCAGGCAGCGCTCAACGTTATCAGAGGGAATGTTGCACCTACCATTAACTTCAAGAATGCCGTGGCGGATCCGAGGCTGTCCCAGTGGCTTATCAAGAATTACCCGACGACGACAACTCCGGATCGCATAACCCTGAGTCCAGACTATTCATATTCTAAAGGAATGGCCTACGCAATCACGGAAATAAAAGACCCGGAAAACTCAACCAAAGTCATTTATTCGACGGCGGGATCATTCACGGGTAGTGTATCGACTTCGGCGACTTCGTTATCTCTGAGTGGCGGCGTGTCCCTCACTTTCACACCACAATCCTCAACCGACATCACAGCATCTGGGGTGAGTCCCTCTTTCGGCACTTTTAGCTTTTCAGGTGTCAAGAACAACACCAACCTTACTATTCCTGCAGGTACAACCTTTACGTTGCAGATAACTGAGACTGCTCCTTTGGCTGCAGGCAGTATTTCTCCAGTTTCCGTTTCAATAAAAGGTACACTCGCTGGAACCGTCACCTCCAGCACCTCCACCGTCACTCTCGCCTTTAGCAAACCTTCAGTGGAGATTCCAAACGTTGGTACTTTGTTTACGGTGCCCACCTCGGTGACGATTCCTCTGAGTGGCACTTTTGCGATAACAACCATTGTCACTACTCCGGAACCACGTCGCTTAATCGTAAAAGTTCAAGGCTACGGGCCACACGGCGCGGTGAAGAACATGCAAGCAATGGTGAGCAGCTTTGCCATGAATTATGATCCCCCTGCAACCTTTGTGGTCCGCGGTCACGACGACTCAACGACTGCTGCGACCATCTCCATTGGCAGCAGTGCGCACTATGTTTATAGCGGCAATGATAATGCGGGCGGCCAACCTTTACCTGCTTTTCTCGTAACCAATAATCCTGACTTCACGACTCTCTCAAATCTGAAGAGCAACAACTCCCTTCCCCTCGATGGCGATACCACGGGGCTTATTCCGGTTCTCAAACCGTTGGCGTTGCCAACCGACTTGCCGCAACTTCCCCCTTGGCTCCAAACCACGTCTGACCCGGCATCCGGGGCACGTGCTTTCGTTCAGCAACTAAGAGAAGCGTCTCAGCAACAGTTTTATAACTGTAGCACCAGTCAGGATGTCTCTTGCGATCGTTATTTCAACACGCGGAATGGTGAGTCAGGTCCGTCAAGTTTCGGGGCGGAGGTAGGGGCACCGCCTAATGGGCTTTTTACATTCGTCGATGGTGACGCAACTCTACCTAACGAAGGGGGAAAAGGACTGCTCGTGGTAACGGGCACTCTCAACATGAGCGGCAGCAAGACGTTCGATGGATTGGTGCTCGTCCTGGGAGACGGCGTGATAAACCGAAGCGGCGGTGGCAGCGATACCAACTTTGGCGCTTTTGTGGTCGCAAGATTTCTCAGTTCCGGCGGATTTTTGAATCCAACATTTGTCTCCTCGGGAAGCGGAACATCAGGACTGCAATTAGATAGAAATAGCGTGAGGAGAGGTCTTCGCCTAGGTGGAGTATATACGTTGGCAGTGAGTGAATACTAAAAGAGTATGGGGGAGAGACTTTCGGATGTTAGGAAAGAAATTTTTGGAAAAGTTTAAGATCCGTCAATCGAATGAATCGATTGGCGACGACAGCCATTACCAGTTAGGCCTCGAACTGGTTCGTCAAAGCAGACACCAGGAAGCGGTGGTAGAGTTCAAAAAAGCATTGCAGACGGATAATGATTTGGCGCCGGAAACGTATTTTGCATTAGGTTCAGTGTACGAAAATCTCGATCGCATCCAAGACGCCATTGAAGCCTATTCTGACGCCGTGAAGGTTGACCCCAACTTCGCTGAGGCCTACGCCAAACTGGGCCTTCTGTATGACCGTTCAGCCCAGTTTCTCAAAGCCGTCCGCATGCACCTGATGGCGATTCGCCTGCGACCCAAGGACGTAGAGTTGCGCAAAAATCTTGGCCTCGCCTACTTCAACGTGGGTAGTTATCCAGAGGCCATAAAGGCTTACAACCAGGCATTACAAATTAGTCCTGAGGACGCGACAATTCACCATGGCCTGGGACTTGTATACCTGGATCTCGGTGATGAGCAATCGGCACTGGAGCAGCAACAGCTGATCAAAAAATTAGGTGAATGCAAATTGGCTTCCCAGCTGATGGATGAGATTGACCGACAATTTCTGCGCGGAGCAAAAAACCTCCAAAAACATCGATTTGCCTGACTTGAAGAGCAACCAACAAAAAGTCCGTCAGACTCTAGAATCAATGAAAGCCCCGCTCACTTTGAAAAAACCCAGCAACGCTGACGGCCTGTCGGCGTTCGATCTCCTTCTCGTAATTGCAATCGTCGTCATGATTGCCGGATTTCTGGTGGTTTCTTTCGTGCGCGGGAACCGCTCCACATACCGCACGACTACGGCTGTTGAGATTGCGGGCTATCTTCAAAAGGCGCGCTCCGATTCAATGCGCCGAAACGCCACAGACTTGAACCAGATGTCCCAGGTGAAAATCTTCAATCGCAGGTTTTACAGCATCGCGATTGATGGGGATGGCGATGGCAACCTCGATGTTCCCCTGGTTAAGAATTTGCCAGAACAGACCGAAGTGGAGATCAGTGGCCCCTTTCCAAAGACCTACATCTTCAACTGGCAGGGTCAGACGGTTGACTCACAAAACAATAGCGTGGTTCCCCCGTCAATAGTGATTGGAAACAGCTCAGGGGCCAGTGCTATTCAGTTTAATGCCGATGGGAAGGTAGTCGTTGTCCCTGGTGTTAAGGTCGCATCCCGCTGATAAGAACGACGCTGGGTCCTTCCGGCGATTTACAAATAACCTCAAGAAATCACTGGTGACTGATACAACACTACATAGATTCGCGACTGTTCCGTCCAAACGACCTCAAGGGCCGGAGGCAACAGTCTGCTCCCAAAGCGGTCACTCCCTCATAGAAGTCCTAATCGTAGTGGCGCTGCTTGGCGTTTTAACATCAATCGCTTTACCACAGTATATCGCCCAGCGAAGACTGAGCAGATCAATTGGTATTACCCGGGAGATCCAGACACAGCTGCGAGAAACAAGACAGTTGGCGATGGCTCAAAGGCAAGCCTTCACTTTCAAATACGACAACCTAACTAAACAAATCTCAATTATCGATCACAATAGTAATCCTGGTGCGCCGCTCTTAGTCGATCCCTCCTTTCCGAACACGGCCGGCAGCGTAGTGGTGAGCTTGACTCCCCTTGCTGAAGCGACGCTCAGTTCAGAAATAAATTATGGAATTCCTGCTGGCGTACCTAATAGCGCTCTGACCGATGGGATAGCTATGACACCATTGTTCAATAACTGGTTCACCGTAACCTTTCAGCCAGACGGTTCCGTGATTGACGGAGCTGGCAATCCTCAGGGGCGAGCTATGTTCGTCTTCAATACTCGTGCAGCGAAGGCCACTGCTTCAGCGATCTCAATCATGGGCGCCTCAGGACGCGTGAAGATTTGGAGGTACAGCTCAGGTGCAAACCTCTACGCTGAATAGTCCTCATCAGAGTTGCTCGAGTAGCCAATCGGATTGCGGATTCTCATTGCTTGAAATGGTCGTCGCCATAACTCTGCTAACCATTGGACTCCTGGGAGTGGCTTCAGCTATCGGTTACGCGATTGTGGCAAGCAATCACGGACGCTCAATCACAAACACCAAGCTCCTTGCCGTTTCAATGCTTGAACAGATGGAGACGTTACGCGATACCAACAGCTTGACGTTTGGCCAAATTTCCAATGTCGGACACGTGGACGACCACGGGGCTGTAAAAGTTTTTGCTGGATTTCAGCCGGGCTTCCAGCAAGTTTCAACTAATCCGGGTCCCGATGGAATCTTTGGAACTGCGGACGATCTAATTGATGCTGGTCCGGACGGGAATTTCGGAACCGTAGACGATTTCGTTAATCCAAACTTTGCGCTCGTTGGTGTTACGCGCCAGGTTCAGATAACGGATCTGAGCGCCAAGCTAAAGAAGATCCAGGTGTCCGTCGACTATTCGGTGGCCGGTGGCACGAAACAACTTTTAGTGACAGGCTACCTTAACGACAACTCAACCTCGTCATATATCCCCTAAATCGGTTTCTGACGGAGACACTCTTTGACGCATCACCAGAACAAAAGAAGTGAACGAGGCTTTTCGCTGTTAGAAGTGCTGATAGTGCTGGTGATGATGATCGTCATTACCGGCGCAGTCTTCGGACTCATGAGAGACTCGATGAAGACCAGCCACGCAGCGCTGGAGATGACTGATGCTCAAGAGAGCGCGCGAACGGCACACGAATACATTAACAGAGACTTGGTAAACACCGGCGACGGGCTCAACAGTATCAACAATATTCGCGTGCCCCAGAACTTTGTTACAAATTATCTCACCAGTAATCCGATTGCTGATCCGTCGACGCCGGGCATTGTCAATCTAGGGCTAATAACTGCTGACAATAACGTTCCCGCGAACACGCTCGTGTTAGGCACCGCACCGGCGGTAACCGTACGTGGCACTCCTTTCCTTACGGACCGAATCACAATTCTGCAAATGGAGCGTCCGGAGAATTTCACTCCGATCACCCTGGCCGCGGGATCACTTACACCAGTCGACGGTGTGGCAAGTGTTTCGCCCGCAGACATCAATCGCTTTAGCGTCGGCGAAATCTATTTCATTACTTCGGCCGTAGGTGGCGCGTTCGCGACCATCACCGATCGGCAGGGCGCGGGTACGCCAACCCCGGCACTTGTCTTCGGGCCCGGGGATGTTTTTGGACTCAATAGCATTGGTGCCGGTGGACAGCTGGACGTAATAACGGCTGGAGCTACTCTTCCCATATCTATTTGCCGAATGAAGGTCATTCACTACTACATAAACTCAAACGGCTTGCTCATGAGGCGCGTGTTTGGAGTCAAGAATGCCGGGTTCAGTGAAAGCGTCATCGCGGAACATGTAGTGAGCCTTCAGTTTCGCTACTTCCTGAATCTAAGAGATGTAAACGGAAACATGATGCAGCCAAAGGCGCAATTGGCAACCGCTCAAGAGCAAGTGGAAACCCGCCAGGTAGAAGCGACGCTCATCGTTGAAACACCGCACTCTCTTCAGAATGGAAAACGTCAAACCATTTCGATGACGACAAGCGCGAGTGTTCGCAATATGCAATTCAGACAAAGCCTGCAACCGACCACCGGTGGCTGAAGTCAGCAAGCGCCAAGGAGACTTTGAGTAATCGTGAAAGCCCCAAACTCATCAACTAATAAAGCAGGGTGCACTCGTGTCTCGGAACGAGGCGCGGCGCTCGCAACCTCAATTCTCATTCTGGGGATGCTGGGCGCGATAGCTATTACGGTCTTGGCGGTGGTGGGCAAGGAAGCCAAAATCGCGGGCAGTGACGTGAAGCGGACTCAGGCCTTTTACGCAGCTGCCGCCGGCATCGAGAAGATGACGACAGATTTCAGCGGGCTGTTCCAGGTTACTTCCCGTCCTACTGCAGGCCAACTGCTGGCAATTCAAAACTCGCCGCCCCCCGAATTACTCGCCGAGGGTTACACAATGGACCAACTCATCGGCCTCGATGACGCTGCCTTGACCTCGATGCGGCTAACCCAGGGGATCACCAATGGTTCGTATCCGCGCGTCACAGTGCCCGGCGGTCCGTTTAATGGACTATCTGCGAGCGTCGCGCCCTATGTGCTCAGCAGCCAGGCAACAGCCGTCGATGGTACTCAGGTAGCCCTGACACGCCAGATGAACAACTACCTGATCCCGATTTTCCAGTTTGGTATGTTTAGCAACGACGACATCGAGCTGCACCCTGGGCCGCCCTTTTCGTTCAACGGGCGTGTTCATGCGAACGGCAATATCTATGTGAACGGCAATGTAAGCTTCTTATCGAAAGTTACTACTGCTAATGAATTGATCTATGACGTGGTACGGAATGGAGTGGCTCGCATTGGTGCTACTGTGTCGGTGCAGGTTGGCGCCGTTAGGGTTCCGTTAACCATGGGGAGCATGTTTGGCGGGCCGAACATTGTTGGCTCTGCACCGGGACAGCGGGGCTACTTCCCTTCTTCGCCGGACGGAAGCGTTAATTCTGCATGGGATTCAACTTCCATCGGTCCGGCTAGTGTCGGCGTAGCTAATCAATTTGGTGGTCAGGTGCAGACCCGCACCACTGGGGCCACTGCGCTAGTCTTGCCGATGCAGTTAACCGGCAATTCTACGCGCGAAATAATTAAACGCAGGACGCCCTCCGATCCTCAGGTTGTTCGTGATTCGCGTTACCACTCGAAGGCGCAGATTCGCATACTGATCGACGACGAAAACCCAGCGGCCGCCGACGCATCAGGAATTCCGGCTGGTCAGGGAGTGCAGCTTAGTACTTTCAGTCCACTTCCCTTACCTAACCTTTCGGCGGTAACGGGTGGCGGCCGAGCGCTCTGGCGTGTCAACGACGACGGAACCTACCGCGACACCCAAGCGACGTGCGTACTGCAAGCGCAAGCAGGCTCTCCGGGTCAGGCACTAACAGTGCGGGGCGTTCAAGGCACGACGCAAACCCTGAATCTCAACGGCACAGATACGAGCATTCCAGCAGGCGCAGGTTTGTCTGGGCGCATCCTCATTCAGATTATCGATAGCAGCGGCAACGCGATCGATGTTACGCAACAGATTCTCAGCATGGGTACTACGGTCGGTGAACCCAACTCAATCGTCACCTTGCAGCGACCGATCTGGGCAGCCTTTACGCAGGGCAGTCGCGATGCGAGCGCCTCCCAGAATATTGCCCCTGACGGCACGGCCTACTTTAACTCTCTGACAGACATCATTACGAAAACAAATATCGCCGCCGATGGGCAGATTGGAACCGCGCCGGGCCCGACGCAGGATGCTACCTATGGTTATCTCACCGGGCTCAAGGATGACGTCGCTGCCGGCCAGCCTTTGCGAGCTGACGTGCCACCTTCACTCAACATCGCTGACTGGGGGACAGTCAACTGGAGCAACAACAAGGAGTGGAACGCGATCGTTCCCATCAATGTCTACAACGTCCGCGAGGGCTGCATTAATGCTTTAAACTGCGACGCCGTCTACGAGCGGGGCATAACTAACGTTGTCGAACTCAACATGCGAAACCTCGCGCGTTGGGTAGATGGTGTTTATGACAACAATCTGCTTGCCGGTAGCCCCGCAGTTAGCGGAAATATTGCCAACCCAGGCGGATTCACGGTCTTCGTTTCGGATCGCCGCGGTGACCGGGTCAGGGCGACCACAGATTTCAATAACGTCGCCGTTAACAGTAGTAATGGCATGGTTGATAATGAGGATATCTACGGAGCGAACGGCCTCCTGGAACCCGGCGAAGATGTGCAGAACACTGGTGCTCTGGTTAAGGACACGGCAGAACTTCCGGATCCGAGCGTACTTGGCGGCGGTTATGGCGTGGACCTTACAATGCGCGCTTTGACGGTGGCTGCCTGGAGTAACCCCGGAAATTATTTTCGCCATTCGTTGCGATTATTCAATGGTGAGGACCTGCTGCTATCGGGTGGTGCCAACAGATTGTCGGCTATACAGGGCATCACAATTTCTACTGAAAACCTTTTGTATATCTGGGGAAATTACAACACTACCGGGATCAACCTCGCACCACCGCTAGGTACAGCCTCTCTGAACGAGGCTGCCGCGACGTTTCGCTATCTCGGTGACCAGGTGCCGGCTTCGCTCGTCTCTGACGCCTTCTTCCCTTTATCGAAAACCTGGGCCGACAGTTCGGGCGCGATGTACCCTGGCAACCTTGGCAGACGAGTTGCTGATCTGAATCTGCCGGCAGTCACTGACGAAACTGCAGTTAGAGCTGGAATTATTGCCGGTAACAATCTGGGCGCGTTGGCTGGTGCCCCCGACGCTGGAAACAGTGCCGCCGGCGAATCCAGACTGAATGGAGGGATGCACAACTTCCCACGATTCATGGAGAGATGGAACTTGCGCTGGAATTTTGCAGGCTCTCTGATTCCGCTGTATCACTCAACTCAAGCCATTGGTCCTTACAACGCAAACTCAACCATTTACGGAGCGCCGATAAGAAATTGGGCCTTCGATAGCACTTTTCTCGACCCAAATAAGCTCCCACCCGCGACTCCGCAGTTTCAGTACGTTCAGCCCACTGCCTTCCGGCAACTGCTGTAATGTCGCTTGCTCACGAACCAGACGAAGTCGGGATTTCGGAACCTGCGGACGACATTTCAGAACTCCCCTTCGCCAGTTCAGAACTCCCCTTCGCTAGTTCAGAACTCCCCTTCGCTAGTTCAGAACTCCCCTTCACCAGTTCAGAACTCCCCTTCGCCAGTTCAGAACTCCCCTTCGCCAGTTCAGAACTCCCCTTCGCTAGTTCAGAACTCCCCTTCGCTAGTTCAGAACTCCCCTTCGCTAGTTCAGAACTCCCCTTCGCTAGTTCAGAACTCCCCTTCGCTAGTTCAGAACTCCCCTTCGCCGGTTCAGAACTCCGCTTCGCTAGTTCAGAGTCCCGCTTCGCGATTTCCGGGTCCCGCCTCCGGTGTTCATGAGGGCACTGCGCGAGAGCAAAACCCCGTTGTCAAATAGTCTATCCAGCAGCTCAGCAGCTCAAACGAACTAAAACCGGGCGGCTTTGCACAAGAAGTCCCCAGCGGGTCTCTGGAGCGGAGCCCTACACAAAATCAGAACTGGGAGCGATAGCGACCAGCGGAAGAGTCAACTCACGAAACTGCCCAAACAGGCGCACCAACTTCTGGAAAGTTGAGTGTCCGGCTGGTCGCTATCGCTCCCAGTTCTGATTTTGTATTACCAGATAACTCAATTCCACTGCCGTGACTAGACTTTTTGTACAAAGCAAATCCGGGCCGCGCAGCCGGTTTTTGTATACCTGCGTAACACATTTGACCGCCGATTTCGTGGAAGACTCGCCTTATCGGGCCTTTCTTAGGGTGAAACCCAAACTTGGATCCAGACTCGGAGGTCAATACTCTTGAAGAGAACCCTTCTTTTTCTCGCCGCTGTAACCCTTCTTGGCGCGCCTGTGACGGCCCTTGCCGACACGTTTACTTTTCAGGCCCCGGCAACCGCCGCCAATCAGGGCAACGGTGGCTCATTGCAGTTTGACCTCGATCATCACAGCGCCTATACCTGGCGCATCGACAATGTGAATCTCGCGGGTAAGACCATCACGAGCGCGAAGATCACATTCAGTAACATCAGCAACTGGGACCGCAACGCGAACATGCTATTCGTTCACTTGCTCGATACCGCGCGCACCGCGGGAGTCACATCATTTATCGACGCGAGTGGAACGCCGGTCTTGGAATCCCAAATTCAAGACAACTTCGCCGGCGATCTCTACAACAGCAATCCGCTAGTGGCCCCGGGCATCCGCAATACTTTCTTGTTTGCACAGAGCTTTTCAATGACTCCGACCACCTTCGTCTACAACTTTACAGCTGAACAACTCCAGGTACTCAGTTCCTACTTCCTGAACAGAAACGGCATCGCGTTCGGACTCGATCCGGATTGTCACTTTTGGAACAACGGTATTAAGTTTGAGTTTACAACTACTGATAACACCGTGCCGGAGCCGACGACGATGGCCCTGCTCGGAACTGGCATCGCTGGTTTGTATCTGAAACGACGCCGCCGCAAATCACAATCAGCTGCGCAAGTCTAACGGTAGCAGCCGGGCAGTAACAGACAAATCATGGAAGAGTCCGGCTCTTCCTTCGGACTAGCGAACAAGAGGCGTGAATGATCTGATCCCATTCACGCCTCTTGTCTTGTTTGGCCGTCAGCATCGTCCCGAGTCTGCGGAACGGACGACTGATTTGCCAGTGCGTACCTCCCGCCATCTTCCTTCTGGCGACCCGCCACTGCCCACTGTCCACTGCCGTGTTGTACAATCCCCAGCGTTGCCGCTTGAGTCCTAAACCAACAACATGCCTGACATTCTCCTCGTCGAAGACAAAGACAGCCTGCGCCGCGTTTTGCGTCTCACTCTTGAGAACGCCGGCTACAGCGTCACCGAGGCGGCTGATGCGCGCGCGGCTCTCAACGAAATAGCCGGAGGTCCGCATAAGTTGGTTCTTACTGACCTGCGTATGCCTCATGGATCGGGTCTCGACGTCTTGCGCGCCGCGCGCGCCGCCGATGGCAGTATTCCTGTGATCGTCATGACCGCATTCGGATCGATTGACGAGGCCGTACAGGCGATGAAAGACGGCGCTCACGATTTTCTTCAAAAGCCGGTTGACTCAAATCATCTCCTTATCATTGTCCAGCGCGCGCTTGAACAGGAGCGACTACGAACTGAAAACATCCTCCTGCGTGAAGAGTGGTCACGCCGCTATGGCTTTCCACGCATCATCGGTGAATCGGATGCCATCAAGCGTGCCGTCTCTGAAACTCAGCGCGTCGCGCAAACCGAAGCCACCGTGTTGTTGTTGGGTGAATCTGGAACAGGCAAAGAACTGTTTGCGCGCGCGGTACATCATCTTTCGGGCAGACGCGACCGTCCTTTCGTGGCGATCAATTGCGCGGCAATTCCTGAGACGCTCATCGAAAACGAGCTGTTTGGCCACGAGCGTGGGGCATTTACCGGCGCCGGCGACCGGCGGCTGGGGAAGTTTGAACTGGCTTCAAGTGGTACGGTTTTTCTCGATGAAATCGGTGAACTACCACTGGCCGTACAGGGGAAACTGTTGCGCGTGATCGAGGAAAAAGTGGTGGACCGCATTGGCGGGCGCGCCCCAGTGCCGGTTGATGTTCGAGTGGTGGCGGCGACGAATCGCGAATTGAAGACGGACGTCGAGAATGGTGCATTTCGACGCGACCTCTTTTTCCGTTTGGCGGTGTTTCCCCTGGAGATCCCACCGCTGCGCGACCGCGAGAGTGACATTGTTTTGCTGGCCAAACATTTCGCCGCTGACCTTGGAAAAGAGCTACGTGGCCGTGAAGCTACTTTGAGTGATGATGCCCTGGCAGCCTTGCGTGCGCATAGTTGGCCGGGCAATGTTCGCGAGTTGGAAAACGCAATCGAACGCGCCTGTATTTTGTCTGACACGATGTTGATTGAAGCAAAAGATCTTGGTCTTCATGCGACTCCCATGGACAATGCCGAAGCGCTGACATTATTTGACTTGACCGGCAGTCTCTCGGAAGTAGGGCAACGAGCATTGCGCTTAGTTGAGCGTCAGAAGGTTCTTGAGGCGCTGGCTGTCAACAACGGCAACAAGATGCAGGCGGCCGAGGATCTGGGCGTTAGCTACAAGACCCTCCTCACCAAAATTAAGGATTACGACCTCGGATAACGATGAGCGACATCCCTAACGACGGTCTACCCACCGACGAGCCTGCCAATGACAGACTGTCTAACGATGATTCGGGCGAAGTTCACGACGAAGCCAGTTCCATTGCCGCTGAAACAGTAGAGCAGGTTGGAGCCGCTGGCGGTGGCTCTCCGCCCGTAGATACTGATGCGAAGGTTGAAAAGAGCACGGGCCGATCGGCCTTCATGGTTGGCGCCGGCATCCTCATAAGTCGAATCGTCGGACTCGCCCGCCAAAGAGTTTTCGCTCACTATTTCGGGACCTCCGCCGCGGGCGACGCCTTCAGCGCCGCTTTCCGTATTCCTAATTTCCTGCAAAATATTTTTGGTGAAGGCGCGCTATCCGCGTCTTTCATTCCTGTTTATGCAAAACTTCTTGCACAGGACGATGAGAAAGAAGCAACTCACGTCGCCAATGCTGTGCTCGGACTTCTCGCTCTCGCAGTTTCCGTGATCGTGCTTACGGGTGTTCTCACTACGCCGTATCTGATTTCCGCAATCGCGCCGGGATTCCACGGCGAAACGCGGGAACTGACTATTCGCCTGGTACGAATCCTCTTCCCCGGCGCCGGTCTGCTGGTGCTTTCAGCCTGGTGCCTCGGAGTCCTTAACAGTCATCATCGTTTCTTCATTTCCTACACAGCCCCGGTCGCCTGGAACCTTGCGATGATCGCGTCTCTCGTAATCTTTGGCCGCCGCGTGGGTCAATTTCCACTAGCTGAATACGTCGCCTGGGGCTCGGTCATCGGTAGCGCGCTCCAGTTTGGCGTGCAGTGGCCGACGGTGATGAAACTCATACGACGGTTAAGGCCTGTAATCGATGTCGCGAGTGCGCAGGTCAGGACGGTAGTCAGAAACTTCTTTCCGGTGTTTATGAGTCGCGGTGTAGTGCAAATCAGCGCCTTTGTTGATGCCGTGCTCGCCAGTTTTTTGCCTGTGGGTTCGGTGGTGGCGCTTACTTACGCGCAGAGTCTGTACACCCTGCCGGTCAGTCTGTTTGGCATGTCGGTCTCAGCCGCAGAACTGCCGGCGATGTCCCGAGCCATCGGCAGCACTGAGGAGGTTGCAGAAGTTCTGCGCCGCAGGTTGGATGAGGGTTTGCGGCGCATAGCTTTTTTTATCGTACCTTCGTCAATGGCCTTCCTGGCACTCGGTGACGTCATTGCAGCAGTGCTTTACCAGACTGGACAGTTCAAGCATGACGCCGCAATTTTTGTGTGGGGCATCCTGGCGGGCTCAACCGTCGGATTGCTTGCTTCTACTCTCGGCCGCCTGTATTCCTCCACTTACTATGCCTTGCATGACACCAGGACGCCGCTCCGTTATGCAATCGTGCGCGTCACTCTCACAACCCTCCTCGGTTACTTATTCGCATTACCGCTGCCGCGTTTGCTGGGCATTGACCCAAAGTGGGGCGTTGCGGGGCTGACAGCTTCAGCGGGTATAGCTGGATGGATCGAGTTTGCCCTGCTCCGCCGCTCCTTAAACCGTCGCATCGGTCGCACCGGTTTGTCGACACCTTATGTGATCAAGCTTTGGATAGCGGCTCTTTTAGCTGCTGATATTGGTTGGACATTCAAATTATTGCTGGGACAGCTACACCCCATCCCGCTGGCGGCCATAGTGCTCGGCGGCTATGGAGTTGCGTATTTTGGCGTGGCCTACTTCCTCGATCTGTCGGAATCCCACGCAGTCTTTAACAAATTGTCCGGGCTATTGAGACTAAGTAAATAGCCCAGGCTCTGCAGTTTTTGGTTGAAACCAAATTATCTGCTGGAATCCTTCCTTAATTATCCCTTTTTCCAAGTTAAGGAAATCAAATCATTCGCGATGCCCGGGCATTTTGAACGGCGCGCACAAGTCTTTCGATCGACTTTTGAGAACGGAATCAAGAAAATGAACAAGTTTCTAGGTAAGGGAATCCTGGCTTTTGGAGCGCTAATGATCTTTTCGTTGGCCGGTACCAGCGCTCGGGCTGACACGTTTACTTTCAGTGGCATAAACACCGGTGTGACCTCGACGGTGAACATTACCCAGTTGAGCAATAACCTGCTTAGCGTCACCGTAACAAACACTTCGACTGGTCCCATTACTGGCAAGATAACCAGCATCGGTATCGACCTGCCAGGCACCGGAAACGGCGGTTTCACCCTGGTGAGCGCCACAAATTCCAGCTACACGCTGGGAACGCAGGTAGCAGGTAACGCCGCGGGGATTAATCGAACTTTCGACATCGCGTTGCTTACCGGTTCCAATTTCAACGGCGGTGGTAACCCGAACCTCGGGATCATAGAGGCGGCAACCGCTAGTTTCACAATTTCAGGCAATTTCGCTGGCTTTAGTCAGCAGCAGCTGGCGCTGGGAATGTTCCTTCGCTTTCAGGATGTAAATACCGGCGGCGGCAGCGATGTAGCACGCTCGGATTGCACACCCCCACCTGAGGTTCCTGAACCCACAACCATGGTTTTGTTGGGTACGGGTCTGGCAGGGTTCGCGGGGGCGATTCGCAAACGCCGCAGAGTGGCTAAGGCGGAATAGTTCTATAGCTTTGTTCCTTAGAGAGAAGCCTGGGCGAGATTAAAATCGCTCGGGCTTTTTAGTTTAAAGAATTTTCTGGAGATCTTCTACGATTGATTATTTAGTAAGTTATCCTGGAAAACGGACGGTTTGGTGCAGCGGCAAAGGCGGGGGTGGCCCCGAGGCCGCCCCTTTTTTTTGGGCGGCTCTTTAGTCGTTCCTGGAACCGGACCAACCCTTCCTTCCTTCCTTATCCGTTGACCCGTTACCGGCCCGTCCTTATCATCGAATCGTGCAGCCAGTAATTTCAGCCCAGCAGATGCGGGAAATAGACCGCCTCACAACACGCGATTATCAGATCCCTTCTCTTTCATTAATGCAGGCCGCTGCCGAGGCCTGTTTCCAGGCAATCGCAAGCCATTTCGCGGGAAATCTTGCCGGAAAAAAGGCGCAGGTACTTTGTGGGCGAGGAAACAACGGTGGCGACGGGGCTGCCCTGGCGATGGAGCTTTCTCGTGCTGGAGTTGAAGTAGACGTCATCCTATTTGCGCGCATCCGGGACACGACGGGCGACGCTCGGGTTAACTTTGAGATTGTTGCCGGGAGCGCAAGCTTAGAAGCCAATCCAACTGATCGTTGTCCAGGCTTAACTTTTGTTGAGTGTGAAGATATTCAGACCTGGGAAGACCTCGCGAAGCTACACCCTAATTATGACCTTGTTGTCGATGCACTTTTTGGGACTGGACTCACGCGCCCTTTGGAGGGAATTTTCCTCAATGTCGTGCAACACCTAACAGGGGTGCGCCACGCCAGAGAAGAATCCACTACAGCACTGCCTTTGATCGTTTCAATTGATTTGCCCTCCGGTCTCAATGCAGATTCAGTCAAACCGATCGGCGAAGCGGTACCGGCTGACTTAACAATTACCTTTACAGCTCCCAAAATCGCGAACGTCCTGCCACCGGCTTCCAATCTAAACGGCCAACTCGTAATCGCAAACATTGGCTCACCTACGACGCTGATAGACGCAACGAAGCCGCAACTCTTTGTTAGTCAAGGGGACGACGCGCGCAAATGGCTCATCAGTACCCGCTACACGCCTGACTCGTTCAAGAATACTCACGGACATGCGCTCGTGATTGCGGGCTCGCGAGGGTATACGGGCGCGGCTGTTCTTTGTGGCAATGCAGCCATGCGTTCGGGTGCGGGTCTGGTCACTATCGCCACTCCCGCTTCGGCGTTGGCCTCAATTGTGGCGAGCGCGGCACCTGAAATCATGACTACTGCGCTCGCTGAAACTGATCGCGGCGCCGTTAGTGAAGAAGCTATCGATCATGTTATGCAGTTGGCTCGGAAGTCGACTGTCATCGCGATTGGGCCTGGACTATCAGCGGAAGACGAGCGCACGCGTCGTTTTGTTTTTTCCCTCGTGAAAAGACGACAAATTCCGATGGTGATCGATGCGGACGCGCTGAATTGCCTGGCGGCCTACGCAGGCAACGGCTGGCCGGCAGAACTTCAAGGAGCAGAGAGTGCCCAGCTGATCCTGACGCCACATGCGGGCGAGATGTTGCGCTTGCTTGGCACAACCGAGAAGTCTGCACTCGACGATCGCGTTGCGGTCGCCCGAGACTTTGCTACGAAACATAAATTGATTCTATTGCTTAAAGGCACTCGCTCATTAATTGCAGCGCCGGATGGACGAGTGTTCATCAATCCAACCGGCAACGCCGGACTGGGAACTGCTGGCGCCGGCGATACATTGACTGGAATCATCGCCGGCTTTATTGCTCAGGACAGCGCGACCCTGAAAAACAATTCTGATCCGCTCGCTGCTACAATTGCTGCGCTTTACATCGGTGGTCTGGCCGGCGATCTCGCGGCTGTCAAACTTGGGATGCGGACAATGGTCGCTTCCGATATTCGCGATCATATTAGCGCGGCGGTTCGGTCGCTGGACCCAAAAGGTGAATACCCTTAGAACCGGCGCGCATCCCAAACCCTTTCCATCATGACTACAATCAGCCACATCTCAACCGGTGAATTTCAGGCCTCCAACGCCGCGGAAACTTTTGCCCTCGGTAAGCAGATTGGCGCTCAGCTCAGCGGCGGCGAAGTCCTCTTGCTGAACGGGCCGCTGGGTGCCGGCAAAACTGTTTTCGTAAAGGGACTCGCCGCTGCTTGCGACATCGACCCTGAAGAAGTAACCAGCCCATCATTCACGTTGGTCAATCCTTATGTGGGTCGGCTTCCTCTTTTTCACATCGATCTTTATCGTTTGGATGAAGGGGCTGCTGCTGCGCATGCCGTTGACCTTGAGGAGTTGCTGACTGATGAACGCGCCGTAATAGTCATCGAATGGGCCGAACGTCTCAAAAACTATCCGTTAACGACCGCGGTGTGGCGAATCGACATATCAGGAGACGGTGAAGCGCCACGTAAGATTCTAATTTCTCAATAAGCCTTGTTCTATTTCAAGGGACTAAAAACCACGAACGTCTTGACTCCATTCCCTCGAGAGAATATAAGGGCATAGCTAATATTCACGCGGGCTTCACTCCAGGAGATAACAGAACTTGTCTACGCACCAGGAAACAATCGATAGTCTTGCTACCGATGAAGTAACGGACCCGGATCATCCGTTTTCGTTGCAGTCACTAGTCACTGTGCTTGAATCACTGGACCTCGCGCCCGAACTCGCACAGATCTATGAGTGGCTGGAAAAGGCCGAGATTTCAAACAACGACTTACAGCCATACATCGGTTTTAAGGAAGGTAACTACTGGCGCCATCGAGTTTGTCGGAACGAGTTTGTGGAGATGTTGGTGTTGTGCTGGCGTCCCGGCCAACGCACTCCCATTCATGATCACAATGGCTCACACGGCGGCGTTAAAGTCTGTCAGGGCCTCTTGTGGGAAACGACTTTTAGTTACGATCCGGTCGCCGGTCTCGAATATAAAAGCGCGCGCGAACACGCGCTGGGAGCAGTTACCGGCTCAGACGTTCCCGACATTCATCAGCTCGGCAATCCCGATGTGAGCGAGCGAGACTTGGTCACGCTTCATGTGTATGCTCCGCCACTCGGTGTCCTTCATACGTACAAGCCCGGTAGCGCCACGATTGATCTTTACGTTCCCGACGAAACAGATCCGCTGCTCTAACGCCCTCAGGATGTCCGTGCGCCGGCTCAAACACTCCTATTTCTTCTTAACAAATGTCTCCATCTCCAATTCTCGTCCGTCCGTTGTAACGGTTATCGTCCCGCTATTCCCGGTCGTCAACACCTGCGAGCCGTTTCGGTTCCAGCGTTCAACCACTTCTGCGTTCGGGTGACCAAAGATTGAAGTTTGGCCAACCGAAATAATTGCAAAACGCGGCCGGGCAGCATCGATGAATCCTGCGGTCGATGAAGTCTTGCTGCCATGATGCGCGACTTTGACAACATCAGCGCGCAAGTCTTCTCCTGATCGCAACAAGCCGTTCTCGCCCGCCATTTCAATGTCGCCCGTGAGCAGCAGCGCGCGCTCACCGAGTTGCAAGCGCAGCACAATCGAATCATTGTTACGCGACGGAAAGTTCGAATCTTCCTCGGGCGCAGGCCACAAGACTTTCGCTGTTACTGCTCCAACCCTCAGCACATCTCCGGCGCCAATAATGCGCAGCGGGATATCCCTCTCCGCCAGGGTTTCCGCGAGCTTCGCGTATTCTTCATCTTTGCCTGGGGTTCGTGCTACCAAAGCAGCACGCACCGCGAAGTTGCGAGCTACATCGTTCAAACCGTCGACATGGTCTGCATCGGCATGCGTAGCCAGAATGTAGTCGACATGATCGAGCCCTCGCCACCAGAGATATTCCGAAACAACTGACTCGCCAATGCTCCTCGTTTCGCGCTCGAATAATTCTTCGCCGGACGCATCAGGCTGGTTGACCTTATTTTCAAATGGGCCGGGAAGGCCGCCGCCATCGACCAGCAACGTGGTGTTATCCGGAAAAGTAACGAGCGCAGAATCACCCTGTCCTACGTCGAGAAAGTCTACGCGGAGCTTTCCCGTCGCGCGTCCGGCACTGAAAGGATGCGCGACAACCAGGCCGATGCCTAATAGTTGGGCCGTGAGAACAATAACCGTTAACCGAGACCGACGCGCTTCCTTCGTTGAGCGAGGGAGGTCGAGGGGTTTCCAGCGTGACAACGAAACTACCAGCAGCAGGAGCGGCAGGTAATACAAGCCGTAAATGGCGCTGGCCCAACCAGTGTACTCCGGCAAACGAATTGAGGCCGCACCCACTCTCGCAAAGGGATCGACGCTATGCACCATCACCCAGTTCAGCGAATTCGTTATGCTGATCAGCGGCGATGCAAGCGTCAGACTTAACTGCCCTAATAACAGCGCTGCAACTGCAATGACCGCGATGGCTGCCATCATTAAGCTCACTCCGATGTTCAGCAGGAATGAAGCGAATGAAAGTCGATGAAAATAAATCACCAGGAACGGAAGCATGGACGCCTGCACGGCAGTTGAGACCAGGACCGCGCCGAAGGCGTATCGCAAAGGGCGCTGCAAATGCATCCGCTCTAGTTTCGCCGCAAGCGGCGCTTTGAAAAGTCGATAGTTGTAATTCGCACGCTCGAGTTCGCGAGCGGCTTTTCGTTCACTCCAAAACAGACTCTCTGAAAAGCTGAGCAACCAGCGCGCGCACGATGGCGGGTAAGGAGTTTCCCGGGTTGGATGCCAGGAACCAATGGCGGACAATTTTTCCAACAGCGGCCAGGCGAGGACGACGATTGCCAACACCGAGACAAAGGTCAGTTGAAACGAAGGATCGAAAAGGTCATTTGGCCGCCACGCAAGCAGTATCAGCGCCGTGCAGCCGAGAGTATTCAACGAAGTGGCGCGGCGCGAAACGAGCGGCGCGAAGAGAATAATCGTGAACATCAGCGCGGCTCGAACTACCGATGCCTCAGCGCCAACTGCGAGCGAGTAAGCCCACAAGACTGCCGCCGACAAAAGGAATTGCAGCACTGCGTTTCGGGTGAAGCGCCTCGCGATCAGAAAAACCAGGCCACCGAGAAAGGTGATGTGCAAACCGCTGATGACAAGCACGTGAAAAGTCCCGCCGTCGCGGAATCGTTCCGAGGTTGAGCGAGAAAGGTTGTAGCGGTTGCCAAGCAGCGCCGCGTCAAGTACGCCGGCGGTGTCTCTTGAAAATCGCGCATCGATGTCTGTTTGCAGTTTGCGGCGCCAGCCGTAGAGCCACCGGAGCGGCAGAAATACCCGAACATTTTCCAGACGTTCGACGAGCATCGGACTCTTTACAACGCCGGTGGCATCGTAGCCTTTCCGATCCAAATATTCGGTGAACGAAGAAACTCCCGGGTTGCGAAAGCTGTCCGCCCTTTCAAGCACGGTCATTACCCTAAGGCGCGCACCGTAGCGCAGGTCAAGCTGATCAAATTCTTGTTTGCTTGTGTCGGTTGGAACAGGGGCAAGCAGCCTCACTGCTCCGGTAGCGTTCCGCTCTGTTGAACCAGGCTTAGCGACTTTGCCTGGCGCGTCTAGTTCAACTGATCGCGATCGAATTCTTTCCAGCCGCAGCTCCAGGTACAAACGATCAGGAGCAAGTTCCGGATCACGTTCCAAGACACCCGTTAGTTCAACTGGCTCGCCAATCGCTACCGTTCCTTTATCCAGCAAGCTTCGTAGTTGGTTCGCAGGAACTTCGTTCTGCTCGATCGACTCCAGGGTCGCGCCAATCGCGAACACGGCAAGCATTACCAATATCGTGGCGCTACTCCTCCCCGTGGCTACGTTTCTTCTCCCGACGTTTGCCAGGATTGCGATTGCCGCAAGCAACGTAGCCAGCGCCGCGCAGGAAATCAGCAGCGACAGGGAAACTGCGAAATAGGATCCGCCCAAAATGCCTAAGGCAAATGCGGCAGCGAGTTGGGCCAAAGGATAGACAGCAAAATTTTCAGGTCGCGATTGAATCGCAGACTTTTGTGCGTAAGTTTGTTCGGACATCGGGCCTGATAGCGGAAATTAAAGACGCGTTAACTACGTCCTTACGAAGCAGTGTTTAAGCGGAGTGGGGTGATGACAAAGCAGGGCGCCTGAACTCAATCGAAGAAACGAGATGCGCACGATATGCCAGTTAACGCATGCTGTCAATGCCTGTCCTCGAACATGCCTATCCTCGAACAAGACCAGCTCGGCACCGGCCCTGTTGGAATCCTTGAAAGACTTTTTGCGAACGATGACACGGATTGCTGTGAGACTGGGCCACGCCAATGAACAGGCGCAAAAGGTCGGCGTTAGAAGAATTGCGCATCGAGCGAGAGACGTTTCTAGAAACATCCGACCAGCAGTACTCAACTGCTGGCCGGAAGTTGTCCGCTCTCTTACCTCGAAGCTAGCTGATCTTTCACCACCTGAGGCGTTTGTTTCAAAAGCGAAACTTTATTCCGAGCTTTGGGTCGATGAATACCCGCTTGAATCCGCCCGGATCCACATAGTGCAAGTCCGCACCTAACTCAAGGGCCAATTTCGGATGAATGTGAAAATCCAGACCGGTACCAAAGTTAAAGCCCAATTTATTCGGACCGAAGTTCGGGTGGTAGAAACCGGGCCCGGCCTGCACAAATCCTCTCCAGGTTGAAACCGGGAAGTAGTATCGAAGATTGAGTGACGCATTCGTATAGCTAAGATCCGGCCCGATGTTATTTTTCGAATTGAAGTAATGGTAACCGAGCATTCCGTAGATGGAGTATCGGTTGCGGAATTGATACTCGAGGTCAGCGGTCACGCTTGGTCCCGAGTTGAAGCTGTTGCTGAAGGAACCGAGCGGGAAGTTGTGGCCCAGGTGGAAACTGAACCACAAGCCGTTGTTGGCCTTGCCACCACCGGTGTCCGGGTGCGTGCGATCAGGGTCGCTGCCATCCGGAAGACCGTCGTTGTCTGAATCGGGATCGAGGAAGTCGGGCTTTCCATCACCATCGGTGTCGACTGTGCCTTCCGTGGCATCAGGCACATCGTCGCCGTCAGCATCGTCGTCTCTGTCGTTAGGCAGTTGGTCACCATCCAAATCCCCAGGTCCTTCAACCCCATTGGGTATGCCGTCGCCGTCGCAGTCGTTATTCGAGCATGGCGGGAGATTCGGATCGTTCAGGAAGAATGCCGTATGGGCTGTGCGACTGAAGGGTTTGACGTCAATGGGGAGTCGCGCTGGTCCGGAGAAAATGGGCTCACCAGCTCGCACACGTGCGCCCGCCGGAACATCCACCCGAACGTTTACTTCGTAGATGCCCCGCCCGGCGAACGCGTTAAATCTCGCGCTATCCGTACGGCCGCGTTCATTGCGCGAAAAGGTAATGGGAACCAGTGAGCCGTCGGGGCGCTTCACTGTACCGGTCAGTGTAAACGGGCCCTCGAGATCAGCTCCAAACGAAACCGATGCCGAGATGGAGACGGTCTGCGCGGGAGTAGCGATACGTGGAGACGCATCAACCAGTAGATCTGGACCGGGATTCTCAACATGTGCCAGGACAAAGGACAACTGATCATTTCCGGTGCGCGAAAAGACCTGTAGTCTCCACGTGCCCGGCGTGGGCAAATTGATCTTGACGAGCCGGTAATACCGATCGCGCACGACGGTTGTATCCAGATCTGTGATCAACTCGCCGCCTGGACCAATCAGGCGAAAGCCTGGATTCCAGGTGGTAGCGTCAAGGTTGCGGGCAGAAAGAAAGACGTTGAGACGTTCGCCACCGCCTTCGACTGAAATCGGAAACTCTTGCTGGTCCGGAAGTTGGGCTGGGAAGCTCCGCGTCGCACCATTGGTCGCCGACCGGCCGGTACTATGATGGTTGATGATGATTTGTCCGCGAACCGACGATTCCGTGCGCGGAAGCGTGAGGGATTCACCACGAAAACGAGCAAACAGCTCAGCATAGATAGCCGGCAACTCGTTTCCCGAAGGAGCGTCAAACATAGTCCCACCGGTGGAGGTCGCCAGACGCGAGAACGTAGTCCGGTCGGCGCTCGCGCCTACCGGCACGGTGAAGAATCGCACCCCCATGTCTTTCAGCCGTTGTGCTGCGGTGGTAGGGTCCTCGCCGCTGTTGTTTTCGAGATCCGAAAGTAGAAATGCAGTCCGCGTTCGACCTGCTGCGAGCACGCGTTGGAACTCAAAGGTGGCGGCGTTGAACGCCGTTCCAATGCCGGTGTTTCCGCCGGCGTTGAGACCGTTAATCAGCGTTTTGAACGGACCTGAGTCGGCGGCGGCGAGATCGGAGATGCCGCGATCGAGTGTGGGTGAGGCCTGAAATGAAACCAACCCCACTTGAACCCCGCGCCCGGCCTGCAAGTCGACAAAGGCTCGCGCCGCTGCCTTAGCCAGATCCAGGCGCGTCGACATGGAGCCGGTTATCATGGTTCCCATGCTTCCCGAGCGGTCAATAAACATGAGGACCTGGTCCATGCCGACAATGTCTTCAATAAAGTTAAGACGGTTATTACAGTCACCCGGCGGAGCTGCCACCGGAAGTCCCGCCGGCACGGTGACAAACGAATAGTTTTCCTTGAGAGTGGCCCAGTCAGATTTACCATCATGGAAGAGACTTTGATCGCTTGTTTCCCAGCGCGTGGTGCCGGTATTCCATCGTGGTCTGCAATCAGCGTCGGGACACACGGGAAAGCCATCCGAAGAAAGACTGCTAAACCCTGCTGCGCCACCCCCCTCACGCACCCCGTCTACTCCATTGAGCGTACCCAGATCAAGGTTCAACGATATGTTGGTGGCGCCATTCGCTAAACTGTTGATTGCCAGAGTTGCTGCTGCGGGAGTAACAGATCCGAGTGAACCGTCAGGATTGAACGTCAGGTTAACTGAACTCAGAACGCGAAGGTTGCCAGCAGTCCCTCCAGCGATGTCGCCATCATCAATGCCAAAGCGCAACGTCCAGGCACTTGCCCCGGTGCGAACAAAATAGAGCATTAGATTGTGAGCTGGGAGGCCGCCTCTGGAATCAATGACCTCTACGCCACTGAAGATAGCACTGGTGTTCTGGGCCGTAGTGAAATTCGTCTGGTCAAAGACGCTGATGGCAGCGGCAGGGTCAAGGCGAGCATCGACCATGAGATTGGTGGCTGCGCGACCGGGACACAGGACGTTATTTCCCTTCACCAAGTCGTGATTCGTTGCAGCGCTTAGCTCGCTGGCACCCGCAGACTCTTGCATGATCGAGTTGTTTCGGTCGTCGATCGCGGCAAGTTCAAACCCTCGTCCGATGCCGCAAGGTCCGTCATACCGCCGCTGCTCATCGTATTGTTCACCAAGTCCAATAACTTGATGGCCAAGTTCGTGGGCGATAACCAGTCCATCAATCCCGTCCTGCAAGAGCGTAATGTGATTTCCCGAACGGGTGAAACTTGACCCGTCTGAGTAGGTACTGCCACCGGAACGCCCGCCCTCTGCAAAGATCCAGATGTTGGCTTTGTCCTCATCTACAGCACCCCCTGTGAGGCGCACGTTTCCAAACCGCATCTGACCGTCTGTCGCATCACAGAAGATGCCATTGGCGTCGCGAAGCGCGTTTTTGACCTGAGTGATTTGTGCCGCTGTAGGAGGAAACCTAAAGTTGACTTCGAAATCCAGCGTGCCATCGGCAGCGTTGACGCGGCCTTCTCCAGCATGTGTGTGGCCCGGCCAGCTCATCAGCATGCCGAGAACAGCCAGGCTCAGGACAACGAGCAGAAATTTCGATCTGGTCCTGAGAGATCGGTGCATCGCTTCACCGAATGTGATCAGCGAGCGCAGGGTCGAGTAACGAATGCGAATGGATTGAAGAGCAACTCGGGTGAGGTTATTCATGGGGAGAAACCTTTCTGGTCCAAGACGTTGCAGCGGAGCTGGGTCAAAAGATCCGGAGAGGTTTCGTAGGCGCCAGCCAAGCCAAGTAAGGGATGCCGGGTGTTAGCCCGCACCTTGAATTAATCATCACTACCTATAATGAGTTTAGCGGTCAGGACATTTCCTCGGTCTGGGGCGATCCGGAAGAATCGGCAAGAAACAACGCGTATTAGAGGAAATAGAACTCGCCCGGTGGGTACTTAAACTTGTTCTCGTCGCAGGTTCTGATCGAGAGTCGCAGCAACTCAGAGATTTAGGTTTTTTCTATCCATCACCAGTCGAGCTACTATCTCCACGTGATGCGTCTGCGGGAACATATCAAAAGCGGCAACAGACTCGAGCATATAGCCGTCCGCGGTGAGTTTCTTGAGATCGCGAGCGAGGGTTGCCGGATCACATGATACGTAGGCCATACTGCGCGGGCGTAGTGCGAGTATTCCGGCGATGACTGCATTCTCACAACCCACGCGAGGAGGATCGAGCAGCAGAAAGTCGAGCACTTCAAATGAGAGCGAATGTTTCACCCAGTCTGCCACGCCCAGGTTTGCGATCTCGACGTTTTCCAGTTTTGCGCGCTCGACATTGCGTCGCGCAAATTCCACTGCCCGCGGGTGGGCCTCAACACCGGTCACCCGCGCAAACCGGCGCGCCAACGGCAGCGTGAATAACCCAGCGCCGCAATAAAGATCGATTGCGAGCTGGCCTCTTGCATCACCGAGCGCTGCGTCGATTAACGGTTCGAGCAATTCATGATTGACCTGAAAGAAAGTATCAGCGCTAAAGGAGTAAACTTCAGCGCCGATTCGCCGACTTACTGTCCGTGGATTGAAACCGGCGATCGACGGCGCAACGGAAACGCCTTCATCACCTACAACAACGTCAACGTGCCGCAGCTGCCGAACGTCCCTCGTCGCCAATTCTTTCCGGACCTGCTCAAGTGTTTCCTCCAACTGCGGAGCAAGCACGGCACAATACTCCACGTCGCAAACTCGGTTCGATCCTCGTTCAAAATATCCGAGAAGTTTTTCTTTGGCTTCAACCTGCCAGCTGGCGCGGGCGCGGTAGCGCCACGGGTTTGCCGATGGCGTTATGTGAATCTCTCCCGGCGCTTCAAGGTTCGCGATACGGTGCAAGCAGTCACGAATCATTTCAACTTTCGCCTGCAGTTGCGCTTCGTAAGTCAACTGTTGGAAGTCGCAGCCGCCGCAGCGTCCGAAGTAAGGACAAGGCGGCTCAATCCGGAAGGCAGAGGGTTTTAGAATCTCAATAATCGAAGCGAAGCCTACTTTTCCCTGGACTCGGTCGACCTTAATTCGCAGCCTATCCCCCGGAGCGGCAAGCGAGACAAACAGCGTCAGACCATCGGCGTGCGCCAGACCGACGCCGCCGGGCAACAACCGCTCAATCTCCACTTCGAAAGTTTTCTCTTCTTCGTTTGTCATTATCGTGCGGACCGTTCGGCAGATCACCGCCAAGCTTCACAGATCAGAAGCGCGCCGGTGACTGTCCCTGATCACTGTTTTGGTTTTCAGATCCGTGCGACGCATCCGCGTTAAGCCAGGCCAAATATTTCTTACGCGGCGGGCCATTGCTGCGGCGGCGGAGGCGCGTAAGCTGGAGCTACTCCTTCGAGTTCAAACGTCAGGCCGCCGACGACCCCGGCAGCAAGGTTGTAAACCAACGCGCCGATGATGCCACCGATAAACCCGAGGATGCCGTAGAAAATCGGGACAGCGATCATTATTATCAATCCGATAACGATGGCGCCCACTCCGCTCATGGCCTGGCTGTCTCCCCGCGGCGCCAGGCTCGAGATGGCCGCGCCGAAGATCATGACGATGAGTCCGTAGATAACTCCGATCAGCAATCCGATTACGAAACCCAGGAATCCCTGAATCTTAGCGACGGAAAAAACATTAAAGCGTCTGATGGTCATTTCAGCCATGGGCGAAATCTCCTTCGGGGGTGATTAGAGATAGAACAAACTGAGACGCGGAATACCAAACTGCTCGCGGAGTCGCTTCAGCAGAAGGTTTGCAAACGTCTGTTGGTAAGCAGCCGGCTCCATGTGTTTGCGATAGGGCCGTAACTGTTCTTTCACTTCGTCTTCGATTTTAGCGATTTGTTCGGAGCCTGCAACGGCGCGAAGCGCATCGCTTATCATTCGCTCCAGGCCCGAAAGCGACTGCTCCAGTTTCTGCGCGTCGGGAGCAGCGCTCGCGGCGAAGTCTTTCACAACTTCCGCAAGCAAACCTGCAGCCCTTTCCAGTGTCTCTGTGAAGTCATCGGCGCTGGTACTCTTTCGCGCCGAGCAGATTTTCAACAGACTTGTTCGACCGCGTTGCAGATGTTCGAGGATCGCAGTTTTGGAAAAAGGTACCGCGTCCGTGTTCTCCGGTGCGCCGCTTTTTGCCGGCCCAGCCACCTCATCAGCAGCGCCAACGCGCGCCTCGCGCCATTCCGCAAATTGCGCTTCTACCTCTTCCTGACAGTAGAGCAGGCTCTTAATCGTCCGCTTGCGGGGCTTGGATTCCCACGAATCAAAAGCCTTTTCAATGCCGCGCAAGACCACGTGCAACGGCACGCTCATCTCTTTCCAACTCTCAATCAGCGCCCAATCCATCGGACTAAGCAACAGATGCCTGGCACGACGACGAATAAACGCGTCTTCGATTTCAGTAAAGTAGTTGAAGTGGTTCAACGATCCGTCCAAAGTCCAGGGTCCAAAGTCCAAAGTCGAAGATCAAAATCTGGAGGGCTCAAAGTGGGTTCAATGTGTAACAAACGTCCAGAAGAAATGATCCAGGATCAAGTCTGCGACTTTGGACTTTGGACTTTGGACTTTGGACTTTTGGCTTGAATTCGTTCATAAATGAGTCTCAGACCCTCGAGCGTGAGCGTTTCGTCGACCAGTTCGATGAATTCAGAGCCGGTGGCAATCAGCGGCGCTAAACCGCCCGTGGCAATCACCCGCGGTGCTCGCGCTCCGCCTATCTCTTCAATCATCTTTCGCAGCACGCCGTCTACCAATCCTACGTAACCATGATAAAGCCCGGACTGCATCGCCGTAATAGTAGATGAGCCAATAACTGTTTGTGGCCGGCGAATGTCTACGCGCGGCAGTTTTGCAGTACGCTCAAACAGTGCATCGGTTGAAATCATGATGCCCGGAGTAATTACACCGCCGACGTATTCGCCCTGTTCATTGATCGCATTGAAGGTGGTGGCGGTTCCGAAGTCAACGACGATGCAGGGAGCTCCATATTTCTCAACTGCGGCAACGGCATCAACAATCCTGTCAGCCCCGACATCGGAGGCCGGCTCATAGAGTATGTTTAGTCCGGCATCTGTGGTGTGATCTATGAAAAGTGGCGTCAGATGAAAATACGTCTCCGCCATGGTCTTCAAAGTGTAGTTCAGCGGCGGCACAACGGAGGCGATCGCAATGGCGGTAATGGCTTTGAAATCGATACCGGCCAGCTCAAACAGATTTCGAGCATGAACGCCATACTCGTCCACTGTTCGCGATCGCGCCGTGGTCAGCCGCCAGTGGGCAACGAGTTCGGCGGCGCTGAAAACACCGAGCGACGTATTTGTATTCCCGGCATCAATCACAAGCAGCATAAACGGGTTCCTCTAGCCCTGCGACCATCACACCATCCTCGGCTTGTAAGACTTGTTCAATAAGATCGGCAGCAACCGCCGCGCCATTTTCCATTCGTAGGAGTCTGCCCATTTCGCGCGCTTTGCTGGTATGTTCGGGCTTTGTCAGCAGAATGTCGAGTTCTTTCGCCACGCGGGCCGCGTAGTATTTTTCGCGCGGCAAGGTGCGGCTACAGCCAAGGCGAGCGGCGTGCGCCGCATTATCGGGCTGATCAAATGCAAACGGCACAATCAACGTCGGAATACCCGCGCGCAAACCGTTCGAAGTAGTGCCGACTCCTCCGTGATGCACCATTGCGCAGGCACTCGGCAGGAGGGCCTCGAAGGGCGCATAGTTCACGGCAATGATTTCGGGCGGCAGGGATCCTTCAAGTCGGTTCCGTTCATCGCCGATCAATAACACCGCGCGTCGGGCCAACAGTTTTGCCGCAGCTATACTTTCATGGTAGAAGTCGCGCGCCACCCATACAGCCGAGGAACCAAGTGTGAAAACAATTGGCGGCGGGCCGTCGTCGAGAAACCTGATTAACTCCGGCGGCATCGCAAGCTCATTCCGGCCATCGTAAAAGGCGAAACCCGTCACTCGGGCTTGCGGCGGCCAATCAGGTTGGGGTTGCGCAAACAATCCGGAAAACAACGCCAGTATGAGCGTCGGTGAATGCTGACCTTCAAAAACCGGGCTGCCACGATCAGGTAACCCGAGCTCTTCGCGAAACTCATCGTAGCCTTTGTTCCTGTAATATTTTTTGACCTGCTTGAAAAACGCGGCGACGAAACGAGGGCCGAGTAACTGCACGTGCCGTATCCAGGGCCAGAAGGGCGGCAAAGGCGGATCATAAGCCGACATAAAAGATACTGGAGCCAGTACACTGGAGACCCAGGGCAGGCCTGTCTTCTGAGCAACCAGTGGGCCCGCGAAAGAAATCGGATGCGTCAATAACAGGTCCGCGCCGGCGACGGCACTTAACAAATCTTCGTAGCCGTCGCGCAAGTGAGGAAATAGCATCTCGTTAAGAAGAAAGCCTGCGCCGGACTTCGGATTCATGACCTTTGCCATCATCTCAGGATCCTGTTCCTGCGGCGGTGGAATGTTTGGTCGCACCGGCACAAAGTCAAACCCTCCCGCCACCAACTTCTCGCGATATAGGTCGCTGGTTGCGATCACCGGACGATGCCCACGCGAACTCAATTCCGCTGCGATCGCCAGATAGGGATGAATATCGCCATACGAACCAAAAGTGGTCAGAAGAATCCGTTTGCTCGGAATCATGAGAGTTCCTGGTTTGGCCGTACGTTGGTTACGTCGCCGGCATGGACAATTCTGATGCCTGTAGGCGTTTCTACACGCAACGCACCATCGCGTTCAAGTCCGCGTGTTGTTCCCAACAGCGTTGTATTGCTCTCAACCACTTGAACAAGTCTACCTTCAGCATACGACGAACGCGCAGACCAGTCGCGAATGGTTCTTTCCCGACCATCAGCCCTTAACACAGCGTAGTGTTTGTCTAAGGCAACGATCAGAGATCCAAGAAGAGTTTCCAACTTGTGACTGCGACCGGTGGCGATTTCTACTGATGTTGCTATCAGCTCGAGCTCTTCGGGAAATGAATGCTTTGTCAGATTTATGCCGATGCCCACGACAACGGCACGACCCAGAGGCGTTTCAACAGTTTCCGCCAATATGCCGCAAAGTTTCCTTTCGTTAGCGAGAACGTCGTTGGGCCACTTTATATCCGTCTCGAGAGAACAAGCTTCCCGCAAAGCGTCGTTCACCGCAACTGCAGCCATCAGGGTAAGCAACGACCAGGCGTGCTGTTCAAACTGTGGACGAAAAACAATGCTGAAATATAGCCCTGAATCTTTTGGCGAAATCCACTCGCGTTGAAGGCGGCCGCGCCCAGCCGTCTGTTCGCGCGCAACAATGCAAAGGCCTTCCGCGGCGCCGTCGATGGCTTGCCGCGCGGCTTCGACGTTTGTCGAAGGCAGCGATTCAAAGCGAAGAATCTTTGGAACAAAGGCCATGCTTTTCAAATTCAAAGCGGGGGCAAGCCCGCCTTCCTGACCTCGAGCTGATCGTTCTTGAGTGGTAAACCGTATGAGAAGGCTCTCAATGCACTAGGTGTCGGGCCAGATGAGGATCTCTCAGGTCAGGAAGGCGGGCTTGCCCCCGCTCTTCGATCATTTGTTAGATCCTTGATTGCTCCGCCAACTCGAGTGCTTCTCCAATAAGTTCACGCACCAGAACATCAAAGTTGCGAAAGCGCTCATCCTGCGTCTGGCCCCGCAGGTAACGAAAGTAGATCTGCTGAATTACCACCGCAACTTTGAATCGCGCGAAGGTTTCGTAGAAGACGATGCGAGACAGATCGCGACCTGTCCCAGCTTCATACCGCGTGATGATCTCTTCCCGTGTCATCCAGCCGGCGCCATTAGTAACCGCACGCAGCGAACTGTTCCTGTCTGCCTCGCCTTCAGTGCCTTTCATTGTCCAGTAACTAAGGAAAAGACCGACGTCTACCAATGGATCCCCGACGGTGCACATCTCCCAATCCAGCACAGCCACAACCCGAGAAGGATCCTCGACATCGAGCATGATGTTGTCGAGCTTGAAATCGTTATGAACAATCGTGGCAGCGACATCGCTTTCTGCGGGGATTCGATCCACGAGCCAATTGATGACCCGATCCATCTCCGGCAGTTCGCCGGTTTTGGATCGTTGCCAGCGATCGGCCCATCCACGCACCTGGCGAGTGACGAACCCGGCCGGCTTCCCTATTTGGACAATCCCGGTTGACTGAATATCAACTGCGTGGAGCGCGACCAGGGTGTCAACCACGCTTTCACTCAGCCGCAGGCGCAGAACGAGATTCTCACCAATTTCTTCCGGCACCTTGAATCTCACGATCAGGCCGCGACGTCTCTCCATCAGATAAAAGGGCACGCCGATAATCGAAGTGTCTTTGCAAAGGACGACCGGCTTAGGAGCAAGGGGAAAGTGCGGATTGATCACGGAAAGCGACTTGTATTCACGCGGCATGTCGTGCGCCGTCGGCGCTACCGGTCCCATCGGCGGGCGCCGCAGAACAAACTCGCGATTATCGTAGCGGATTAAATAAGTAAGGTTCGAATGCCCGCCCGGGAATTGCTTGAGTTCGATCGCAGCTGCCGGATCAACATCCAATTGTTCGCGCAGATAACTGTCGAGGCGAACAAGGTCCAACTCTTCACCAGCCCTTACCGATGCATTGTCGTCACTTGAGATCATTTAGCGATTAATTCAGTCAAGCTCTTCCCTGGGACCGCGGGCGTCCCGCCCGCTACGAGCGCCTTAGCGCGAGCATTTTTGTATCGCATCTAAGCGGGCGGGACGCCCGCGGTCCCAGCAAATAACTTGAGTATCCGTTGCGCTACTACCTGCCGGTGAACTTCATCGGGTCCATCATAAATTCTCGCGGCCCGCGCGTCGCGGTAGAACATCTCGAGCGGTGTATCTTTGGAATATCCCAAGGCACCGTGCACTTGAATAGCGCGATCGATCACGTCATGCAGCACGCGCGCGCCGAAAAATTTGATTAGCGAAATCTCTATGCGCGCGTCGTCGCCGCGATCCAGTTTCCAGGCAGCGTTCAACGTCATCAGGCGAGCGGCGTTGATCTCGGCTGCCGAGTCGGCAATCCAGTTTTGCACTGTCTGTTTCTTTGCCAGTGACTCGCCAAAGGATTGTCGCTTGAGCGCATAGGCGCACATCATTTCAAAACTACGCTGCGCTGCGCCAATCCAACGCATGCAATGCTGAATCCTGCCCGGACCGAGTCGAGCCTGCGCCAGCTTAAATCCGGCGCCCAACTCACCGAGCAGATTTCCCGCGGGCACGCGACAGTCTTCGAAACGAATCTCGCAGTGGCCGCCAACGCCGCCGGAGCCCATCACCGGCACAGCACGCACGATGTTAAAGCCTGCAGTGTTTGTTGGCACCAGGATCATGCTGGCGCGCGCGTGCGACGCCGCGTTCGTGTCAGTGACGGCCATTACGATTGCGAAAGCCGAACCGATCGCTCCGCTTATGAACCACTTGTGCCCGTTAATGACCCATTCGTCGCCGTCGCGCACCGCCGTGGTTTGCAGTCCAGTCGGATCAGAACCGGCAACTTCCGGCTCCGTCATCGCGAAACAGGAACGCACGCTGCCGGCGGCCAGTGGGCGCAGATATTTTTCTTTCTGTTCATCGGTAGCCGCGATCAGTAACAACTCAGCGTTGCCGGCATCAGGCGCAGCATTTCCGAAAAGACGTGGAGCAAAAACCGATCTGCCGACAATTTCATTCATGAGGGCCTGGCCGATGTAACCAATCCCCATACCGCCCCACTCCGTTGGCAGATTTGGGGCCCAAAGACCCTGAGCCTTCACCCGTTCCTGCAACTCGGCTTCGAGATCAACCGGCAGGCCTTCGTCTTCAACCAGCTTGTCTTCGTTCGGATAAACAAACTCTTCCATGAAGGCGGTGGTGCTTTGGCGCACAGCTTCGAGTTCGGGCGGGATGCTGAAATCAATCATGGCTTAACCTTTGGAGTGGAATCATGACGAGAAGGGCGTTAAGAAAGCAGCGGGATTGTAACCGCAAGCCGACGTGTTAACCAGACTGCCACAGTCCCAACCGCAAGCGGGTTTTACCGAATCTGAACTGCAGTCACTTCCGCTTCCGGTTCTGACAAACCGTCGCTCTGCGTTAACATGCCCACTGCAAACGCACGACACGACGCTTAACTACGAGGAGGATTCGCGATGAAACGGTTCGGCCTTCTGCTTTCACTTGCCTTGCTTACCGGGCTCGCCACCAGTGTGGTTAGCGCTCAGAGTCGTACCGCCGGTTTTCCCTCGGGCACGATCATAGACCTATCCTACTCATTCGATTCCTCCACAGTGTATTGGCCCACGGCTGAAACCTTTCAACTCGAAAAAGATTTCGAGGGTACTACCGAGCAAGGCTACTACTATTCGGCTTACCGGTATTCAGCGGCTGAGCACGGTGGCACCCATATCGATGCTCCCGTCCACTTTGCGAAAGGGCGAAACTCAGCAGATCAAATTCCGCTCGAACAACTCATAGGACCGGGCATCGTAGTCGACGTAACTAAGCAGTGCGAGAAGAATCCGGATTATCTCATCACCGAAAGCGATTTTAAGAACTGGGAACAGCGGCATGGGATGATAGCGGCGGGAGCTATCGTGTTGCTGCGTACTGGATTCGGAAAGTTTTATCCTGACCGAAAAAGATACCTCGGCACCGACGAGCGTGGCGCTGCCGCGGTCGCAAAGCTTCACTTTCCCGGCTTACATCCTGATGCGGCGCGCTGGTTGACCCAGAACAGGAAAATCAAAGCCATCGGTCTCGACACCGCCAGCATTGATTACGGGCAATCAAAACTTTTTGAAAGCCATCGCACTCTGTTTGCTAAAGACATTCCGGCCTTCGAAAACGTCGCCAACCTGGACAAGTTACCCAACAAAGGGTTCTCGCTGATAGCACTGCCGATGAAGATTAAAGGTGGCAGCGGCGGGCCCCTGCGGATTATTGCCGTCATCGCGGATCGAAAATAGTTGAATGTATTTCCCCGGCAACATCGATTGGTTCCCCATCAAGTTGTCATTCGCGGTCGCGAGTGCTGCGACGCTGATTGCGCTGGTGGCCGGCTCGGCACTGGCGTGGCTGTTGGCCCGCAAGCGCTTCCCCGGCCGTCACTTGATCGACTCTTTGATCACGCTGCCGCTGGTGTTGCCGCCGACCGTATTGGGTTACTACCTGCTGGTTTTACTCGGCACCCGCTCTTCGTTCGGCGGGTTTTTATATCACCGCCTGGGTATTCGTCTTACGTTCACTGTCGGAGCTGCGATCATTGCGGCAACGATTCACGCGTTACCGCTGGTAACCAAAAGCCTTCGCGCTGCATTTGAAGGTGTCGACACAGAACTTGAGGCTGCAGCCCGCACTCTGGGGCTTGGTGGTCGAATGATCTTTTTTCGGGTTACTTTGCCGCTCGCTTCGCGCGGCGTGCTCGCTGCGACTGCGCTCGCCTTCGCGCGCGCACTCGGTGACTTCGGGGTCACGATCATGATTGCCGGTAACATCCCCGGCCGCACGCAAACCGCTTCAGTTGCAATCTACGACGCGGTCCAGGCAGGTCGAGACAACGAAGCACTCACCCTGGCGGTGATTGTTTCGCTGATCGCGGTTGTTATGCTTTATTTCATTAATCGCTTTGGCAGGCTGCGGTGGTAGGAAGACAGTGCAACCCGCGGGGTTGAGAGATAGTAGCCGGTGGTCGTAGCGAAGCGAAGACCACCGGTTGAGGCAGGCGGAACATCGCACCCCGACTACCGGATAGGGGAAATTGCCATATTTGTTCAGCATTTTGCCCTATTTGAGGTTGAAGGCCGGTTTGTTGCGCGGTGTATTTGGAGGTTTTGCACTCGTATTTGGAGGTTTTGCACGTGTATATGGAGTCTTTGCACGTGTATTTGGCGTCTTTGCGCCCGTATATGACGTCTTTGCACGTGTATATGGAGTCTTTGCACGTGTATTTGGCGTCTTTGCGCCCGTATATGACGTCTTTGCACGTGTATATGGAGTCTTTGCACGTGTATTTGGCGTCTTTGCGCCCGTATATGACGTCTTTGCACGTGTATATGGAGTCTTTGCACGTGTATTTGGCGTCTTTGCGCCCGTATATGACGTCTTTGCACACGTATATGGCGTCTTTGCACGTGTATTTGGCGTCTTTGCACACGTATATGGAGCCTTTGCACGTGTATATGGCGTCCTTATCGGATGGAGGCTGCACAGAGATTTGAGTTTATTCCGACAGACTCTTTCAGGGTGCTACTTTTTCTGATTTGTTCCGGTGGTTTTCGCTTCGCTTCAACCACCGGCTACTATCTGTCAGCCCTTCGGGCTGATGTGCATCAGCAGATACCGGACTGTCGCAACGGCAACTTTGAATCCGCTTCTCACTTTTCACTATTCACTATGCCAGGAACCCTTTGAACTTCGTTGGCGTCGAAGCGTACCCGGGAAATACGCTTTGCAGGTTCGACGTTCCTAAATGCCTGCTGGCGATCTCTCCGAAGACGTCGCGGAAATCGGTAGTTAGCGCCAAATCGCGTCCCTCGTATAACTGATCGCTCCGGAGTCCGGGCCACTGCCCGTAGACCTTGCCGCCACGTACGTCGTTGCCGAGCACAAACATCGCGTTCGCATGACCATGGTCGGTGCCGCGACTGCCGTTTTCCCTGGCGGTGCGACCGAACTCCGACATCGTCAAAATCACAACATCGTCCATCCGCTGCCCGAGATCCAAATAGAGGGCCGCGATGGAGTTGCTAAACTGTTGCAGCAAGTTGCCAAGCTGACCACGTCCGTTTCCTTCGTTGAAGTGGGTATCCCAGTTCAGACCAGGCGTGTCGGTGAAGGCTACTTCCAAACCAACGCCCGCTTTGATCAACTGCGCGATCTGTAACAATGCATTACCAAACGGCGTGCGCGGGTATTGCGCACCGTTCTCCGGCTTGTACTGCACGGGATTAACCTTCTTCAGGTAGTTAACCGCCTCAAAAGTTTCTTTACCGGTTCCTCCCAGGACATCATTCACTGTCTGATCGTAAATCGCTTCAAAGCCGTCCTGAACACTTGCCGAACTCTTCCCGGCGCGAATCGTGAAATCCGCCAGGTTCGATATCGCCAACGTCGGCGCTTTTCCCTGCATTGCTCGCGGCGTCAGTTGCGTCATCGAGACGGCGCGGAAAAGACTGCGATCCGGATCGGGTTTACTTTGCAAATAGCGATTGAGCCACCCGTCGGTTGTCGCCTTCAACCCCGGCGTTGCTGATTCCATGTAATCCTGCGCGTCGAAATGGGAACGCGTGTTGTCGGGCGAACCTGCCGCGTGAACGATCGCCAGACGCTTCGAGTCCCACAGCGGCTTAAACGGCGCGAGCGAGGGATGAACTCCAAAAAACCCGTCAAGATTAATCACGGTTTCAGAATTCCCAGCCTGCGGTTTCGCGACCGCGATGGCTGGACGCAAATCGTAATAAACACTCTCGCCGTGAGGCACCACCATGTTTAGGCCGTCCACCGCTCCACGCTGGAAAATTGCGATCAGCGTTTTGCGCCGGCCACCAGTTAAACGCTCACGAGTTTGACCGAGCACCACGCGCTGCAGAAATGACGGCGCTGTATTCATCAAGCCAAAACTGGCCAGTGCCACGCCTCCGGATTTAATAAAAAATCTGCGATTCATGTTCGTATTACCTCAATTTCCGAGTTTCGAATTTCGAGTTTCCGAGTGGCGGTTTCATAACTCGAAACTAGAAACCCGAAACTATAACTACTGTCTTTGAAACTCCGGTGAGCCCAGTATCAATCCCACAATCTTCGTCATCGGATCACTAATGTTGGCATCCGCACGGGCCAACTGCTGGCGTTGCCCTCGCTGTCTGAACGGAGGCTCCCTATCCATCGACGAGTTCGATTCATTCGCCATTCCGTCGTTCGATCTCGACGTCTCCGAGCTTATGGCAGGGACAATCAGCGTGGCTTGTTCATCGAGTTGTTTCAAGAGCGCTGCTTTGGTTTTCGGAGTGATGTCTCCGGCAACGATCAAATCCAGAAACCGATCCATGATCTGATCTTTGTTGAGCGACCGGCCATCCCCACTTGAAACAAACTGTTTGAGATCGACGCGAGTTCCCGGAATGCGATTGCTAGCGAGCGTCAGTCCAAAGTTGAAGCGCTCCAGAAGGCCACCGGTGTTCACCCAGCTTTCCGCCTGATCGGAATAACCATTAGGCGTCTGAAATCCGTAGAGCGGTTCACCCATGCGGGCGATCCATTGATGCAATGGTGGGCCGCCGGTTGTTTCGCCGCCCAACGTCCTGATCGCGCTGATGGTTAACTCGAAAGGCCGCTTTATCTTGGCTCGATAGGCGTCAGCCGAATTGAACTCCGGCGAAAAGAAGATCGCGCGCAGCACCTCACGGATGTCGCCATCGGTCTTCGTGAAAGTCGCGGCCACGCGATCTACCAGACCTGGCGGTGGACTATCGGAAACAAAATGGCGCACCAGCTTGGTAGCAACAAACTTCGCCGTCGCCTGACTATGCGCAAGAATATCAAGCACCGTCAGCCCATCTTTGATTCCGCCACCCGCCGGGATCTTGTGGCCCAAAACAATTTTTTCGCCATCGTCATGCGTGCGCGGGTTGAAGAAAAACTTTCCCGCGTTCTCGCGCAACATATCAGCCCGAGGTCCGTTTAGCATTGCCTGGGTCGCAGCGCCGGCGCCACGCGGAGCGAAGATCGTCCAGCCAGTAAAACAGCGTGCGACTTCCTGGACATCCTTCTGCGTATAGCCGCCGTCAACACCCAGGGTGTGCAATTCCATCAGCTCGCGAGCGTAATTTTCATTAATGCCGCGCCGCTGCCGTTGCGTGTTCGCCGGTCGCTGCGGTGTTCCCTCCTCGGGATTGCGCTGCATCAAGCCGCCGAGGAGTCCACCACGTTGCTGGTTCCGTAAGTGCTGGCCCGGGCCTGGACCTGTTTGCGCCTTAGGACTATCGGGACTAACGCTTTGGAAGTTGTCCAAGTAGAAAAGCATGGCCGGACTTTGCGCAGTGGCCAGCAAGAGATCTGAAAACTTGCCCATCGTGTTGGGACGAATCGTATCGCGATCATAAGCGGTGAGAAGCCAGCGATCAGCTCCCTTGCCCGCAAAGACATTGAAGTGGTTGGTCCAAAAGTCCACCATCACTTCCTGCAGCTGCCGCTCGCTGTAGACCGCGCGCAGAATGCGAGACGCTTGCAGCTCAGCCGAGATGCGTTGCGGTAGTTGCAGGCCGTGCTGTTGGTAATACTCGCGCAGGGCCTGACGATATTTTGGACTGTCGCGCGGGTTAGGATTTTCGTTTGACGTGTCGGCATCCTTCTTCGCTTCGCCGTTGTTGGCCGGCATTTCCATCGCTTCGCCCGCGGGCGGCTGATTCGTCGCTGGCTCAGCACCCGCCTTCACCCGGTTGTCTCGAGCCGCAGCAAGCTCTGCCGGCAACTCACCGCGGCGTTCCATCTGCTTTATCAGTTGACCGGGCTGCGGAAACTTCTCGTAGAGTTGGGCCGTCGTCATATCGAGCGTCGATAGATCGCTGATCTTCGCATCGGCAACTGTGTCACTAACCTTCTGCGGATTTAGTTGCTGGTTGATGTAGTTGTCGAGGCCAATCGCCTTGACGCGTGCGACGTCTCCAGGTCTGGCGCCAAAGCCGAGACGGTTCAGGACGTGGAGTATTCGCTGCTCATCGTTAAGGGCCCTGCTCTGCGTGGCCTTTTGCTGGGCACTCACACCCGGCATGAGCGTACTGAAAAGCAGAGCTGAGGTACTGACAAACGTTATTACGCGGATTGCGATTCCATTGCGACGAGCGAACAGGCCATTATTTGTACTTCTCATATTAAACGTCCCGGTTTTGTAGAGTTTAGACCTTAGTCAAACAGAGCTTCATCCCAGCAACGTTTTAGACGCGCGCATGGGCAAGAAGGTTTGAAGAAAGGGATCAAAACATCAAGTGACTTGCTGGGACCGCGGGCGGCCCGCCCGCAAATGAGCGCGAAGCGCGAAAAATGGACTGGAAGGCTGGTTCCGTGAAACTACGCGCCTGCGTGGCGTTCAGCGGGCGAGACGCCCGCGGTCCCAGCAGGAGGTTGCTCGTAGTATGCTATGAATTTTACCGCAGCGGACGCGGAAAGCTGGCGGGAGATCTATTCCCTTGTTTGTCCACCGCGCGAACACCGAAGAAGTAATTATCTTTCGACATGCCCTTCACGGTGAAGCTCGTTACATTTCCAACTGCGCGGGCATTAGTCCAAACCGGGGAAGTAGTGTCGCGCCAAACTATTTCGTAACCGGCGAGATCAGGTTCTTTATTGGTGTCCCACTTCAAATCAGTGTCGTTGGTAAGCCGCGTCGTAAGCAGGCCGACGTTTTTCGGCCGCGCGGGTGCTAGCGCCAGCGCTGCTAAAGAAGCGGCGTTTACGCGAGCAATATTGGCGATATAGTTGAAATCATCAAATTGCGGCAGGTCGCCATACTGCACCTCATTTTCAATACGAACGTTCTGGTGCTGATGACGATAGTCTTCATTCGGCTCGGTAAACCGAACAGCCGGAAAGCCGCGTTCAAGAAACGGAATATGATCGCCGCCCCGCAGGTAACGATCGCGACGGTAAACCATCATCACCCGCATGGCCGGGACGTAACGCTCTCCTGTTTCCTTGATAAAGCGAGCTAACTGCCGCGGGGCTGAATCGTTTTCACCACCGACACCGCGACGCACGGTGGCTTCTTCCGGCTTCTCGCTTGACGGTACCCCTTCCGAAAACACGCGGACGGTATGGGCATCGCGAACTCCGTTGCCGCCCAGCGAACTTCCGATGATGTCGTTAGTGAACATCGCTTCGACGTCCACGCCTTTTTGCTTGGCCTGTTCAGCCGCATAGGTTGAACCAAGCAACCCCTGCTCTTCTCCGGCGACCGCCATGAAAATAATAGTCGCGTCGAATTTGTATTTCGCCATCACGCGCGCCATTTCCAGAACCGCGGCGGTGCCTGAAGCGTCGTCGTTTGCGCCCGGTGCATCGCAAGTGGCGTTTGTCGGGCTGGTGCACATCGAGTCGTAATGGCCACTGACAAGGTAAGTGCGCCCAGCGGATTCAGACTGCGTTCCCTTCAGCGTTGCCACAATGTTTGTGATCATTGTCGGCTCGAGAACACGCGCTGCTTTAGGTTGTTCGAAGGTTTGCTTCTCAACCGTCATGCGACCGCCGGATTGTTCTGCGACTTTTGAGAATTCGGTGAACAGCCAATCGCGTGCTGCGCCAATGCCGCGGTTCGGATCGGATTGGGTCGAAAGCGTGTTGCGAGTACCGAAGGAGACGAGTTTGCGAATTGTTTTTTCAATGTTACGCGCGTCGATTTCTTGCACGATTCGCGCGATCTGCGGTTGTCTGGCAGACGTTGCTGACGGCGTTCTGCGAGCCTCACGTGTTTGTGCAGTTGCTGAAACGACCAAAAGCAACAGAGCGAGTATCAGGACCATGAGCGATGCGGTTAAGAGTGTGCTGAACGAGCTTGGCTTTAGAGTCATCGGCTTCAGTTTACCGGCGGTTCAGATCTTAGCTTGTTAGCCGCTAGCGCGCGCCGGGATCGGAACCTTCTCTATAAGCCGGACTGAAGGTTCGTGTGGTGTGTTCGGTCACGCTGGGCACTGGTTCAAGACGCGGCTGAAACTGCTGCCGCGGCGGTGGCATTTGCGCGGGCGTTTGCGTCGGAGGTCGGATCTGATTCGGCGGCTGATAGACCTCTCGATTCATGGCGACGATCTTTAACCAGAAGCGCAGCATGAGCGCGGTGCAACCAAACAAGGTGGCTAGACTGAAGATGACTATCCAGGCGACAGCGACGGCATTAAGGTTCCTTTCCACCAATTCGGTTGCCCCGCTAATTATGATCCCAATTCCTATGGTGATTGTTAATCCAAGAACTATCGCCGGCAGGCCCAGCCTGGTTGGTTTAACTATCGGCGCCGGGTAGCTTTCGGGGACCGTTGCGAGATTAGCTCCGCAACGGTTGCAATACTTGACTTCAACTGAAATTTCGTTGCCGCAGGATGGACAATACATAACATCTCCGGTGAACGCCTGTCAGGATCTTAAAAAGACTTCGGGTAATGTTACCACCTGCCCGACTGGTAAGACAGACCTTACGGTCCTTCCAGAGCCTGACCGGCAACATAGTCTCCCCTACGAAAAGACTGATCGGTTTGTTTCCTGCGTTACTGAATGCGGTAGGCGCGATTCTTCCAGACGACAATGACGACGCCGTTTAGTTGTGCGGCAATGGTGCGAATCGCCGGCTCGTCGGCGACCAGCGCGCGAAACTGATCCGAACCGCGTGCCACTCGAACCGTGGCTTGTGAATATTCGTAAGCCGTATCAACCCAGGCATCGCCCTCTCGTGTGAAGTGTCTGCCCATTACTGAGCGAGTTTCAACGTCTGCGCCTTTCTTGTTCTTATCCGCGCTTGGCCCACGTCCAGCCATGATCCCGGCGCCACGCTGAGTAGCAGCTTGCGCGGTATTACTTCGGGAGCGATTAGGCCCGTGCACATCATCCGTTTGCACCCGGAACTCCTCGTTCTGATCGCGTGGCTGATCTTCGCGCTTTTCAGAACGTTCCTTTGCAAGCTCCGCGGATTTCTCAGGGTTGATTACGGGCGCTGGTGGCGGCGCTTCCGCTGCTTTCGGTTCCGGTGCATAAGGTCGCGACTCGACAACCGAGCCCACGTCTGCTTGCCCAGCGTCCTTTGAGGGCGCTATTTTCGCGACACTGGCGTCGGACTTTCCAGATCCTTGACCGGCTTGAAGCTTCTCATCTTCGAGAGCGGTTCTTTCCTTCGGCACTTCGGCAATGCGTCCTGATTGTGTTCCATTCTGAACGCTCGGCTGCGGCTGAGCGGCAGATGACAGCCCTGAATCAGTCTGGTGTTGAGCTGCAGGCGGCGTCTCACTTCGTCGCTCGTTTTGCGCGACGAATTGAGATCCTTGTCGCTGCTTTAGCGCTATGAAACCAATCCCAATAACTGCCGTTAATACCAAGGCTGGAATCGCGTAGCCCAAAACTTTTGGCGACAGGAACTCACTCAGTCTTTTCCAAAAGCCTGCCCCGCGCGTTTGTGCTGGATCTTCAAGGCGAGTGGCTACGCCTGCAGCTTGAGTTAAACCCACCACGATGCCACGACATGCGGCACACTCTGCGAGATGCTCAATGTATCGTGCGCGAGCAGCAGCTGGTGCCAGCCCTTCCGCGTAAGAGTTCAGCTCGTCCGCGTCGAGATGATCGGAAGAGATGCCCTCCGCGTCTCCGCCGTCCGACCCGCTCCGCCACGCGGCACCAGTGCGCTCGCGCGCAAGCGCTCGTAACAGGAGATCGACCTCGTTGTTGTTAGCTGGTTTCATCTGGCTAATTCTGCACCCTCTCAAGAACGCTTCCAGGCGTGCTTGCTTGCGCCTGAAGAATCAGTGATTGGGCATTAATGTTACTTTCATCCTGCAACTTCATTTTCTTTCTTCATTAAGACCGGTTCCGTTGCCAGCAAGGGCTCGATGTCCGTTTCCAGATTTAGCGCCACTTCAGAAAATGCCCGTGCTGTTTCCGACTGAGTCCAGCCCTCTTGCTCGATTAGGAGCTTCTCTACTTGCTGCCGCAACTCAGTGTGAATCCGGGTCAGCCGGCGACTCGCGGTTGCTTCGTGTACGCCGAGCACAGCGCCTGCTTCCCGCAGACGCAGACCATCGAAGTAGTAAAGCTTTACCAGTAACCTATCTTCCGCCTGCATCTGTTTGACGGATTCCGCCAGCGCTTTTTGCATCTGCGCGCCGGCAAGCTTGGCTGAAATCTGCAGTTCGGGATTTGGAGACGCCCCGTGCCCAGACCAGCTCGTCTCTTCCTGACCCTGCTGAATGATGCGATCAAAATCCGCGTCTTCTTCCGTCTGCACCAACCTGGACTGTTTGCGATGTTGATCGATAGCGAGTTGCGCAACAACCGCTCGAAGCCATCCGGCCAGCGAGCCGCGACCTGAATAATAGGCAAGTTTGCCAGCGGGCTTTCCGTCCTCGCGAACCCGCAGGCCATGCAGTTCTGCCCAGATGGATTGCGCCAGATCGTCCGCGCCATCTTCATTTGAACTTGCTGAACGAGCGGCTGAACGAACTGTTGCGGAGAAGCGCTCAACCAGATCCGTCCAGGCCTTCTGGTTCCCTTGTTCACAAGCGAGAATCAGACAAAGATCGTCAGCCTGGAGCTTGTCGATGAAATCTTGAATGACCTCAGCCGAAGCCTGCGGATCGCCTCGTAAAATGTATTTGTCGACGGCAGACTTGACGCGGGGTATGAGCGTTTCAGCCGTTAACCCGTGATTGTCCGTAGCGCGCCCGAGCAGGCGGGCAGCGCCTTCGACAAACAGTTTTCCGATTTGGTCTATTCTTTGACTCACGGGGGAATCTATTAAACCGCCTGTGCTATTCATGCTATCACGTCGGGCTCGCCGTGTGTCGGCCCGCGGAAGCTTGGATGTGTCGCAGGCGTTCCAGTTGCCGCTGGCCTCGACCTTTATCAGAACTTTGACACGCCTTGATCGGTGGGCTAGGCTCGGCTATCCAGAAAGTGAGCGAGGGTTCGCGCGCTCGGTCGCTAACTCGCGCGGGAATAACTTCCGGAACTGAAACGCAAACGTCAACAGGATCAATGCTAAGAGTCACAGAAATATTTCACTCGATTCAAGGTGAATCGACGCATGCCGGCCGTCCCTGTGCCTTTGTGCGTTTGACAGGTTGTCCTATGCGCTGCGTCTGGTGCGACAGCGAATATACGTTTACCGGAGGCGACCATTTTACCGTTGACGACGTGATTAACCAGGTGCGCGCGTTCAAATGTAAGCTCGTCGAAGTAACAGGTGGCGAACCACTGGCGCAGCGCGAAGCGTTTACCTTGATCGAACGGTTGTGTGATGAAGGGTTTGAAGTGTTAGTTGAAACGGGCGGATTTGTTTCAACCGAAGAGCTCGATCACCGGGCCCAAATTATCCTCGACGTTAAATGCCCGGCTTCTGGTGAAGCGGAACGAAACCACTGGTCCAATTTGGACCGCTTGCGAGCTGACAAGGATGAAGTGAAATTTGTAATCATGAACCTGGACGACTGGAAATACGCACGGGAGGTTATCGGACGATATGACCTGGAGCGTCGCGCCAGGGCAGTTCTGGTTTCGCCTGCCTGGGGCGCAGTGGATCTGAAAGACATGGCGGTGTGGATTTCATCGAGCGGGCTCGACGTTCGTATGCAGTTGCAACTTCACAAGTACATCTGGGGGCCGGAGGTACACGGCGTTTAATGGGCGGGCATGACGAGTCAGCTTATGAGTCTCCTGCTCCGGACAATCCGGTGGATGCTCGATTGAGTCTCGCAGTTTGTTTAGTGTCGGGCGGCATGGATTCCTGTGTTACCGCCGCAGTGGCCAATGAAGAAGCAGACGGATTGGCTTTCCTGCACGTGTCTTATGGGCAGCGGACCGAACAGCGCGAGCGCCGCGCCTTCGAGGAGCTTGCCGAACATTACAAGGTCAAACAGCGCCTTCTTGTTTCCCTCAAGCACCTCGCGCAAATCGGCGGCTCGTCATTAACTGACAATGACATCGAGGTCACCTCAGCTGCTCTTGGCAGCCATGGCATACCAACGAGTTATGTGCCGTTTCGCAATGCTCACCTGCTGTCTATTGCCACCAGTTGGGCCGAAGTGATTGGAGCACAAACGATTTACATCGGCGCTGTCGCTGAAGACTCTTCGGGATATCCAGATTGCCGGCCAGAGTTTTACGAGGCATTTCAGCAAGTGATTAGCCTCGGCACAAAGCCCGAAACTCACATAGAAATCAGGACTCCCGTAATAGCACTAAAGAAGTCGGAAATAGTAAAACTAGGGCAGAAACTTAAGTCGCCTTTTGAACTTACCTGGTCCTGCTATCGGAATTCTGACAAGGCCTGCGGCGACTGTGACTCGTGCGCTCTAAGACTAAGGGCCTTTAGTACCGCAGGTGTCACCGATCCAATTCCATATCTGCTTGACAGCAAGCGGTTTGCTTATTAACGTTAGGTCGATCTCGACAGTAAGTTACAACCAGCAACGGGCCTGGAGCATCCTATTGGCTCTCTCGTATTACCAAGTCACCATTGCAGTGAATATCCCTGGAGGAATCTTAGATGTTTCGTAGATATTTCATGCCGCTTCTGGCGACCGCAGCGCTAATAGCATCAATCAGCGTGGTTGCCTCCGCACAGACCGGCGAACTTCGCGGACACGTTACTTTGAAACAAGCTGACGGTACAGTCGTTCCGGCAGCTGATGCCGTGGTCGACGTTTTCCGGGTTGATATGTCCGGCAAGTCCAGCGCAAAGACTAACAAGAAAGGCGAATTTGTATTTGCTGGTTTGTTCTATGCTGGTGATTACATCATTTCGGTTAGCCTTCCTGGCGCGCAGCCCTCCTATCACCCTGGTGTAAAGGTTGGAAGAGATATTGATTATCCAATCGAATTAACGGCGCCGGGCGACGGCCGGCAACTAACCCTCGCTGAAATAAAAACGCTGTTGGGCAACAAGGGTCCTGCCACTGGCGGCGCCAAAGAGAGCGCTGAAGACAGAGCTAAGCGCGAAGAGGTCATAAAAAAGAATGCGGAAATCACAGCGAGCAACGAAAAGGCCAAGTCGTCAAATGAAATAATTGGCCGCTCATTCAAAGCTGGCAATGATGCTCTCAAGGCGAAAAACTATGACGAGGCGATCGCTCGTTTTGATGAAGGGCTACAAGCTGATCCCGATCATCCGGGCGCGCCGGCATTGTTGACCAACAAAACTATGGCACTGAATTCCCGAGCTGTGGATCGGTATAATGCCGCGGTGAAGTCTGCCGATGAGGCGACAAAGACTTCGGGTATGGATGCCGCAAAGAAAGATTGGACTGCGGCTAAGGAGTCAGGCGCCAAGGCTGTTGCCATGTTAAAGGCAACCCCAGCTTCTACCGACCCGGCCGAGGCTAACAGTACCAAGGTGAATCTGTATTTTGCACTTTTGTCGAGAGCCGAAGCGACACGCCTATTTGTGACTAAGGTTGACCAGAGCCAGACCGATCTGGGCGTGACGGCGTACCAGGAATATCTTGCCGTGGAGACTGATCCGGTTAAGAAGGCGAAAGCCCAAAAAGATATGGCCCAAATGCTGTTCGATGCCAATGCCTTCGACAAGGCGCTCGTGGAATACCGGAAGATCCTTGAGACTAACCCCGATGACCTTGACGCCTTGCTACGTTCCGGCCAGGCACTTTTTAATATCGGTGCCATCAATACTGACAAGGCAAAATATCAGGAGGCGGCAAACTATTTGGCGCAATTTGTCGCCAAGGCACCCGATACAGACCCGTTCAAGGCCGATGCGAAGGCCATCCTCGACGCCTTGAAAGACCAGGAAAACGTCAAGCCGGAGAAGCTGGCTACCCCGGTACGTCGGCGACGGCCATAAGGGTCCCGCAACAAGCAAGAAGGGCCGCATTGGGAAGCACCCGATGCGGCCTTTAGGTTTTTACCCCGTGGCTTCTGACACCAACGGGACGTTTGCCAATTTGACTTAACTCGAGCGTAGAAGTCCCCCCACTTCGCTGCTGCCTCACGCAGTCCATCGCCCTAATTCCTCAGAAATTGGCCTTGACAGTGCGAACGATCAACTTGTACTATGCTTGCCCAACGGTGTTAACCACCGTTCCGCTGTGTCCTAACTTTCCAGTCTGCATATCTTTTCTCGCGAATCGCAGGCCCATCTCGTGGATCTTCTCTTAGATATCTCAACACCGGGGTACAAATGTCGGCCAAATTAGGCGAAATTCTCGTTCGGGAGAATCTCATCAGCCCGCAACATCTCCGTGAAGCGCTCGACTATCAACGCGAGCACGGCGGCCGGCTGGGGTTCAACCTTGTCAAGTTGGGACTGGTCTCCGACGACATGATAACGGCCGTGCTCTCGCGGCAATATGGCATTCCTTCCGTCAACCTGGAGCTCTTCCAGATTGATGCTCAGGTTCTTCACCTCATCCCTCAGGAAGTGGCTCAAAAATATTCGGTCCTCCCCCTCTCTCGAGTTGGCGCCAGTCTCACGCTGGCGATGGTAGATCCGACCAACGTCTTTGCCATGGACGACGTCAAGTTCATGACCGGGCTTAACGTCGAGCCCGTAGTAGTCGCCGAGGCAAGTATTCAACAGGCAATCTCCAAGTATTACGGTACTTCTAAAGAGATTGAGTTGTCTGCGATGGGTTCCGAAGAAGTAGTCTTCGACGGAGCCGTTGCCAAAAATGCCAACGGTGGAATCACTCACGCCGATCTGGTTTCTTTGGATACGATCGACTTTGATGTTGACCGTACTGAAGACGTCGAAGTACTGGAAGACAACGAAGAGATTGACCTTTCCACGCTCTCGCGCATAAGCGAAGACGCACCGGTCGTTAGACTGGTAAACGTCCTATTGGTTGATGCGCTTCGCCGTGGAGCCTCAGACATTCACGTTGAACCTTACGAAAAAGAACTTCGCATTCGCTTCCGCATTGACGGTGTTTTGTACGACGTGATGCGGCCGCCACTCAAAATGCGCGACGCCCTCATTTCACGCGTCAAAATCATGTCCAAGCTCGACATCTCCGAAAAGCGGTTGCCACAAGACGGCCGAATCAAGATCAAGGTCAAGGTTGACGCGCGATCCCGCGAGCTGGACTTTCGAGTTTCCACCTTGCCGACCCTCTTCGGCGAGAAGGTTGTGCTTCGTCTGCTCGATAAAGAGAACCTCATGCTCGACATGACGAAGCTTGGTTTCGAACCAGAGTCGCTGGTCAAGTTTCAGCGAAACATTTCAAGGCCTTACGGGATGGTTCTGGTTACTGGCCCGACAGGAAGCGGAAAAACAAACACTCTCTACTCCGCACTTCAGTCTCTTAACACAGTTCAAACCAACATTATGACGGCTGAGGACCCGGTTGAGTTCAACCTAATGGGAATCAACCAGGTGCAGATGAAAGAACAAATTGGTTTGAATTTTGCTGCGGCCCTGCGCGCCTTTCTCCGCCAGGATCCCAATATTATTCTGGTCGGCGAAATTCGAGACTTCGAAACCGCCGAGATTGCCATCAAGGCCGCCTTGACCGGCCACCTCGTGCTTTCCACCCTCCACACTAACGATGCTCCCTCAACAATTTCCCGCCTTATGAACATGGGCATCGAACCCTTTCTCGTGGCTACAAGCGTGAATTTGATTCAAGCACAGCGACTCATCCGCCGCATCTGTAAAGACTGCAAGCGCGAGACCCCCATGCCTCCCGAAGCGCTAATGGAAGTCGGCTTTACTGCCGAAGATGCCAGAGCGCTGAAGACATACAAAGGAAAGGGCTGTTCCACTTGTAACAACACTGGTTACAAAGGGCGTATTGGCCTTTACGAAGTGATGGAAGTCAACGATGACATCCGCGAACTTATCCTGATCGGCGCCTCGTCGCTCGAGTTGAGAAAGAAAGCGATCGAAGACGGCATGATCACACTACGCGAATCCGGATTGCACAAGATTCGCGCCGGATTAACCACTCTCGAGGAAGTAGTCCGCGAAACGGTGGCCTAACGGAAAGAGGAATTCTATGTTGCGCACATTCACTCTGTCGGTATTAATGTTGGTTTCACTCGTAGTCATGCTGCCCTTCGCGAGTTCTACGGCACATGGCCTTCAGGGTTCCGCATCTCAACAACAGCGCCGCTATCGACGTCATTCGCGCGCCTGGTGGCGACGTCACCGCGCTCGCCTGCGTCTGCGCCACGCAGCTGCCCTTGCTCACCGTAGTTCTCCGCTTGGCTCCGGGCTAGTCAATTCAACCGTACCCGAGGCAGCCCTGTCGCTTCCCAAGCTACCAGCGGGCTGGAACAACGCCACGCTCGTAAATGGTGGTGAACTCAAGTTTCGAACTGAAGGCAGTGCGACCATACCAGGCCAGGGTACTCTCGCGGTCGTCGCCCGGAGTCGTCCGAACCCCGCTTTCCTGACGCAAAGAGAACAGCGCACCATGCTGTCCGGCGTCTCCTTTTCGGATTTGAGAAGGATCGCCATCGACAAGATGATCAACGCCGGCGGCTGGGTAATAAACGATTACGAGCGTCAGGTTAACGGCGCGCGTGTATTCGTCGTGATCGCCCAAACGCCCAGTGATGGTCGTTCGCCTGAAAAGGCCTGGAACTTCTACTTCGCTGAGGTCGATGGGAAGATCTACAGCTTGACTCTAAACACGCCGTTAGAGTTTTCGAACAAACTGACAGTTGAAGGCGAGAAGTTCATCTCGTCACTCGCGGCAAAAGCCAACACCAGCACTCAGCCAGCAAACAAATAGGTATTCACAAAGGCCCCCAACGTTCGAACTTGGTTTTTTCCCCGTCAGGAGCGTTTTTCGATGTCACTAACTGATACCGCCACCCAACTGTCCCTCTCGGAGCTGCTGCGGAAGCTCTCCGAACTTGGCGGCTCCGATCTGCACATAACTACTGGCTCAGCGCCACAGGTACGGGTCGATGGACATCTGCGGCCACTCGAAGGCTATCGCCTGATGACAGCCGCCGACACCAAACAACTGGCTTATTCCGTTCTCACTGACGCTCAGAAGCACCGCTTCGAAGAAAACCTCGAGCTCGATTTTTCTTTCGGCGTGAAAGGTCTTTCACGCTTCCGCGCAAACTTGTTCAATCAAAGGGGAGCCGTGGGATGTGTATTCCGCGCAATTCCCTACGAGATCAAGGCATTCGAAGATCTTGGACTCCCGGATGTGGTGAAGAAACTCTGTGAGAAACCTCGCGGCCTGATTCTCGTGACCGGACCAACCGGTTCCGGTAAGTCAACCACGCTTGCCGCAATGGTCGACAAGATCAATCGTGATCGACATGAGCACATCCTGACGATCGAAGACCCGATTGAGTTCTTGCATAATCACAAGAGCTGCCTTGTAAACCAAAGAGAGGTCAATGCGGACACTCACGGGTTTGCGGCAGCCTTACGTACAGCCCTTCGCCAGGATCCAGATGTGGTGCTGGTTGGCGAAATGCGCGATCTGGAAACTATTGAATCAGCGTTGCGCATCGCGGAAACGGGCCACCTTACCCTCGCTACTCTGCACACGAATTCCGCAGCGTCGACGATAAACCGCATCATTGACGTCTTCCCTTCCGATCAACAGTCACAAATTCGCGCCCAGCTTTCGCTGGTGCTGGAAGGAATCATGTGCCAGGCGCTACTGCCGCGTGCCGAGAAAACCGGACGGGCCATGGCGCTCGAAATCATGATACCCAACGGCGCTATCCGAAATCTGATTCGCGAGGACAAGGTCCACCAGATTTATTCAATGATGCAAACTGGCCAGGACAAGTATGGAATGCAGACTTTCAATCAGGCGTTGGCCACGCTCTATCACAAACGTCAGATCACCCTTGACACGGCGATGCAGCGATCTTCGAACACCGATGAACTGAAGGAACTGATCGATCGTGGATCCGGCCTCAACACTAACAACGGCAACAAACAACACCCGAGTCCCTATGCCCAGGGCCGGCCAATCGGAACCAGACCTTCGGTCAACAAATAGTCAGACTCTGGAGCTAAACAGCTATGCCTACCTATGTATTTAAAGGCCGCAACCGGCTAAACGAAATTGTCGTCGGCGAGCGTGTTGCCGATAACCGCGATGCCTTGCGACAGATCCTTCGTCGCGAGCAAGTCACCCTTACCTCAGTGAAGGAAAAGGGTCGCGAGATAGGGATTCCGAAGATTGGCGGCCGCAAGAAAGTCAAAGCGAAGGATCTTTCGATATTCACGCGACAGTTTTCAGTGATGATCGACGCGGGGCTGCCCTTAGTCCAGTGTTTGGAGATCCTGGCGCAGCAACAGGAGAACAAATACTTTCAGCAGATATTGCTCCAGGTTAGACAAGACGTCGAAGAAGGCTCAACGCTATCGGCGGCTATGGCTCGTCACCCGCGCGTGTTTGATCAACTTTACTCCAACATGGTGGAAGCTGGTGAAACCGGCGGTATCCTCGATTTGATCCTGCAGCGTCTATCAACCTTCATCGAAAAAATCGTTAAGTTAAAACGTGATGTGATTTCCGCGTTGATCTATCCAGTGGCAGTGATCGTTCTGGCGATCGCCGCAGTTGCGGTAATCATGGTCGTGGTAATTCCTCAGTTTCAAAACATCTTCCTTGGTTTGCTCGGCCCGGGCGAACAGCTGCCCCTACCTACACGAATCGTTGTTGGCATAAGTAATTTCCTCGCCGGCTGGGGTGGTTTGGCGGTGCTCATTGCAATAATTGGGACGGTGGTCGGCATCCGCTTCTATTACAAGACACCTGGCGGTCGGAAAGTTATCGACCGAATCCTCTTGAAGCTCCCAGTATTCGGCAAGATTCTTCAGAAGATTGCCGTAGCGCGTTTCTCACGCACACTCTCAACTTTGCTCTCTTCTGGGGTGCCGATTCTTCAATCGCTCGATATCACGGCGCGCACCGCAGGCAACATCGTTATCGAGGAAGCGATCATTAGCGTGCGCACCGGAGTGGAGCGCGGCGAAAACTTTGTCGATCCGCTGAAAGCCACCGAGGTTTTCCCAAACATGGTGGCGCAGATGGTCGGCATCGGCGAGCAAACCGGCGCCCTTGATTCGATGCTCGGTAAGATTGCTGACTTCTATGAACAGGAAGTGGACTCCGCTATTGCTAACTTGCTGACTCTTATGGAGCCGATTCTGATCGGATTCCTCGGCGTCACCATTGGCTCGATCGTCGTCGCTATGTACCTGCCGCTGTTCACTCTAATTGGAAAACTTTCCAACGCCGGACACTAAGTCCTCTCGAGATAGACGACGAAAGTTCGATTGCCTGATATAAGAGGCCCGCGTAATGCGGGCTTCTTTTTTTGATGCGAGCAGGCTCATTGAATATTTGTCCTCTGTTCAAGGTGAATAGCAAAGAAACTCATCGAAGAGTTAGGATTTCACGCGACGCCAATATTTGTTCAGAGCGACCTGGTCTCTCTAATATTTCTAGTCCGTGTCACCAGCGTTCGCGATGTTCCGGCACGTGAGTTCTTAAGTAATCGGCGTGGCTTCTGATCGACGAAACAGTAAAGATGCAGAACGTGCAGATAGCAATCATAGGCAGCGGCTTCGGCGGGATAGGAACTGCGATCCGGCTGAAGCAGGAAGGCTTTGAAGACTTCATAATCTTTGAGCGCGCCGATGATGTCGGTGGTGTGTGGCGCGATAATACCTATCCCGGCTGCGCTTGTGATGTGCAATCGCATCTCTACTCGCTTTCCTTCGTGCCGAATCCGGATTGGACCCACAGCTTTTCTCCGCAAGCAGAAATTTGGGACTACTTAAGAAAGTGCGCCAGAGATTACGACGTGCTTCCGCACATCCGCTTCGGACACATGGTCACAGAAGCAGTATGGGAGAACGACCAGCAGCGTTGGCGGATTGAGACGTCCAAGGGAACCTTCATGGCTTCTTTTCTTATCTCTGCCGCGGGCTCGTTTAGCGAACCCAAGCACCCGCAGTTCCCCGGATTGGAAACCTTTAAGGGCAAAATGTTTCACTCTTCGCGTTGGGATCACCAATTCGAGATCAAGAGAAGCCGGATTGCGGTGATCGGCACTGGCGCGTCGGCGATTCAATTCGTGCCGGCGATCCAACCGCAGGTTGAAAAGCTTTATCTCTTTCAGAGAACGGCCCCGTGGATTGTACGCCGTCATGATCGGCCTTTTGCGCAGTTGGAACGCAAACTCTTTCGGCGCTTTCCGGTCGTGCAGCTACTGATGCGGGCGGGTATCTACAGCTTCCGCGAGGTGGTCGGCTTTGCCTTTCGTCACCCGTGGGCCATGAAGTTACTCCAGCCCCTCGCCCGCCGCCACCTAAAACGTTCGGTGGCAGATCCTGTGTTGCGCGCGAAGTTAACCCTAACTATCTTATGGGTTGCAAGCGCATCTTAATTTCCAACGACTACTTCCCGGCGCTCACTCAACTCAATGTGGAGTTGGTTACAGACGGCATCGCCGAAGTGCGGCAACATTCCGTGGTCGGCAGCGACGGTGTTGAGCGCGCCGTCGATGCAATCATTTTCGGCACTGGCTTCCACGTATCTGACTTTCCGTTCGCTGGCAGAGTTCGCGGAAAAGACGGACGCACTCTCAGCGAAGTTTGGGCCGGTAGTCCAAAGGCGCTTGCGGGTACAACAGTAGCGGGTTTCCCTAACCTTTTCCTGATTCCCGGACCCAACACAGGGCTGGGGCACTCGTCAGTCGTCTACATGTTGGAGGCGCAGATCGAGCACGTCTTGACTGCCCTCGTTTACATGCGTCGAAATGGCGTTGCCGCCATTGAGCCGCGATCCGAAGCGCAGCAAGCCTACGTCGCGCGCGTTGATAAGAGCATGCGCGGCACAGTTTGGACTTCCGGCGGTTGTCTGAGCTGGTATCTGGACACTACTGGTCGAAACTCTACGCTGTGGCCAAACCCAAGCTGGAGATTTCGTCGCCGTGTAGCTCGCTTTGCTCCCCGTGAATATGTAATGGAATAGAGCAAGCAGAGGCTGATCGTTGAAGATATGCCTGAGTATCCCGACATCGTTGTCTACATCGAGGCGCTGGTAAAACGTATTCACGATCAAACGCTCAAGCGTGTTTACATCGCATCACCTTTCCTTCTTCGCACTGCGGCGCCACCGCTCTCAAGTGTGGAAGGCAAGAAGGTCACTGACGTGCGCAGGCTTGGCAAACGAATTTGTATAGGACTTGAAGATGACCTCTGGCTAGTCATTCATCTAATGATCGCGGGCAGACTTCACTGGAAAGAGGGAGTCAACGCGATGCCGGTCAAACGTTCGAAGCGCGACCTGGCGACTTTCGAATTTGACAATGGTCGACTGACTCTAACTGAGGCCGGCACTCAAAGACGCGCTTCCCTTCATGTTGTTATTGGTGAAGCAGCCCTTGGCGATCTGGATCCCGGTGGCCTCGAAATGTTTGACATGAAAGATTCGAAGGCTTTTGCCGTTGCGCTTCAATCCGAAAACCACACGTTAAAGCGGGCGCTCACTAATCCTCACCTATTGAGCGGTATCGGGAATGCTTACTCTGACGAAATTCTTTTCGCCGCACAGCTTTCTCCAGTTAAGCTCACGCAAAGACTGACTTCAGATGAGCTTGAACGCCTTTACATCGCAACGCGCACAACTCTGACTGAGTGGGTCGAACGACTCCGAAAGGAAGCTGGCGCAGGTTTTCCAGAGGGCGTCACAGCCTTTCGCGAGGGCATGGCAGTTCACGGAAGGTACAGAGAACCATGCTTACGATGCGGCGCCCGGATTCAACGCATTCGTTATGCATCAAACGAAACGAACTACTGCCCCACTTGCCAGACTGGCGGTAAACTACTTGCCGATCGTGCCCTCTCGCGTATCCTGCGAGACGATTGGCCCAAGACTGCTGAAGAACTCGGCTAAGAACTTAATGCTCACAACTCTCGCCATCTCCAACTACCGGTCGCTGCGCAATCTGATTGTCCCACTGCGGCAACTGAACCTTGTCACCGGACCCAATGGCAGTGGCAAGTCCAGTGTCTATCGCGCGCTGCGGTTGTTAGCTGAGACGGCCCAGGGAGGTGTAATACCTTCTCTGGCTCGCGAAGGCGGATTGCAATCGACACTTTGGGCTGGACCGGAGAAGCTCGGTGCGGCCGTCAAACGCGGCGAACACAGGATCGAAGGCACAGTTCGCAAGGAGCGCGTTAACTTGCGGTTGGGGTTTGCTGGAGACGATTTTGGTTACGCCATTGACCTCGGGCTGCCCTCGCCCAGCAAGTCAGCTTTTGGCCTGGATCCGGAAATAAAGACCGAATGCATTTGGGCCGGCCCGATCCTCCGGCCGGCGACAATGCTGGTTGAGCGTCGCGCCTGGGTTGTCCGCACGAGAAACGGCGATGGTGATTGGGACACGCTCTCATACCAGCTAGCCAGTTTCGACAGCATGATGTCGCAGTTTGCTGATCCGAGAAACGCGCCCGAGATGTTGATGCTGCGGGAACAGATTCGTTCCTGGCGGTTTTATGATCACTTCCGCACGGACGTTGATGCTCCCGCTCGACTGCCGCAAGTGGGAACTCATACTCCTATTCTCAGTAACGACGGATCGGACCTGGCGGCAGCTTTGCAAACGATTATGGAAATTGGCAATCCGGTAGTCCTGGACGACGCGGTGGCGGACGCTTTTCCGGGCTCGAGTATTTCGGTCTTGAACCTGGAGGGCCGCTTCGAAATTGCCATGCATCAACACGGTCTACTGCGGCCGCTCAAGGCTGCTGAACTCTCAGATGGAACTCTTCGCTACCTGCTTTGGATTGCAGCCCTGCTGACGCCACGGCCTCCTGGATTGTTAGTGCTGAACGAACCGGAAACTAGTTTGCATCCGGATCTACTGCCTGCCCTGGGACGTTTGATCGCCAGCGCAGCGGAACGATCGCAGGTGTTGGTGGTGACACACGCGCCAAAGTTAATCAGTGTGTTAGAGGAACAGACCGCATGCAACTCCATAAGACTCGAGAAAGAATTCGGGGAAACACGGATTGTGGGAGTTGGTAAATTCGATCAGCCGGTATGGCGCTGGGCCTCACGCTGAAGTGTTCCTATGCTGCCCGCAGAGATTGGAGGATCTGGTATGTCAACGGCTTTGCCGCTTCGCATCGAGGAAGCACGCGAAAAAGATGTTCCACTCATTCTTCAGTTCATCCGCGAGCTGGCTGAATACGAAAAGGAGCACGGCCGGGTGACCGCGACTGAAGAAATCCTGCGCGCCACGCTGTTCGGACCGGAACCTTATGCTAAAACCGCCTTCGTCTACGTTGGCGAGGAGCCCGCAGCTTTTGCAATTTACTTTTTCAGCTATTCATCCTTTCCCGGACTACCCGGTCTCTATCTCGAAGATATATTCGTCCGTCCTGCTTTTCGTGGGTTGGGCGTAGGCAAGGAGTTGTTCGCTTACCTGGCGCGGCGTGCCAACGAGCGCGGCTGTGGCCGCATGGAATGGTCAGTGCTCAATTGGAATGAGCCGGCGATCGGTTTCTACAGGAAACTGGGCGCAAACCCAGTAACCGACTGGACCGTCTTTCACCTCGCGAAAGATCGTCTCGAGGAACTTGCCAAACGGGATTAGAACTAACCTCGTCGCCTTTTGCTGAAACGATCCGGTTCTGCAGTTCATATTGTTAAGGACAGTGCCGTCACCGATGAACACGCGCTCAGCCGCGTTCCGAGGATCAGCAAGTCATCCGCTGCGATAATTTGGAACACGCAGACACTAGTGGCGCAGCTAAAGCTTGAAACTCTAAACAGCGCCAGTATCGCGCGGATCGGAGCGCGGATCTCAGTGTATTGACAATTGCAAACAACCGGAATAGTGTCTCGACCTAAAGCTTGTCCGTCTGCGCGCTCACTTGAAAAATAATTCCAGGCCCGCTTGAGTTTTGACGGTGTTCCGCTCAATGCCATCTCAATTGTTTCTCCTGAATTGGAGTCGCTAAATGTCTTCAGGTCCGCCCTTCGAAAATGACGTTTTTATCAGCTATCGCCAACTGGACAACGAACTAATCGACGAACAAGGTAAGGGTTGGATAACCAATTTCCACGATCGATTTGAGAGTGTCCTGGGTGAGGCTCTGGGTTACGAGCCAAAAATCTGGCGTGACTCAAGACTTCAGGGCAATGTTTACTTTCCCGGCACCCTGAAAGAACAACTCGAAGCGACTGCAGTCGTGATCTCGATTCTCTCGCCCGGCTACCTGAAATCTGGTTGGTGTCTCGGTGAGCTCCGGGAATTCTGTCGGTTGGCCAAGCAAAATGGTGGGCTGCTGGTTGGCGACAGAATGCGCGCGTTCAAAGTCGTCAAGACTCACATTGATCTCAAAGAACATCCGCCGGAGTTTAATGATCAACTGGGTTATGAGTTCTACGAAATAGATAAGATGACACAAAGGCCGGTTGTCTTTGGTCAGGAATTGGGAAGAAATCGCGACCAACGCTATTGGAGCAAACTTGACGACCTTGCGTGGGACGTCAAACAAGTCCTCTCAGTCATCAACCCACGCGGGCAGGTTTCCGATATACCTCCCATCTTTTCTCCTCCCTCGCAAGGAACCGTGTATCTGGCGCAAACAACCAGAGACTTAAGCGGCGAGCGCGATCAGATCAAGAGAGAATTGCAGAATCGTGGATACGACATTCTCCCCGAAAAGGAGTTGCCGTTGATTTCGCCAAACTACGAAGAAGCGGTGCGCGAGTGTGTCAGCCGCGCCAAGCTTTCGGTGCACCTCATCGGCGGTAGTTACGGCATCGTTCCGGAAGGAGCTGACAGTCGCTCGATCGTGCGCCTGCAAAATGAAATCGCCGCCGAACGCAGTCAGGATCGTGCGTTCTCAAGGCTGTTATGGCTGCCCGTTGGGTTGAAACCGCTGGAGGAGACACAGGCTGAGTTTATCGAGCATCTACGGACCGATGCCGCGACGCAGCTGGGAGCGGAACTCTTACAGACTCCGCTGGAAGAACTCAAGAATGTCATCCAGCTTCGGCTTAGCAGCAATGGTCACGAGACTAAACCGCCTGGTGAGACTGCAAAAATCTACCTCATTTTTGATAAGCGCGATCTGGAAGGCGTGCTCCCCTTGAACGACTACCTCTCCGCCGACAAACACTTTCAGGTCCTGCTGCCACTCATTGACGAAGAAGGCGTGGACGATTCGCAAGGATTCGAAATTCATAAAGAGAATCTGGCGCAGTGTGACGCAATATTGATCTACTACGGCAACGCCAATCAACTTTGGTTTGAGTACAAACGGCGTGACCTCAAAAAGATGGTGGGCCTTGACCGCAAGACTCTACTGGCCGCGGAAGCCGTCTATGTGGCTTCACCGAAGACAGCTCACAAACAATTATTCAATAGTAGTCCGGACACGTTGATCATAAAAAACTTCGAAGACTTCGCGCCCGCGGTTTTGGATTCGTTCGTTGCCCGCGTTGAAACGGCGGCGAAAGGAGCAAACAATGCAAGAAATTGATCACGCCGCCAATCCTTTTCCTGGTCTGCGCCCTTTTGAATCAACCGAGACGCATCTCTTCTTCGGACGCGACGGCCAGAGCGAGGAACTACTTCGGCGCCTCAAGCGGACGCGCTTTCTCGCGGTTGTCGGCACGTCGGGCAGCGGCAAGTCTTCGCTGGTGCGCGCCGGACTGCTCCCGGCATTGCAAGGTGGGTTGATGGCCAGCGCGGGTTCCGACTGGCGCATCGCGATCCTGCGTCCGGGCAGCGACCCCATCGGTAATCTCGCGCGGGCTCTGGCTGCCCCGGCCGTGCTCGGTTCGCCTGTTGAAAAGGACCTGAGCATGCAGGCGGTGATGGCAGAGACAAAGCTCAGACGCAGCAGTCTTGGACTGGTCGAGCTTGTTAGTCGCGCGCGTACGAAACTCGACGAGCAGGGACAACAGCAATTTCCGGATTACGAAAACTTGCTTGTCGTTGTTGACCAATTCGAGGAGTTGTTTCGTTTTAAGCAACTCATTGAAGAGGAAAACTCGCAAGAAGACGCGGCTGCTTTTGTTAAGCTGTTGCTCGAAGCGGTGGGCCAGAAGTCAGAGAAGATTTACGTGGTGCTGACCATGCGCTCTGATTTCCTGGGCGACTGTTCGCAGTTCTGGGAATTGCCGGAGGCGATCAATAACGGTCAATACCTGATTCCACGCATGACGCGTGACGAGCGACGCGAAGCCATCAGCGGTCCGGTGGCAGTCGGCCAGGGCACGATCAGTGAGCCGCTGGTCAATCAACTGCTCAATGACGTCGGCGACAACCCCGACCAACTCCCGATTCTGCAGCATGCATTGATGCGCACCTGGGATTATTGGCTGGATCACCGGCGCAACAGCAACCCGATAGACATAGCTGACTACAACGCTATCGGCGGCATGGCAGAAGCACTCTCGCGACATGCCGACGAAGCCTACGCAGAACTGAATGACAGGCAGAAAGCGATCGCTGAAAAACTTTTCAAGGGACTGACTGAAAAAGGCACTGACAACCGTGAGATTCGGCGTCCGATGGAAGTCGGTGAGATCTGTGATTTGACCGGAGCGAGTGAAGCAGCGGTCATCGCAGTGATTGAAGTCTTTCGGCGAGAGGGCAGATCGTTTCTCATGCCGCCGCCAACCGACGCGCTCACGGGCGCACCACTTCACTTAAACCGCGAGTCCCTGATCGACATCTCTCACGAGAGTCTCATACGCAACTGGGAACGCTTGAAGACCTGGGTGGATGAAGAGTCGCGCTCGGCGCGAATCTATCGCCGCTTGGCGGAAACCGCTGTGCTTCACCAGGAAGAAAAAGCCGGTTTGTGGCGCGACCCTGACCTCGGGGTGGCGTTGAGCTGGCGTGAGCAAACTAATCCTAATGAAGTTTGGGGGCGGCGTTACCATCCCGCGTTCCCTTTGGCGATGAGTTTTCTGAACCAGAGCGTCACCGAACGTGACGCACAGATTGCCGATGAAGAGTCGCGACGCCGGCGCGAGATCAAACGCACACGCCTCACCGCTTTGATCTTCGCGATCGCTTTCATCTTTTCTTTGGCGATGGGCGTTTACGCTTACGGGCAGAAGAATGAGGCGTTCAAGGCCAAGGACGCAGCTGAAACGGCTTTACAGCAAGCGAAAACGGCTTTACATGAAGCGGATTTGCAACGCGCGTTAGCGGAGGAGCAGCGAGCCTACGCCGCAATGCAAGCTCGGATGGCTAACGAAGAATCAATCAAAGCCGCAAGAGCCAAGGCGAGTGCCCTGGAACAGGCCGGTATTGCCAAGGCTCAAGAAGAAAAGGCGAATGAACAAAAGCAGGTCGCTGTGCGCCTGAGCGAATCAGTCAAGACTACCAACAAGTCTTTGAAGGATTCCAACGAAGCGTTGAACGCGCAGATCCTTGCCGTAGAAACCGCAAAAGCTGAAGCCAATGTGCAGCGGGAGAAAGCGGTACAGCAAAAGAATCTGGCTGTTGCTCGGCAGTTGCGGAACGTGGCTGAATCAGAACGGACCAATGAAGGTGAGGGACTGGTCCGCAGCAGTCTGTTGGCAATTGAGTCCCTGAAATCTTCCTGGACTCCCGAAGGTTACGAAGCGCTGGCCCACGGGCTGAATCTCTTGCCGCGCCCAGCAACCAAAACATGGAAGGCTGACGGCAACGCTCTCCTGGCCATGACCTACAGTCACAATGGAAAGTGGTTTGTAACCAAGGGCATCGATGGGAAACTGAAAGTGTGGGACGCCGCCAGTCACCAGGAACTTCAAAGCCTGGAAGCAAAGCACGATCACATGGTTCATACTTCGGTCGCCTTCAGCCCTGATGATCAATGGCTGGTAATGGGGGTTTATCGCTTTGCGCGCGTTTGGGAAACCAAAACCTGGCAAGTAAAGAAAGAGCTGCCGAACGGTGATATGGTGTGGTCTGTGTCTTTCAGTGACGACGGCGGCTTGTTAGCCACCGCTGGTTATCATTCAGACACCGCACGCGTTTACGACACGACTACCTGGAATGAAGTCGCGCAGATAAAGCCGACAGGCAACCTTATCGTTTCGCTGGCTTTCATTCCCAATAGCCGGCGGTTACTTATTTCCGAAGGCAATAACTCAACAAACGTGTGGGACGTTGCCAACCCCCTGCAATCGCTGGCGACAATAAAATATTCCCCGGAGATCCAGGGAGGCCCACCGATTTTCAGTCCGAATGGACGCTGGCTGGCAATGGGAAGCCGCTCAGGACCTGGCAAACTATGGTTTCATAGTTCCGGATTTCCGCAATTCCTTGACGACGGTATCACCTTTAGCGGGGAGCCGAGAACCTTTAGCCCGGATGGGCGTTATTTGGTTACGGTGGGCTCGGATGCAGCCGCGCAGCTCTGGCATGTGCAGGTTGGACAACAAATCCCGCCAGAAATCACCCGAATCGTAGAAGGAGTAAGCAGCGTAACCTTCAGCCCGGACGGAAAGTTGCTGGTGACTGGCCACAAAGACGGCACTGTCCGCGAATGGGTGGCTGATGCAAAAGAGGCCATTCGCATACCATACGGAGATAAGGTGCAGACGGTCGCTTACAGCCCTGATGGTCAATGGCTGGCGACTGCGGGTGACGATCGTAAAGTGCGAGTGTTTCAGACAACCGACTGGCGAGAAGTAACCAGCATCGAGCATGAGGCCGTCCCATCAGTGGCGTTCAGCCCGGATAGCCGTTGGTTGGTTTCATTGAATGCAAAGACAATGCAGATGTTTGAAAGCCGCAGCGGCTGGCGAAAAGTTATTAGCAAGGTGTTTGATGACAAAGTTTCACGAATCGCTTTTAGCCCGGATGGGAAACGGATGATTGCGATTAGCAGACACACGGTGCAGCTCTATGTATTGGAAAACGAAACCTGGCGAGAAGTGCCCCCGATGTTACATGAAGGAGAAGTGACGTCGCTATCCTTCAGTCCGGATGGTAAGTGGTTGGCAACAAAAACCGCGGCCAGGTGCGACCGTTATGAGGGCCTGGTCGTACGAACTAAAACGCGCGTGTGGGATCTAGGGACAGGGGAAGAAGTTGGGTGGGTTGCCCACGAAGATGAGGATCATTGTCATAAAAAACCAGACGGACCCCAAGACAACTCTGGAGGACGAAAGGAATTGGCATTAGAGGCGGCCGGATCAAACACCTGGCAGCAGGCGATTGAGCGGCTGAAACCAATGGATCAGGCGAGCAGTGGCGATAAACGGTGGAGTGCCTCCATAGACGGCTCCGGGAAAGTAACATTAATAGCAACAGGAACAACGAGTAAGGGGACTGAGATCGCGCATTCAAAGGTGAATTCCATTGACTTCAGTCCTGACGGACACTGGCTGGCTACGGGCGGCGACGATGGCACTATTCGTCTGTGGCCCTTATGGCCCGAGGGCATTATCAAAGAAGCATGCAGTCGTTTGCCGCATAATCTGAGCGCGCAGGATCGAAAAACATTTCTGGACGATGCGAACTCTCCTGACACCTGTCCCGGCTTACCAGTTCCGGCGGAGAAACAATAGGCCTTCTTCGCATGCTGGCTGGATTGGCGGCCGAGAGACCATCACGGCAATGATACCGGGGGATTATTTGTCTGTCCGTTTGCGCTGTCCATGTATGGACAGTGGCGGCAGCCGCTCTCGCAACAGTAGCCACGCTTTCGCAGAAACGCGGCCGTGAAGACGAGAAGGCCGTGTTCGAGATAGTAGTCTTGCCCTTCCTGTAGCTCAGGGTCGTGCCGTGATGCCGGATCGGTATCTTCGGTAGACTTGTTCGCGTTAACTTGTTTTCCACACATGACCGCTGCTCTTGTCCCAAGTCCAATGTTCGACTGATTGTTCTCCACAGATTACAGAGATTCAACCCAAACAACCACTGGGTTGGTTTCATAGTCTGCGTAATCGGCGGATTCTATTCTTGCTTACACCAACTACAACGTAGGTTCGCGGAAAGTTGACTTTGGACTTTCGACTATCCTTTTGCCGCAGCGCAAGCGCTCTGTGGTAGGCTTGGCCCCACGATGGGCCTCGAAGAAGCCTCAGAACATAGATACTCGCTTGGTCAAAAGCTTTGGTGGCTGATCATCGGACGTCTCGCCTCCGCAGTCATTTTATTTATTGCGCGCGGCTTCTGGATTCATGGAGGAAACTTAGAGGCCTGGGTGGCAACGTTGGCGCCTCTATTTATTGTCGCCGGCCTCACAGTGCTCTACGCGCTCGCTCGTACCTTCTCCAAAGCGCTCCTCCTGCAAGCGCGTGTTCAGTTCGTAATCGACATCATCCTCGTAACCTGGCTCGTCTGGACAACGGACGTCATCCACTCGCCATACATTGCTATCTATATTGTCGTTATTGCCGCCTCAGGTTTGTTTCTCGGTCCGCGGGATGCCGTAGTTATTTCTGTCGCGTGCGCCATCGCTTTCACCGCCGGGGCAATCGCGATCTTGAATGGCAGCGGGCGGATCCAGTCTGCTGAGGTGCTCGATGCCACGCGAGTGCAATCATTTCAAACCGTCGGCCTATTCGATATCGCGTTTCTCGTCGTAGGATTGCTTTCCGCTCGGCTGGCCGCCGGCCAATCACGATCCGAAGTCCGCTTGAAGGCCGCTACTCAGTCTCTGGCAACTTTGCGCGCCCTTCATGAAAGGATCGTGGAATCGATTCGTTCGGGGGTTGTGACCACTGACTTGCAACGTCGTATTTATACCTTCAATGCGGCGGCCGCAGAAATTACTGGCTACCACGAGGCTGATGTTCGCGGGCAGGATGCCTCAATATTCTTTGGCGACCTCAAACAGATCATTGCCGAGTCGATGGCTGCTGTCGGTTCGCCCGAAACCAACCCGCGCTTTGAAGCCGACTGCCTGACGGCGGACGGACTACGGTTGCGACTTGGCTTCACGGTCTCGCCTCTCTTTTCCGAGCTTGGCGATACTACCGGCACGGTAATCACGTTTCAGGATCTCACGCGAATCCGGGCACTAGAGGAAACCTCCCGACGCCAGGATCGACTCGCCGCCATCGGCCGCATGGCTGCCTCAATCGCCCACGAAATTCGCAATCCGCTGGCGGCGATGCGTGGCTCGATTCAGATGCTGCGGGCCGACATGGAGGGTGAATCGTCACAAACGGAACTCATGGAGATCATCCTTCGCGAGTCAGATAGGTTGAACCGGATTATCAGCGACTTCCTGAATTACGCAAGGCCGCGTTCGATAATCCAATCTAAGGTTGACGTTGGTGAGTTATTGCGAAGGACGTTCACCCTCCTGCGCAACAGTACCGAAATAGACGAGCGTCAAATCATCAAGGAAGAACTTCCGGACACGCCGGTCCTGGTCGACGCCGATGCGGAGCAACTGCAGCAGGTCTTCTGGAATCTGGCGCGCAATGCGCTGCAGTCAATGCCGGCTGGGGGAGAACTGACGACAACGCTGCATCCGCCAAAGGACAACCGTTTAAGAATTGCCTTTGCTGATTCCGGACGGGGAATGTCGCCCCAACAAGTCGAACATCTGTTCGAGCCCTTTTCTTCGACTACCGGAGGCACGGGACTTGGGCTTTCGATTGTCTATCAAATCATTCGCGATCATGGTGGTACAATTAACGTGCGCAGCCGTGAGGGACAAGGAACAACGATTACAATTGAATTACCTGTCGGAGAACCGGAGACAGGAATTGAAGTCCAGCAGTCGGATCAACTTGGATGATGTTCGAACGGAGCGATCGGGAATGTGACGTCTCAAGATCCTTAATCGTGACTCTCTTTTAATTATGGCCAATCTTTTAATAGTTGATGACGAATTGGGAATGCGTCAGTTCCTGACACACCTATTCCAGCGTGAGGGGCATACTGTGCGTGCGGCCGGAAATGGTCGTGAGGCGATGGAACTACTGCAGAACGCCCCTGCGGATTTGATCGTTTCTGACGTGCGAATGCCCGACATGGATGGTATCGAATTGTTGAGGGCGGCTCGCGAGCTCTTACCGGAGATCGAAGTTGTAATGATGACTGCTTTTGCGAACGTTGATAGCGCTCGCGAAGCGTTCCTGCTAGGCGCATATGATTTCGTGCAGAAGCCTTTCGACAATGACTTGCTCAAGGAAACTGTTGCTCGCGCCCTGGAAAAAATTTCCCTGATCAAGGAAAAAGAGGCGCTGCTCGAGGAAAACAAGGCGCTTATACAGGGCCAACGAACCCGCGGGAAACTTAACAACATCATCGGCAAATCAGGCAAGATGCAGGCGCTCTACCAGATGATTGAAACGGTAGCGCAGGTGCAGTCTACTGTGCTGGTAACCGGCGACTCAGGAACAGGAAAGGAGTTGGTCGCGCGAGCTATCCATGACCTCGGACCCCGAGCTGAAAAGCCGTTCGTTTCCATTAACTGTGGCGCATTTACGGAAACATTGCTCGAATCCGAGCTCTTCGGTTACGTGAAAGGCTCGTTCACCGGGGCCAATACTAATCGCAAGGGACTCTTTGAAGCCGCAAACACAGGAACAGTTTTCCTCGATGAAATTGGTGAGATGTCTCCCGCGATGCAGGTAAAACTCCTGCGCGTGCTACAAGAGAGGAAGCTGCGACCTGTCGGCGCGACTGAAGAGACTCTGGTTGATACGCGTGTCATTGCCGCCACCAATCGTGACCTCAGCACGATGGTTAAGGACGGAACGTTTCGCGAGGATCTTTTTTACCGAATCTCGGTTATCCCCATCGAACTGCCGCCGCTATGCGAAAGAGCCGAAGACATACCGGAACTGGCGAAACACTTTGTTGAGAAGTTTGGCGCCAGCGTGGGGCGAAGTTTGACTATCAGCGGTGCTGCCCTGCGCCTTTTGGAACAGTATCTCTGGCCCGGAAATGTTCGTGAACTTGAACACGCGATTGAGCGTGCTGTGGCGCTGGAAACCACCGACTCGATTCAGCCTGAGCGTTTGCCCGAGAAGATTACCAACTACAATCCCTATCGCATTGCCGAAATCTTTGAGTTCCCCGAAGAGGGTCTCAACCTTACGGCTCATCTGGATCAACTCGAAAAGACCTACGTCCTCGAAGCCCTTCGCCGGACTGCGGGAAACCAGACCAGTGCTTCGGAACTCCTGGCTTTGTCCGTCCGCTCGCTGCGGCACCTACTCGACAAACACGGCATTCGAAGTCTTACTGCCCAGATGCGCGATGAGCGCCGCTCAGGGGAGTCCACTCCTCGGCGCCGCTCAACCGATCCGCCGCTTCGTCGGCGTGAGGACGACGAGTCTGAATTGGCCGCCGGAGCCGGCGAAAGCTGAAATTTCTGTTCTAGCTCCAACCTTGACGTAATCCGTCAGCGACCTTCTGCCGTAATTTGTCACCAGACCGAAGGCTCCCTCAGCTACAAGGTACAGTTCAGCGAAAACCTCAATATTTACGCGCGTTTTGCTCAAACCTGCCATTGGCACAGTCCTTGTAATCGCCAGTCTGACACTTCGCGCTCTGCGCGGTTACATCGTAACGACGAGGCCGTTGGCGCGAGAAACATCCAAACACTTTCTCTCTTAAGGAGCACGAATAAAGAAATGAATACGAACAAACGCCAAGAGGGCTTCTCACTGATAGAACTCCTCATCGTCGTTGCGATTATCGGTATTATCGCCGCCATCGCAATACCTAATCTCCTCGCTTCGAGGCGCGCTGCTAATGAAGGTTCGGCTCAGTCCACCCTTCGCACCATCCACAGTTCTGAAGCCGTCTATCAGTCAACGATTGGCGACGGACAGTTCGGCAAGTTGACCCTTACAGGCGCTTTCGTCCAGGATGAGGCTTCTCTCTCCGGCCAGAACTTGGTTGATAGCCAGCTGGCTACCGGCACCAAGAGCGGCTATGACTTTGCAGCGACTCCGGCTGCTGGTCCCCCGGCGCAGTTTCACGCGACTGCATCCATGCATGACTCAGCGGCGTTCACGCGCACCGGCAACCGTTGCTTCGGTATCACCGAAGATGGCGTCTTGCGCGGCAAAGTCACTGACACCAAACCTGCGACCCGCGCTGCCGTCATCGCTTTTAACCCTATCGGCAACTAAGACCGATAGTGATTCATGAACCGACAGACAGCGGGGGCCGGGGTAAAGCTCCGGTCCCCGTTGCAACTTTAACGTACTGGTCTTTCTGACCCTACGGCTTGACTGAAAGATATGAGCGGCATGCCGCAACCTGAAACGGAATCACAACGAGAACATCAACCCGCCCCTCTCATAGGAGTAAATATTATGCAAAATGTGAGACAGCAGGGCTTCTCTCTCATCGAGTTACTGATCGTTGTTGCCATCATAGGCATCATCGCCGCCATTGCCATCCCTAACCTCCTGGCTTCACGCCGCGCCGCAAATGAAGGTTCGGCAGAGTCATCCCTGCGCACCCTCCATAGTTGCCAGTTGACCTATAGGGCCACGGCCGGTGATGGTGACTATGGGGACCTTGCTGCCCTTATGGCCAATGACCTTATCGGCGCTGAGCTTGGTGGCGGTTCCAAGAGCGGTTACACCTTCACCGCAACCCCTGATAACACCCTAACCATACCCACGTTTTTCGCGTTTGCAGTTCCAAGGAACACTGCCGCCTTTTCTCGCACCGGCAATCGCAGTTTTACGGTCGCAGAGGACGGCATGCTGAGGGCCAAGGTCTCAGACGTGGGCCCGGCGAACCATGCTGCCGCTATTGATTCAGCGACTTGGGCGCCAGTTGGCAATTAAGTAATCACACAAGTTCGAATTATTTTTTGCGGAGGATGGAGTTTACTCCGCCTCCGTAATGTTTTTATATCTAGAAGAATTAGACGCATGAGCTCAGAAGCATCACAATTTACTGCGATGAAGTCTTCAATCACCGCGTCGTCCTCAACCAGGAAGTGCCTAACGTGGGCAATCCTCGTTTCGATCATTTTTATCGCGCCAGCGCTGTACTTCGGTATACCTTCGAACAAAGACCTCCTGAACCATTTTCGTTTTGCCCAGCCATTTTTCGATTCGCTAAGCAGCGGCCAGCTGTACCCAGGCTGGCTTGCTGAATCAAATTCCGGATACGGCGATCCCAGTTTTCGATTCTATCCGCCTGCACTTTATTACCTGCTCTCGCTAGGCAAAGCCCTCACCGGCAACTGGTATGTGGGGACGTTACTCACGCTAGCTATATTGTCCACATTAAGTGGATTGGGAATGTATTTCTGGACGCGCTCGATTCTTTCAGAGACCTGCGCTATGTGGGCCGCCATCTTTTATGCCCTCGCGCCTTATCACGTCAATCAACTCTACCAGGCATTCCTGCTTGCCGAATTCGCGGGAGCGGCCGTGCTGCCTTTCGCGTTCGGATTTGTCGAACGAGTCAACCGACGCGGGCGGCTTCAAGATGTGGCGGGCCTTGCGGCCGTTTATGCCCTTCTGATTCTCACACACCTCCCGCTGGCGGTAATGGGTTCGTTGGCACTGGCGGTTTATGGTATCGCCAGTCTCAGTCGACAGAATTGGCGGAGAAGTTTGCCGTTGTTATGTCTGGCGGCTTTGCTCGGTCTGGCGGCCAGCTCACTCTATTGGATCAGAATGGTAGGGGAACTTAACTGGATTGGTGTTAACAACGTAAACCCAGACAGGTCGGTGGACTATAGTCAAAACTTCGTTTTCTCGACTCTCTCACCCGAAAATCCGACGGTGTGGTGGGTTAATATTTTGACCGTCATAACGTTTCTATTGTTTGTTCCGGCAGTTGTTTTGTTTTTCCGCCGCGCACGTGGCCAGGTTGATTTTACCAAATTAGTTCCGGTCGCGATCCTGTCCGTTGTGACATTCTTCATGACGCTGCCTTTGAGCCGTCCACTATGGAGAAACCTTCCGGTATTGCAAGAGACTCAATTTCCCTGGCGTTGGCTGGCCATTTTCTCGATGACCGGGTCTTTGTTGACCGCTGCGAGCATACCGCTCTGGCTCAAGAACAAAATGCATTGGCGACGTCCAATTCGCTTGATAGTGTTGGGAGCTGTGCTGGTCTCAATAGCCTTCACTCTGGCCCACACAGTACGTGAAGCCGAATACAGGAAGCCGCTACAGTTCCAATCCGATCTACAAGCAGTGCGCGGAACACCGAGCGTGAAATATTGGATTCCGGTTTGGGCGAGTGCGCACCCGAAAGAAATGAAGGCAGAGGTTGAAGCGGGTGATCGTCAAGTGTTGATAAACAATTGGGGGTCCGAGCATCGTAGCTTTGAAGTTTCCGCCGGCACTGCGAGCGAAGTACGATTGCGGACCTTTTACTATCCCCTCTGGGTCGCCAGCAATGCGGGTCACGTGCTTCCTACTCGTCCCGATAGCGATGGCGCGCTTTTAATCTCGCTGCCTGATAGTCAGACTCCTACCGCGATTAACCTTGATTTTTGTGAGCCGCTACGCGCACGCGTGGCAGTCGCCATGAGCGTTTTCGGTTGGTTGTTCATTAGCCTGATGGCATTCGCTCACATGGCGCGACGTAATAATGTGACGGGTTAAAAGTGCTTTCGGAAACTTGATTGTTACGCTAGAGTATCCGCTCGTTACAGACTCTGTTGTTCAAACATCACATTTCGTGGAAACAATTCAAGCTGCAAAGAATAGGCGAGGTCCGACCGCAGGGACGCTTGTGGGCGCATTGCATAGGGTGGCGACTATCGCCGGCAATACCTTTCGAGAAGCGGTGCGCGATCGCGTGCTTTACAACCTGGTCCTGTTTGTTCTCATTCTCACTGGCGCCGCAGTTTTCATTGGCGAACTCTCTGGTGGACAAGAACGCAAGATCATTGTCGATCTTGGGCTGAGCGCGATGCTCCTCTTCGGAGTCTTCATCGCCATCTTCGTTGGGGTGGGATTGGTCTACAAAGAAATCGAACGACGCACGGTTTACTCGATATTTTCGAAACCCGTCGGGCGCGGCGAGTTTCTCCTGGGGAAATACCTTGGTCTTTGCCTGACCTTGCTGGTCAACGTCGCCGTCATGGGGGCTGGAATCTCCCTGGCGCTAATCTACGTCAAACGCGGCTGGGATCCACTAGCGCTGAGTATCTGGCCGGCCATCCTACTCCTTTATGTTGAGTTGATGATTCTGACCGGAGTCGCGCTTCTCTTCTCGTCTTTCTCTTCGCCGGCATTGTCGGCGCTGTTAACGTTCTTCGTTTTCATCATTGGCCATTTCAGCGCAGACCTCAAAAGTCTCGCCAACTCGATGGGTGGGACGTCGGCCCGTTGGCTCTTCGCGGCTCTCTATTACTTGCTGCCAAATCTGTCGAATCTCAGCTTCATTACTCCGGCAGCTCATGGTCAGTTACCCAACGCCGGGTACGCTGCCGGCACGATTCTCTACTCCCTTGTATACATCGTCGTAATCCTTGCTGCGGCTACTTTGATTTTTCGCCGGCGTAATTTCAAATGAATCACAAAGCTTCCATGCGCGACGGCTTGTTGTTGTTAACTTTATTTACTGGGCTCGCGAGTGTCGTGGGGCTTTCACGTTGGCTTGACTCTCATCGGCCGCCGACTGATACGAAGGACGAAGAGCAACTCTATCTCACCGGCGCCATGGCAAAGCGGATTAGTCTTGGCTTCAATGGTTTGGGCGCAGACTGGTATTGGATGCGTTCGCTGCAATATGTCGGAAAGAAGATAATTAACGTTCCCGATAATGTTCCCATAGATAATCTGGCCCAACTTAATTTGAAACTACTGGCGCCGTTGATCGATACAGCTACCACTCTGGATCCCGAGTTTATCGAACCTTACCAGTATGCGGCGGTAGTCCTGCCCGCGGTGGATTTGCCAGAAGCGATCCGTCTAACCAAAAAGGGCATCGCCGCTAATCCCAACGCGTGGCGACTTTATCAACACCTGGGCTACATCTATTGGCAACAACGAGATTTTCAGGCAGCCGGCGAAGCCTACGATCAAGGGTCGAAACTGCCGGGAGCGCCGCCCTGGATGCTGGCGATGAAAGCAAAAATGGCTAGCGAGGGCGGAAGTCGTGAGCTTGCTCGCGAGATCTATGGCCGCATGTACGAACAAGCCGAGAACGCCAAAGTCAAAGAGATGGCACGGAAGCGGTTGCTTCAGCTTGACTCGTTCGATCGAAGAGATGGCTTGCGCAAAGTCCTTGCTGCCTATAAGACGAGAGTCGGTCGGTGTCCGTCAGCCTGGAAAGAGGTTGAACCCTTGCTGCGCGCCTTGCGCGTAGAAGTGGACTCGACTGGGGCGCCGCTTGATCCGAGCGGAACTGCCTATGTCCTAATTAGCGAAGGTTGTGATCTGGATGTCGATCCGAAATCGGAAGTGCCCTACAGATGATGAGACTGTTGACTAAGTAGACTGAGTGTCAAACTATGACTAGTGTTATTGAAATAGACAACCTGACCAAAGACTACGAAGTCGGATTCGTGCGCAAACGGAAAGTTCGCGCGCTGGACTCATTATCGCTAACAGTTAACCAGGGCGAGATATTTGGCTTTCTGGGCGCCAACGGCGCCGGCAAAACTACCACTCTCAAGCTATTAATGCGGCTTATTTTTCCGACGGCAGGAAAGGCGCGAATTCTGGATCACGACATCGCCGACGTTTCGATGCATGGTCGCATTGGCTACCTACCGGAAAATCCCTATTTCTACGATTACCTCACCGCGCTCGAGTTCCTTAATTTCTGCGGGCAGATCTTTGGCCTTTCAAAGACGGCACGAAACAACAGATCGAGAGCATTGTTAACGTCTGTCAGACTGGACGAGAAGAAATGGAACACACAGTTAAGAAAGTTTTCCAAGGGAATGTTGCAGCGGGTCGGTTTGGCTCAGGCACTAATCAATGATCCGGAAGTAGTTTTTCTTGATGAACCCATGAGCGGCCTGGATCCAATCGGACGGCGCGAGGTTCGCGATCTAATCGCAGCGTTGCGTCAACAAGGCAAGACCGTTTTCATGTGCTCACACATCCTGTCTGACATTGAAGTGCTTTGCGATCGCGTGGCGATTCTAAGAGGCGGCCGCCTCGCTCAGGTTGGATATCTCGACGATTTACGTCAACAAGTCGCCGGCCGTAACCAGGTTGAAGTGGTCCTAAGCGGCATAGACGAGATCACTCTTAAGTCTCACTTGCCAGGTGGCCATGACTTTTTGCTGATGTCTACACCGGCAGGATTGCGGATCGAAATCAAGGACGAGAGAGACGTTGATTCTGTCATCACAGCTCTGCGAAAAGCAGGTGGGAAACTCGTGTCGGTACAACCTCTCAAGCAATCACTGGAAGAGCTGTTTATGGAATCTGGAGAAACTGAAACCTCCGAATGAAATTGGATAGTTTCTACTTAAACTTAAAACCTGAGACTTCCATCCTAATGTCTGCGCGGTCGTCTTTGTCAGTCATACCCTCCAACAGTACGACCACGATCATGCTCCGATTGTTTTCTAATTCCGGCTGTCTGGCGCTGGGAACAACCACGGCAGCGCGTTGGTTGACTGGCTTGTTCTGATGGTCAACGACGATTCCCTTGATCTCAAGTCCGCTAAGAGTTCGTCCGCTGAAGTTGTGAACAACTGTTTGCAGGTTCATGACGATGCCGCCCAGCGCCTGCTTCGACTGGTAAGCTTCTGGCTTATCCAGAACGATCTTCGAAGCATACTGTTCAAACTCAGGAGAGCCGGGGCGAATGGCACCTTCCAGCTTAGCTTCGGTGGTCCCACTGCCGACTGAAAGCATGAGCACATAAAACAGCCCACCGATTGCAAGGACCGCTATGACCGCAACGATAATAATTACTTTGCGTCTGGAATCGTCTGAATCAGGAAACTGTTGGTCTGAAGTGGCCATGGGTTGTCGAGTTGGATTCTAGTGCGCCGGAAACTGTTTTTGCAATGTCTCGGTGTCACTAATCACCACCGACTTCCAAGCCCGTTTAGACACCGCGCTCGAAGAAAAGTTTCATAAGGCACTCAACCTCAAGGAATTGAAATCAAGAGTGGCTACTTACCAGGCTGTTAACGAGATCTTCGAGTTCGGGATAATGAACCGGCTTAGTGACGTACGCATTGCATCCGGCATCGAGCGCCAGACTGTGAAAGTCTGCTGTGTCGTGCGCGGAAACTGCGACTATAGGCACATCGCTCAGCTCGGGCAGCATGCGAATTTGACGTGTCGCTGCTAGTCCGTCGACGAACGGCAGGCTGAGGTCCATGAGGATAATTCCGGGCTTCACCTCAGCGGCCACCGTGACGGCTTCCCTCCCGTTGAGCGCTTCCACGACGCGAAAGCCGCTCATCTCCAGCAACCTTCGCATCATCTGACGATTGTCTTCAGTGTCTTCGACGAGAAGAACCGTCACAACCTCACCTTGAGTATCCATGGGGTAAGTCCCTTTGTTCGCAGCTGCTTCAGTGGTCAAATTCAAGTCGCTCTGGCCCTTCCTTAAACTGCAAACCGCTGTATCACTAGAATACGCCCGCATTTTTTGCTAAGATCCCGCACCGAAAGACGACATGTCGGATCCCCCTGTCGGGTTTAATCAGTACACTTCACTGGCGCTTTTTCGGCGAGCCTGACGAAGTTAAGTAAATACCCCCCAAGCCAGATGAAGCCACTTTTGTCAGAATCCGAAGACAACGACGCCCTGCGGGCACTTGGTCGGGCTTCTGTACAGATCGTTCACGATCTCAAAAATCAATTGAACGGTCTCAAACTCTATGCCACGTTTCTACGAAAGCGGATAGAGAAGGGCGAGCGACCCGCAGATGAGTTGGAAACGATTAATAAGCTCATTGTCGGCTTGGATCGTACGGCGCGAGATGTCTCGTTAATTGTTGAATATGGGAGGCCTCTCGAGCTCAAGAAACAGGCCGGCACCGATCTGGAAAAACTATCGCGCGACGTTGCTGCGAGCTTGAACGCCGAAAACCTGAGTAATCGCCCGCCGGTCACGGGTGGCTTGTCGGGATCAATTGTGGTCGACGCCGAGACCGGTGGTTCGCTGACCGGCGAGTTTGATCGGGCATTACTGACTGAGGCGCTCAGATGGATATCGCTCAGCGCCATAAAGATGTTATCGAACAAGGCGGGCTCACTTACGATTCGCTTGAAGGTCGATGCTTTTGAATCCAGACGAGACGGGGTGATTGAATGGGCCGTGGACGATTCTTCGGACCACGATCCGTTTCACTCGTTTGCCGGCAGTAACGAAATACGACTATCGCTTGCCGCCAAAATAATCGAGGCGCATGGCGGCTCAGCGACGCGCCAAGACGGCGTTTTAAGCGTCCGTCTGCCGCTGACTACCTGGGTGGAAGTAAAAGCAGAACAGTAAACCAACAGCAGGTTTCGAGGAGGACGACGAGTGGAAAACAAGGACGTGCGCATTCTGGTTGTTGACGACGAGGAGACGATGGCGGATTCCTTGAAACAACATCTGGTCGAGGAAGGCTTTTTGGTAGACACTGCAGACACCGGAACCGCGGCGATTGAGTTGTTTGATCAAGGCGGGCATCAGGTAGCCATCTGCGATTTGCAACTACCGGACATGGATGGTCTCGACGTCGTTCGTCATATCAAGGATGCCCGACCTCTGACGGAGGTGATTGTTCTCACGGGCCATGGTTCTGGTCCCCGCGCTTTTGAAGCGAGCAAGGCGGGCGCGTTTGATTTTGTGGAGAAAGATAACTTCGAACTTGATACGCTTCTGCGCCGAATCAAGAACGCCCTGAAGCAGCGCGAGTTGCTCACTGAAAACGCCAACATGCGCCGGCAGCTTTCAACGCGCTCCGAGTACTTCAACATCATCGGCTCGTCGAAGTCGATGCAAACTATTTATGAGACTATTGAATCGGTAGCGAAGTCGGATGCCAACGTACTGATCGTAGGCGAGTCGGGGACCGGCAAAGAACTCATCGCCAACGCGATTCACTACAATTCGTTGCGCGCGCGAAAGCCGTTCATAAAGGTTAACTGCGCTGCCCTGCCGAAGGAGTTGATTGAATCCGAACTCTTCGGCCACACGAAAGGCGCCTTCACCGGCGCGCATGCCGACAAAGAGGGATTGGTGCAACACGCAGCAGGCGGTTCACTGATGCTCGATGAAATTGCAGAAATGCCGGTTGAACTCCAACCAAAACTTCTGCGCGTGTTACAGGAACGCAGCTACCGCAAGATTGGTTCAGAGAAAACCTATGCGGTTGACTTCCGGCTTATCTCGTCAACTAATCGCCCACCAGCTGACGCCATCCGCGACGGCCTCTTACGCGACGATCTCTTCTATCGCATCTCCACGATTACTATTCATGTCCCGCCTCTGCGCGAACGAAGTGAGGATATCCAACTTTTGACCGAGCACTTCCTGCACATGTATGCGCAGAAATACGGGCGACCCATTGACGGCGTCTCCCAGGCGGCGTATCAACGCCTTTTCGGACACGCCTGGCCGGGAAATGTTCGGGAGTTGCAAAACGTTATCGAACGAGCGGTCTTGTTGGCGAAGGGAAATCGAGTTGAGCCGGTGGATCTGCCGTTCGACAACGGCTCGCTTCCGGAAGGATCGCCGGCAGGAACTGGTTGGGATGTGCCGGCAAACATGTCTCTGGAAGACATCGAACGTCTGGTGATCGAGAAGACGTTGCAACGCACCGGAGGTAACAAGCAGGCGGCCGCGAATCTGCTTGGCATTTACCGGCCGCGACTCTATAGCAAGATAAGAAAATACAATATCGACGTCACGGCGCTGGTATCCGCCTGACTTCTGAAGATCTGAAATTTGAGATCTCAGATTTAAGATCTGAGATCTCAGTCCACCTGGTAGGTCGCCACACTCGTCGGCGTCTCAAAGCATCTGACCTTATAAATCTGCACTCGCTCGTCGCCGACCTTCGCCGCTACTCGCTCCAGCACATACTTCGCGAGGTTCTCGGCAGACGGCTGTAGTTCAACAAACGGCTCGAGTTCGTTGATGTTGCGATGATCGAGATACAAGACTACCTCGTCCGCTGCCGCTTTCAACTCCACAAAATCTACCAGCAATCCTATGTTGTCCAGTTCTCTGCCACGCGCATAGATCTCGACGCGATAGTTGTGACCGTGCAGGTTTTCACACTTGCCCTTATAACCACGCAGCTGATGCGCGCTTGAAAAATTACGCTCGATCATTACTTCAAATTGTCCCGGCATTGTCCCGTTATTCTCCCCCAGCTTTTCGCTCGCGTTCCATCTCTTCCATCTTCTTACGCAAACTGAGTGGGCGCATGTCCGTCCAGACTTCTTCGATATATGCAAGACACTCCGCCTTCGTGCCACTCTTGCCTGCATCGCTCCAGCCCAACGCATTCTCTCGGTCAGCCGGCCAGATCGAATATTGCTCTTCGTGATTAACGACTACTTTGTAGATCGTCGTGTCTTCTCTATCTTCCCAACTCATATTCATCCCCCGGTAGATCATAAGAAGCGCGATCGTTAGATAGGAGGCGCTCGCTTCGTTGCCTTATCCTGCCACCGCTTCACGAGGTTCAAACACTTGCGCCAAATCGCCAATATCTGAAGTGACACGGCATTGAGGCAAACTTTTTAAGAACAACCGCCCGTAGCTCTTGGTCTTCAGACGTGGATCAAGAACCGCCAGGATACCGCGATCGGTCGTACTACGAATCAGTCGTCCCAGTCCCTGCTTCAAACTAATAATCGCCTGCGGCACGCTGTATTCGAAAAAACTAGAGCCGCCTTCGTCTTCAATATAGCGCTGGCGCGCCGCAACTATCGGATCGGTCGGTACCGCAAACGGCAGTTTGTCGATGATCACGCACGACAACTGCTCGCCGCGCACGTCAACACCCTGCCAAAAACTCGACGTGGCAAACAACACCGCATTCGGCGTTTGCCGGAAACGCTCCAGCAACCTACCTTTCGAAGCACTACCTTGCAAGAAGCAGGGATACTCAATCTCAGGCATTGCCAAATCATAAAGCGACTGCATCCCAGCCAAACTGGTGGACAAAACAAACGCCCGGCCTTCCGTTGCGTTCACGATTTTCACGACTTCGGCTGCGGCCGCTTCAGACCATTCTCGCGAGCGCGGGTCGGGCATCTTAGGCGGCAGATACAGTAGCGCCTGAGTTTGATAGTCGAAAGTTGATTCAGCAATCAAGTCGTCCGCCGAATTCAGCCCCAGCCGCTCGCGAATAAAAGAAAAGTTGCCGGCGCTGGAAAGTGTCGCGGATGTCAACACCACCGTGTCGACCTTCTCAAATAATTTATCTTCGAGCAGTCCCGACACATCGATTGGTGAAGCGCGCAGGAAGAAGCCACGGCCACGGCGCTCCGTCCAATAGACAAACTTCTTGTCCTGGCCGGTGACGATAAACTGCAGATCGAATTTCGTTTGGCGAATTCGTCTGACGATGTTTTCAATTTCAGGCGGCTTCTCTTTAAGAGCATCAAGCGTCGTTTCCAGCCGGCCGAGTGCGCCGTCGAGCGCGATGTATAGATCCCCGAGCGGCGTGGGTTCCAACTCGCCTTCTCTATTACGTACCGTAAAGCTGCCGGGAATTATCGGATAGCGACCTTCTTCGCCACGTCCATCGCGGAACCCCATCCAGAAGTCGGCGGCAAAGCGCATCACGCGGGACGAAGTCTTGGTTATCTCGCGGTCAGCCTCGGCGTCCTCGTAAGGCACGGCGCCAACGTCGCGAATCAGATCGTCGATCTGGTAGTTCGATATCTGAGTGCCGAAATACTCCGAGGCGACATCTTCGATCAAATGCGCCTCATCCAGAATCACCGCGGAATAATCAGGCAGAACACTTCCGTACATGCTGTTGCGCAAGGCGAGATCTGCAAAAAACAGATGATGATTGACGACTACGATGTCGGCATCGAGCGCGCGCTGGCGCATGCGGGTGATGAAGCAGGCGTCGAAGTCGAGACATTGCTGGCCCAGGCAAGTTTCCGAACGCGCATCTATATGACGCCAGAAGGATAGCGACTCAGGCAGATTCGATAACTCCGCACGATCGCCGGTCTCCGAACTCTTCGCCCAATGACCAACCTCGTCAAAGTAGTCGACCTCATCAAGTCCTTCGAGCACCGGCGAACTTTCCGCGCGTCCCAACCTGCTCAGGCAGACGTAGTTATTGCGGCCTTTCATGTAAGCAGCTTTAAAGCTCTTCGGTAATACGCTCTGCAGGAAAGGAATGTCTTTCTCCATCAACTGTTCCTGGAGATTCTTCGTCCCGGTGGAGATGATCACGCGGCCGCGTCCGCCGAGTGCAGCAGCAACTGCGGGGACAAGATACGCGAGCGTCTTGCCCGTGCCCGTGCCTGCCTCCACGATCAGGTGCTTGCGGTCTTCAAACGCGCGCATCACCGCCTGCGCCATTTCAATCTGGCCGGGACGATGTTCGTATTCAGGATGCGCCTGCGCGATTAGGCCTTCCGGGCCAAAGATCTCTTCCATTCTTTCTACGCGAACCTTTCACGAACTGATCAGGATCAAGTTCAGACCGAGCTTTCAAACAAGTTCGAGATTAGCTACTCCGAGGTAGTCAGATTTATTGTGGGTAACTAACGGCACACCATAATAGAGTGCGACGGCCGCTACCCATGCATCCGAACTATTTATCGGGCGGCCGCGCCTGCGAGCACCATCTGTTGCCTCAGCCCATTTCACACATAACGCCTCATAGAAGGGCACGAGCATGAATTGCCTTAGATGAACGCGCATCGCCTCGCGTCTGGTCTGGCCCCAACTGTGTTCAAGAGCCCAAGCCTCAAGCTCCGCGCGAGTCATGGGTGAAATGAGAAGCAGATGTCCTTGCAGGTGGGGTTTGTAAAGATCGGCGCGTTTGTCTTGCTTGAAAAGAAAAGAAATAACGTCAGTATCGACTACGAGCACTATTCGATGCTCCGTATCTGGGAGGCGCGGCGTCGCTCGCGCACGCTCCGAACAAAGTCGTCAACACTCTCATCTTTAGGCCAGAAGTCTGCGCGCAACGTGTCCAAGTTGCTGATCGGTTTCACATCCTGTTCTTCGGCGAGCCGCTCAAGCTCTTTTCTCGCAAGCTCGGGAGTGACCGGATCATCACCTGGGTTTGGATTTCGTTGTGCCATTTTCAAACGAAAGCATACACGCCAGCGCTCTACTTAGAAAAGTGGCTGCGGGCGCGAGCCGAAATCTGTCAACCTCGGAACTTGGTCATGCACCCATGGCCTCAGGCCGTTGTTTCAGTCGTTTTGCATACAGTGGGAATCGTCCACTCAGTTCAGTCACACCCTGCCGCACTTTGTCGCGCACTTCTTCCGACGCCGGCGCGTGAATCACTTCCGCGATCAAGCGCCCGATCTCGCGCATCTCGTTTTCCTTCATGCCACGCGTGGTCACGGCCGGCGTGCCGATGCGCAATCCGGAAGCGACGAAAGGCTTATTTTGATCAAACGGGATCGTGTTCTTGTTGACGGTGATGTTCGCCGCTTCAAGAGCTTTCTCCGCGTCTTTGCCCGTGGTGCCTTTGCCGTCCATCCAAACGTCGACAAGCATCAGGTGATTGTCCGTGCCACCGGAAACCAGACGCAGTCCCTGCTCCTGCAACTCACTCGCAAGGGCCTTCGCATTCGCAAGAACCTGCCGCTGATATTCCTTGAAGTCATCCCGCAGTGCCTCTCCAAACGCGACTGCCTTCGCTGCGATAATGTGCACGAGCGGACCGCCCTGCACGCCGGGGAACACCTTTCGATCGATCTCTTTCGCATGCTCTTCCTTGCACAAGATCAGGCCACCACGTGGACCGCGCAGGGTTTTGTGCGTTGTCGTCGTAACGTAATCAGCATGCGGCACGGGAGAAGGATGCAAGCCGGCGGCAACCGGGCCGGCGATGTGCGCGATGTCGGCAAACATCCGCGCGCCCACGGCTTTTGCAATCTCTCCGATGCGCTGGAAGTCGATGATGCGCGGATAGGCTTGTGCTCTTCGGCTAAGCGTTGCAGTTCGTCGTAATCAATCTGCTCGGTTTCGCGTGCGACGCCGTAGTCAGCGACTTTGTAACTGATGCCCGAAAAATTCATGGGATGGCCGTGCGTGAGATGACCGCCGTGCGAGAGGTTCATGCCAAGGATCTGATCGCCATACTGAATCGCAGCGAGATAGACAGCCATGTTTGCTTGCGCGCCACTATGCGGCTGGACGTTCGCGTGTTCAGCTCCGAATATTTGTTTCGCGCGATCGATTGCCGCCTGCTCCACCACATCGCTCCACTCGCAGCCGCCGTAGTAACGTTTGCCTGGATAACCTTCGGCATACTTGTTTGTAAAAACTGAGCCGGCGGCTTCAAGCACAGCTTCGCTCACGAAGTTTTCGCTCGCGATCAACTCCAGGCCATTGGCCTGACGTGCTACTTCGTGATCAATCGCCTCGGAAATCACAGGATCAACTTCCGCGAGCGGTGCGTTCCTCAAGTCTGTCATTCACATTAGCCTTTCAGTTTCACTATTCAAGAGCGGGGGCAAGCCCCCTTCCCAACCCTGAGCCTTCCAATCTTGAGTCAGGCTCCGGAACCCTCGGCCTCCTGACCTCTGCCTCGCACCTTCTGCCTACCGCCTTCTGCCTACCGCCTACTGCCTACCGCCTTCTATTTTCCCAACGCGGTCAGCATGGCGGCCACCCTCAAATTCTGCTGTGAACCAGGCGCGAACGATCGCAGGGATCTCACCTGCCGGCGTGGTGCGCGCGCCGATCGCCATAACGTTCGCGTCGTTATGTTGGCGCGCCAGTCGAGCCGTCTCTTCCGACCACGCCACTGCCGCTCGCACGCCCGGCACCTTGTTTGCCGTGATGGCCATGCCTGTTCCTGATCCGCAAACAAGTACACCCTGATCAGCCCGGCCTTGCGCCACTTCGTCCGCGACCTTGCGTGCGTAGTCAGGATAATCAACCGACTCTTCCGAGACAGTTCCCAGGTCGTCAACCTCCAGCCCTAATTCGAGCAGCAGTGGTTTCAGGCGTTCCTTTTCGGCATAACCCGCGTGATCGCTGGCGAGGGCGATTTTCATTATTTAGTCTCCGTGAAATCAGAAAATTGGGAGGGGTCGATGTTACATCAGGCCCTCAGCGCTAGCAACGAATAGCACAATTCGATCGCTCCTTAATTTGAAGTCTCTCGGTGAGGTTTCACGGAGAAAACTTACAATCCCGGCTTTGATTGCAATCTTCGCAACTGATTAATGTATGGCTCAAGCTCTTCCCTGGGACCGCGGGCGTCCCGCCCGCCCTGCGTGCGTTAGAGTCAATTCTGGCTGGTTGAGTTTCTCGTACGCGGGCGGGCGGGATGCCCGCGGTCCCAGAAAAACGCTATGAAGAACCACCAGGCAAATGTCACCGTCAACAAACAGCGCAACCTGATATAAATAAGGTCACTGCTCAAGATTCTGGAATTCCACCCATCCTACATTGCGTTAACTTTTTTGCTGGGCGAGAATGACCCCTTGTAACAAACTCAGTAATAATCCCGAGGAAAGTAAACCAACACCTGATGCGCTGGTCACAATATTTCATCCCTACCCTTCGCGAAGATCCCGCAGACGCGGAAGTCGTTTCCCATAAACTCCTGCTGCGCGCCGGCTTGATTCGTCAGCTTGGCGCCGGAATCTATTCTTATCTGCCGATAGCGCAACGCGTGGCGCTGAAGGTGATGGCCATCTTGCGTGAGGAAATGAACCGCATTGGCGGCCAGGAGTTTTATTTGCCGGCGCTACATCCGGCGGAGATTTGGAAGGAATCAGGCCGTTGGGACGCGATCGGCGATGAGATGTTTCGCCTAAAGGATCGCAAAGATGGCGACATGTGTCTCGGCATGACGCATGAGGAAGTGTTCACAACGATTGCACGCAACGAGCTACGCTCTTATAAACAACTGCCGCAGGTTTGGTATCAGATTCAGGTGAAGTTTCGCGACGAGGCACGTCCGAAGTCGGGACTCATGCGCCTGCGCACTTTCACAATGAAGGACGCCTACTCGTTTGACGTCGACAAGGCTGGACTCGACAAATCCTTCATCGATCAGCGTGAAGCTTACAAAAGGATTTTCAGCCGTTGCGGCATTCAGTATTCAATTGTCGAAGCATCGTCGGGTTCGATGGGTGGTTCCGAGTCAAATGAATTTGTAGCAAGGACCGATGCGGGCGAGGATTTGATCGCGAGCTGCGCAAACTGCGGCTACGCGGCAAATCTGGAGAAGGCGACTTCCAGATTAACGCCGATCAAAGATTTGGTCGGACCGGAGGCGCCGGAAGAATTTCCTACGCCCGGCGTGCGCACGATCGAGGATTTGGAAAAGTTTCCCGGCGGCGCGAAAGCCGACACACAAATCAAATCGCTGGTTTATGTCGCCACCATTAATAACGAACCGCAACCGGTGTTGGCTCTGGTTCGCGGCGACCACCAAGTCCACGAGACAAAGCTGGCAGATACTTTGGCCGCTACGGCTGTGCGCACGGCCCACCCGGAAGAAATTCGCGAACTCCTGGGTGCCGGCGCCGGAAGCCTCGGTGGCGTGGGTGCCAGAGCTCGCGCAAAGGAAGCTAACTTCGAACTCTTGATTGTGGCTGACGTCGCTCTCAAAGCGCGTCGTAACCTGACAACAGGGGCGAACAAAGACGATCACCACTTACGCGGCGTGGAAATTGAACGAGACATCAAGCCGGATCAGTGGGCTGATCTGCGCGGCGTGGTTGCCGGCGAGGGTTGTGCTCGTTGTGACGTGGGCACGCTGGAAGTTTTCAAGGCGATGGAGATCGGTCACATCTTCAAGCTCGGGACGAAATACTCCGCGTCGATGGGCGCGACGGTCTTGACGGTCGAAGGAAAGCCGGTGCCAATCGTAATGGGCAGCTACGGCATCGGAGTGGAACGCATCATCACTGCCGCGATCGAACAGCATCACGATGCCGATGGCATCATTTGGCCGAAAACCATCGCGCCGTTTGATGTGGTCGTCACGGTGACGAACACGAAGGACGAGCGGCTGCGCGAGACGGCTGAGAAACTCTACCAGGACTTGCAACGCGCCGGACTCGAGACGTTGCTTGACGATCGCGACGAGCGCGCGGGAGTAAAGTTTAAGGACGCCGATCTGATCGGGCTCCCCTATCGCATTACGCTTGGCAAGAAAGTAGCCGACGGCGTAGTCGAGCTCTTCGAAAGGCAGACGAAGACAACTGAAGACGTCAAACTTAGCGACATCGTTTCGCGCGTTCAGAGGCTAGCCCTCGCCGGTCACTGAAACTTGGCGAGACTGCACACTCATAAACCATGGACAACGACAGCGCCCAGGCGATCCTTTTAGTGATCGTTCTCATCGTGATTCTGGCGGCGGCTTTGATCCCCGTTGGTGCTTTTTACGCCTACGCTTTCTACCAAAAGAGTAAACGGAATCGCATCCGGGAGACGGTACTTAGAGAACAGCAGCAATTGGTCGGCGGCCATCGCTGGTTTCCAGTTCGCTATGCTTCCGAGATTCGCTTCAAGGCTCCCTTCAAGATTTTTCCCTGGGAAGGCGCCGGGATCATCGTGATTGCGCCGGGCAGTGTGCTGTTCCTCGGTCAAACAAATGCCGGCTCGCCGGTGATGCTGCAATTCACACCGGGCAATTCCAGGCTCACCTGGCTGGGCAAAGCTCCCTGGCCTAACGGCGCAGTCTCCTGGTTCTACTTTGAAACTCCGGCAGTGAAGCACTACTTTAGTTCAGAGACTGGTGTCCTCGTTTTCGGTTCCCACAAGTCCACGAAAGCAATCTACGATGAGGCGGCGCAAAACTTTCTGGCACACTCCGCATCCTGAGATTGAACTGGTAGGATATGGCAGGCCATGAAAGAAATCTGGAACTCACGGCGGATTACTAGTCGGAGCGCTTCAATCCTCAGCGCGCTTGTCTTCCTGTTCGTACCCTTTATCAAAGTTCAATCACAGGACCTCCTTCCAGATCTCGTTCGCCGTATTAAACCGTCAGCAGTAGCCATTGAGACCTTTGATTCCCGCGGCGAGAAGCTGTCGCGGGGCAGCGGCTTCTTCATCGCAGTCGATCGCGTCGTAACCAACCGCCACGTAATCGACAACGCCTTCCGCGCCGAAGTTCATTCTTACAACGGTAGTGTCTACCCGGTTAGAGGTGTGATCGCTGTGGATGCCGAAGGTGATCTGGCACTGTTGCGAGTCGAGGCGCCGCCCAATCAGGTTCGTCCGCTCTTGCTGGATAAAACTTCGCCGCAGGAAGGCGAGAGCGTAGTTGTTATCGGCAATCCCTTCGGACTTGAAGGCAGCGTCACTAACGGCATCGTGTCGGCGGTGCGCGACATTCCAACTTTCGGACGAATCATCCAGATCACGGCGCCAATTTCGCCCGGATCGAGCGGCAGTCCAGTCGTCAACATGCACGGCCAGGTAATCGGCGTGGCGACGTTACAAATAACGGGCGGGCAAAGCGTCAACTTCGCCATACCTTCGGAGAGGATTTCACAACTCCAAAGCGGAGCCCTGTTGTCGCTGTCTGATCTGGTTGCAACCACCGGCAGAAATAAACGCGCCAAAGCTGTGCAGTCATTTCGCGATGGCCTAAGTTTCCTTTCGAAGGACGATTGTGAAAACGCCTTGCCGTATTTTGAAAAGGCTGTCGAGTCAGACAGCAATTATGCCGAGGCCTGGGCGCAGGCGGGTTTTTGTAAGGAGAAGCTCGGGCGACATGCCGACGCGATTGAGGCTTCGAAGAAAGCAGTCAACCTCAGGCCTTCAGCCGAATCTTATTTCAACATCGGGCTGGCCAACTACTATTTAAAACAATACCGCGATGCCGCGGAAAGCTATCGGCAGTCCATCAAGCTCGATCCGTATAACGCCGCCGACGCTTATTACGCCCTCGGGTTGGTTTATCGTGATTGGGGACGGCCTGACGATGAAATCCAGGCCTACAAACAAGCTATCCGTCTGCGCCAGGATTACGTGAGCGCCTACGAGCGACTGGGCTCGAGATATTTGAAGTCGAAGAAATATCCGGAGGCCATCGACGTCTTCAAACAAATCTCGGTCCTGAAACCGGGGGATGCAAATGCGCCAAACAGCATGGGCGAAGCGTATCTGGAAATGGGAAAACTGCCGGAGGCGGTTGAATCCTTTAGGCAGGCGATTCGTCTGAAACCGGATTTCGGGAAGGCGTATTACAACCTGGGCAAGTCGCAGCTCGCGCAGGGCAATCGTGACGGCGCCTTGGAGCAGTACAACATTTTGCAGAACCTGGATCAGGATTGGGCCGAGCGGCTAAACAATCTGATCAACCCGTGACAGCAGAAACCTCTGTGCCTTCTCCAAGGCTTCAACCAAGTGAACTGTTGGAAGAAATCGTTCAACCAGACTGCGAAGCAGGGTGGACAGAGTGATAGCCCCAGGCGAGGGCAGCCGAGCCTGGGAAACGTAAACCAAATGTTCGGAGCCCACAAAGTGGGCGAAGGATGAAACGTTCAAAGTAGCTCCTGGCCAGAGTATTCAACAGATCTAACTGACTAACCGTCTGTCGCCCGCTTCGCGGGCTCAGTTTAGTTTGAGCTGTCACCCCAGGCTCGGCTGCCTCGCCTGGGGCTATCACTCTCTCCGCCAGCTTCGCCGACTCATTGGCGGGTTTCCTCCAGCTTATCTCCAACTACACCGCACTAAAACTTTGCCAAGAAAGCAAGAAGGTGCTTGTTTGTATTACAGATTTTTCACAGAGTAAACTGAAATTTAGGTACTACTTTGACTCCTCCATATCCATCAGGCGACCAACGAATCCCCACCCGCCGCCGAGTTCGCTCACCGCCAGCAACAGTTCATTGCTGCCCTTCTTCAAAGGAAGATAGATCGCGTCGTTCTCCGCGTTAACTATGCCAAGGAACCCAGGGTCGCGAAAATTCTGGGCGCTGCGACCACGGAAGAGAATCTTGCCATTCAGGAACACGCTGACTTCGTCGCTGTAGCCGAGGTAAAGTCTTTTCAACTGGTCGCGCTCGGAGTCGATGTTGGTGCGCGCATAAACAACCTTCGTTCCGGGTTGAGGTTCAAGGCGCTTGGAGAAGTCGTTCGCAAACGTCACCCTCAGATGCGGGGCCTCACGATAGCGATAGATGACTACAAACCCGGGCGGCTCAGCCTCGACGTTTTGCCAATGGATGCCAGCGCTTTCCGAAGAAGGAAGCGGTAACTCGAGATTACGTGCAAGCGCGTCGTACGAGGGCGACAAACTCCACTTGGTTAGAGTCCCGGGAGGCATTGGCGGCAGGTGCCGCTCCCAGGCGGCATCCGGCGTCGTTTGTATTTCAAAGTTCGAGAAATAGGTTGCACCGATTAGAACGTGCAGGGCCATCTGGCCCTTCTGAATGCCGCTTTTCAGATCGTTCATGACGAGGGCAGGCTTGTCCATGTCTTTCACGAAAAGCCTTGCCTGCGCACCGACCACCTCCAGGCGCAGGTGAAACCAAACATCCTTCGGAATATCGACCGCGCCGGTGAAGCCTGGCCCATTATAGATTTGCCAGTTGGCGCCCGTGTTGAGCACCGGCGTGTACTGCATAGCATCAGGGTATCCCGACTTGTGCTGGCGCAGGTAAACCCATTCGCCGTTGGCGCCGTCCTGGTCGAGCCGAAACTGCATACCGAAAAAACCGCGGCTTGCAGGCGTTGCGACATCCACGTCGATGATGCCATCGCGCATTTCAAAGTCTTTCAGGATCGCCGCGCCGCCGTCGAGGAAGAGGCACTTGCGGCCTTGATACTCAGTAGCCTTGGCTTGCCCTTGCAGATCCCAACGCGGCGAGTCAGGAGGAATAGAGAGCTTTTGCGGTGTCTGGGATTCAGCCGCGCAGGCAAGGAGAACAACAAGAGAACAGACTGCGAGCTGTCGAGAGATTATTTTGGTCCACATATGCTGACGATGACTCCGACCTATGGGCCACGTAGCGCCGAACGCTAAGGGTCAAAGCTGACGAGCATGCGCAAGCTATACAAATTCGGATCAATTTGATGTGGAATTGTGACGAGTGGGCTAAATGGAGTGATAGGTTGGCTTGAAGACTTTCATTAGCACCGCGGGTTTAGCCCGGTGACCTGGCAAGTGCGGGAAGTGAAACCGCTTGAACGGTTTCCTGTTTCAACTGGCTTAGATTTGAGGGCCGCATCGCAATCTTTCGCCGTCGGACCATATTGTACGTACAGAACAAGATCATCGCGTTTTGAAATTACATACATTAACCCGGCGTCAAAATCGGAATAAGCGACGTTGTTTGTGTTTTCGGCGTTGACGATGGCGTGATACTTGGACTGATCTAAGTTCAGCGAGGAAAACCTTGTCGTTTTGGGTTGAACGACCACGGTTAATACTGTGTTATCAGGCACACGACATTTGCATTCATCGGTGCGGATGCACAACGTTTTGTCGGCGTAACGAATCCGCACCTCTTCGGATTCGAGTTTGTACGTGACGTAGAAACTCGTATTTCCAGGAAGCGGTTTCCCTAAGAGCCCCTCTACATCAACGCGAGTGGATTTCAACGGCACGATTCCTCGCCAAGGTTCAGCGTAAGCGCTTCCGGCGAAAATAACTACTGGAAGCACAAGAAGCGCAATACGTGTCGCTAAATATTTCATCCGTCTAATCGGGAAGCACACAACGCTGGCCTAAAGGTGCGGGGCACCATCAGCATTCAAGCTGAAGGAAAAGCCTACTTGAGAAACATTCTATCGCGACGTCAGCTGCAAGGCTTTGTAGGCGGTCTTCGACTAGCGCTTCGGCTCTTCGTATAGTCCGAATTCGGTGCCCGCGGGATCCGCGAAAAGGGCAAATGCGCCGGCACCTGGGGCGATGTCTGTTCGTGGCGTCAGCACCCTGCCACCGGCAGCTTCGATCTTTTTGAGAGTGCCCGAAATATCGTCCACCATAATGTATACGCGTGTCTGTTCGCCTGGAGTTCTGTCGCTCTCTTTCACCCATGTTCCGCTAACGCCACCGGTGTCGTCGAACGCAAGCTCACCGTCGCCACGCTTTCTCACGGTCCAGCCAAAAATGCTGGTATAGAAGCTGGCTGATGCTTCCGCCGTTATCGCTGGAATTTCAAGGTAACAGATCTTGCCGTGTGACATATCGCACTCCAATCAATCGATACTAAGAAAACTCCCGGCAAACGCCTAACTATATATTATCCAGCTAAGGCGTGATAAGAACGTCATAGCGTTATTGTCCTTCTCTTGCGTGATAATACCGCCAAAGTAACATTATCCCGCAACCAGATCCTGTTTACATCTCAGCAACTTGGGCAGTGGCGCTTGATCACCCCTACGAGGAATGCTCCTGGGGTCACCGGGAGCCGCGCTTACTTTTCATTCTGCACTGTTGTTCGGCCATTTACGGTTGATCAAACTCGCTACAAACCCTGCGCCGAACCCGTTGTCGATATTCACCACCGTCACATTCGACGCGCATGAGTTAAGCATTCCCAGCAGCGCTGCTACGCCGCCGAAAGAAGCTCCATAGCCGATACTCGTCGGCACGGCAATCACCGGCACCTTCACCAGACCGCCTACCACTGAAGGAAGGGCACCTTCCATTCCTGCGGCGACGATCGCCACTCGCGCACTCTGCAACAGCGAACGTTCCGCGAGTACGCGATGAATGCCGGCGACCCCGACGTCCCACACACGCTTCACGCGATTGCCCATGGCTTCGGCGGTCAACGCTGCTTCTTCAGCAACCGGTATGTCACTAGTGCCTGCGGTTACAACCACAATTTCGCCGACGCCGAGTTCAGTCTTATCTCGCTGGATCCTTATTAGTCGCGCCGTCTCATGCCACTCAGCCTCGGCAATGATATTTCTCACTTCGCCATAGGTACCGGCATCAGTATGCGTAACGAGAACATTCGGCGAACGTTGTGCAAGTCGCTCCACGATGCCGACAACCTGTTCCCGCGTCTTCCCGGCTCCGAACACGACTTCCGGAAATCCCTGGCGGGAGGACCGCGAGTGATCCACACGCGCGTAACCGATGTCTTCATAATGAAGTTCGCTGATGCGGCGCGCGGCTTCGCCGGTTTCGAGCTCATCTCTTTTGTAGGCCGCCAGAAGTTGTTCCAGTGCACTTAGATCCATGTCTGTTACTGTAACGAAATTGCAAGTTTCGCGTAAACCCATCGGTGATATACTGCGCGGCCCCCGACGCTCATACTCGTAAAACACCTTCTCGCTAACGAAAAATTGAATTGATGCCAGTCTCCCCGGCCAGCATGGATTTTCAGCAGCAGCGAATCAGGCTCTCGCTGCTGGCCCGGAACCTCAGTTTACCTAGTGCTATATATTCCAGTTCGCAAATCACCGATCCGTCTTATTTACCAGCTGACACTTCCGCCGCAGCCAGCGGCACTCAACCCACCAACCTTCAACGATAAGGAGACGAGATGAGGAAATTTGTTTTGGCGCTTGCAGGCGCAATTCTCTGCCTGATGATATTCGCTTCGGTTCCGACCCACAGCCAGGGCCCGAAAGGAAAACTACTCCGCAAGGCAAACAAGATTCAGAACAACTACATCGTCGTGCTTGACGATTCGGTCGTCGGCGAAAGAGGCGCCTATTCGATAGCTTCGTTTGTGGCTAACGATATGGCCGCGAGGTATCGCGGCAAGCTTAAACACATCTACCAACATGCCCTCAATGGGTTCGCGGTCGAGATGAGTGAGGCTGACGCTGAAGCCTTGAGCCAGGACTTTCGAGTTAAGTTTGTAGAAGAAGACGGCCCAGTCAACGCGAGCACTACTCAGAATAATCCGCCCTGGGGTCTTGATAGAATCGATCAAAGAGACCTGCCACTAAACGCTCAATACACCTACACACCCAGCGGCGCGGGCGTGCACGTTTACGTCATTGATACCGGAATCCGCCGCACCCATACACAGTTTGGCGGCCGAGCCGTAATCGGTTTCGATTCAATCGGCGACGGACAAAACACCAATGATTGTAATGGGCATGGCACGCACGTCTCCGGAACCATTGGCGGTTCAACTTATGGAGTGGCCAAGGGAGTAACTCTTCATGCGGTGCGCGTGCTCGACTGCAGTGGCAATGGCACAGATGCCACGGTGATCGCTGGCGTCGACTGGGTTACAGCCAACCGCATCTCGCCGGCAGTCGCCAACATGAGTTTAGGCGGAGGCGCCTCTTCGGCGCTCGATACGTCGGTACAGAATTCGATTAATGCCGGCGTAACCTATGCGGTTGCCGCGGGCAATGATTATGGTGCCAATGCCTGCAATGGTTCACCCTCGCGCGTGGCCGCGGCGCTTACGGTTGGCTCGAGCACGAGCACCGATGCCAAGTCAGACTTCTCAAACATCGGCACCTGCGTCGATCTCTTCGCGCCGGGCTCATCGATATTATCTTCGTGGAACACAAGCGACACGGCCACTAATACGATTAGCGGCACCTCAATGGCCACGCCGCACGTCGCCGGTGTGGCTGCGCTCTACTTGCAAAACAACACGACAGCGTCGCCGGCTACCGTTGCAAGCGCGATCATCACGACTGCTACCACCAACCACTTGACTGGCATCGGTACGGGTTCACCCAATCGTTTGCTCTATTCGCCATTAACGTCAGGCGGTGGTGGTGGCGGCGTCCCTCCAGCCTGCTCGGGTGGAACCCTTTACACGGGCTCGCTCTCCTTCACGGGAGACAATGATTACCATCCCAATGGAACCTACTACTTCAGCAGCGTTAGCGGTACGCATAAAGGCTGTCTGGTCGGGCCAACCTCGGGAGCCGATTTCGATCTCTACCTGGAGAAATGGAATGGCTCGTCTTGGGTAATAGTTGCCAGCTCTGAAAGCGCCACCTCAAACGAGACAATTTCCTACACCGGCACGTCAGGCTACTATCTGTGGCAGGTCTATTCGTACAGCGGCTCGGGTAGCTATAACCTTTGGATCCTGCATCCTTAAGGAGAGGAGCAGAAGGCAGTAGGCAGAAAGCAGTAGGCAGTAGGCAGAAAGCAAAAGGCAGAGGGCAGGAGCAGGAGGCAGAAGGCAGCGGGGGACATCTAATACTGCCCTCTGCCCTCTGCCCTCTGCCCTCTGCTTCCTGCCTACTGCCTACTGCCTCCTGCTCCTGCCCTCTGCCTTCTGCCCTCTGCCTTCTGCCCTCTGCTTTCTGCCTTCTGCCTTCTGCCTTCTGCTTTCTGCCCTCTGCCTTCTGCCTTTTGCTTTCTGCCGCCTGCTGCTTGTAAGATTCAAACACGGCAAAACTATGGAATTTACTGTAGCAATCACCGGCGCTTCAGGCTCAATTTATGCGCAACGCACGCTCATGCACCTGGCTGCAAGCGGCGTGGTTGAACGCATAAATCTGATTATGTCTGAGGCAGCTACGACGGTTGCAAAGGTCGAGCTTGGGGTCGATCTCACCGCCGCGGATCCGGGCGCAATCAATGGTTGGCTGGGACTGTCCGGAGATTCACGCCTTATTCATTTGCACCGTCTCGACAATGTGGCAGCCAGGCCGGCTTCGGGTTCGCACCCACAGGAAGGAATGGTCATCGTCCCTTGCTCGATGGGCACACTGGGAGCAATCGCGTCGGGAGCGGGAACAAACTTGATCCATCGCGCCGCCGACGTGACCTTAAAGGAAAGTCGACGGCTGGTGATCGTCCCTCGCGAAACACCCTACAACGCTATTCACCTGGAGAATATGCTGCGCTTGTCCCGCGCCGGTGCACACATTATTCCCGCCAGCCCGGGCTTTTATCATCGGCCGCAAACCATCGAAGCTCTCGTCGACCACCTGGTTTTTCGGATCCTTGATCATCTGGGCGTCCCCCATTCCAGGTCGACGCAATGGCGAGGGTTAAAGGAACAACCTAGCGAACTCATGAGCACGAGAGAAGACTAGATCGCCATGCCAGCCCTCCTCCGCAATGTTCGCACCACGCTCGAAATGATCAAGATTGAGCACACGCTCTTCGCGTTGCCATTTGCATTTCTCGGCGCCGTACTGGCGGCGAACGGTTTGCCGTCTGCCAGACAGTTTATATGGATCACCGCCGCCATGGTCGGCGCGCGGTCGACGGCGATGGCTTTCAATCGAATTGCGGACCGAGAATACGATGCTCGCAATCCTCGAACGTCCAATCGTGCCCTGCCGGCCGGCCTTTTATCAGTCGGCTTTGTTTGGGCGTTTACACTTGTCTCAGCCTCCCTTTTCCTGATCGCTGCGGCAATGCTTAATCGCCTGACGCTTTGGTTGGCGCCGGTTGCGCTCGCCAGCGTAGTGCTCTATTCGTTTTCCAAACGCTGGACGGTCCTGTCTCATTTACTGCTTGGCTGGTGTCTGTCGATTGCGCCCACGGGAGCCTGGATCGCCGTGCGTGGCGCGCTGGATAGTCCCGTGCCGCTTTTGCTTTCGCTGGTCGTAATGCTGTGGACGGCCGGCTTTGACGTGCTCTATGCCTGTCAGGATTACGAATTTGACGTGCAGGCAGGACTTCATTCGATTCCCAGGCAGTTTGGAATCGCGCGGGCCCTGCTAATAGCGCGCGGGCTTCACATCGGCGCCTTTGCCGCGCTGGTTGCTTTATACTGGATCACACACCTCGGCATTTTCGCGCTAATAGGTGTCGTGGCGACGGCCGCATTGCTTTTTTACCAGCACCGGCTCGTCAGGTCCGATGATTTGAGTAAACTTAATGCCGCATTCTTTACGACTAATGCCTTTGTCAGCTTGATTCTGTTTGTAACGTTTGGAGGCGCGGCTCTACTAAGGACACTTTCATGAATTTTTCCCATGACCGAATACTGACTGCCGTTGCCGAGAAGGTTGAAAGTGGCGAGCGACTGTCATTTGCAGATGGCCTGGCTTTGTTTGCAACTGACGACTTGCCCGCGCTGGGCAAGTTGGCTGATAGCGTTCGACGCCGTAGGCATGGCCGCACAACCTACTTCAATGTAAACCGCCACCTTAATCCTACGAACGTTTGCTACGTTGATTGCAAGTTTTGTGGTTTCTATCGCACGCCCCGACAGCCCGACGCTTACACTCATAAGATTGAAGACAGTTTGCGTGTTGCGGGCGAAGCGGTGAAGGAAGGCGCCACTGAACTTCACATTACCGGCGGACTTAATACTAAGCTACCCTTCAGTTATTTCACCGATCTCCTGTCCGGACTTAAACAGAACTATCCCCAGCTTCATCTCAAAGCATTTACGATGGTGGAGCTTGACCATTTTGCGCATTTTTACAAGCTGAGCGACGAAGACGTAATCAGCCAGTTGATCGAGGCGGGGCTTGATTCGTGTCCGGGCGGTGGGGCGGAGATATTTCGAGAACCGACACGCTCTATGATCTGCGCTCATAAATGCGATGGTAGCCGTTGGCTTGAGTTATCAGGAAAAGTACATGCGGCGGGACTTAAAACAAATGCCACTATGCTGTATGGGCACATCGAATCAGTTGAGGATCGCGTCGACCACTTGCTGCGATTGCGCGACCAACAAGATCAGTCCCACGGTTTTCAGTGTCTCATTCCGCTGGCTTTTTATCCGGAGAACACGCAATTAGCCCATTTACCGGGACCTTCGGGAGTGGATTCGTTGAAGACAATGGCGGTATCTCGTTTGTTGCTCGATAACTTCGATCACCTGAAGGCTTACTGGGTCATGCTGGGAAAACGTCTGGCCCAGGTCGCCCTGCACTACGGCGCCAATGATATTGACGGCACAATTACTGACGGTGGTGAACTTTCCGAAAGTTATTCGATTGAATCAAACAACGAAGTCAAAATGTCTCGAAGCGAACTAGTCAGCCTGATCGAGGACGCCGGCTTTGAAGCCGTCGAGCGAGACACAGTCTATAACCCAATCGACCGCAGGAATGTAAGCCTGGTCTAATTTACGGGATCGTTGAAATAATCTTTATGTCAACATTAACTGAAACGCGCACCATCACCGTTGCCCATTCACCGGATTCGGACGACGCCTTCATGTTCTACGGGCTCGCCACGAACAAGCTTGATACCGGGAGTTTGAGCTTCACACACGTACTCAAAGATATTCAGACCCTGAATGAGGAAGCGTTTCGCGGGACCTACGACGTCACGGCCGTCAGCTTCCATGCTTATGCCTACATCGCAGACAAATATCTGCTGCTGCCTCATGGCGCCTCGATCGGAGATAACTACGGCCCGATACTGGTATCGCGAGAGCCGGCCAAACCAGCTGATATACCCACACTCAAAATCGCAGTGCCGGGAACCCTAACCAGCGCCTTCCTCGCCTTGCGAATTTTCAACGCTGACTTTGAGTACGAGGTCATACCTTTTGACAAGATAATCGACGCGGTAAAGTCTGGGCAGTGCGATGCCGGACTATTAATTCACGAAGGACAACTGTTCTACGAATCGATTGGCCTGCACAAGGTCCTCGACCTCGGTGAATGGTGGCACGAGCGGACCGGCTTGCCCCTACCGATGGGTGGAAACGTCATTCGCCGGGAATTGGGGGCGGAGATTATTCGAGAGGTTTCGCATTGCCTCAGTGAAAGCATTCGCTATTCACTGGCCAATCGTGAGGATGCGCTGGCCTACGCCATGCAGTTTGCACGCGACATGGATACCGACCTGGCCGATCGATTTGTAGGGATGTGGGTCAACGACCTAACTCTGGACTACACCGATCGTGGTCGCGAGGCTGTGCAGCGCCTGCTAACAGAAGGGTTTGAGCGCGGAATAATACCTAACCGGCCCGCCGTGGAATTCGCGAGCTGACGGAACAAAAACCTTTACACACCGGGCCTTGAACCCGATGTTACAATTTGCGACTTGGTGCGTGGATTTGTTGCAGTGCTGACGCTGGGGTGCGCGCGGCGGCGTAAATGCTACTCCGCCCAGAAGGAGCAGCCGCCGCCACGCACATCATCGGTTACAAGCTTCTGATCAGGCTCCTCCCAAAGCTTGACCTACGCCTTTCTCGTGCTGCAACGCGGCCGCTCAGCGTTGCCATCGCGCTTTCGCGCTTTGAGGTCCACGAGATATAACGGACGTCGCCGGTCACCGACGTGAGGACTTGTATGATCCTTTTATTGCCCCAACGATGCGCTCAATGGAAGGTTATCGATACCCGTCCAGGGTGAGGGTATCAGGAAACCATCTCGCAACAAAGATCTGACGTAATTGTTTCTGCGCGGAAGACCTTACATCAGGTGCAGGGAATTTTGCAACAATAAAATGGCCTGTCCGCGACTGGTTGGTTACCCGTTTTCCGTGCCTGGTTCCGGGTTGGCAACATCAGGTTCTTTTCGGGCATCTGACGGCCGTCAATATTAGAGATATGCTCAGGGATTAAGGACTTCAGCTTCGGGATTTTGAATATGAGTACAAAACGCTTGTTAAAAGAAACTATATTTTTGGCTGCCATTCTCGTGCTTTCTTCACTATCGGGGCCCGTTATTCGGGCCCAGGCGCAGACTCCCGGAACTAACGGTGGAGCAATGTCCCCCGCTGATGTCGAGCGAATTATCAAGGCCTTTACTGCCAAGGAGACGCAATTTCGGCACGCGCTAAACGAGTACTCCTTTAAACGCGACGCAGTTCTCCAGAGTCTTGGGATGGGTGGGCAGGTTACGGGCGAGTATCATCGCGTATCTCTTTTCACCTTCGACGATGCCGGCACCCGTTACGAAAAAATTAGTTACTTCCCAATGCCTTCCTTCAATCAGGTTACCCAGGAGGACCTCGAGGATCTTGGTGGAGTTCAACCGTTCGCCCTCGAACCCTCGAAGATACCTCAGTACGACTTCAAATATGTCGGTAAGGATAAAATTGACGAACTAAACCTCTATGTCTTTGATGTCACGCCGAAAGTAATCCCGGATCCCAAGAAGAGTAAGGAGCGATTCTTTTCCGGCCGGGTTTGGGTTGACGATCAGGATCTGCAGATCGTCAAGACCAAGGGTAAGGGCGTGCCTGAAACAAAGAAGAATAAGTTTCCTATCGTCGAGACTTATCGGGAACAGATCGATGGACGTTATTGGTTTCCGACTTATTCATATGCGGATGAGGAATTGATTTTCGACACTGGAGAAGTCTTGCACATTCGCATGAAGGTTCGTTATTCAGATTTTGAACTTGCCCGCGCTAAGGTAAAGATCATTGAGGTAGATGATCCTAACGCTCCGAAGCAGGAGACGAAACCGCCTGAGACAGTGCCTCGCAAACCCTAGGAGGTTCGCTATCGTGATTGGCTGTTCGGGTTCGCGTCGAGTTCGTGGCCGACTATCGCGTGCACTCGTTCTACCAGTTCCCTGACGGCTTCATCGGTGGTGCAGCCGGCAGTAGGAATCGGCGGGAGCATAACCATCTCGATAGTCCCGGCTCTGGCTTCGCCTTTTCCCTTTCCCATTAGAAAGTCGCTGTTTTTGATGGCCACTGGCACGATAGGCACGCCTGCTTGGGCCGCCATGTAAAAAGCCCCTTTCTTGAACGGAAGAAACTCTCCTGGTCTGGCCCGAGTTCCTTCGGCAAATACGCCAAAAGATCTGCCGGACCGGATGCCCGCGGTAGCTGCCTCCACCGTGGCGCGCGCCCGCTCGCTGTTGGAGCGATCGATCGCCATGACGTTTACAAAGCCCATTCCAACTCCGAGGATTGGGACATTAAGTAACTCCTTCTTTGCGAGTAGTCCCAGCCTGCGGCCCGTGTAAACGAAAAGCGTTGCCGTATCCAGATACGATCTGTGGTTAGAAATGAACACATACGCCTGCGCGGGCTCAAGGAGTTCGTACCCACTTACCTGGACTTTCACGCCACTAAGACGCAACCAGTTTCGCGCCCCGAAAAGCGCCCAGGGGTAGACGAGCTCATGGTTACGTGTCACCCAGGCGAACAGCAATACGGGGGGACCAAAGATCAGTAAAAGCGCCGCGGCAGCGAAAAGAGACCACCAATAATGTAAGCGTCTGAAAATCCGCATAGGAAGCGTCAAATGGCAGCGAGAGATAATCGCACAATTCCCGGGCAGGGGCGACAACGACAGCCAGCCTTGCCAACATCCTACTACCCGTCGCCTTCGAACGAGTTGTTGCCTTGCCAGATTCGCTCTGGGGCGTTATCTTCCGTGAGTAGATTCTCTCCTCGGCCTGTCGTCAGGCTTCTAAGCGTATAAACTGTATCTCCGCATCGAGCATGCGCGCTGACGCCGTGTGATTGATGCCAAGGAGCTTTGCCATGAAGAGAATTTCACTTTGCCTCGCGCTCCTGTCATTAATTGTGCTTTCTGCTGTTGCCTTGACCGCCCAGACGCGGCAACGCCGAGTTTTTCAAAATCCGCCGGCGCCCAATTCCACGCAGCCAACGCCTGATTCTTCAAGGCCATCGCGCGCACCCGTCCTGGGCGGGGCAACGCGATCGGCTGGAGCTCAGCCGAATGGGCAGCCAGCAGACGTGGCGAGCAATGGCCCGGAGGAGATCGAGGCGGGAGACATCGTTCGCGTCGACACCACCCTGGTCACGTTACCGGTCAGCGTCAGCGATCGTGACGGCCGCTACATTCCGAACCTGCGAAAAGAAGATTTCCGGCTCTGGGAGGAAGGAGTCGAACAAAACGTCGCTTTCTTCTCATCGGTGGACAAACCCTTTTCAGTCGTTCTAATGATCGACACGAGCGGCTCTACTCGTTTTAGGCTTGATGAAATTCAGGATGCCGCAATCGCTTTCGTTAACCAGTTACGGCAGGACGATCGCGTCATGGTTGTTTCATTTGACGACGAGATCAAATTTCTCAGTGAGTTTACGAGCGACCGCTCTCGCTTACGTAATGCGATTCGGCGCACGGAGCCTGGCGAAGGTACAAAACTATACGACGCTGTAGATCTGGTGATGAATCAACGGCTGAATAACGAAAGCGGCCGTAAGGCAATTGTCCTATTCACTGACGGAGTAGATACGACAAGCAGACACGCTTCCTTTGCCAGCAACGTTCGCGACGCTGAAGAGTTGGACGCGTTGATCTATCCAGTGCAATACAACACCTATATGGACCAGGGTGGGGGCGGCTCGGGCTGGCCAGGTGGCGGTGGTCGTTGGCCGAATTCCAATACAGATATTCTGGGGCAGATTCTCGGCGGAGTTTTTGGCGGCGGTGGTGGTGGACGTCGCGGGGGCGGAGGCCGTCGTGGCGGCGGCGGTGGCGGTGGATCCAGCAGGAACGATTACGAAACGGCGACTCGTTACCTCCATGAACTCGCCGAGCGAACCGGCGCGAGAAATTATGAAGCCGATTCGACGCAAAATCTTTCTTCTGCCTTTGCGCAGATCGCTGAGGAGTTGCGCCGGCAATATACCCTGGGCTATTACCCGAAGACTCTGGCGCAGGCCGGCCAGCGACGACAGATCAAAGTGCGCGTGAATCAACCAAACCTGGCAGTCCGCACCCGTGATAGCTATGTCTTCAACCCTGCCGGCCCCGCGACCGACACGGCTCGATCTGCTCCGGTCCTGCAGAAGAAACTGGTGGAATCAAACCAATCGGGCAACGACATTTGGTTGCAAAAAGACTGAGAGCTTCAAAAACCTGTAGCAGGAACGTCTTCAACTGCGAGGTCAGGCGCGGGCCATAACAGTTTAAGAAGCAATCCCAGAATCCACGAGCCAATGCCGACCAGGATCGTTAAGACAAACCAAAATTTCCAGTAGGTGCTAAAGGCTTGCTCCCAACCCGCTTGAATGTTGTGCGACAGGTTTACGTTCATGGCCGCGGGCGTGATCAGCCGTGAGACCAGTTGGACGATGAAGTACCAGAGGAAGGCATACACCCATGCCCTCGAGTCCATTTTGATCTTTCGTAGGACCACGATCCCAACCGTAAACCCGCCGACGTGGGCCAGGGTAGACGAAACTACTCCTAATAGTTCCGTATAGCTGAATCTGCCCGTGAGAAGCATGCCCCAGGTCGGCACGACATAAGCAAACCAAACCAACAAGCCGGGGACCATCCACATTACGGCAACTCGCACCAGTATCGCCTGTTCCAAAAAAAGACCCAGGGCGAGTAACAAGTTTCCGATGTTACACATCCAAAGCATGTGTCCCAGTTGATTGATCTGCCAATAGTGAATCGCCTGCGCCAGGAAAAAAGCCAGGGGAAGAATTCCCAGCAGACGAAACTGCGTTTGCGTTAGCTTGTGAGTTTCCAACACTATGTTCCGGCGACGCCCACTGTTTTTTCTTTTCAAAACTCGCCGCGTCGTTACTTTTCGTTTTAGAATAACATTTCTATTACGGCTGGAGAGATTCAAACCCGGGTTAGCAAAGGTTTACATCGCAATATGCCTTCTGTAGATGAGTTGCTGCGGAGATCCGTTCCTGAACTGCGAGAGCTGTTTCTTGAACGCAGCCGGCCTGTTCCTAAGGGACTGCTTGAAGCGCTGGAGGTGGATACGCGCGCCGGAGCACAGCAGCTCGCCAGGCGAATTCGCGGACGCTACCGCAGCAATCGTTCAGAAGGTCAGCGCCTTCATACTTTACTGCGTTTCGAGATTGACCTATGGGCACAGGGGTTTTCGTTTGTGGCCGGCGTCGATGAAGCGGGAATGGCTCCGCTCGCGGGTCCGGTGGTAGCTGGAGCTGTGATTCTACCCAGGAATTACAAGCTGCGCGGCCTCAACGATTCGAAGAAGATCCTTGACCATGAGATGCGCGAAGAACTCGCGATACAGATCAAACAGGACGCCGTGTGCTGGTCGTTCGGCTTTGCTGAAGTCGAAGAAATAGACAAGATAAACATTTATCACGCAGGCTTGCTGGCGATGCAACGAGCCGTAAATGGACTTAGTTGCGTTCCCGACTTCGTTCTCGTGGACGCCAGAAAAATCCCGCAATGTCCGGCGCCTCAGCGCGGCATCATTCGTGGAGATGCCCTTTCCGCCAGCATCGCAGCCGCATCAATCATCGCCAAGACTACGCGCGATGCTCACATGCTTGAGATGGACACCCTTTATCAGGGCTACGGCTTTGCCTCACACAAGGGTTATCCAACACCTGAACATTGTCGCGCGCTTAAAGAGCTCGGGGCCGTGCCGATTCACCGGCGCAGTTTCGGTAGAGTGCGAGAGGTCCTGGGTTTGGATCCGGTACAAAACGAACTCTTTGCCGATCAATCCAATGAGGTCGCCATTGAAGCTGCGGCTGCGCATGCTCAATAAAACTCAACCCTTTCGCGACACTTAAAGAATCACATCAAGCTTTGATGAACTCGATGGCTTCCTTAAACGAATACAAGAAGAAACGCCGCTTCAATAAAACCCCGGAGCCGGGGCCAGAAAAAAGACGGACTAAGAGCGGCCGTATCTTTGTTATTCAGAAGCACCGCGCCACCGCCCTCCATTATGATTTCCGTCTCGAGGCTGACGGAGTCCTGAAGTCGTGGGCGGTACCGAAGGGACCTTCTCTCGATCCAAAGGTCAGGCGATTGGCGATGCAAGTCGAGGATCATCCGGTGGACTACGCGGACTTTGAGGGTGTCATTCCCGAAGGAGAGTACGGCGGCGGCACGGTGATGGTCTGGGACTACGGAACCTATGAACCCGAGGAAACTGATGATGTAAGCGCGGCGGTACGCAAGGGAGAGTTAAAGTTTTCCCTTAACGGCAAGAAGCTCAAAGGCTCCTGGGTTTTGGTGAAAACAAGGGATCGTCAATGGCTTCTCATAAAGCATCGGGACTACTACACCACCGAAGAGGACGTTACCGAAATTGCTCCAGCTTCAATTCTCACGCGGCGAACTCTTGCGGAGATTGCTGAAGACGAAGGTGGCGATATCAAGAAGGCTGCCACCGGTGATCCGAAGAAGATCCCTCGCCGCACCGGGGTCAAGCGCCGTAAGCAAGGTAGTAAGAAGAAGGTCTGGCACAGCAAGGTCAAGTAAATCCTTGCTTCAAGGCCCAAGCCCGCCAACAAGAGCGGGGGTGAACCCGCCTTCCTAAACCTGAGACTCCTGGACTCGATTCCTTCGCACGCTAAACCCTTCTAGCTGAGATCACACCTTCAACTCTGATCAGCTCGAAGTCAGGAAGGCGGGCTTGCCCCCGCTCTTCTGCACAGGCGGTGGATTGAAACTACCTACTCGTCGAGTAACCCCGCATAAGATAAGCGACCCTCAACAATTCGCGCCGCAGGTGTGTAGGGATGAGCCTCGGTTTTCTTGCCATCGATAATATGAATCACGGTAAAGCCCTTCGACTTTAGATAATCCGCAATCAAGCTTCGGTGACAGCGCCACCATAATGCCTCGGCACACATAATTGCCGTGCGATGAGTGCTCGCGACTTCAAGCAGTTCTTCAACTCCCTGTTTGAATTCTTCGCTCTCCATGTGGTCCGCATACGCTCGGAAGGAAGCGTTTTTCCAGGCGGCGTTCTTCGAATCAGGATTAGGCCGCCGCCGTCCGCCCAACTTGGGGTTGTGTGCGTAAAGGATTCCGATAGCTTCGAGACTGCCGGCGAGTTCCGGCTTGTTGAAGTGAGGATATCTACGGGAACCTGGGAAACTTCTGACGTCGACCAGGGCTTCGATCTTGTGTGATAAGAGAACCTCCTTGAATTCGTCAGCTGATCGCGTTGAGTGACCTATCGTCCAGATGCTCCCGTCTTGCTTCGCGAATTCAACCTGCATCTGATGTCTCTTGCCTAAGAATATGCATGAAGAGTCCTGAGAGCTTTCTGCAAAGAAATGGTAACCCGCCAGGAGCGGGGGTAAACCCGCCTTCCCAACCCTGAGATTACTCGCTAGCTCGATTTCTCGCACGTTGAAAGCCTTTATGGTTGAGATCACACCTCAACTCTAATTAACTCACGGTCAGGAAGGTGGGCTTGCCACCGCTCTTATGCACGTGCCGAAACACTGTTTCTGGAAAGCCAAGTCTCGACCTGAGCAAACGCTCACGGGACCAAGTTCCGCTTAACGTTCACTCTTAACTGTCTGCTCGCCGACCTTTCAGGTTTTACGTCAATGTGATCCCATCAATCTGAAAAGAGGCGACTCCCGCTAAGGCCTGACCTTAAAGATAAGCTTCAAGTTTGAAACGTCCTCGCTTCGCCAGAAGTGGCTTCCAAAGATCTCCAAGCTTTCGCAAGCGTGCCGGCACGTTATCCACCGTGAAATCGTCGATGCTTATGCCGCGCTCCACCTCAGACCATCTTACGGGAGTCGAAACGGTGGCCTTTGGCCGCGGCCGCACAGAATAGATTGAAGCGAGCGTGCGCCCCCAGGCATTCTGGTTGTAATCCACCAGAACGGTTCCCTTCGGCCTCTTTGAGACCATGTAGACCGCCGTTATAAGCTTTGGCGCTTGAGCGGCCAGGGCATGCGAAAACTCCTTGGCAAAACCCCAGACCTGTTTTTGCGTTGGCCCCCGTTCGATTGGAACGTAGATATGAATGCCCTTTGACCCGGTAGTCTTCGCGTAACACGGCATCTTCAACGATTCGAGGCCTTCACGGAGCAATAGCGCGGTTTCAATCACCTTTTCAAAGGAAGCATTTGGAACCGGGTCAAGATCAAAGTGCAAATAATCGGGCCGGTCGACATCATCACAGCGCGCGTACCATTGGTTAAGGTCAATGCAACCAAGATTCACTACCCACAGCAGCGAAGCCAGATCCTGAATCATCGGGAAGTCGATCACGTTTCCGGAAGAGTGTTGAATATGGCAAAGCTCAATCCATTCGGGACGCGGCGACGGGGCCCGCTTCATAAAGAAAAAATCTCCCGCGGCGCCGTTGGGATAGCGCTTCATTACCATGGCGCGGTCGGTGAGGTGTGGGAGCAGGTATGGCGCAACGTCCGCGTAATACTGAATCAGGTCACGCTTCGTTATTCCCAGCTTTGGCCAGAAGGGCTTCGCGAGATTGGTTAGCTTTACCGTTCTGCCTTCAAGTTTTACTTCAACGTTGATCTCATCCTTCGGCAGAATCAGTCCTTTGGCAGATGCCTTTCGAGAACGCCGGGGCGGATTCTCCATTCGTTCCACTCGAGCCGGATGATAATCTCGGGTTGCTGGTTTATCAGGCATAAGTTTGCTGTCTTATGTGACTACCTTAACGAGTCACATGAACTGCGAAGCTCAGGTTATACATTAGGGGAGGTTGGTCAGGAACGACGATCGCCGGAAACACGCCGGATTCTCAGTAACTAAAGCCTGAGCTATTTCGGGTCCTTTCGGGCTCCAGCGAGATTTCGTCGGCTTCTTCCTCAATAGCTTGCAGGGCCTTCATCAGCATCTGGCGATGCGCCGGGCGGACTGCTTTACTCAATTGGTCTTCAATTCTCGACCGCGATAACTTCAACGATTCCAATCGCTGCAGCCGTGCTCGTTCTTGTAACGGTATGCGCGGGGCACGTTCAGTCGAAGCGCGCTGGCTCGCCTCTTCCATCTGTTCTTCGTAAGACTTGCCCCAGCCAATCGCCATCGTCTTTTCTCGTAACGTCAACTGTTAGTTTCGCCGCGATAAACCCGCCTTGTCTAAACCACCGTCCCATCTTTAACTAAAGCATTCTTCGGCACAATAATAATTCCGTCGCGAATGTAATAGGAACCGTCTTCCGCATCAGCATTCACAAGCCCTGATTCGTTAAGCAGCCGAACGTTGCTGCCGATTCGAGCATTCTTGTCGATGATGGCTCGATTGATGACAGTTCCCTCCCCTATCCCTACGCGCGGCTTATTCGCGACCAGATCGTCGCGCATCTCTTCAATCGTCTGATAGTAATCAGCTCCCATCAGAAACGAAGAATCTATTCGCACACCTTTCGAAATTCTGCTTCTCAATCCAACCACCGAGTTTGTGATTGTCGCACCGAGAACGATGCAGCCATCACTCAGGATCGACTCAATGATCTGCGACTCTTCGACCTTCGAAGGCGGCAGGTAACGGGCCCTGGTAAAGACCGGCGCCTCTGCGTCAAACAGATTGAACTTGGGAATCTTGGAAGTCAGGTCCAGGTTGGCCCGGTAGAAAGCGGTGATTGTTCCGATGTCTTCCCAGTAGCCATCGAACAAGTAGCCCTCCACGTGGCCGGTCTTTATCGCGCTGGGAATTATTTCCTTGCCGAAATCAACCGCAGTGGGATCGTCTGCGAGCAGCTGTTCCAACCGGTCGTATTTGAAAACGTAAATGCCCATCGACGCCAGAAAGGGGCGAGCCAAGGCTTCCGCCTCGCCAAGGCCCAACGTGCTTGTGTCAACCCGCATCGACTGCAGCTCATCGCCTTTTGGCTTCTCTTTGAATTCAATAATACGACCACTCTCGTCGGTCTTAAGTAGACCAAAATCGGTAGCCGCTACTTCATCACAGGGCGTAACAGAAACAGTCACGTCAGCGTCGCTTTGATAATGACGCTCGAGAAACATGCGATAGTCCATGCGATAAAGGTGATCGCCGGAAAGTATGAGCAGCGTATCGATGCCCCAGTCGCGAATGTGCGGCAGAATCTGGCGCACGGCATCGGCAGTGCCCTGAAACCAGTGCGGGCTCTCGGGCGTCTGTTCTGCAGCCATCACTTCAACAAAACCATTTGAGAACTGCGAAAAGCGATAGGTTTGGGCGAGGTGACGATTCAGTGAAGCCGAGTTGTATTGCGTCAACACGAACATCTTGAAGACATCGGAGTTGATGCAGTTCGAGATCGCAATATCGACGAGGCGGTATTTTCCACCCAGCGGCACGGCCGGTTTGGAACGTTGCTGTGTAAGCGGGAACAGACGCGTCCCCGCACCACCACCCAGGATCACTGCAAGTACACTATGCTTGGCAGGCATTTAGTTACGCTGAACTTTGGATTCGGAAAGCTGAGTTGAGGATAGACGGAAACCCCAGAGGATTCAAGAGTTCAAGAAATTGATTGGAGAGAGGGCGAGATCAGTACGCGGCCGGGGCGCCGCTGCTACTCTTTTGACCTGCAGCTTCCTGCGCGATCTTCACGCCGACACTGGCGCCAATGCGAGTGGCGCCCGCTTCAACCATGGCGCGTGCGTCTTCGAGACCTTTCACGCCGCCCGAGGCCTTGACCCCCAGCTCCGAGCCAACGGTACGGCGCATTAAAGCGATGTCAGCGACAGTCGCACCGCCTTTTGAAAAACCAGTGGACGTTTTCACGAAGTCGGCGCCGGCTTTTTTGGCAGCCAGGCAAGCGCGCACCTTTTCATCGTCATTCAACAGCGCCGTTTCAATAATCACCTTGCAGGTCACGTTGTATTCGTGAGCGACTTCGACAACTGAATGAATATCATGCTCGACCAGGCAATCGTCGCCGCTCTTCAGTGCGCCGACATTGATCACCATGTCCACTTCGCGTGCACCATCCAGGATCGCGCGGCGTGCTTCGTAAGCTTTCACATCCGACAGTGTCGCTCCCAAAGGGAACCCAATCACAGTGCAAACAGGAATGCCCGTGCCCTGAAGATTACACGCCGAGGCGCGCACCCAGGTTGGATTCACGCAAACAGAGGCGAACCCATATCTCGCGGCTTCTTCACATAACTTCTTAATGTCTTCGTCAGTCGCTTCGGGTTTCAGCAACGTGTGGTCGATCAAGCTGGCCCAATCTTTAGCCGACGATGTTTCGCCTAGTACCAGACCGATGCGCGCGGCCCCGGCGTCAATGATGCGATGCATGCGCTCGGGGCAGCGGTTAAAGCACTCCGAAGTGCAGCCACACAGCGCCGCCTGATCGCCGCCGTCGCCATTAAGCCGTGCGACTATCGCATCTGTAATTTGGTCGATTAATAGTTCAAGGTCACGATTGCGCGAGCCGTTTGAACCGTTGCTTGAGTTAGGCATTGAAGCTGTTCCGAGGGTGACTAAGAGCTAAGTCCGCCATGACGTATTCTAGCACGGTGTCTTTAGGTGAAGGTATTTGGAGGAATGGTGAAATCTTGTTACGACCAGAATTAAGAGAGGTACTGTTTCTCAACGGCGTCGATCTTAGCGACTCTTTTCCGGTGTCGCTCTTCAGTCAGTTCTGTTGCTAGCCATGCTTGCACTATCTCGCGCATCTCTGCGCTCGTGATCGTCTTGCTTCCCAAAGTGAGAACGTTAGCGCCATTGTGCTCGCGCGAATTGCGGGCGACCTCCACTGAATAACAGGCAGCGGCGCGCACACCGGGAACTTTATTCGCGGTCATAGCGCTGCCAACGCCAGCGCCATCGATGACTATTCCCAACTCCGATGAACCCTCTGCGACGCTGCGCGCCACCGCGTAGGCCAGGTCAGGATAGTCGACCGGATCTTCTGAATTCGTTCCGAAGTCATGGACCTGGTGACCTAATCCTGTCAGCAGCGTCTTGAGTTCTTCTTTCATCCTGAAGCCACCGTGGTCAGCGCCGACCGCGATCAGCCGAGAAGTTTTTGAGCCACGTCTCGGTACCCGCCGAACCAATTCGATCTTTTTCGCGCTAACGATATCCGCCGCCAACGGTGTTAGACGCGCGCCTTCGGCGATGCGCAGCGTAGCGCCATCCGCAAGATTGCGGACGTCGTCTTCCGTGATAATCGTCTTTGACGACTCGTCGCGGATCGCGGACGTTTCTGTAGTTGTACGAGGGATATTGGGAACCGCGTCGATAAAACGACTAGCGGTTGCAGGAGCGTCAGGCCGAACCGGCGCGTCCGCGGGAATGGATTTGTCGAGCACGTCTCGAACCAGTGCTCTTATGCGGTCACGTGTGGAGTTATCAGGCATATGGTTCAACAGTGGTAAGTGATCGTGGGCAGTGGGCAGTGGGCAGTGGGCAGCAGAACTAGGGTGAAACTTTCGTAATGCAAGGGGGTCGTGCCTCCTGCTCCTGCCTCCTGCCTCCTGCTTTTTCACGCCAGCGACTGATCGCGCAAATCCAGCAATCGTCCGGCGGAGGCCACCACTTGGCCGTTGCGTACTTTCATATCAACTCGGCCTACAAAGATGCCGCTTCTGCCAACCTGAAAAATCATAGTTCCACCACCTGAGGGTGTCTTCGTTATCACCGGCTCCTTCATGAACGTATGCGTATGTCCGCTGGCGATGAAGTCGATGCCATCCACTTGCGCCGCAACCTGGCTGTCCCCAACGGCGCCACCCCTGGCGTTGGCGTAATATCCCAGATGCGACATGCCAACCACAACCGTACAACGTTCGCGCCCGCGCAGAATTTTCACTACGTCGCGAGACGCTTTCACCGGGTCATTATATTTCACACCTTTGAAATTTTCTGGCGTGATTAAATTGTCGGGGCTTAAGCCCAGGCCAAAGAGTCCGACGCGCACGCCACCAATCACGCGTACAACGTAAGGCTTTACGCGGCTCTCGAGCGGCGTACCACGCACATCGTAGTTGCAGGAAACAAATTCGAAATTGGCAAACTTCATTGCCGCCGCCAGGGCCTCGACACCGTTGTCAAAATCGTGATTGCCGAGCGTCCCCACGTCGTACCCGATGAGTGACATCGACTTGTATTCTACTTCGCCTTTATAAAAATTGAAGTAAGGCGTCCCCTGAAAAACATCGCCGGCATCGATCATTAAGGTGTTTGGATTTTCCTTGCGTATCCGCTTCACCAACGTAGCACGCCGCGCTACACCACCCATATCCGGGTACAGTCCGTCATTTGCCGGCAAGGGATCGATTTGCGAATGAGTGTCGTTAGTGTGCAGAAATGTAATGAGCTTTTCACCGCGCGCTACTTCCAAAAGCGGCTCGCCGATCGCCGGCCACGCTGGTGTTGCCAGGAGATCTAAAGCCGAACGCGGAAACATGACCACTGCGCCACCGGCCATCGAAGCCTTGAGAAAACCGCGCCGGGTAATCATTTCGGTTCCTCCGCCCCTCCGGATGCCGCCTTATCGAAAACGAAACGTCCGTCCAGCGTCGACTTGATCTCCCTGCCGGCCGCAGTTTCGGCTTTTATGTACTCAGTGATCGCATCGCGAATGGTTATACCCAGTGGTCGCGTATTCGTCGCCTTCTTCAGCACGGTCGCGTAGTCACTACCGGTCACATTCAGCAGGTAGTCAATGCTAATCACGGTATAAACTGCTTTGGGATCGATCTCCTTCTCCACACCATCAACCAGAAACTTTGCGCTCTCCAGCTCCAGTTTGTTATCGCTATTCACGCGATATTGGATCCGCATTCCCGATTGCGCATCGCGGTCTGACACGACTAAGCGCAACAGGTCCAACACTTGCTCTCCCGTCAGATCGAAAGCTACCAGGGCGTTTTCGAACGGCAGGAGTTCAAAAACATCACGGTACGTAACCTTCCCTTCAGCAATGACCGACTTGCGCAGTCCGCCACTATTGGTAACTGCGAGCAGAATTGGTTTGCCAAGTTTCCCACTCGCCTCGGCACGTATGCCATCAGTAACGAAATTGCCAAGTGAGCCCGAGCCTAAGCCGCCCCTTTTCAAGTCACCTACTAGTTTGCCGATGGGCTGATCCAAAGCTCGCACCTTCGGACTATAGGCTTTGAGCATCTTGTCGATCGCCGCATCGTCGGGCAGTTTTCGGTCGATGGCGATCTGCGTGGCTTTTGCGGGATTAGTGGCGGAAGGCGCGACGGGAGCTGGCGCAGCTGATTGGGCGAGCGCGACTTGCGTGCCGCCGGCGAGCACACATAGCAACAGCGCCCAACTAAGAAGCGCAAGTTTAACTCTGGACACGTCTAGGGATCCTCTTGAAGAAGCGAAAATATAACAGTCCAAATTTCTGGACAAGATTGACCTGCACGGAGAGCTTCAATAGTATGTCGCACCATAAGGCAGATTCGCAACAGCGTTGCCAAATACGATCTCAATCATATTCAGCCCGCTCGAGGAGACGATTAACTTGGCTACATCTTCCGCACAGATCCAGTCGGAGTTCAGCAATCCAAACCTTGAGGTGCTTCTTTCGGAGGAACAACTGCAAGCGCGCATCAAGGAACTCGGCGCTGAAATCACCCGCGAATATGCGGGTCTCAACCCGCTGCTCATTGGGGTGCTGAAAGGCGCGTGCTTCTTTCTTAGCGATCTGCTGCGGGCGATAGACACGCGACTTGGTATCGAGTTCATGGCGATTTCCAGTTATGGCTCCTCGACGCGCACCTCCGGCGAGGTGCGCATCATGAAGGATCTGGATGTGCCGATTGAGGGTCGTCACATACTCGTAGTGGAAGACATCGTCGACACTGGTTTAACTCTTTCTTACCTGCTACAGAACCTGGAGTCGCGCGGCGCCGCCAGCGTGAAACTCGCAGCACTCCTCGACAAGTTTGAGCGACGTGAGAAAGACGTGAAGATTGACTACCTTGGCTTCCAAATTCCGGATGCCTTCGTGGTCGGCTATGGACTCGACTACGCCGAGCGCTATCGCAACCTGCCGTTCATCGCCGTTCTGAAGAATCCTGAACAAGGGTAGCGCCAAGCGATTTGCCGGGACCGCGGGCGTCCCGCCCGCAACGCGCCAAAGGCGCGAAGTCTTATGGAAGTAGCCCGCTTCGTTTTCGCGCTACGCGCTCATTGCGGGCGGGGACGCCCGCGGTCCCAACAAATCGCTTCAGTGATTGATTGGATAAGGAGACTCTAGTGAAGAAATATTTACTGGTTGCTGCCATCCTGATGCTCTATGCGAGCGCGATGCCGACCCATGCGCAGGATTTTTCAAAGGTCGAAATCAAAGCCACCAAAGTGGCCGGCAATGTTTACATGCTCGAGGGCTCGGGTGGGAACATCGGCGTCTCGGTCGGTCCTGACGGTATCTTGATTGTCGACGATCAGTTTGCACCGCTGGCCGACAAAATTAAGGCAGCCTTGAAAACCCTGGGCGATGGTAAATTAAAATTTGTCTTGAACACCCACTACCACGGCGATCATACAGGCGGCAACATCGCCTTCGGTGCTGACGCTCCTATCATTGCGCAAACAAATGTGCGCAAGCGGCTTTCGGAAGAACAGAAGTCAAAATTATTCAACCGCACCACGCCGGCTTCGCCGAAAGAGGCCTTGCCTGTCATTACCTTTGACAACGCCGTCTCGGTGTTTTTTAACGGTGAAGAGATCAAGGTTATACACTTCCCTCACGGCCACACCGACGGCGACAGCGTCATCTTCTTCACCGGCTCCAACGTCGTGCACATGGGCGACGACTTCTTCAATGGCAGATTTCCGGTCGTCGATCTTGAGGCAGGAGGCGACGTGGAAGGGATGACGAAGAACATCGGCGACATCCTCAGCAAGCTGCCTGCGGGCGTGAAGATCATTCCCGGCCACGGAGCGCTTTCAGATGCTGAAGGCTTGAAGTCGTTTCATAACATGCTGGTTCAAACGACCGACATCGTCAGAAAACGCATGGCCGCCGGCAAGACTCTGGACCAGATTAAAGCTGAGGGACTTCCGGAAGAATGGAAAACGTGGGGCAGTGGCTTCATCAAAACCGACCTATGGCTAACTCTCGTTTACACGAGCCTCTCCGCCAAGCACTAAGTCAGCCGCGGATCAACGCGGATAACGCGAATCTGAAAAACCAAGTTGTTAACTGTGTTTGATTGCTTGCTTCTTATGTCTAACCTGCGTTCATCCGCGTGAACCCGAGCTAAAGTTTGACTTGCGACAGGAAGCTCTCGCCGGCAGTTAACTTCAAACCAAAATTCTCCGCTACCGTTTGGCCAATATCAGCCAGCGAAGAGCGCGTGCCAAGGTTCACTCCCTGGCGCGCGCTTTTTCCGTAAACCAGCAGCGGTGCATACTCGCGCGTGTGATCGGTGCCGGGGAAGGTGGGGTCGTTACCGTGGTCGGCAGTTATTATCATCAGGTCGCCCTCACCCATCGCCGCTTCAATTTGCGGCAGGCTCGCATCAAAATGTTCAAGAGCTTTTGCATAGCCTTCCGTATCGCGACGGTGGCCGTAGAGCATGTCGAAATCAACCAGGTTGGAAAAAATCAAACCGCGAGTATCCTCAGCCAGCGCGCGAATCGTTTGATCGATCGATTGCTGATTATTCTTCGCGGTCAAATCCTCAGTCACACCCATCGAGTCGTAGATCGACGCAATTTTACCGATGCAAACGACATCGAGGTCTTCATCTTTCAACGCCGGCAACAGATTCGCGCGCGGCGGCGGCACGGCATAGTCGTGACGGTTCTCAGTGCGATAAAAACTTCCCGTTGCACCCAGGAAAGGCCGGGCGATGACTCGTCCTACTTTGTGGTCGCCATCGAGTATCCGGCGCGCTGTTTCGCAAATCTCGTAGAGCCTATCGAGCGGAATGATCTCTTCGTGAGCAGCAATTTGAAAAACTGAATCCGCAGACGTGTAGACGATTGGCTTACCGGTGGCGACATGTTCTGCGCCGAGATCTTTGATGATCTCTGTTCCCGAGGCGGCAAAGTTGCCGAGAATTCCCGGAACATGTGTTTCAGCAACGAAGCGATCGAGGATTGCAGGTGGAAATCCATTTGGATAAGTCGGGAACGCCTGCTCCAGAATTATGCCCGCCATCTCCCAGTGGCCGGTGGTGGTGTCTTTCCCGTTCGACTTCAAAGCACAACGCCCGTATGAACCCTCGGGCTGGGCCAATGGCGGCACGTTCTGCAAAGGCCTCACGTTGCCGAGACCGTAACGCCGTAGGTTAGGCAGCTGCAACGGGCCCGACTCCAGAATGTGCCCAAGCGTATCGGAACCCGCGTCGCCCCACTCCGGCGCATCTGGCATGGCGCCTATGCCGGCGCCATCGAGGACTATTATTAAGACTCTATTAAAGGGAACTTTTTTACTCATCGGAAGCCCATTAAAGACATTTGACATTTATCATTTGAAATTTTTCATCTGTCATTTGCTACGTGACTGATTGACTTAAGGGTTGCGGCAAATATCCTACACAATTCTTTGTTCTCTTGAACAATGTCCTTTATCAAATCTCTTCTTAACAGTTGACTTCGTTCAATAATCCGTAGCCATATCGACGTTTCGTTCAGCTCCTTAAGAACTATTCGCAACTTATGAACAAAATCAGCATGGCTTTCCGCACCTCTCGCCTCACCGTAGTTGGGTGCCGGTGAGGTTCTGGATCGCAGTATCTGCCCAGCAATATGCCTGCCTGCTGATGTTCTTGGTAAGTTAGCAGAGAGCTTGACTATCCGCACCGCAAAATCGATTAATCGTTCCTCAAGCTCATCTGCTCGCGAAGGAGGAATGTCTGAGCCCTTGTCCTTTACCATGCGCTATTTTCATGGCGGCAGGGGGGCAAATGACAAATGATAAATTTCAAATGGCAAATGACAAATATGCCTAACTTCTTGCATTGCCTGCCTAAGCGCGAGGGTGATCGCAACTGGCAATAATCTTGCAAAACAGGAAATAGAAAAGCGGTAGGGTGTAGAAAATTACCAGAGTTCGCCGCTTACCTTCGACACTCCATTTATTATGCAGGCTCGACTGCCAGAAGAAGCGGTTTGTTCAATGACAAATCAAAAATGTCAAATGACAAATGGAAAATCGATTGGCTTAACTGCTAAACTCTATTAACTCTTCGGAGCAACGTAGCCTTCCCTTGCTCGAACTAGCGCTTTCTCCGCCGCGCCCTGGACTTCAACTCTGATAGTTCGATACTTTCCGTCGCGCGTTTTGTCCGTTGGATAGTAACCCAAACTGTATTGCGTTCCGATCTCGATTGCCACCAGCCCAAACGCTGCGCGCGCATCCTGCAAACTCGCAGCCAGGAAATTGCGTCCGCCGCTGGCCTTCGCGATTTCATTCATCTCGCGGCGCGCAAGATTGTATATGTCGCGGCTGATCTGCATCTTTTCAAACTGGCCCATCTGGCAGAAATCGCTGAAGTCGTCAGGCCGCGCCCCTGGGAAGTAGACCCTTCGATAGCGCTCAAGCTGTTTCGCGGAAAGCGTCAGCCGCCCGTCGTCCTGACAATCTTTTAGTAAACGATCCTCTACGAAATCTTCCGTGTTGACCTGGATGAAGTAGCTGGCCACCCCGGCGCGACTGAGCTTCGCCCTGGCCGTCTGGAAATCAGTTTCGCTGGTTGAGTCCACGCCATCGGTCAAGGCAACTATCGCCCGTCGCCCGCGCAAATCTTCGCGCGGAGGTTCATGAAATATTTCATCGGCAACTCGCGCCAGCGCGTCGTAAAAAGGAGTGCCGTTGCTCGAACCCAGGTTTTCGATCGCCGCCCGCAGCAGTTTCCGATCGCCGGTCAGTTGAGAGAGCACTTCTACCTTCGCGGCCACCGACTGACCTTGGCGCGCCGTATTGAACGCGAGGATGGCCACGCGGTCGCCCGGCCGCAATGCATCGATGAACGCATTCGCGGCCTCGCGTATCAAACCAACATCCACGCGCGTCGAGCCGGACGTGTCCAGCAGGAGTGCGATTTCAAACGGCGCTTCAGTGGTGGCGAAGTTTGTGATCTTTTGCTGTTGGCCGTTTTCAAAAAGCAGAAAATTTTCAGCGCGCAAACCGGTTAAGGGCCGGCCGGTTTTGTTTGTTACTACGGCCGGCACCGAGACCAGCTGCGTTTCGACGCGCACCACATCGCCTTCGTCAACTTCTTCAACAGTTGTTTTGTCTGCGACTGCCGGAGGCGGGGTCGCTTGCGGGGTGACTTGCGGGTTCACGCGCCGAGGCCGTTGCTGGTTTTGTTGTGCAGCAACCGGCAAGAGGGTTGACACTAAACCCAGCGCGCAAGTTAATCCTAAAACTAACGCCGCAAATCCTGGAAAGAATGACATCGATTTGACCGTCACAGATTACGTTACAGATTGTTTGGGGAGCCCCGTAAGCAGGTGTTGCTTGAAAACTATAACTGCGAAAAGCCGGGACTGCAAAATCAAAGCGTCAATCACTTTCATTAGCACCGCGGCTTTAGCCCGGTGACCAGGATGGCAGGAAAGAAAGTGAAACCGTTTAAACGGTTTCCTGTTTCGCATTGTCCATGATCACCGGGCTAAAGCCACGGTGTTAATGAGAGAACAAACCGAACCTACACGACCAAAACTAGTGCTCACCTTGACAGCCTCGCCCCCTTCTCTTAGCATGACGACTCGTCAGACTCGAACCAAGTCGACGATGACGCAATGATCTTTGGATGCAGTTTTTCGGGCACGTATGTCAATGGTAGACGGCCTCCCTTACAAGGAGGAGGTTGGGGGTTCGAGTCCCTCCGCGCCCACCAGTCAGATGTTAGATTCTGGATGCTGGATGTTAGTATGACGCTGACATTTATATCTAGCATCTGGTTTATCGGTTTTCTCGCGGAGTCGTAGTTCAGTTGGTTAGAACGCCGGCCTGTCACGTCGGAGGTCGCGGGTTCGAGTCCCGTCGGCTCCGCCAACTTTGAAGCGGTTGCACTTCAGCTAAGATGAAGGGCAACCGCTTTTTAATTTCAGATGCGATAAACTTCGAACAAGAATTCGCCCGCTGCAGCAGGTGGTCCTGACAACAACCGATGATTCCGGTCGCTGAAGCAATTCAAATTGTTAGAGACGAGACGCGCGCGCTGCCGGCTGAGCCCGTCTCACTCGAACATGCGCGTGGTCGTTTCCTGGCTCAGGATGTGATCGCCGATTCAGATCTCCCTCCCTTCGATCGCTCGCAGATGGATGGCTACGCTGTGCGCGCCGGCGACGTCCAGAGCGTGCCTGCAAAACTAAAAGTCGTTGGCGAGTCGGCGGCCGGTCGCGGCTGGCACAATGAAATGAAGGCAGGCGAGGCCGTCAGGATTATGACCGGGGCGCCGGTACCCTCGGGAGCGGACAGCGTCCAGCAGGTCGAACTAACGCGCGAGCTCAGCACCAGTGAAGTCGAAATTTTAGAACCGGTGGCTATCGGCAGGTCGATCGTCATTCGCGGCAGTGAAATTAAAGCGGGCCAGAAGGTTCTCAGTGCAGGTGAGCAGATAGGAGCTGCCACGATGGCAGTGCTCGCGTCTTTTGGTTATGCTGAAATTATTGTTAGCCGCCAGCCCAAGGTGGCGGTACTGGCAACGGGCAGCGAACTCGTTGCCGTGCACGAACATCCCCGTCAGGATCAGATTCGCGACTCCAACAATTTCACGATCACTGCTTACGCGGAACTGGCCGGCGCCATAGTGGAGCGGATCCCGCTCGCCGGTGACGACACCGATCTACTAAAAAGGCAGATTGCCGAGGCAGCGGACCGCAGCGATATCGTGATCACTTCGGGCGGCGTTTCCGTGGGCCGTTATGATTTCACCAAGCCCGCCTTACGAGACCTCGGAGCCGAGTTTTTCTTTGAACGGGTGGCGCTGCGTCCGGGTAAGCCAACAGTTTTTGCACGACTGCCAAATGGCACACTCTTTTTCGGACTTCCGGGAAATCCGGTCTCCGTTTCAGTGACTTTCAATCTCTTCGCGCGCACGGCAATCCTGGCCATGCAGGGTGCGAAAGAATCGGCCTTGCCACATGGCTGGGCCGTGCTTGCACGCGACGTCAAGGGCGCGTCTGAGCGAGAGAGTTATTTGCCGGCGGAGTTAAGCGTTAGCGAAGAAGGGATCCTGGCGGCGACGCCGCTGAAATGGGGCGGCTCGTCGGACTTTGTTGGCTTTGTTAGATCCAGGTTGTTGATAATCGTACCTCCAGACATGGGTGTGATCGAAGCCGGTGCCAGAGTTAGAATTGTGCGTCTGCCACATTAATTGAGAATGAATGAGTAAACCTGAAAGAAAACTTTGGAAGGCAAGCGCCCACGAACGCAAAGTGGAGCATCTCTATTCCGGCGGGGTAGAGAATTTTGCGGACTGGCACAACGGCTATCTGAATTTCGGACTCTGGGAAAACGGGATTGTTGATTACATTAAGGCCGCGGAAAACCTGGTGCATCGAATGGGCAGCATCCTCGGTCTTAACGAGACCAGTAAACTGCTCGACGTTGCGCCGGGCATGGGCACGCAGGACATTTACCTCCTTAACAATTTTGCGCCGCAATCAATCGACGGTCTGGATGTAACCTGGAAACACATTGAACACGCCCGCCGGCGTTCACGCGAAGCAGGAGCGGAAGATCGCGTCCGCTTTCATCATGGCACGGCCATCGAGCTGCCCTTCCCCGATGGTAGCTTTACGCATGTGTTGAGCATTGAAGGTCCCGAGCACTTTGATACGCGAGAAAAATTCCTGCACGAAGCGCGTAGAGTTTTGCAGCCGGGTGGGGTCATCGCTATGGCGGACTTTATCGTCAAGAATCCGCCGCGCAATCCCATTGAAAAACTGGTGGCCGAGGCGGCGCGGAAGTTGTGGCAGGTTCCCCGCGCCAATGTTTATTCAGGCGAGGTCTATCAACAGAAGATGCAAGCGGCCGGCTTTGAAAAAGTTGAGATCGAAGAGATTGGAGCGTCAGTCATTCCCGGCTACTATTTTGAGCAAATGCGACCGGAGACTATTCGTGCGATCAGCAAGATTCGGGGTTTCGCACTAGGCAGGCTCGGTCTGCTGCTTGATATTGCGGTCTACCGCGGATTCACAATGGGGTTGCTGGAGTACGTGCTGGTGCGGGGCGTGCGCAGTTAGTGCTTTAGAGGCAAGCTCATCTTTCGCTCTTGCAGTTTCGATACCGATAAATTTCAACCCAGCTTCTAACCGGCGAAAAAACTTAAGCCTATTCAAAAGCGGATTGAGCCAGCCGTTGGTGATGCAATAATTCATATCAAACGGCTGCGTGTGGTGGCGCTTATGATGCTGCGGTTCCAACACCAGCCGCTTGCGTTGCAGCCAGCGCGCGAAAGCTGAAGGGCTTTCCTGATGGGCCCACTTATGAAATTGGTTAGTGGCCACCGTTGCCACCGTCATCAACGCGAAAGACACTGAGCTGAAAGCCAACCACCCGGAATCAGGTTTCAACCACATCAGGTAAAGAAAAAGTGACAAGGCGGGAACTGCCAGGATACAAACGTTGCCGGTAGTTTCCACCAAACCGTGAGTGCAGATGTCTCGCGGGTAAATATGATGCAGTCGAAAAGGCTTCACCAGGCTTGGCCCAATCACCGGCATGTCTTCAGAGCCGTACGTGTCCGCGGCCCAATGCACCACGCCGGAAATAAAATCACCACCTACTATGCCGAGCGGGACGGCAAGCGCGACCAGCCAAAACAGTTCGAGTTCGTAGAGTCTTGAACCGGCCCAGTGAAGATTCAGAAGAAACACCACCGGAAAGATCAATAAGGTAGAGTGCTCCAGGAAAGAATGCAGTGGCCCCGAGTGTTCTTCCGCGCCGCTGTAACCCGACGAGGGATGTATCTTATCGTTCTTGTTTCGTAAAGTGGCTGACATGTTGAATCGGGGGGCTTCAATCTCAGCTATTTAACTTCCGGAGCCCAGATAAGTTCAGTTTCGAGGGCTGATGGATTGCACCCGTCTGTATAGTTTTACGATTACTACCCTGTGATCGGATTGGGGCGAAGATTATAGTAAGATTATTCCGCGAAGCCAAAAAAAAGAGCGCCCGTTTGTTTACCAAACTGATTCTAATACGTGAATCTGCTGCAAATGGATCAACTTTCTCACATTGATGACGAGGGTCGCGTCAGAATGGTCGACACCAGTGACAAGGCTACGACTACACGGCATGCCGTCGCCTCCGCACGGGTTTTGATGTCAACGGAAACGGTGAGCGCGGTCCAGGAGCATCGAACACCCAAGGGCGATCCTCTGGAGGCGGCGCGGCTCGCAGGCATTATGGCTGCCAAGCGAACAGCCGAACTGATACCCCTTTGTCATCCGCTGCCACTAACCCACGTCGACGTGCAGGCAAATATAGAAGACTTTGGCGTTCGTCTCGAAGCTAGTGTTTCAACTAACGCCCAGACCGGCGTCGAAATGGAAGCCCTCACAGCGGTGTCAATCGCAGCCCTCACGATTTACGATATGTGCAAAGCGCTCGACAAGGGAATAACGATCACGGATGTGCGGCTTGAGCGAAAAACCGGCGGAAAATCAGGCGACTACCAGCGAAAAGAGTAGCTTGACGATAAAACCCGGAACCTCATTAATTCTCCCAACGTTTAGAGATTACTATGAAATACGGAATCCGGAGCGATGCTCGTCCACAAGCAACCCTGCTACTTACCGCTGCAGTGATTTCGATCGTGCTCTGGTTTATTCCGTTCGCCGAAATCGTCACTTACCCTTTTCGCATTTTTGTTACTTTCATTCATGAAGGCGGGCACGCCATTGCCGCACTGTTGACGGGCAACTCGGTCGAGAGTCTTAGTATTGCAACCAATGCCAGCGGGGAAACATATACCTCCGGGGGCGGTAGACTTTCGCAAATGTTCGTGGCGAGTGCGGGCTACCTCGGTTCAATGGCGTTCGGGGCCTTCCTGCTGGTGTTAATTCGCAAGGCTATCGCGGCGCGCATCGTCCTGCTCGGATCAGCAACTTTGATCTTTGCGCTGACGCTTATCTATGGACTTATCAAACCCGCTATGTCGGGAGTGGTTTCGTCGGCGCTTCCATTTACCATTCTGGCCGGAACTTTACTCAGCGTGGGTTTGATTGCAGTAGCGAAGTACGCAACCGCGCGCGTGGCAACTTTCTTTGTAAGCTTCCTCGCGGTCCAATGTGTATTGAATGCTCTGCTCGATCTGAAAACGGTCTTTTACTTGTCGTCACCGTTTGGCCCGACTGTGGCGACTGATGCCGTGAACATGGCAAACGCTACTGGAATACACCCGTTGTTCTGGTCGGTCGCCTGGATCTCGATCGCCATTGGAATTCTAGCGGTAACCATGCGGCTGTACGTCTCGAGCCGAAAGAAACAATTCCAACTTGAGCTTGATCGGCCGTTTGATCAGATACCGGCCGTCTTTCCCACCACAATCCACACCAGCCAAAACGTGCGCTAGTCGCGCCTGGCTTCACCTCCGCCTGCCCTCGCTCAGTTGCTTGAACACATTGTCCGTTGATTCTCCAAGCGACTGCGAATTTCCAACTACTACTTGTGGTAGTAGTTGACAGAATCCTGTAGCCTCTGCCGATCATGATCAAACGAATACTGCTCTTTCTGTGCTGCGTGGTTTCATCTGCCAGCGCACAGACCACCTCTGCACCTACGCCGCAGAGCACTCCTCCGGCGCAGAAGCTACCAGTGATTCATGAACGCGTGGAGGTAACAGCCACACGCTTGCCTGAAGACCCGCAGGATGTTCCCTCCGCGGTCGAAGTCTTCAACGGCGACGAGCTGCGAAATCGCGGCTACCACGACTTGCGCAGCGCGCTTACCTTTGCCATTGGCGTGGAGGTTGCACCCGGTGGAGATGCCGGCCCAGCGAGCGCAGTGCCGGATTTCTGGGGATTGAAAGAGCTTGACGCATTCCTCCTTGTGGTGGACGGCGTGCCGTGGGGCGGCTCCTTCAATCCCGCCCTGACGACGCTCGACTTGAATGACATCGAACGCATTGAAGTGCTGCGCGGCCCGGCCCCGATCACCTATGGCGCCACTTCATTTGTCGGCGTCATCCATATCGTGCACAAGGATACCGCTGCAAAGGAGAGATCTTTAACCGTCCGCGGGGGAAGTTACGGCACCTTCGGCTTCCAATTTTCGACTCCCGTTCCCCTCTCGGGCAAATGGTCCTCGCGCCTTTCGCTGGACGCGCAGCGCGAAGGCTTCAGCGATGACCGCACAAACTATCGCCGGGGACATGCTTTGTGGCGAGTAGGGCGCAAGGGCAACGGCGCGAATCGCGATTGGTTCAATTTCGACTTGAATTGGCTGAACCAGGATCCTGCCAGCCCGCGCGTCCGCGTTGGACCGTCCCTGACTCCGCTGGTACCTGTGGACGCCAATAACAATCCCAACGGCTCGTTCCTGAACGACCGCCGCTTTACCGGGGCGGCTGGCTTCGATCGCAGCGTAGGCTCCGGAACTTGGTCGGGAACTGTATCTGTCTCTCACAGCCGCCAAAGCGTCCTGCGCGGATTCCTTGAAGACATCGACGCCGCGACCGACAACGCACGCGGGTTCCGCCAGGACATTCATCTCACCGACGTCTATGCCGACACTCATGCATCGTGGAAAGTTGCGCCCTCGTTGACGCTGTTGCTCGGCGCCGACTATCTGCACGGTACCGGTAATTCCCGGGGCGCGGATTTCCACTACACCGTGCCGCTCAACGGTGTGCCTCCGGTTTCAGTCGCGGTTCCCAGCCCACTCGATGTCACCACCAACGACGCGCGGAATTTTTTCGGCGCCTATACCTCAATCGAATGGCGACCCTTGGATCGCGTGCGCTTTGACGCCGGCATTCGCCTGAATGTCACGCACGAGACGCAGAAGCACGACGACCCGGGCGCAGGCACCAGCGATTCTGACCGCCGCACTAAGGTGAGGCCCGGCGGCAGCGTCGGACTCATCGTAACCGCCTGGAAGAGGAATCAGGATTCCGTCAATCTGTACGCGAACTACCGAGACACGTTTAAGCCTGCGGCCATTGATTTCGGCATCGAGACGTTCGACAACCGGCTCATCCTGGAGCCGGAAACCGCCCGCAGCGTAGAAGGCGGGGTCAAGGCCCGCTTCTTTGACGGCCGCGTGGACGTGGAAGCCTCCGGATTTTTGATGGATTTCAAGAATCTGGTTACACCGATCAGCATCGGCGGATTGCCCGCTCTCACCAATGCCGGAACGCAGCGCTTCAAGGGGTTTGAATCCGGCGTTTCGCTGTTCATGACCAAAGACGTCATGGCCAACGCAACCTACAGCTACCACGACGCTCGGTTTACTGATTACGTGCAGGATTTCGGCGGCGTGCCCACGCAGCTTGCGGGCAAGCGGCTGGAAATGTCCGCCCACAATCTCGCGGCGTTTGGCATCGTCTACGCGCCGGAGCGCGGGTTTCTGGGCGGCGTCAATATCAATTACACCGGAGCGCGGTTCCTGAACAGGCGCAACACCGCGCCGGCGAACGGCTTTGCCACCATCGGCTTGAGCGCGGGCTATCGCACGCCGAAGTGGGAATTGCGTGTAGACGCCACCAATTTGGGCGATCGCCGCGACCCGGTGGCAGAAAGCGAGATCGGTGACGGGCAATATTATTTGATGACCAGTCGACGTGCGGTGGCCGGGTTCACTTTCCATTTCTGAAAAACTTCAGACTATGCCGCATCAAGCTTACAGAACGCATGCGGCTTCTGCTGCGGTTGGAGGGCTTCAACATCGCGATAGGCGTAGACGGACACGCCATCCCGGCGTTTGCGAACATCGATCCGCCGCGCATGTTCCAGTTACAACTCGCGCCACTCTTTCGCAACCAGTTCTCGAAATTTAAGTGAGCGCAAGAAAGATTTCCTCCACGCCTGCTTCCGGTAGCTTGGTTCTAACTTGAAGTTCGCTGAGGCTTCCCTCGCCGACAACCCGGCCCGCACTCAACAGAACCAGACCCAGCGAACAGTTTGTTCAGCCCAGGGGAAAATGGCATCGGGCAAATAAAAAAGCGCTTCCTTGCGCCTGGAGGGGTCAGTTCTTTATTGTTTGACTTGATGACACCGGAGTTTGCGGGCATCAGTCCTGCGAGACACTGGCTAAGAGCGGACTTGGGATGAGCTTGCACTCTATCGTCGAGCGGAAACTACATCCAGCCACCGTACTGTAAGGGACCACTCAAGCGATCTGCTGGGACCGCGGGCGTCCCGCCCGCAAACGCTTCACCGCCTCAGTTGCTTAATCGGAACCACTCAAGCGATCTGCTGGGACCGCGGGCGTCCCGCCCGCAAACGCTTCGCCGCCTCAGTTGCTAATCGGAACCACTCAAGCGATCTGCTGGGACCGCGGGCGTCCCGCCCGCAAATGCTCCACCGCCTCAGTTGCTTAATCGGAACCACTCAAGCGATCTGCTGGGACCGCGGGCGTCCCGCCCGCAAACGCTTCGCCGCCTCAGTTGCTTAATCGGAACCACTCAAGCGATCTGCTGGGACCGCGGGCGTCCCGCCCGCAAACGCTTCGCCGCCTCAGTTGCTAATCGGAACCACTCAAGCGATCTGCTGGGACCGCAGGCGTCCCGCCCGCAATGAGCGCGCTGCGCGAACAAGAATCCTTGCAACCACCTCAACCCTACCCCTCGAGAACTATCCGGGTATTCCAATCTCAACCCAGCTAAGATCACTTCTAATGTCACTGATTAATGACTCTCATCAGGATGAGCTTCGCGCTGCCGGCTGGCGTAGTCGGGGCTACCTACCTCACTTCGATGGAATCGACATCCCACAATTCATTACTTTCCATCTCGCTGATTCAATGCCACGCAAAGTTATCCTACGTTGGCAGCGCGAGCTAAAGCTTGCACAAGACGAACAGCAAAGACTTTTACTAATGCGCCGCGTGGAAAAGTATTTAGACCAGGGATACGGGCAAGCCTTTCTCAAGGATAGCCGAGTCGCCAACATGGTTCAGAACTCTCTACTGAAGTTCGACGGCTTACGATATCGCCTCTTTGCGTGGGTAGTGATGCCGAATCATGTGCATTCCTTAATGAGGCGGTTTGAAAACTACGAGTTGAAGGATCTTCTTCACTCACATAAGTCATACACGGCGCACGAGGCGAATAAAATCCTCCAGCGGACGGGTAAATTCTGGATTGACGATTATTTTGACAGGTACACAAGGAACGAAAAACACTTCTACAAGACGATCGAATACATCGAGAATAATCCTGTGAAGGCGGGGTTGTGTGAAAAGCCTAGCGACTGGCCTTTTAGCAGTGCCTGGTGGAGAAAGCGCAAGGAATAAGACTTGTTCGCGCTTCGCGCTCTTTGCGGGCGGGTCGCCCGCGGTCCCAGCAGTTCACTTGAATGATTCCGCCAGGAACTGACGCAATGGCACCTTTGCGGGCGGGTCGCCCGCGGTCCCAACAACTCACTTGAGTGGTTTCGATTAAAACTAAGGCAGCGCTGGCTAGCTGAGGACAAACACCGCACGTTCGATCAGGTGATGAACTCCGGTGAGCAGGTAGGGATTCGTAGCCGCGATTACAAAGCCGATGAAGAGCATACTTGCCGTGGCCCAGACGACTAGCCCTGGAAAGATGTCATAGCGAGAACCTTTACGTTCGGTAGTAGCGAGGGCGATAAGTCTGCGGACGCGCGATTTGATGCCTTTCGTTTCCTCGTCGCCGAGTAGGAAAACACCGGCCGGCATGGTGGGCCGCCCACCCAGAGGAATGATTCTCGCAATCTTAACTAACGCCGAAGCAAGATCGAGGGCAACCGTGTTGCCTTGCAGCGCGGCGTTTTCATCAGCAGCCTCTTCTGATGCCTCCGACCACGATCTGTCGAGCAAACGCCCGCAGGGAATGATCAGCAGCGCATCGCGACAAGCTTGCAGCAAGCCGCGCTTCAGGTTATCGCGCGCTGTCAGATGACCGTTCTCGTGTGCAACTGCAGCTGAAATCTCTTCAGGCGTCAGCACCTCGAGAACCTGGCTCGCAATAAAAAGTCGCGGACGCAGAAAACCTACAATTCCAATCAGCGGAAAGGCGTGATGAATCTCATAGGATCTAATGTCGATGCCGGGAATCTTGATTGGCTCACCCTGTCGCAACCAATCGGAGGTAAGGTTGGCCGTAGCTCGATGCGTGCCAATGCCGCGGTAGACGGAGACCGCTATGCCGGTAGCCGAGAAGATCGCCAGTAAACCAAGTTTGAAGCTAACGGTTTCCGCCGCATGTCGTGGTTCATAGGCGAGATACGATGGAACCAGCAGCAGTGAAACAGTCAGGAAAGCGAGAACAGGAGGAAGAATACGCAATGAGAAAAGCAGTCGAGCGCGGGCCGCAGCCGTCCAGTTAGCTGTCGTTCGACCGAGTAGTCGCCAGAGACCGGCGATGGCAAACGTTGCTACGCTATTAAAAGTAAGCAACGCGGCGAGCAACAATGAGAGGCCAAGGAGTTCGAACATTTGTTACCGACCTTGTTTCAACTCTCTACGCTTTTCCTTGATCAGGCGATCGAGTTCGTCAAGCAACTCGCGATCTCTCTCGCTGACTGTATCCACGATACAGGCCAGCACCGGCCGCACTTCATCTGCGCCGTGACCGAGGAGACCTTCAATGACGTCTTCCCTAATCCCCTGTTCAAGCTCATCAGGAGAAACGGCTGCGAGGTAGAAAAACGCACGGCCATCTTTACGTCGCGTGAGCAGCTTCTTCTTGAAGAGACGATCCAGGGTGGTCATCAGCGTGGTGTAGGCGATTTTTTCATCGAACGCGAGATAAATATCGCGCACGCTGGCCTCTTGCCGGCGCCAAACCTCCTTGAGAACGTTCTGCTCGAGTTTGCCCAGCGCCTCGGAGACCACTTCCCGAGGTCGCTTAAAGCCTCGCAAAAGAAATCTTGATGTCTTCATAGTTGCGCATTGTTGTGCATCCGCGCCTGAACTGTCAATCGAAAACAACCACTCAAGACCAAGGACAGAATTGGCCGCGGATCAACGCGAAATTTCGCGGATCAGAACCGCAAGGATCAACCAGTTGAGAAGCCGCCTTGAGTTCACCCTGTTTTTGGATCTCCTCTTCTGATCCGCGCCTATCCGCGTTAATCCGCGGCTAATAATTTTCTTTCGACTACGTTTCGCGTCTGCGAAGAATCAGGGTATCATTCAAGGTTTACGAACGGCCTCAAACTTCTGTCTATCTGGCCGTCGGAATATTTAGAACATGCCTGAAGAAGCAATCGAAGTTCGGGGAGCCAGGGTCAATAACCTGAAGAATATCTCCTTCTCGATCCCGATTAACCAGTTGACTGTGGTTACCGGGGTTAGCGGCTCCGGCAAGTCTTCACTCGCCTTCGACACCATCTATGCTGAAGGACAGCGCCGCTATGTCGAGTCGCTATCGGCATACGCGCGCCAGTTTCTCGAGCGGATGGACAAGCCCGATGTGGATGAGGTGCGCGGGATCGCTCCGGCCATCGCGATTCGTCAAAAAAACTCGACAAGAAATCCACGCTCGACCGTCGGCACGCAAACCGAAGTGTTTGACTACCTTCGCTTGCTCTACGCTCGAGTGGGAATAACCTACTGCCGCGTTTGCGGCCGCGAAGTCTACAAAGATTCTCCGGAGTCGGTAGCGGATGAAATCCTGCGGACGCTTTCCGAGGGTGCACGCTTCTACGTCTTGTTTCCGGCACAAGCGGGGCTCGCAGAAAGCGGAGACGCGGAGACGCGGAGACGCGGAGACACGGAGAAGGCTCGGAAGAAGTCGCCGCGTCCTCGTGTCTCCGCGTCTCCGCGTCCCTCTACTACTCCGCGCCAGTCCATCACTGCTCACGTCATGAGCTTGATGCAACGCGGTTTCACTCGTTTGTACTTCGCCGGCCAAACCATCGAGCTTCATTCGCCTGACGATTACAAGCTGGACAATTTCGACGATGTATTCGTGATGGTTGATCGTCTTGTCGCTCAACCTGAGATTCGGCAACGGCTGGTGGATTCGCTGGAAATATGTTTTCAGGAAGGGCATGGCACGGCAAACATTGAAACTGCCGAAGCCGAGCCGACGCGGCTCAAGTTTTCCGATCGGTTTGAGTGCAAGTATGACGGCACGGTTTACGCCCAGCCCGAGCCGCGCCTGTTCAGCTTCAACAATCCCTACGGCGCTTGTCCGACTTGTCAGGGCTTTGGCAACACCATCGGACTCGATCTCGATCTTGTAATTCCCAATCCCGGGCTAAGTTTGAAAGACGGCGCGATTGAGCCCTGGACCAAACCACAACACGAGTGGGCGCTGGACGAGCTGAAACAGTTTTGCAAGTCGGAAAAAATCTCCATGACCGTTCCCTTTGCGCAACTCTCGCGAGTCGAACAGCGCGCGGTTGTTGAAGGCAAGAAAGACTGGGGCGGTGTGCGTGGCTTCTTCGACTGGCTCGAAACAAAAAAATACAAGCTCCACGTGCGTGTCTTTCTTTCAAAGTATCGCGGCTACACACTGTGTCCGGCTTGCGGCGGCGGGCGACTAAGGCAAGAGGCCCGCGATGTGAAGGTTGGGGGCGCGACTTTGCCTGCCGTGTGCGCACTATCGATCAAGAACGCCGCGGTCTTCTTCGATTCGCTACAACTTTCCACCGAACAGGGAGCGATCGCGGAGCGGATCCTGTTTGAGATTCGACGCCGTTTGCGATTCCTGGTTGAAGTTGGCCTGGATTATTTGACTCTGGATCGTCTCGCTTCCACGCTTTCAGGAGGCGAAGCACAACGAATTCAGTTGGCGACGAATCTGGGTTCTTCACTGGTCGGCGCGCTCTACGTGCTTGATGAGCCATCAATCGGTCTACACCCGCGCGACAACGACCGTCTCATTGCTCTGCTGCACAACCTGCGTGACATCGGAAACACGGTGCTGGTCGTAGAACATGATGAGGACATGATCCGTTCCGCTGATCACATTCTCGATATCGGACCTTCGGCGGGCGAACTTGGTGGTCGCGTAATCTACGAAGGCGACTTCAAGGGATTAATGCTTGATGAGAGTTCACTGACCGCGCGTTATCTGCGTGGGGAAGCCGAAATCAAAGAGCCGAAGCAACGTCGCGCGGCGCAGGCGAGACGCCTGTCGTTGCGTGGCGCTTCCGAACACAACTTGAAATCGATCGACGTCGAGTTTCCGCTGGACATGCTGGTGTGCGTAACCGGCGTTAGTGGTTCCGGCAAGTCGACGCTGATTCATAACTGCATCTACGCCGGTCTGAAAAAGCAAAGAGGTGACTGGCAGGGACATGTCGGGGCCTTTTCCAGGTTGGAGGGCGGCGAACTCATTGACGATGTAATTCTGGTCGACCAGTCTCCCATCGGACGGACGCCGCGTTCAAATCCAGTCACTTACATCAAGGTTTACGACGGTATCCGCGAAGTGTTTTCCGGAACTCGCGAAGCGCAGGCGCATGGTTTCGATCCGTCCCACTTTTCTTTCAACTTGCCGGGCGGGCGGTGCGACGTCTGTCAGGGTGATGGGACGGTGACGGTGGAAATGCAGTTTCTCGCCGACGTCGAACTCGTTTGCGAGGAGTGTAAGGGAACACGTTTCAAGCAACAGATTCTCGACGTTCGTTATCGCGGCAAGAACGTGCACGAAGTTTTGAATATGACGGTACGCGAGGCGATAACTTTCTTTCGCGAAGTGCCGAAGATAACTAACCGGTTGAAAGTGCTGGACGAGGTTGGACTTGGTTACTTACGTCTGGGCCAGTCTGCCACGACCCTCTCCGGCGGCGAGGCGCAAAGAATTAAACTCGCGGCGCAACTGTCGAAACGAACTGGCGCCAGGACGCTCTACATCTTCGACGAGCCGACGACTGGTCTGCACTTCGACGATATCAACAAACTACTGGCGGCATTTCGCGCGTTGATTGCCGCCGGCGGCTCGTTGCTCGTGATCGAACATAACCTCGACGTGATCAAGACCGCGGACTATGTCATTGATTTGGGACCCGAAGGAGGCGACGCCGGCGGAAACGTCGTGGCTACGGGGACACCCGAAGCGATCATGAAAGCGAAGGGGTCTCACACCGGCCGCTACTTGAAGGCGCATCTGGCGAAATCAAACGGACATACTGCGTAACGCTGAAAGCGTTGGCCAATTCCAGCCCAGGGTTTGCTTTGAAACCCTGGGTTTAAAAATGCCCGGGGAGATTTTCGCAACCCTGATGAAGGGGTTGCACGACTTTGCATTTACAAACGCGGCGCAACTCCTTCAGAGTTGCGCCTTCGAGGAATGGGATGCGTTTTCCCAGGGTTGCCAAGCGCAACCCTGGGCTGGAACTGGCGAACGCTTTCAGCGTTATTCATTTCTGATGAGTTCTCTCAAGAGTGGATGTCGATTCTACTTTTTGTGCAAAGCCTCGCAACGGTAGAACTACTTTCAGCTAATATGGCCAGCAACCTATGGAGGATACGGAAAAAATTGAGCACCGTAATCAAGCAAAGCTTCGCATCCCTCTGAAGCGTCGCCTGGTTTACGTTGCGATCATCTATCTCGGTTTTCTCGCGCTGCTGGCGGCGGTTGAGATCGGCACACGGTTGACGCTGCCACACATCTCCAGCCTCAGCCTGTTTGTTGTCACGATGCAGCAACGGGCCCAGGTCGCTGACGAGAAGCAGTCGGTGATTTTCGAAGGCGATCCGCTGCTGCTCTGGCGACTTAAGCCCAATCTCGATCACGCGGTCTGGGACTTCACTGTCCTTTCGACAAATGCCCAACATCTTCGTTCCGAGCGCGTCGGCGAAACGATCGCAGCAAAGCAGCCGGGCACGACTCGCATTGTTTGCCTTGGCGATTCCGTGACGTTTGGTTTCCGCGTGCCGGTAGTCTGGCCCGAAAGACCGACGGAATATGATCCTGGGTGGCTTCCCTTCCCAATGCTGCTCGAGAAAGAGCTGGGTGCGGCCAATCCTGATCGCAAGCTTGAAGTAGTCACCATGGCTGTACCGGGTTACACGAGTCATCAGGGACTCGCCTGGTTGCGACGCGATATCGACGAGTTGCAGCCGGATCTGCTGATTGCGAGTTTTGGTTGGAACGACGCCAGCTTCAGCGACGTGCCCGACCGCGAGGCCATCAGGACAAACTGGTATGCGGTTGGCGTGCGTTGGTTGATCGATCACAGCCAGGCGTTTGCTCATGCGACCCACTGGCTCAGAGCGAAAGAGGCAAAGGCGCAACAACAGAAACAAACAGGGCAACCTATCGTGCGTCCCGCAGCGCGCGTGTCGCAGCAGGAATACCTCAACAACATGATCGCGATCGAGGATTTGGCCCGCCAGCGCGGCGCCTCAGTGATAGTGGTTGCGGCGCCTTATCGCGATAATGATCCGAATGCGCCCGAGGCTGATCTGATGTTGCAATACCGCGTCGCCCTGGGGACAACAATGCGACAACGCGGAGTTCCTTTTGTTGAACTGCGAGAGTTGACCCCGGAAGCATATCCCTCAAACGAGGGCTGGTTCGGGGAGCGCATCCATCCAAACCATATGGGACACCGGCTGTTGGCTGGGGAGTTGTTGAAGGTGATAAGTGCCAGGCGAATGCTTGGAGACTTAAAGGTGCCTGAGCTCGTACCGTAGTTTTGGAGTGCGGTGACCTGTCACCGCTTTGGTCGGTCGCGACCTGGCGCGACCGCGTTAGCAAGAGTCTAGCCCCAGTCTCGGCGTCAAGCCGCCGAGGGCGAAAGCGGTGACAAGTCACCGCACTCCAAAATTCAGCTGCGCAGGCTCGTTGAATGCCTAGTGCGGTATATTGTGCGCGGAGGAACTTACTAATGAGTCTGAAACAACAGGTGATTTCTGATCTAACTGCGTCAATGAAGGCGCAGGACGCAGCGCGCACCTCAACGCTCAGAATGGTGAAGGCCGCAGTGATGAACCGCGAGATCGAGAAAGGCGGCGAGATGGACGACGAGGAAATGATGAAGCTGCTGCGCTCGCTCGTCAAACAACGTCGCGATTCAGTTGAGCAGTATGAGAAGGGCGGGCGACAGGACCTCGCCGACAAGGAAAAAAGTGAGATCGACGTTATCGAAGCTTACCTGCCGCAAGCCGCATCGCGCGAAGCAATCGAACAGGCGATCGAAGCCGCGCTGGCCGAAACCGGCGCGACGTCAATGAAAGAAATGGGAAAGGTAATGAAAGCCGCCCAAGCGACACTCGCCGGCAAGAATGCCGACGGCCGACTGGTCAGCGAGTTAGTGAAAGCTAAACTCGGCGGGTGAAAAACTCGCACGCCCGTTCAAGTGCATAAGAGCGGGGGCAAGCCCACCTTCCCGACCCTGAGACTCCTCGACTACCCGACTCCTGGCACATTGAGAGCCGGAAGAATCATTTAAAACATTTTCCATTTGTCATTTCTCATGATTTCTCATTTGTCATTTTTCATTGAAAGCAAGGCGTCTATGCCGACCTGCGAATAGACCACATGCCGATCTCATAAATGGCAAATGAGAAATGAAAAATGACAAATGGAAAATCTGTTCCGTCCTACTGGGAACCGATCAATTGCTCGAGTTGTCTGCTAAATCGTTGAACATCAGGACGGCTGAGGTAAGACTTGTAGTCTTCGCTACCCCAGCGTTGTTCGAGTTTGGCCAACGTGTCTTTGGCCCGCGTAGCATACTCGCGAGCCTTGGTTTTGTCGCCTGAGTTTTCGCTGGCCTGCGCGGCAATCAAAAGGATCTGCCACTCCGATTCGATCTGGCCCAACCTGGCGAATACTTCCTGTGCCTGCAGTGCGTTGGTCAATGCCGCTCGGGAATCGCCTGCCAGCAACAGTGCGGCGGCGTAGGCTGATTGGGCCGATGCCAGTTGTGCTGGATCGTTAAGTTGTCGGGCCAGATCTACTGCTGCGCTCGTCGTCTGTTTTCCCGCCGCCTTGGCCCCGCTGTAGCCTTCGGCCAATCCGATTACAATCTTCGCACTCGTAACCGGCCCTTTGAATTCCGCTCCTGCTGTTTCGACAGCGTTCTCGGCCGTGGCTTTGGCATTCGCAAAGTTGTCCTGCATCAGCGCGATCTCTGCGAGCGCGAGCTGGGTTTCAACCGCGAGTCGCTTCAACTCGTTTCCGGGTTTGTTGGCAATCGCCGTAGCCTGATCCAGAAGCGCTTTGGCCTCATCAAACTTGCCAAGACGCCCCAGCACTTCACCGCGACTCGCCAGGTTGTAACCCATGCTTCGTGGTATTCCCTGAGAGCTATAGATCGAGTAGGCCTGGTTCAGATGATCGAGGGCCTCAGGAAACTTTTCTTCGCGAATCAGCGCCGAGCCGCGTTCCGCATGCGCCCGCGCAATCAGCGACTGGTCATTAGATTCCTGCGCCAGGCGCAACAGCTCTTCATGGCCCTTGTCGGCAGCGGCATAGTCGCCCTTTTGCAGGTTTGCACGACCGAGCAGTGCCAGACAGGAAATTGTCTCAGATCGATAACCGCCCTGCTGATAAAACGCCAAAGCCGGTTCGAGATATTGAACCGCTTCGTCAGGCCTGTCCTGCTGTTGGCGAAGACTGGCCATCGCAACCCGCGCGCGCGCCTCGTTCCGTCGAGCCTTGGAGCGCACAGCCGCCGCCAGTGCCTGCGCGAGGTAGTTTTCAGCCTCCGCTTGTTTTCCGCGAACCAGGAACGAGTTGCCCAGGTCAATCAGTCCGCGAGTGCTGAGATTCTCCATGCCACTTTTCTGCGCCAACTCAATGGCTTGTTGGGCATACTCAGTTGAGCGTGCGGTTTCACCTTCATCAAAAGCGACACTGCACAGCTGCAACAGAGTCTTAATCGTCTGCGACTTATTGTCGTTGGCTTTGGCAAGGTTCAGCGCCTGCTCCAACTCCATTTTGGCCTGGGGCAGGTTGTTACGTTTGTTGAAGAGGAAGCCGCGTTGAAAGGCTACTTCCGCGCGTCCTTCCAAATTCCCGAGCGCTTGGTAGATCGACTCCGCCTGTTTGAACGACTCCAGCGCCTGATCCAGTTCGCCTTTTTGTCCGTAGACAATTCCCAGGTGTAGGTAGGCTGTCGCGTATTGCGAGTTTCGACTGCTGGCTTCTTTGTAACTCTCGATGGCGGCCTTGACGTCGTTGTTGTTCTCGTAGGCACGTCCAAGATCTACCAGCACATAAGCTTTATCCGCGTCAGGGACTGCCTGAACAATTTGCTTATACAGCTCGACAGCTTTAGCAGAATCCTGTCGGGCCGTTGCCGTAATCGCATCCAGATACAGGGCGTCGACTTTTGGCAAGGTTGCACGGTCAGCAGCATTCACTCGCAGCAGTTCATCCTTCGCCTGATCAACGTAATCCAGCTCCACCAACGCCTCAGCCAAGCGCGCATGGGCCAACATGTAGTTGTCGTCAGCCGAGATGGCCCGCTGCAGCGCCTGGCTGGCTTGATAAAAAGCGCCGTCTCTGAGAGCGGCGGTTCCAACCGTGTACCAACGCTGCGCTTCAGCCGCCGGCGTATATGGCTTCGGACGCAGGAGCAAGAAGAGCACCCCTAACACGACGATCAAAATGCCGACCGCAATCAGAATGTGGGCGATGGGGATCCGTGGTCGCTGCAGAATTTGAGACAGGTTACTAAGCGTTCGGGTAGGACTTCCCAGAGCCGAGCCCGTGCTGCGCCGAATGAGTGTTTGCCCCGACTTCTGCTCCAGCTGAGCCTTGACGGAGTTAAGATCACTGATCAGTTCTTTCGCCGACTGGTAGCGCTTGGCTGGTTTCTTGGCCAGCGCTTTCAAAGTTATGAAGTCGAGTTCTCGCGGGACCAGACTGTTGAGTTTTGAGGGAGGCTTTGGTTCGACGTGTAGAACGTTAGCCGCGATCTCAATAAAACTATTTCCGGCAAACGGCGTTCGACCGGTGATGGATTCGTAGAGCAGTGTGCCGACGGCGAAGAGATCGCTGCGCCCGTCAACTGCGTCGCCGGTAGCTTGCTCCGGTGAAAGGTATGCGGGCGTGCCGAGGACAACACCACTGCGAGTTTCCGTGGAAAGCAGCGTGCGCGCTTCAGGTGCTGCACTCGCCATCGGATCTTTGTTCAATTGCTTGGCGAGTCCGAAGTCAAGCACCTTCACCTGTCCGTTGTCATCAATCATGATGTTTGAAGGCTTGATGTCGCGGTGGATAACACCGCGCGCGTGGGCTTCGACCAGGGCTGCGGCTATATCACTGACGATCGATACGGCGCGCTGAAGGGTGAGTTCACCCCGCTGCATTAGTTCGCTAAGCGGTCGCCCCTTGGCGAGTTCCATAACCAGGAAGGGCCGGCCTTCGTCGGTCTCTCCATAGTCAAAGAGCGTCGCGATGTAAGGATGGTTCAACTCGGACACTGCACGCGCCTCGCGGAGAAAGCGAGCCCGATAGTCATGTGAATCAGATCCTAAGGAGGGAAACTTAATGGCCACCCGCCGTCCCAGATGAGTATCTTCGGCCAGATAGACAGTTCCCATGCCGCCCTCGCCGAGTGGTTCCAGGATTCTGTAATGTGAAACTGTTTGCCCGATCATGGCGGATGGCTGCAACCAACAGTTGCGCGGTCGCCTCTTGCAAAATGGCGGGAACCTCTAACCAGGAAGCCTAAGGAACGCAGAACGATTGCAGTACGCGCGAATACTACTTCAGTGCAAGAGCCTTTTCAATGATTTACTGAGGAGGGGAAACTCAAGCTCTTCCCTGGGACCGCGGGCGTCCCGCCCGCCCGCGTACCATATGCTCAAGCATCAGGAGTTGAATTTATGGTACGCGGGCGGGCGGGACGCCCGCGGTCCCAGAGAAGAGCTTGAGTGGGGTGCGGACTTAATCACGGAGCTGGAAACACGGTGAAATTGTCCCACCGATTGACGAGCCCCATCCCTACGGAATCGCTATACAAACCAGCGCCCCTTGCTGTAGCCAGCAGTGGATCGTTGATGGAGTAGACAAGCGCAGAGTCGATATAGACGCTGAGGTCGCCGGAATTCCTGGTTACCACTCTTAAAGTTGTCCAGCTGCCGGGGATCGTGGCACCGTTGGTGAGGTCAACTCGCTGGCCGTTCAGGTAATAACCGACGCGGACAATTTTATTATTCGGTGTGCCACCAGTGTCCGTCGTGTATGCGAAGAAAAAGTTATTTGCATCGATGACCCGGAAACTCAAGCCGGTGTGGATGCCGCTGCCCCATCTGCCTGCGACACGGTTGACGCTCACATCCAGGTTTCCGCTGTCCGAGCCGGTGGGCACCCATGCAACTGCTGTCGAATTTCCCAGCAACACCGCGCGAGCATTTAGAACTCCGAAAGGCTGCGGGTTCGCTGTGGCCTGATTGGTTTGCCACACTTGTTTTCCCGCCGATCCAGCTTCGGTTGAACTCAAACCACCATGTCCAGCGAAGGTGTAGGTTGAGTTTGCGCGGGAGAAGGAATCAAATACCAACGCTCCAGTAGGCGCTGTAGCAGCAGGGGGCGGAGTTGCGGATGGCGCGACGCCGGTCTCGAAGTTTGGCGCCGATGGATCGATTACAAATTGCGGCGGCGGACATCCCACGCAATCGGCGAGAATGCCTGCAGTAGTCCCGCGCACTCGTCCGGAATGAGTAATGGCTCTGTATCCATGTGAAAGATCCGCAACGGTTGGCCCCTCACGGAAGTAATAGCTCAGCAGGCTTCCTCCCAATCCAAAGATTGTTTGCGGAGCGAATGAAGCCTCAACGCCGCCGGGCAAATCCTCACGCGGGTTTGCATCCTCATAACCGCGAACCTGGGCGATGCGCCCGTCAAAGTTGCTGTGGTCTGAACCGCCGATCAGAAGCCGTCCGCCGCCCTCGTTGAAACCAGGCGTCCGGCGTGGCCCACTAAACGGCGTCTTACCCACCGGCACGCCGTTGTAGTAGGTGATAATGCTTTGCCCGTCCCAACCCACCGCGAAGTGCGCCCATTCACCGATCGCCGGACCCTGGTCGCTGCCGAAGAAATTATCAAACCTCACACCATCGAAAATATCCCCAAGCATCTCATAACGATCCGGCTCGCTGGTATTGAAGCTACCCACTCCGAACAATAGCGCATGAGCGCCGCCGTAGCCGTCAGACAAGAGGTAAGTGGCGGCGCCGTTACCGCCCGGCATTGCCCAGAATTCCCAGAAGAAATGTCCAAGATTCACGCCCTCCTGCCAGAATTGTCCGTAGTCCACCGTCTTGGGCGTACCGTCAAATTCAAGCACGTACGAAGACCCGGAATCAGGTAACAGGATAGTAGTGAAATCCGACGTGTGTGCGTTGGACAGATCGATGAATGGAACGCTCGGGGGATTAAACGGAGGTTTCTGCGGCATTGATGGCGTGAGAAAGTAACTTCCGTTAGCCGTGGCCCTCAGCGAATAGCTGCCGTCAGTCCCAGTCACCGTGCTGGCGCTTTCCGCGCCGGTCAGGGTTAACGTAACGCCGCCGATTGGATCGCCAAACTCGTCTCGCACGGTCCCTTTCAGTATGTGCCGGTACAGCCCCGTAAAATTCAAAGACTGATCAACGCTCAACTGGGGAACGCTCTGTCCTGTAAATGTGTAATCAACAGTTGACGAAGGTGTCACTGTGTAACTGAAGCCGGCAGCCACATGCGTAAACTCATAGTGACCGTTGCTGTCCGTCACAGTTGTGTTCGGCTCAGGCCCGTTGAGATTAACGGTTATTCCAGCCAGCCCGTGGTTTTGCTGATCCATCAACGTGCCGCTGATCGTGTGCGTCTGCCGCACGCTGCTGAAGTCGTGCCAAAGCTCATCGGATGTCAGAGTAGGCTCATGCCAACTGCCGGGAGTGAAGTCCCAGAACGGCAACGAAGGCGTGAATGTGTAGTCGCCGCCTGCTGGAAGACTGATCGAATACCAGCCGTCTTCATCAGTAGTTACGGTGAGAGTTTGATAACCACTTATCGCGATCGCCAACTGAGACGCTGCGCTCTGCCCCAATTGGGCGTGCCCGCTAACTGTGTATTCTCGCAAGGTGCCGGGCAGATCAATTACCTGATCGGCGTCGAGGTTGATGAACGTTTGGTTGCTGAAGGTGTAATAGATTGTGGTCAGGGCCGAGATTGTATAGTTGCGGCCTGCCGGCAAACCCGCAAACTCAAAGTTACCGTTGCTGTCGCTGAATGTTGTGGCGTTCACAAAGCCGGCCAGGTTCACGGTCACACCGTACGTTTTATTAAACTGGCCCGTCACCCTTCCGCTAATCTTGTAGACGCGACGCACGCCGCTGAAATTCAGAACGCGATTGCCGGAAATCCCTTCGACAGACAGTGCGTTGAAACTAAAGAACGAGGTCGCAGACGGCGTAACGGTGAAACTGTGTTCAGGCGAAACGCCGAAGGAAAATTCTCCCTGGCCGTCAGTCGTGGCCGTGCTGGTGGTCCCATCTGTTCTATCGGTGAGCGTCAGCTCAACGCCGGCAAGCACCTGACCGTTGTCATCTCGAACCTGGCCATCAACCTCGAAAGGCCTGACGGGTGTTGGTATCGCTCCTGGATCGTCCGCCGGGCCGCCGCCCAAATGTCCGATGCCGACGCGCACGCGATTGCTGTTGTTACCTCGATACGAAACGCTTATGAGCACATCGCCGACGTCGCCGAGGTTGTCGTTTAGTTTTAAGACGACGGCGCTCAACCATTCCTGCTGCGGCACTGGGCCAACATATTCAACCGCCAGGTTGTAGTGCTGATGAGCAGCATCTTCGGCGTCTGCAGTAACCACCGACAACGGCTCGCCAGGTTGCAAACTCAAGTGCATTACGAAGAGAGTTATTCGCGTGCGCCGATCAGAACCAGCGGCGTATGGCGAAATTAAGGCGAAGGGTTCTGACGCAAAACTCAGAGAGTCGAGCGCGATGGCTCGGGTGGACGTTTCCTGGCTGATGAGTAAGGGGGTGGTGATCGGAACGAGCGCCAGTGCATTTCGTGCCGGAACAGCCCAGAGCCCGATCAAGATGAACAAGTAGACGACACACTGACCGGACAATCCCAGTCGCGCTAATCGCGGAAGAGATTTGCTGGGACCGCGGGCGTCCCGCCCGCAAATCAACGTGAACAAGTAGACGACATACTGACCGGGCAATCCCAGTCGCACTAATCGCGGAAGAGATTTGCTGGGACCGCGGGCGTCCCGCCCGCAAATGAGCGCGAAGCGCGAAAAACTCGTAAACCTGCGGCCACAATGCTTCTGAGCACACCTCGCCCCCGTTCGATCTTCGCGCGGGGATATAGGGGTGCAATAACGTGACGCGTGTCTCGCAAACATGGCTTTGGGGGGCGAACCATTACCAGCTGTTCCGTGAAGCGTTGAAGCAGCTCGCAGGGAAGGGCGGGGTCGGACCAATGGATTGCGCGAAGGATATTACGTTAGTGGGCCAACTTTGCAAACAAAAAAAGGCGGACGGTTTTGGAGTGACCACTCAAGCGCTTTGCTGGGACCGCGGGCGCCCTCGCCCGCTTCGTACCACGGCGAACGGCTAAGATGACCGGCCAACGTCGGCTTTGCGGCAGAGTCTTACCGCACCGGGTGGGGCAGAGCCTTATCTTCGAGCGAAACACCATCATGCCGTTATTGACCGTTTCAATCAGCGAGGGATTTATGCCGATATGCATTTCCGATTTCACCAACGAAGCAAGAGTTTGCGAACTTGATCTCGCAAATTGCGACATCAAGTTCGCAACATGGTGGCCGCCGCAAACCTCCACTTGTCTTCACTGAACACGGCGCGATCATGGCTGCCAATGTCCTCAATAGCAAGACGGCTGTTCAGGCTAGCGTTCAGGTTGTAAGAGCTTTCATAAGACTACGCCAGCTGCTGGTGTCCAATGCGGAGTTAGCACGTAAGCTTGGCGATCTCGAACGCAAATATGACGCACAGTTTAGAGTCGTATTTGATGCTATTCGGCAACTCATGACACCCGCTGAACCAAAGCGAAAACAGATCGGGTTCACTCAGGCGAAGAAGAAATGAGAGACGCCGACCCGTTGAGGGTCGGCGATTTGTTTAGGGGCCTGGTTCCCTAGTGGAAGATTTCAGATCTCAAAAAAGTAAAAGCGGTGTCATCACCCAACCTACCGGCAGCCGTGCTTTCAGCCAAATCCTAAGACCAAACTGACTTTAAGGGACTATGGAATCTGCTCTGCCTTAGCGCTTTATTTAGAGTATTCCTATTTGTCAGAGCACACACGCGCTATGCAAGAGCTGTCTTTCGAGAAAGTCGATGTCCTCAAACTGGCCCGCGCTTACGTGGCCCTGGCTTTGGCCCAGGACGAGGCGAAGCGTTACGTCAGCAAACACTCGATGCAATCAGCGTTGCTCCCGCTCGTCACCTGCCTGGATATAACAGCCGCTTTGATGGAAGAAGTATTGCGGAACGCCCTGCCCGAAAAAGATCCACCCGCCTCGGAAGCGATAACGAATGCACCCATGCTGATGTGAATGCTGCAGACAGTAGTCAGTAGACAGTAGACAGTAGACAGTAGTCAGCCAAGGGTTGCGGCTCTAATGGACCGACAGTAGCTATCCAGCATCTTGCTTATTTCTTCCAATGCAATGTGAGAAGACTAGAGTCTCCGTAACCCAGATCTCGAGCAAGAAGCAAATAATAACGACATTCTTCCAGAGAGCCTTGCGCAATGTTGTAGAAGCGGATCTTGTCAGCGAGACCTCGCTTCTTGAAGCCTTCGGCGAAGTTCGCGGGAACTGATACGGCTGCGCGCCTCAACTGAGAAGTCAGCCCAAATAGTTCATGTTTTGGAAACACTTCTGTGAACTTGTAAATTGCCAGCACCCAGACGTGGGCCTTTCGCCAAACCGCCACGTCCTCAAATGTTCTCGACTTCATAACTAAATAGAAGCGGAGTTCGAGGGTGACAAACCGACCGACATTTTAGCGGGATTGAAAGGGTGACAACGATTATCTACTGTCTACTGTCTACTGTCTACTGACTACTGTCTACTGCCTCCTGCCTACTGCCCACTGTTACCTGACTGCTATTTGCTGTTTGCTGTTTGCTATTATTCAGACATGCGACGAAAGCTTATTCAAACCGTCGGGCTGGGGCTCACTGTCGTTTACGCGCTCGCAATCGTCTGGCTGTATGCGACGGAGCCGCGCAGCTTCAAGGAGGTGGCAACTGGAGCTCAGGTGGCGGCCGGCACTTACCAGGTGGATCAGAAGAAATTTGACGCTGCACTCGAGCTCTTTCGGCGCGAGCAATTTCGCGCGGCGCGCGACGAATGGAAGCGCGCTGACCTGGCGCAGAGTGATCCGACTACGCAGTTTTATATCGCCTACTCCTTTTACCGGGAAGGCTGGGGGCGGGTTTACTACGACCAGGATCTTTTCAAACAGGGTCTTGAGGCGGTGAATCGGGCCATTACGCTGGCGCCGGAACCGCTCAATGTTCCGGATCAAAATCTGCAGTTGCACACCGCCTCAGAGTTGAAGGCGGAGCTGGAACAAGGGACGGAGCGCACCTGGGGAGACATTAATCCGCTGAAGGTGATGCGACAGAGGAAGTGAAAAATAGTGATGAGTAATGAGTGATGAGTGAGGAATTGGAAAAGACAAGCGATGATTTGGCGATTGCCACTGCGCGAGAGGTTGGCACTGCGCGAGAGGTGTTGGCGGTTGATAGCTGGTCGAGAAATCAAGCGCTGTTGAGTTATTGGGTTTTGCCGTCCATTTTTCTGACCGTTGCGCTGCTGGGCGGGCTGCGAGTTGGCGCAGACGATCGCGCCTTTATCTTTTTCCCACCGCCGTTGATCACGCTCGTTCTCGCCGTCCTGCTAATGCTGCTTTTTGTGCGTGGTGGTTTAATTGAATTGCGATCGTGGGTCGCCGCAAACCATCCACCGCTGCAGAACATAAGTCACCTCTGGGTGTTGCTCACGCTCTTTTTCGCCTCCGCGCAGGCCTTCAATTCCGTGTTGCCGGAACGTGGCTTATTGCACTGGCTCTTCTCATTCTTTTTTCTCTGGACGCTGTGGAACAATCAGTTTTCGTCCTTTGATGCACGGCGTCTATTACGCAGCCTGGTGGTACTCTTTGGAACCGCATTCGTCCTGAAACACCTGCTGCTGGCTAGTCTCTACGCTTCCGGAGGTGGTTGGCTGCAACGCGTGACGGGAGCGCTGGTCCAGGGAGTTTCGCTAGGCACGCTCGATGCGCCGATGTTTGCACCCGCCACGGGCTACATTTCCTTCTTCACGCTTGGGCTGTACCTCGTGGGGTTGCTGCTTGTTGCAAATAGCAAACAGTAGACAGCAGCTAGCCTGACAGGAACTCCTGCCAGGCTGTTTGCTGTAACCCCTGCGCAACGGTCAAGTGATTGGCCGGGACCGCGGGCGTCCCGCCCGCAAATGAGCGCGAAGCGCGAAAATGAAGAGGCTACTTCCGAAAGACTGCGCGCCTTGCGGCGCGTTGCGGGCGGGCCGCCCGCGGTCCCAGCCAATCACTTGAATGCTATAGCTGTTGGAGTTTGCTTACGGTCTTCCGAGAATGCCGCCGAGCACGTTGCCCCAACCACCGTTGACGTTGCCGTTGCGCTGGTTGCGTTGGTTTCCATTCCGCGAATACTGCTGGAAGCCCTGGTTGTAACCCTGGACAAAGCCCTGACGAAAAGCCTGCGACGAGGCATCTCGGTAGAAGTGTGATCTCTGTGGGTTGTATTGCTGATTGCGCTGGCCATCGCTGGCGCCGGTGTTCAAGCCCTGCTGGTAGCCGCGATTACGTTCATTCTGATCGTAGCCGCTGTTGCCATACTGGCCGTTGTTGCCATACCGGCCGTTGTTGCCATACTGGCCGTTGTTGCCGTAGCCACCGTTGTTGCCGTAGCCACCGTTACCATACCCGCGGTTACCGTACTGATCGTTGTTACCGTATCGTCCATTATTGCGGTTGCGATCGCGATCGCGGCGCCAATCACCTTGGTTGTTACCCTGGCGGTCATCGCGGCGAGCTTCCCTTTGGCGTCGTTTCCATTCCTTACGCTGCTCTTTCCGATCACGGTCGCTATTACCACGCTGATAATAGTCATCATTGCGATTACGATCTTGGGCCTGAGCGGCACTGCTCATAGCCGTGACGATCCCTAGAACAAATGCGAGTGACAAAAGAGCCCCGCCGATCCCTTTTCCAAAATTTTTCATGTTTGTTGTTTCTCCCCTTGCTGGAGATGATGGCAACTCTGTGGCCGCCGCTGGGAATGTGTGATTTGCAGGGGTTAATCGGAATCGGGTTCGCAGTCGAGCTTATATAGTGCAAGGAACCGCGCAGATGAGTACGAATCAAAGGGAAAGAGGGGAACAGGGTCAAATGATTGGCTGGGACCGCGGGCGTCCCGCCCGCAACGCGCCGTAAGGCGCGGCGTCTTTCAGAAGTAAACCATTTTCGCGCTTCGCGCTCATTTGCGGGCGGGACGCCCGCGGTCCCTGCCAATCACTTGAATGCCGTTCGCTGCCTATCCTGCTGCTGTTTGCCGTTTACTGTTTGCTGTTTTTACCCCGCTTTCTGGCTGTTTGCTTCTCCCCTGCCCTTTCCGTATAATTCTCAGCTTGCTCGAAGCGCGGAGTTATCGTCCGGTGGGTTCGCGCCCACTTTTTCTTTTGGGCGAGTGATTTTTGGAGGGGCGGTGGATGGCGTCGAGTTCGGTGGAAGATCGCGTACAGGCAATCGCTGAACGAGTCGCTATTGACCACGGACTGGAGCTGGTACACGCCGAAGTTGCCGGGCCCGACAATAAACCTATTGTCCGCATCTTTATTGACAAGCCAAACGGAGTAACTCACGAGGATTGTTCGGAAGTGAGCTTACACGTCGGCACTGTTCTCGACGTCGAGGATTTTATACACGCCTCCTATACCCTGGAGGTTTCTTCGCCGGGGATCGAGAGGGGCTTGTATAAGCGACAGGATTACGAGCGTTTCGCCGGCAGCCTGGCCAAACTGAGGACGCGTAAGCCGGTCAATGGCCAGCGCAATTTTCGCGGCCGCCTGCTCGGCATAGATGGCGAGGACATACTCTTTGAAGACCGCACCAGTGGACGAGTGAGAGTTCCTTTCGAGGTTGTCGCGAAGGCGAATCTCGAGATGGATGTGGACGCGGAGTTCAAGCGAGGCGCTTGAAATCTGAGATCTCAGATCTCAAATTTGAGATTTGAAGACTGAATTTGAAATTTCAGACTAAAACTACAACTGAATAACAACTGAATAGGCTCAGCGACGCGCGCAGGTAGCGTCGAGCCAACCGGAGACAAGAAGTTTCATGAGTTCATCAATCGCACAAAACATCGAAGCGCTCTGCCAGGAACAAGGCATTGAGCGGGATCTCGTCATCGAAGCCATGAAGGAAGCGGTGCGTGCCGCCGCCAAAAAACAGTTTCGCTCCGGTGAAGACATTCAGGTCGATTGGAATCCCGACACAGGCATTGAGCTTTCCGCCACGAAAGTAGTGGTCGATGAAGTAGCAAACGCGGCAACGGAGCTGTCGATTGAAGAAGCTCGCGAGCTGGCCGGCGAAGAAGTTGAACTGGGCGACGCCCTCCTGCTGCCCCTGCCCATGGAAGAACTCGGTCGTATCGCCGCGCAAACGGCGAAGCAGATCCTGTTTCAAAAAGTCCGTGATGCAGTTCGCAGTAACGTCTATGAGCAATACATCGACAAGATAGGCGACCTGGTCAATGGCTATGTGAAGCGCTTTGAACGCGGGAACATTATTGTCGACCTCGGCAACCTGGAAGCCATCCTGCCGCGTTCGCAGCAGTCGCGCGGGGAACAGTGGAATCAAGGCGAACGAATTCGCGTAGTCATCCATAACGTTTCCAAGGAATCAAAGGGACCGCAGGTCGAAGTGTCGCGGACTTCCCCGGAGTTGTTGCTGCGATTGTTTGAGATGGAAGTGCCGGAAATTTATGACGGCACCGTGGTCATCAAGTCGGCTGTGCGAGAACCCGGCGAGCGCGCCAAGATTGCGGTCACTTCAAATGAGCGCGACGTCGATCCGGTCGGCGCCTGCGTCGGCATGAAAGGTTCGCGCGTGCAGGCGATCATTCGCGAACTACGCGGCGAAAAGATCGACATCATCGAATGGTCAGACGAGCCTTCGGTGTTTGCCGCTAACGCCCTTTCCCCGGCCAAGGTCAATAAGGTTCGCATAACAGACATCGACAACCGGCAGATGGAAGTTATTGTTAACGAGGACCAACTGTCGCTCGCCATCGGCAAGCGCGGTCAGAACGTGCGCCTTGCCACCAAGCTGGTTGGTTGGAATATCGATATTCGCAGCGAAGAAGAGATCAAGCGCGAGGTCACCGAACAAATGGGCGCCCTCATCGCTTCAGGCGCATCGGTGCCGCTGTCTGTTATCGAGGGTTTGACTCCGCAACAGACTGACACGCTGGCGGAGCACGGTATCAACGATATCGACGCCCTGACGCAAACTTCGATTGACGATCTGGTCGAGTTTCTCGACTTGAGCCTGGACGAAGCGGAAAAGATTCTTAACGCGGCTAAAGAAGTCGTTGCCATGCGCGAACGAACGCTGCAAGGTGAAACAGAAGGCGACACGGAATCAACGGAAGTCGCGAGTGAAGAGACTGAATCTCTCGGCGAAGCTGAGACGGAAGAAGAACCGAGCCTAAACACAGGAGCAACTGATGGGACAGACGCGACCGCCGCTGGTTACGACGAAGCGGTAGAGACCGGAGTGCCGTTCAGCGCCGAACCGGAAATAATGGCCCAGGATTCGGCTGATCCAGTCGCGCTTACCGAGGTGGAGGCTGCTTCCGAAGAAGAGCTTGCTCTGCAGGAACCAGGGCGCGACTTGCGTCCGGATACGATCGTCCCGGCGCCTGATGTTACCGCCGCCGAGGTGGAAGCCATTGAGAACCTCGAAAGTCTTGAAGAGTTTATCGCCGAGGAAGAATCGGACGGCGAAACTGAAGACGTACAAACATCTGCTCCCGCGAATTTAGAAGACGCCGCATCAGGCGAGAGCACAGACGAAGAGAAGCAGGATGCTTCCCCAGATGCGGAAAATTAGATTCAGCTCAGTCGCCGGTGGACCCGGCGGTTTGTGTTGTTCGCTCCCCTGCCACTCGTACGCGTTGCGCTTCTGAAGCCAGCTTCAAGTGGTTAAGAAGCGAGAGTTCTTGAACCACTTGAAGAAGCCAGACGCCAGGTAAGTTGAGCGTCTGAAAAGGAGTGCATGACCGTTTCCTCTAAGATCCGAATATACGATCTCGCCAAAGAACTGAAGCTCGACACGAAGCGCCTCATTGAAGAGGTGCGCCGCGAAGGCGTCGACGTCAGCGTCCCGTCAAACTCGGTCTCGAAAGAGTTGGCGGAGAAGATTCGCAACAAGTACTTCCCCAAGAAAGAGACTGCGGTCAAGCGCGGCGTGCGCGTGGTCAAACGTGCCGAGCGCGTAGTTGAAGAAGCGCCGTTAGAGGAAGAACAGGTTGCCGCGGAAGCAGCGCCCGCTGCTGAGGTAGTAACGGAAGAGCCCCAACCCGAAGTCGAGGCGCCCACTACTCCGGCTCCCGATGCCAAGCCGGCCACCACCGCGAAGCTGCTGCGGAAGCTGACTCCGGCTGCACGTGCAGAACAACCCGAGGGTGTGGCCCAAGCAACGCCGGCAGTTGGGTCTGCAGTTGAAATTGAAGATACGAATGGCGAGGTGGCTCCTTTCGCTGCGGAAGAAGCGGATGCCGCGCCACCGTTACCCTCTGCGCCTCTAGAGGGAACTCCTGCTCCTCCATCGCGACAGGTTCGCGTGTTGCGCCCAACAGCGGCCGCCCTCAATGCCGGTGTTCGTCCAGGTGAACGTGCGCCTTCGCCCGTCATCGCACCTCCAGTGACACCACGAGACCGCGCTGAGCGTGCCGGGACGCGCGTCCGGGAACGTACGCCCCTGGCCAAGACTGAACGCCTGGGAACGCCTGGAGAGACCGCCACCCCACAGACGACTTACATTCCGCCTCCAGACGCGGGCCGGCGACGTTCGCGCCGCACGCCCACGCGTGGCGGCCGGAAGATCGACGGTAAGGCCGGCCGGTTCGACAAGGGTGACTTCATTCCTCCGCCCAAAGCCCTGTCTCTCGAAGATCGTATCGCCGGCAGAATGGAATCACCGGCGGTTCCTGGCGAGATAAAGCCGGTACGAATTGTCGAAGGTTCGACGGTGAAGGAATTCGCGGAGAAACTCGGAATCAAACCCAAAGATATCGTGAGCCTGCTGCTGCAGCGCGGCGTATTTGCCACCATCAATCAACCGCTTAACGACGACGTGGCTATCGAACTGGGCAAGCGCTTTGGTTATGACGTCACCTTCGTTCCTTTTGAGGAGATGGTTACCGAAGAGGAATATGAGGATCTGATCGCCACCGACGCTGACGATGTGGAACTGCCACGCGCGCCAGTGGTAACTGTCATGGGCCACGTCGATCACGGCAAGACCTCCCTGCTCGACGGTATCCGCGCAACCGATGTGGCCGCGGGTGAAGCCGGCGGGATCACTCAACATATCGGCGCTTATAGTGTGCAGGTCCCGAACCCGGATCAGTCCGGTGAAACGCGACGCGTAGTCTTTCTCGACACTCCTGGTCACGAGGCCTTTACCTTGATGCGTGCGCGCGGCGCCAAAGCTACGGACGTAGTCGTATTGGTGGTGGCAGCCGACGACGGCGTGATGCCGCAAACGATCGAAGCGATCGAACACTCGCGCGCTGCGGGCGTTCCCATCGTGGTTGCAATCAACAAGATCGACAAACCGGACGCGAATCCGGATCGCGTCAGACAGGAACTGGCTACCCAGGGACTCAATCCGGTTGAGTGGGGCGGCGAGACCGAGATGGTCCAGGTTTCCGCCAAGAAACGGCAGAACCTCGACACCCTCCTGGAAACCATTCTACTGACTTCAGACATTCTTAACCTGCGCGCCAGTCCTACGCGCCTGGCCTCGGGCGTGGTGTTGGAAGCCAAGCTGGACCGAGGCCGCGGTGCAGTCGCTACCGTGCTGGTCCAACAAGGGACTCTACACGTTCATGAACCTTTTATCGTCGGCCAGATTTTTGGCAAGGTGCGGGCGATGTTCAACGACAAGGGTGAGGCAATCACCGAGGCCGGGCCGGCGACTCCGGTCGAAGTGCTCGGACTGCAGGGCGTCCCCCAGGCAGGCGATGGCTTCCAGGTCGTAGCCGATATTGCGCGCGCGCAGCAAATCTCTGGACATAGGCAGATGCTGAGCCGCCAAGCCACGCTGCTACAGACTACAAAGCGCGGCATCGAAGCGTTGGGCGAAAGCGAAGTCAAGGAGCTATTGGTAGTTATCAAAGCTGATGTGCAGGGTTCAGTTGAAGTTCTCAAGTCTACTTTGCAAAAACTTTCCACCGAACGCGTGAAGGTTAAGGTCATTCGTTCTGGCGTGGGTACGATCACTGAATCCGATGTGTTGCTCGCTTCGGCCACCCAAGCTGGATCAGCAGCCTCGGCGGTAGTCGTTATCGGCTTCAATGTAAGACCGGGATCGCGCGCCGCCGATCTTGCGAAACAGGAGAGCGTCGATATCCGGCTCCACTCGATCATTTACAAGGTTGAGGAAGAGATTCGTGCGGCCATGATCGGCATGCTCGAAGCAATTGAGAAAGAGCGGATCATCGGTAAGGCTGACGTGCGCGAAGTGTTTCGCGTTCCCAAGGCCGGAGTTGTCGGCGGATCGATGGTGGTGGACGGCAACATTCGACGCAGCGCGCGAGCTCGTCTAATTCGCGACGGTGTGGTCAGCTGGGAAGGCAACATCGCTTCGCTGCGTCGGTTTAAAGACGACGTTTCAGAAGTGCGCGAAGGTTTTGAGTGTGGCATCGGTCTGGAAAACTTTAACGACCTCAAAGTCGGCGACCAGATCGAAGCCTACATTGTGGAAAAAGTGGCAGCAACTGAACTATAGAAGGCAGAAGGCACCAAGCGGAAGGCAGAAAGCCTTTGCTGCCGACTGCTTACTGCTTACTGCTTACTGCCTACTGCTTTTATGCGTCGCCCAGAGAGAGTTGCAGACATTATTCGTGAGGAGATTTCCCAGATTATCGGGTATGAACTCGAGGACCCACGGCTGACGATGGTGACCGTGACTGACGTTCGCCTTTCTGACAATCGCAGGGAAGCCCAGGTTTTTGTCACCGTTGAGGGAAATGAAGAAGAACACCGGCTCGCGCTTGCGGCTCTCCGCCACGCCGCTCCCTACGTTCGCAAGCAGCTCAGTCTTTCGCTTAACCTGCCGCGCACACCAGAGATTCATTTTGTGAGAGACACGGTAGAAGAACACGGCGAGCGCGTTGACCAGTTACTCCAGGAACTCGCGCTGGATCAGAAAAGTGAAGAAGGGACGAATCATGAATAATGAATTATGAATGCTGAACAATGTTCCGCGTTCATCATTCCGCGTTCATCATTTTGTTTGACAATGCTTAGCCAAGTAGTTGAGTTAATTGAAAACAAGGGGAACTTTGCCATTACGTCGCACCTTCGCCCTGATGGCGACAGTCTTGGCTCCTCGCTCGGTCTTTACTGGTTGCTGCGCGCTCTTAATAAAGACGTAGAAGTCATCATGCGCGACCCGGTGCCGCACACCTATCAAAAGTTGCCCGGAGCAAACGATGTCAGAGTCACACCCGCCGCGGATCAATCGTATGACGGCATTTTCGTCATCGAATGTTCTGATATGGCCCGTCCGGGACTGTTAAGTCTCGAGCAACAATTCGTGGTCAACATCGATCACCATGCCACCACGGCGCTGTTTGGCAAGATCAATTGGATCGACTCAACTGCCTCAGCGTGCGGCGAGATGATCTATAACCTTGCCAAAGCCCTGGGCGTGAGGGTGACGAAGGAAATTGCTGAATGTTGCTACACCGCGCTGATCACCGACACCGGCTCGTTTCATTACTCCAATACCACGGAGCGCACCTTCAAGGTCGCTTCAGAACTTTTACGCACCGGCGTTAAGCCTGCCAAAACTGCTGAAGCGGTCTTCGCGAGTTATCCCTGGAGCAGAATTCAGTTGATGGGCGCGGTGCTTTCCACCGCCCGGCGCGATTCGACCGGCCGCGTCGCTTTGTTGCGCCATAGCCTGGAGATGCAACACAGCGCCGACGCTTCGGATGAAGATGCAGATGGTTTCGTTAATTATCCGTTGACGGTCGGCGAGGTTGAGGCAGTAGCGATGCTCAAGGAATGCGAGTTGGGCGTTTATCGCACCAGCCTGCGTTCCAAGGGCGAGGTAAACGTCGCGAAGGTCGCGGAGAAATTTGGCGGTGGCGGACACCGCAACGCTGCCGGCTGTACGTTGCGCGGCACCTGGGAAGAGGCCGAGGAAAAGATCCTTGGCCTGTTGCAGGATGCAGTGCAGCGCGCCAACGGGGCGAGTGACGTGACCGACGACGCGTTGCGCGATGAAGATGAATGAGATCGAAGTAGCCTAAGACGATTTTCCATTTGTCATTTGACATTTTTCATTTGTCATTGCCGGCGCAAGAAGCTTCGTTTCACTTATCCGTTTCTACCTACTGTCGACGCTGGCGAGGGAACTCACAATGACGACAGCAATGACAAATGAGAAATCTCAAATGACAATGTCAAATTGCTTTGTTTCTTTCAACGTTAGTTTCCTGACTCCTCTTCCCTAAACCAGTGACCCGCGAAAAAAAATACAAGTGGCGCCGCGAAGATTATCAGGAAAAGACGCGCGGCCTGCTAATGGTTCACACCGGCAACGGCAAGGGTAAAACTACCTGCGCTCTGGGGCTGATGATGCGCGCCGCGGGACGTGGTCTGAAATGTTGCATGATTCAGTTTATGAAGTCGCGCAACGATCGCTACGGCGAACATGAGTCAGCAGAGAAACTCGGCATCGAGGTCCACACGATGGGCGATGGATTTACCTGGGACACCAAGAATCCGGAGCAGGATCGGGCCACCGCACGTCAGACCTGGGAACTTTGTGTGGAGAAGCTTCGCAGCGGCGAGTATGACATGTTGGTGTTCGACGAGTTGGTTTACGTGTTGAGTTATGAACTATTGCCGGTGGGTGAAGTACTGGAGGAGTTTCAAAGCGTTCGTGCTTCACAGCCTGCTTTGCATATCGTCGTCACCGGCCGCGATGCCCCCTCGGCATTAATCGAAGCCGCCGATCTCGTCACTGAGATGACTGAAATCAAACATCCATTCAACGCCGGCATCCGCGCTCAGCAAGGCATCGAGTTCTAAGACCAGACTTCCGTTGTGCCCGCCCCTAACAATACGCTGCGCCGGCCTCCAAAAGGCGTCGTAAAAACAGCAGTGCTTGAGCGGGCAGGAATGCTCGCTCAAGCACAATATCGAATCAGAATGTAAAAACTCTTAGGCGCAGGTGCCGCCGCTGCACAAACCACTACAGCACTGCGCGCTGGTTCCACACGGTTGGCCGGGCGCCGAACACGATGTGGCGGCTTGCGCCGTGGGCACCACGATCGAAGTGACAACGGGAACTGCAATCACCGCCGCAATGCCCAGCGTGCGGACCATTTGCCGTCTTGTTAGCCCGCTCAGCATTGCGGCCGGCACAAAGCTCTCCTCAAGTAGATGGTCCTTGCTTAATTGCTCGAGGGCATAAGTAACCATTCTCTCGTCAACTTTCGTGGTATTCAGATCGCGTTCCAGACGTCGCGTCATCTGGGACACTTCGGTCTTGCCGTCACAGTATTTCCAGATAAGCGCCGCGGTCTGATTCAAACAATGCGCTCGATCGCGTTCGCTATCATAGACGAGCACCTCGCCCGGAAGGGTTTCAACGATCAACCCTTGTTGCCTGGCACGCGGCATTCTTTCCGCATTTTTTTTCATGCTTTTCTCCAAACTAATTGGTTTTGACTATTCGAAAGCGCAGATTACGACAAGAATACCGGTCGGAATGGCGGGGAGTCTACCATCGATCTAGTCCAGAAATAAACTATTTTTCGCCGTCTCCGCGGAATACCGAGGAAATCCATTCGCCCGGCCTATTTACCGAAGCAAGCAAAGTCTGACCCGCCGTTGCCTTCATCCTTTCAGCCACCTGTGCTAACCTCTGCCTCATCCCGATAAACCCGAGAGCAGAGATATAGAACCCCGTTTCCCTATGCCCTGGTTTAGCAAAAAGAGTAAACAAATCGAAGCGGTGCCTCCGGAGGAACGCGTTGTAAAGACTGAAAATGTCTTTGTTAAGTGCGACGGCTGCGAGGCGCATCTTTACAAACGCGAACTCGAGGAGTCGCTGCAGGTTTGCTCTCACTGTGGTTATCATTTTCGCATCGGCGCTCGCGAACGCCTGGCGATGCTGTTTGACGACGGCAAGTTTGAAGAACTGGATGCTGAAGTCATCTCCGTTGATCCGCTAAAGTTTGTTGATACCAAGCCTTATCCCCAACGACTTACGCAGGCAAAAACTCTTTCCGGACTACCGGAAGCGATAATCAACGGTCGCGGCAAGGTGGGTGATCATTTGGTCCTGGCCGGCGCAATGGACATGTCGTTTATCGGCGGCTCGATGGGTTCGGCCGTCGGCGAGAAAGTTACGCGCCTGATCGAACGAGGCTTGAGAGAGCATGGCGCGGTTATCGTCTTTGCCACCTCCGGCGGCGCACGCATGCAGGAGGGCGCCCTCTCGCTGATGCAGATGGCCAAAATTTCGGCGGCCCTGGCTGAACTCGACGAAGCACGACTACCCTTTATCTCGATCTTGACTGATCCAACTACGGGCGGCGTTACCGCCAGCTTTGCGATGCTGGGAGACGTTATCATCGCGGAACCGAAAGCGCTGATCGGTTTTGCCGGCCCACGCGTGATCGAACAGACCATAAGACAAAAGCTGCCTAAGGATTTTCAAAAGTCCGAGTTTCTGCTCGAACACGGCATGATTGACGCCATTGTCGATCGTCGTGAGATCCGCGACTACATTATCAAACTGCTCAACTTCATGCTGAATCCGGAAATCTCCAGCAGCTCGGAGATGGAACGCCTGCGTACTCGCGCGAGCTCTGGAATATAGTAATCGTCCGAAGGTCCCAAATACATTTTCCATTTGTCATTGTTGGATTGACGTTTGAGGTGCAACCGATGCAGAACCGCGAGCGGTAGCGAGCGGATGCAAGCACCCAAGGTTGAATCCGCCCGAACGTTCTAGTCAGTGTTGACCGTGGCATCCGCTCGCTACCGCTCGCGGTTCTGCATTGGGCGCACTCCTGATTGGATCGCATCAGACTCCGATCACTGTTCACCTTAAATATTGGTTGCACTTCAAGGTGAATCCACTATTGACAGCCGAAAAATGGTTTTGCGTCTGATTGCCGTTTAGTTTTCCAGATGTTAATGCTATGTCTTGATGAACTACACCGAAGCGAACCAGTACCTGCTTAGTCTTGGCCACGAGACTCTGGCCATCAAGCTTGGACTGAGAAATATCGAACTGCTATTGGAAAGTCTCGGTAACCCTCAGAAATCTTATAAGTCAGTACAGATTGCCGGCACCAACGGTAAAGGGTCGACGGCTGCGATGCTCGAATCCATTTGCCGTGCCGCCGGAATTTCCGTTGGTCTCTACACGTCGCCTCATCTGGTTTCAATCACGGAGCGAATAAAGATTGGCGGCGATGAAATCAGTAGAGACGCTTTCGCAAGACTTGCGAGCGAGGTCAGACTAGCTGGGGAGCAGTTGCTGGCGAGCGAGAGTCTGCAGGCCCTGCCGACGTTTTTTGAACACGTAACAGCGATCGCTTTACTAGCCTTCAGCGAAGCAGAGGTGGAGCTGGCGATACTGGAAACGGGACTCGGTGGGCGCCTCGATGCGACTACCGCGGTGGGCGCAGGAACCGTCGCTATCACGCCCATCTCGCTCGATCATCAGGAATACCTGGGAGAAACGCTGGTTGAGGTTGCTGCTGAGAAGGCCGCCATCATTCGCCCGAATAGTACCGTAGTAGTTTCGCCTCAGCCGGAAGTTGTGCAACGCGTCATCCTCGAGCGTTGCCGGGAGTGCGGCGTAACTCCGGCGTGGACAACTCAGGACATATCCGACCCGGAGCTGAACTGCGTTCGCACCTTCCGCACTGAGAAAGACATCTACGAGAAAGTTCGGCTGGCGCTACGAGGCGCTCACCAAATAACGAATGCTGCGACCGCTATTGCCCTTGCGGAAGCTCTGAGATCCGACGGGTTTTCACTCAGCCACGAGGCCATCGTTGAAGGTTTGAGTACCGCCAGGCATCCTGGCCGGTTAGAAGTATTTCAAACCTCGACTGACAAGGCCGGGAAAGTTTTTGTACTACTTGATGGCGCCCACAATCCTGCCGGTGCCGAGGCCTTACGCCTTTACCTTGAGCGCGCTCAACCGAAGGACACGCCAATCACATTCGTTTTTGGAGCGATGGTCGATAAGCAACTTGATGAAATGGCGGCGACGCTTTTTCCGATCGCCGGCCACTTGATCCTGACTCAACCGCGCAACCCGCGGTCTGCAAGAGTTGAAGATTTGCGAAGGTTGGCGGAGAAGTATGCGCCCGAGGCTTCTATTGAAATGGTACGTGAGAGCGACACTGCGATCGAGAGCGCGATTTCCTCGAATGCGCCACACAGCATCATCTGCGTTACTGGCTCGCTCTATCTGGTTGGCGAGGTGAGAGAATGGCTTGCAGATCGGTATGGGCGGACGGGTAAGTTTAGTTGAGCGTTTGTTTTTAGTTAGTTCGATCGAAATGAGATAAGTATGGACACTTCTGACAGACTCCCCGGCGAATTGCCAAGGGTGATTGACAGTCAAACCATTTTCCGTGGCCGCGTCTTCGAAGTTACGGTCGATACGGTAAGTGAAGCGGAAAAAACCTATGTGCGCGAGGTGGTGCATCATACGGGGAGCGCGGTGATCGTCCCCGTGTTTGACGATGGCACCATTGCGCTGGTGCGCCAGTATCGGCATCCGGCGGTTCGCTACCTGCTGGAAGCTCCAGCTGGAACCCTGCGGCGCGGCGAGGTCCCCGAAGAAGGCGCGAAGCGTGAACTAGAGGAAGAGCTCGGAGTAGTGTGCGGTCGTCTGGAAAAACTATCTGAGTTCTTTGTCTCACCGGGGTTTTGTGAAGAGAAAATGTGGGTTTACCTGGCCACCGAACTGACAGAAACTGCCCAGCAACTCGACGATGATGAAATCCTTGCGGTAGTCAGAATTCCCTTCTCGCAGGCCTTGAGCATGATTACCACCGGAGAAATAGAGGATGCTAAAACCATAATTGGCGTGATGCTGGCGGCGCCGCGAGTAGGGCCTTCAATGCTGGAAGCTGCATACCCGGCAGTTTGAGAGGAGAGCTTTCCTGATTGACCACCGGGAAACAACTTCATACACTCGCTGCCACAGTGTCTACCAACGAGCCGGTTTCGCCAGACATACCCCTGATTGATGCGTACGCGCATACTTCAGATCACGAACCTATCCAACCTGCACCAGCAGAAATAAATCCGGACGATCCGCCCTGGGGCGTAGGTTGGGCGGTGCTCGTATGGGTCAGCAGTCTGGTGATATTGGTCTTCATGCAGATTGCGGTGGCCGTGCCTTACGTAGTTTACAAAACGTCGTCAGGTGGCTCGACGGCGGCGCTGGCCACGGATCCAACCCTCATCTTCTTCTCAATTCTAGGTGTAGTGCCGGCCCATATTCTGACGTTCCTGATAGTTTGGTTTCTGGTTTCCAAGCGGGGCCGGCGACCCTTCTGGCAAACACTCGGTTGGAGTTTCCACAAAAATTTTGGGCCATGGAAAACTATCATTCTCGCAGCCGTGCTGCTTGGCGTTGGTGTGTTATTCACGCAGTTTCTGGGCGGCAAAGAAACTCAACTGGATCAGGTCATCAACAGCTCTTTAAAAGCACGTTTTGCGACAGCTTTCCTGGCGGTCGCCACCGCGCCGTTGGTGGAAGAACTGATTTTTCGCGGTGTGCTTTATCCGGCGCTGCAACGCGCTATCGGAATGGCTGGAGCGGTTGCGATAGTAACGGTATTGTTCGCCGGTATTCACGTCTTTCAGTATTTCGACAATTTCGGTGTCGTTGCCGTAATCACTATGTTGAGCCTCACTCTGACTCTCCTTCGCGCATACACCGGACGACTCTTGCCTTCGTTCGTACTCCACCTCGTCTTTAACGGCATCCAGGCAGTCGTCCTTGTAGTGCAGCCCTTCGTGGGAAAATTTTCAAGCGACAGCAAGCCTGTAGTCGGATTTTTCATCCATCACCTTTCAAGGTTTTTTATATAGCAATGGACTGCGAGGTCGTTGTAGTCGGAGGCGGCATCGGGGGGCTGACAGTCGCCGCCTTGCTGGCGCAAAGAGGAACGGATGTCTGTCTATTGGAACGAGAGCCAAACGTAGGCGGCTGCGCAGCCAGCTTTGAAAAATTCGGCTACAGTTTTGAACAGGGTTACGGTCTCTTCACCGGCTGGGAACCTGAGGGGATCCATCATCGTGTGTTCTCCGAACTGCCAGTCGATCCTCCCGAAGTTCGACGATTAGAGCCGAGCTATGTTGTCCGCCTTCCCGATCAGTCTGAGATTACACTGGGTGGCGATAAGGAACATTTTGAACAAAGCCTGCGCGGGACTTTTCCGGAATGCGCCGAGGCGGCGGTCGGTTTTTATCACAAACTTGAGTCGATAGGCGGAGCGTTGCGACGCTCGCTAAGAAGAGAGCCGGCGCTGCTGTCGGTCTCAAAATCGCGGCGTGCCTACAGTCTCCTCCCCGAAGGCCGGATCGCAGCTGAAATACTCCGGTCAGGAACGCAATCAACTCTCGATCATCTCGACGCCGTCTCGATGCGATTTCGTCGTTTCGTAGACGTGCAATTGCAGATGCTGGCGCAGGCCCCGTGCAACGAAGTTCCTTATCTCCAGGCTACCCTCGCGCTCGCTGCGCCCCGGGAAAATATGTTCTCCTTACGCGGCGGCGCAGCAGGGCTGGCTGAGAGACTGGCCGAGTCGATAAAACTCAGCGGCGGCAAGATTCGTTTGGACACACCGGTACTAAGGTTGGCGTACGACTCGACCGGGGCGACCGTCGGAGTCGACCTGCTGAGCGGTGAGACCATTACTGCCTCTAAGGCCGTCGTCAGCAACCTGACGATCTGGGATACATATGGAAAGCTCGCCGGTCTCAACCGCACGCCGCCTGAAGTACGAAAGCAGTTGAATAAACTTCGTGGCTGGGGCGCGTATTTTCTCTATTTGGGGCTGGACGAAAACGCCGGGGACTCTTTAGCTTCAGATCACGTTCTCGCGCTAAGTGATTGGCAGGACGAGGAGTCATATGATGCGTCGACAAGCCAAATGATGTTTGCAGCGGCGCCTTCCTGGGATGTGAGAGCGCCGGCCGGAAAGAGAGCAGTGACCGTTCACGCCTTCACTGAAGTTGATGAGTGGTTCACTTTTCATAAGGACGAAACGGAACTCGAGGTCAGGGATCAGCAGATGTTGGAGCGATGTTGGCAGCGACTCCACGCAGCCCTGCCGGAGTTAGGCAGCCGAGTCGAGGTTATCGACACAGCCACCCCGCGAAGTTCTTATGACCTGACTCGTCGCAAACTCGGCATGGTGGGGGGCGTCATTCCCACCGCCGCAGACTTTTGGCTCGACGGGCCCAGCTATCTAACCGCCGTACCAAACCTCTTTATCGTGAGCGATACCACCAGCATTGGCGGTATTGAAGGCCTGACCCGCTCTGCCTTGCTCCTGGCAAACAAGCTCACCCGCTAATGAGATCCGCGAAATAATGGCAGAATTCTCTAGACAAAGCCTGATTGTCTAGTGTATACGTGCAATAGACAATATGTATATCACCATAGACGAGCGAGATAAACGGCCCCTCTATCAGCAGGTGGTGGATGAAATCAAGGCCCTCATTGCCGGCGGAGAATTGCCGGAGGGGTCCTCCCTGCCGCCGGTTCGTCAAGTGGCCTCAGACCTGGGAGTCAACCTCAATACAATCGCTTACGCGTACCGGCAGTTGCAGAAGCAGGGACTCGTGAAAGTCCGGCACGGAGCTGGCGCGGTGGTGACCTCACGACTGTTACGCGAACCCACAGAAGAACAGCTGCGCAGTCAATTGGGGACTGCTCTTACACATCTGGCTCTTGCGGGTTTGAAGCTCTCGGAAATAAGGATGCTTGTAGAAACGGAACTCGGCAGGCTCTTCAAAGAAGGTGAGCAGTCGTGAGGCTTCCAGACCTACCCTCTATTGTTGCCTCGACCGACGTTCACCGCCGGAGCGGGTAGGCCTTCCCGCGCCTGCGTCTGGAGAAACTGATGGTCCCGTTCGGCGAGTAACGGGCGAGTTGTAGATCGGGCCGTTTGGACT